>OLQO01000158.1_pt1 | contig 68728 bp, 59 predicted proteins | sample 1672281 | NCBI WGS metagenome assembly OLQO01 (sample SAMEA3136667, study PRJEB25190) | human gut metagenome | biome: human gut; feature: human-associated habitat; material: faeces | place: Austria | collected 2013
AAGAAAGTTAGTTTATTATTTAGTTTAGTAAAGTACACCCCCCCCAGGTTAATTGCTTGTTAACTTTAGAAAATTGATACATACTAAACACCTGCTTTCTACCTTTATCAATATCAGTATTTTTGACACTTTAATCATATCATAATGTTTGAGATTTTACAACAAGATTATCTTTATAAATTTTTGCAAACTAAAAACTCCCTTAATCAATCCAATCATATCAAGAGAGTTATAAAATATTTGTCGAACTATTTAAAATAAGTTAAGTTACTTAATATTTTTATATTGTTTAGCCACCTTAGTCTTAACAAGAAATACACTTCACCATTTTATTTTAAAACAAGAACTTTGTTATTAGTAACTTTTTTAGTAGTTACCAAATTATCATCAACAGTTATTAAAGTATCCTTTGTACGATCTTCAATAAAATCTGCACCAGACATATATGCTTTTACTAAAGCATTGTGTCTTTTCTCATTCTTAAATAATATGTTATTAGATGCTTTAGAATAAACTGTATTTGCTAATATCTTCTCATTTAATCTTTCTGCTTCTTGATAAGCAGCTTCATAACCATCTGTTAAGAAAGTAGTTTTGTAAGAATTAATACACTCATCTTCCTTATTATACTTAGGATAGTTACTAGTAAAATAACTTTCTGCTACTGTTTTACCTGTTTCATAAGGAAAAACAACTCCATAACTATTGCTTACTGTTCCATTTTTTAATATTTTTCTTTCAGTACTCACTACATAACACTTTGACGGCATATAAGCTACTATAGATTCTTTTTTTTCTAAAACTCCTCCTATACTTACCGTACTTTCTTTATAAATAGGCATTACTGAATATCCTACTGGATATACTCCATTTTTCATAAATTTCTCCCCTTTCAAAAAGTTACACCATATTATAACATAAGTGACTTTAAAAGTAAACTTTTTTTAAGACCATTCACGACCTAAAAACATACATTTTACAGTATTTAACATAATAATAAACACTCCATATTAATCATATACTTAATAGAGGTGATTATTCTTGTTCATCAAAAATATTAATAAACGTATTAAAATAATGTTATTACTCTTTGGATTTATTTTACTAATGGTAATATTAAAAGTATTTTATATCCAAGTATTTGATTATAAAAAGCTATCTGGTCTTGCTAGTGATTTATGGAGTAGAAACTTACCAATTGAAGCTGCAAGAGGAAGAATACTAGATAGAAATGGTATTATTTTGGCAGATAATGTTACTACCACTTCTCTTGTTTTAGTACCAAATCAAATAAAAAATAAGAAAGAAGTATGTGAAAAGTTATCAGAAATTTTAAATGTTAGTTATGATGAAATGAAAAAACATGTTTTTAAAAGTACCTCTATTGAAAGAGTTCATCCGATTGGGAGAAGACTTTCTTATGAAATAGCAGATAAGATTGAAGAGTTAAAATTTGATGGTGTTTATTTACTTAAAGAAGCAAAAAGATATTATCCTTATAAGACATTACTTGCCCATGTTTTAGGATATGTTGGTATTGATAATCAAGGATTATCAGGACTTGAACTACAGTATGATAAATATTTAACTGGAGAAGCGGGAGCGATTAAGTATTTTTCTGATGCTAAAGGTAATAAACTTACTTTATCTGATATTTATGTTAAACCCCAAGATGGAATGGACTTACAATTAACAATTGATATCAATATTCAAAAATCTATTGAAAGAGAACTTGATAATGTTGTTAATATGATGAATCCTGATATGGCTCTTGCTGTAGTAATGAATCCTAAGACAGGAGAGGTTTTAGGTATGAGTTCTAGACCCACTTTTGATCCTAATAATTATAAAAATTATAGTAGTGAAATACTTAGTAGAAACTTACCTATCTGGGCTAGTTATGAACCAGGATCAACTCAAAAAATAATAACTACAGCAGCTAGCATAGAAGAGAAAGTTATTGATATTTATAATGAACACTTTTTTGACTCTGGTGGTGTTACTGTTGATGGAGCAAGAATTAGATGTTGGAAAGCAGGAGGACATGGTGATCAAACTTTTTTACAGGTATTACAAAATTCCTGTAACCCAGGGTTTGTTCAAATGGGAGAAAGATTAGGTAAAGAAAGATTATTTTCTTACTTAGATATGTTTGGTTTTGGTAATAAGACAGGGATTGACCTTAATGGCGAAGGTAAAGGTATCATCTTCCCTCTTTCAAGAGTTGGTAACGTAGAACTTGCTACTACTGCCTTTGGACAAGGAATTAGTGTTACACCAATTCAACAAATAACTGCTATTTCTGCTATTTTAAATGGTGGTAATTTATTAAGGCCTTATGTTTTAGCTAATGTTCTAGAACCAGAAACTGGTAATGTTATGTATCAAAACAAAACTAAAGTGGTTAGAAAAACCATTAGTGAAGAAACTTCCAAAACAATGCGTTATGCTTTAGAAACAGTTGTTGCTCTAGGAGGAGGAAAGGCCGCTTATATAGATGGTTATCGCATTGGCGGAAAAACTGGTACTGCTCAAAAAGTAAAAGATGGGAGATATCTTGTTAATAATTATATTATGTCCTTTGTTGGAATAGTTCCTAGTAATAATCCTGAAGCTGTTTTATATATTGCTATAGATAACCCTAAAAACACGGCACTTTTATCAAGCTATACTACTACTCCTATCGCAAGACGTATTCTTTTAGATATCATAGATGCTTTAAATATAAAAAAACAAGAAGGTGGTGTTGAAAAGGATTGGCAGTGGGACGATAAAGTTTATTATGAAGTACCAAATGTTGTTGGTAAAGATAAGAAAGAAGCGAAAAGTCTTTTAGAACATTTTAAAGTTGAATTTAGTAAAACTGGTGAAAAAGTAATCAGTCAATCACCTAAAGCTGGTGAAAGATTAGAAGATGGTGGAACAGTTACTTTGCTACTCGGTAATTAATTATGTTTACCTAGAGTTAAAGTTTGATAATTATTATCATAATAATCATCAATATTATGATATATCTTTTCTGCTCGATTTACTTGTTTAAAATATTCTTTTACCAATTCATCTTCTGGTGATGTCTCAATCTTATTTATAACTCCATTTCTTGAAAGATAATCAACTTTGTTAACTACATCAACTAATTCTTCAAAATTATCTTGTCCGATATACCTGGTAAGTTCATTTTGATCAGCATTTATTTTAGCAGAAATAACTTGTGATTTAAATTTCAATAATAATGGTTGCAATAAATTTTTTGTAATTAAAGCAGTATTATAATTACTCACATCTTCCAAAGTAAATTTTTGAGGTTCAATTAAATACATTCCATGACTATGTAAAAATTCAAGTGCTTCTATTGTGAAAATATCATTCAATGTTTCATTAAATTTTTCATATTTACGACAAGTGTTATCGTAAGGATTTTTCATAGAAGTAATACTAAAGTCCTTACATGATTCAAAAGCTAATCCATTTTCATTTTGATCTATAATGTGCCCACACTCATGCATAAAAATATAACATAAAGCACCACCGTCATCAGATCCAATTGTATAAAACATTATTGAGACAAACTTATTATCAGATCTAGTTGCTCCTTTTCCATAAACAAAAACACTTTCACCTTTCATATTTTCGTAAATGTATTCTAAACTATCTTTATCAAAACCTTGCCCTTTTAAATTTAGAAAGTCTTTTCTAGTTGTATAATATTCTCTAAGGGCTTCTTCATATCTTTTTTCTCTAGCTAAAGTAACAAAATGTATTAAATCATCTGAAGGAATATATTGCTTAATATCCTCTTCTTCTAAGAAAAGAAAAGAATTATTTATTTCTTTTTCATCAATTGTATCTCCATATGTGTTTTTTAGATAATTTAATTGCCGAAATAGAATTACCGTTTCAGTTAGAAAATCAGCATCTTCAGATTTTAATTGTTTTATTTTATTAGAATCAAATAATTCAATAATACTTTCTGAACTAATATTTGCTGGACCTAAAATAATGGCAATTTTTTCATCTTTAGTCTTATTAGAAATAGCATCTTTTATAGGAATTGGTAACTTTGGATAAATATCTTCAAAAAGTAATGATTTCTTTTTTTCTAAAATTCTTTTTTTTCTTTCTGTTTCAGAGTCAATAAAATCTTTATATGGTTTGAGTTTCTCCTCCCACTTTTTATACTCTGATAATAATGGTTCATAAACTAAATTTAATTCATCAATTTTTTTTAGTATTTGCTGATATTCTTCTGTTTTAGTAAATAAATCAAAATTTTTTTCAGTTACCAGTTCATGTTCACCATTAAGAAGATAATTAATTATTTTAATTTTATTTAGTAAGAGTCTTTTTGGATTTGTATTATTGTCTTTTTTAAATGCTTGAAGAGAAACAAAATAATCAGTTTTATTAGAAAATCCCAAATCTGAATCATTTATATAATATTCTAGTATTTTTTCAATTTTATTGTCTAGTTCTTCTGTATAATTAGCTTTCTTATATTTTTCTACATTTACACCGATTTTTTCTAAAAATTTAACCGCATACTCACGCTTTTGAGATTCTTCAATATATAATATATATTCCTTTAAGCTTTCAATATTATAATGTTGAATTATAATAGCATTATTAATCTTATCGGAAATAATATCACGATACTTTTCACCATATACAAAAGTAAACGCCTCTATAACAAATGGCAATACTTTTTTTAAATCAATACTTATATTATCCATTTTGCACCTCACTTATTAATTTTTATTATCTATACTGATTTCTTTCTTTAGAAGTCTTATTATATCACGTTTGTTCTAGGAAGCAAGTTCTTACTAATTCTTAATAACTTTTCCTTTAAAAGACATAAACTATAATAGAGGTGGTCTTTATGAAGTTTAATGGAAATAAACATAATTTCTTTTGTAGATGTAATTGTTGCAAACAAAAAAGAAGAAATAGTCTTCTTTATCTAGGAGCATTAATCTGTTTTATTATTATTATCTTTTATCAAGCTATACTTTTAGTCTTTCTAGTTACAAGACTACATGCTATTCTTTTACTAGCAGAACTTTTACTTACTCTTTTTCTCCTGCTCTTGCTCCTCTAAAATAAATTTATTAAAATCAATTAGTTGCTCATAAAACTCTAAAAGTCTTTTATTAGTTTCTAAATTACAAGGATAAATATCTATTTTAGGAGGAATAGCTAATTTTACTAATAGAAACAACTTCTCATCTAAAGTATAAGGGTACTTTTGCTGATATATGTTATAAGTAGATATTAAATCAATTGATGAAAAGTTCTTTCTAAATAAGTTTTCTATATCATCAGTTACTCTTCCTAGATGTGCTTTTTCTAAACTTATAAAGTAACCATCATCTATTGGTAGAAAATGAGCTAACTCACATTTACCATGACAAAAAGCCAATCTCTCACGTTCTTTATTTTTAACTATTTTATACCACTCTTCTAATAAATCAGTTGCTACTTTTAACTGTCTGTTAATAATACTACTATTTCGCAAAAATAAGTACTCAGTTGGTAGATAATATACCTTAGTTTCTAACTGTAACACAATATCATGGTAATAAGAGAATAGGTAATTTATCTTTTTTTTAGTACCTTCATAGAAATTCTTAACTTCATCTAAATTAAGTTTTTGGTAAGTAGTTGTTTTATTCTGAAGGATAGTAAGATTTAAAACTAGTCTTTTACTAATTTCATCATCAGTTAAACTAGTTTTTTCAAAATAAGGAAATATTAACTCTTTGTCAGTTACTTCTACTGGTTTCAAATAATTATTAACTGCATGATCATCAAGATATTTATAGACTTCTTCAATGTTATAACTACTCCGTGGTTTGATAAAGATTGCTTTATCAGGATAAGTTATTATTTTATTATTATCAATTAGAGTATATTTAATTGGTACTGGCATCTTTTTTAGTGGTTGGAATAATTATCTTACTACCTACTGTTAAATTTTCTAAATCATTATAATAAGCTAATTCTTCTCTTGATATACCATAAGTTTCAATGATACTTTCAATACTATCTGTTTCTCTTAATAGATAAACAGAATAAGTTGTATAGGTTTCTTCAGTATTTGCAAAAGCAGAAAAGATAGAATTCATCACCTTTGTATCTTGTACTTCTGGTTTTTCTTCTTTTATCTCTTCTTGCAGAACTGGAGTTGGTACTTCTTCTTGTTTTGGTTCACTATTCATAATATTATCAATTACTTTCTTACTTTCTTCTACTTCACTTTCTGACAATATTTCTTTATTATCTTCTTCTACTATGTTCTCTAATTTAGGAGCAATCTCCTCATTTCGTTCTAGTGTTGGAATCTCCTCTTCTAGTTCTATAACTTCTCTTCCTTTAACTAGGACATCAATATATAAGTGAAGAGTATCCTCATTTCTAATATCATAAGTAAAGTTATGAATAGTAATTGATCTATTATCTTCTTCTAAATCTTTTGTCAACATTATATCTACTGGAATAGCATATTGAAAATCTTCTTCTAAAGTAGAAGCTTCTGTCATTTTATAAGTACCACTAACAATCATATCACCACTAATTGTACTTGGTCCTTGAAATGCTAATGTATGTTCAAGTGAAATACTAGTCACTTCTCCTATCATCGTTTTAAAAGCAATTTCTTTTTCAAATGAAATAATTTGTTTCATATTTTCCTCCTCTAGTTAAGTCTATTCAAAGTAAGGAAAAATATGAAAACAAAAAAAGTCCAAAGAAGCGATAGCTTAGAACGATAAAACCTATACTTATATATAGGTGGGTGTGCATAGCCCATCTTCTAGGATCCCTAGTCAGTGAAAAGGTATTCAACACAGATGAACACTCATCAGCACTCCCTTATCGTCTCTTTAGTCGGTTTTATACTATTAAGCATCTCGAACATCTCTAGACAATTAAATTATAGCAAAGAAACATTTTAATAGCAAGAGTTTTACATCCTTTTAAAGGTCTTGGAAGTAGTTAAGTATGAGTTTGATTTTGCTATTTCTTGCTTTAAATACTTTTTACTAGCAATATTTCTTATTTGTTTTTTATTTAAACAATGGCAAGGTAAGAGCTATTTTGCTAAAGTAATTAAGTAGTTGTTCAAAGTCATAATTTATCAGTGTAAGTTATGTATCCAAAAGATGATAATTTGAATAATCTTTGAAGTGTTCAGCTAGTTTCTGATTCTTTTTTAAAAATTTACTTACTTTAATCAGCTATTATCTCTTAAATTAAAAACAATTATGTCTTTCCATATAAAATTTTGGCTTAGTTACAATAAAAGCTCTTTCTAAACTAAAAATTGTATTTTTAAAATCCATTGCTTGAGAAAAAGATGATTGATAAATTCTATGCATATATTCATGAGTTGGAACAAATGATAAGTTATAAAAATAAACTTCTTCATCGGTAGCTGTTGCTTTAATATTAGGTGGTCCAATCAAAATTCAATGTTCATCATTAATCACCTATTTCTATATTCTTTTATTTTTCTTTTTGCTTTAGTGGTTTTTACATATGAAAGCCATTCTTCACTAGGTCCTTTTCCTAAAGTATCATTTAATATCTTCACCCTATCTTTACTATGTAAAATAAAGTCAAAATCTACCATTTCATTATTTACTAAAGCTCCTGTCATTGAATTACCTAAACTGGTATGTATACGGTATGCAAAATCAACAACGGATGAATCTTTTGGTAACTCTATCGTTTCTCCTTTTGTCGTGTAAACATAGATTTTATCAGAAAACAGTTCTTCTTTTACCTGTCTTACAAAGTCTTGATTATCACTAAAAGCTTTATTTATTTCTAAAAGTGAATTAAAGAATTGATACTTTTCTTTTAAATCTTTCTGCATCTTATCTCTAGCATTTCCCTTATTAATATCCCAATAAGCTGTAAGTCCAAAAGAGGCAATTTTATCCATATCAAAAGTTCTTATCTGTGTTTGAACTAACCTATCATCAAGACCAAACACAGTTGTATGTAATGATTGATACATATTTGTTTTAGGAGTAGAAATATAATCTTTAAATTTATTATTAATTGGATGATATTTTGAATGTACTAAACCTAAAGTATAGTAACAATTAGCAATATTATCAACCATTACTTTAAGGGATAATAAATCATGAATATTATCTACCTGATGACCTTGTTCTAATCTTTTATAAATACCATAAATATTTTTTGTTCTAACTTTTATCTCGTGTGGTATTTCTTTATCACTTAGTATTTTATTAATAGTTGCTAACATTTCTTCCAAACAACCAGTACTATCTTCTTCTACTTTTAACTTTATTTCACTTAGTTTTTTATATTTATCAGGATAAAGGTATTGCAAAGATAAGTCTTCTAGCTCTGATTTTAAGCGATAAGCTCCAATACAGTAAGCAAGTGGAACAAAAAGATCCATCGTCTCCATAGCATTTTCTTTTTGTTTAAATTCTGATTTAAAACTAAGTGTACGCATATTATGAAGTCTATCAGCTAATTTAATAATTATTATTCTAACATCTTCTGTGATACCCGTTATTATTTTTCTAGTATTAGCAAGATTTTGGGCTTGTTTAGAAGAAAAGTTAAGTTTGCTAATCTTGGTGACACCATCAACTAATTTAGCAACATCTTCATTAAAGTTTTCTTCTATTTCTTCTTTCGTAACTTTAGTATCTTCTAAAGTATCATGAAGTAATCCTGCACATAAAGTGTCTTTATCAGCATGCATTTCTGCTAAGATATACGCAACATTTAAAGGATGGGTAATATAGGGCTCACCACTTTGTCTTGTCTGCCCTCGATGAAGATACTCTGCAAATAAATAAGCTTTTCTAACACTCTCTACTTCTTCAGTATTATAAGTCTTCACTACATTTAGTAAATCATCAATCGTAATATTCATAATAATTCCCTCCTAAAAAGAAAATATCATCAAGGTTTCCCTTTAATGATGTTTTCTTACTTTCTTTTCAGGACTTAGGCAGAAGAAAAAATTTCTAGATATTGAGCTATCAAGATTTAGTAATGTATTGATTTTTATTACCACTAAGTTCTTTTCCATACCTACTCCTAAATTTATATTGATACTAATATATTACTAAGATTTTTTAATGTCAATATTTTTATTTAGTTTTTTGTAAAACCTTGCTACCACCTATATTATTCTTTAAATCAACAACTATTCTTTTTGCTTGTGTAACATTTTCGACATATTGATTAATGAAATCAAAATCATTTTCTGAGACTTTATCTTGATATTGAGCAGTCTCTGTACTGACGACATCAAGTAATTCACAAAATTCATTATAAGATGATAAACTTGTATTAGCATTTATCAAACCTTTAACAATTTCAATATCTCCATCAAAGCTATGTTGATCAACACTATTAATAAATATTTCATTAGTTAGTAATGGGTATAGTAGTTTAACTTCTAAATCATATCCTATTGGCCTATATCTTCCATCTGGTTGACTTGTTTTTAGAGTCTGCAAGTATTTAACTAAAGCTTTATTTGTTATCTTCTTATTTTTAAAATTCATTATCATATTTACTAACAAACCAGTTATATGAGTATTAGCAATCTCGTCAAATATTCTTCCAGTAGTTTCTTTAGTTATTTTATTAGAATATTCAGATTTAGTATAATAAGATTCTTGAAATCCACTTCGCATATAGTAAGTATTTTTATCTATCAATTTATTAGTATTAAAATAGCCTGTAAAAGCATGTCTTACTTCATGTGCAAGCAACTCTAATTTTAGTACTGGAGTGGCTAAATACTGATTAACATTAGTTCCCAAAATTATAGTTTGAGGATTTTGTTTTAATTTACTATCTTTAAAGACATTTAAATTAGGAGTAAAAATTGTAACAGCTGCATCTGTTGAGGAAACATCAGAAAAACCATTTTTTGCTGCTACTTCACTTACTGTTCCCTTATCATATACAACCTTAACATTACGAAAAATATCATATAAAGGCATATCGCTTTCTTTTCCATAATTCATATAGAAAGCCATATAGATAAGAGTAAGCATCGTAGTTAATTCTTCATTATAGTTATAATCTGTAGCTATTGATTTAACTAAATGATATTTTTCTTCCAACACTCTATTAAAACTATCTGTTTGCATTAATTTTCCTCCTATATCTACTTTTATTTTTAGTTAGTACATAGTTTTCTATATCATCAATATTTTCTGTTTCTACATAATATCCTTGGTAATTAACTGGGTAATCCATTAAAAAACTATAATTTTGTTTTTGTGTAGAAAACCAAACAATTTCTCTATTCTTTTGAGATAGTCTAGTCATATCATCACTAACATCAAAGTCTGAGAAAATATAAATATTTCTATCACGAATTTTTACTAATTCTTCATATAAAAAACACACACCATCATCATATATCTCACAATCAAAATTTTTATATTTATTTTCAGAAGTAGTAGCAATTTTATTAACATCAATACTTGTATTACCATATTTCTTTATAGTTAATTTTCTAAGTATTCTCTCATTAAAAGTCAAATAAATAATAGAACCTTTCACAGCAAGACTACTTATTGCATTAACATATAATTCCAAAGAATTATCATTTGATGGTGATAAATCAAAAACATAAACGTCTGGCTTAAAAATTGGACTCATAGTATCATTCAAAATTTTAAATTTTTGGTTAGTTATATAATGTTTTACTATCTCTTTTTTATTATATCGATAAGTTCCTTTTTCATATCGTTCATAACTTAAAGAAACTAATTTTTTCAAAACATTATACACTTTTGTAGCATTTACATCACTTAATTTATCACTAGGTCGTTTTGAACTAGAATTAGATTTAGAGCGTTCTAATTCCTTTTCATCTTCATAGTTGTTCATCAGATTATCAAAGTCATTATCATCTTCCTCATCAAAATCATCCAAACTGTCTAAATCAGATTGGTCACTCATACCATTTGAGCTTTCTGACGTATTATCATCTGAATTACTATCATTAAAATCTTCGGAACTATCTGAGTCTGATTTATTACTCATATCATTTGAGTTTTCTGATGCATCATAACTTGAATTACTATCATCAAAGTCACCAGAATTATCTAAGTTTGATTGGTTACTCATATCATTTAAATTTTCTAATGAATCATGATTTGAATTACTATTACTGAAGTCATCAGTACTATCTGAGTCTGTTTGATTACTCATATCACCTAAGTTTTTTGATGTATTATCATCTGAATTACCATCATTGAAGTTTTCAGAACTATCTGAATCAAATTGATTACTCATATCATTTGAGTTTTCTGATGTATTATCATCTGAATTACTATCATTAAAATCTTCGGAACTATCTGAGTCTGATTTATTACTCATATCATTTGAGTTTTCTGATGCATCATAACTTGAATTACTATCATCAAAGTCATTAGAACTATCTAAATTTGATTGATCACTCATATCATTTAAATTTTCTAATGAATCATGATTTGAATTACTATCATCAAAGTCACCAGAATTATCTGAGTTTGATTGGTTACTCATATCATTTGAGTTTTTTGATGTATTATCCTCTGAATTACCATCATTAAAATCTTCGGAACTATCTGAGTTCGATTGATTACTCATATCATTTGAATTTTCTGATATATTATCATCTGAATTACTATTATTAAAATCTTCAGAATTAGCTGAATCAGATTGGTCACTCATATCATTTGAGTTTTCTGATGCATCATAACTTGAATTACTATCACCAAAGTCACCAGAATTATCTAAGTTTGATTGGTTACTCATATCATTTAAATTTTCTAATGAATCATGATTTGAATTACTATTACTGAAGTCATCAGTACTATCTGAGTCTGTTTGATTACTCATATCACCTAAGTTTTTTGATGTATTATCAGCTGAATTACCATCATTGAAGTTTTCAGAACTATCTGAATCAGATTGATTACTCATATCATTTGAGTTTTCTGATGTATTATCATCTGAATTACCATCATTGAAGTTTCCAGAACTATCTGAATCAGATTGATTACTCATATCATTTGAATTTTCTGATGAATCATAATCTGAATTATTATTAAGGTCATCAGAACTATCAGAGTCTGATTGATTGTTCTTATCATTTGAGTTTTCTGATGAATCATAATCTGAATTACTATCACTAAAATCTTCAGAATTATCTAAATCAGATTGATTACTCATATCATTTGAATTTTCTGATATATTATCATCTGAATTACTATTATTAAGATCTTCAGAATTAGCTGAATCAGATTGATTACTCATATCATTTAAGTTTTCTGATGTATTATCATCTGAATTACTATCGTTGAAGTCATCAGAACTATCTGAGTTTGATTGATTATCAATATTATTTGAAGAAGAATTACTAGAACTATTATTAACTGAAGAATTAGATTGTCCTAAAGTTTCAATAAAATAATCACTAGGTATTAGCTGATTATCATTTTCTTCAGCTTCATAACTAAATAGACTATTTAAATCTGGTATCTTATTATCCATAAAACTTACCTAGTCTTTCTTAAAATTTTTTCAGAAATCATACTTGCAGTAGGACGAGATAACTGTTTGTAATATTTAATAAAGTCTGGTTCTTTAGTTATATTATTTTTAATAGCTGGAACATTAGTAGAATTAGGATCAACATCAACTAACTCACCAGCTAATCTTACTGAAGAACCTGAAAAATAGATTTGTGATTTTTCCTTAGAAGGTTTTGGTATAAAGTTTCCAAAAATATCTCTTGCTAACATTGCTACTTCTTTTTGAGTAGAATTCAAATGTTTGATAATTTCATTATTTTCAAAATCAGAATCTTTCGTATATAGCAGATAATCACCATTTAATTTATATTTAGGTAACATATGAATTTTTTTATCTTCATAATTAATATCAATATCATAATTAAATACAAAAGTATCGTTTTCTTCAACAACTTCATGCTTAGATTCATTATACCAATTTAATCCCACTTCTTGTAATGTTGAAAACTCTAAATCCATAGTCTCAAACTTATCTATTTTCACTTTCCAACCATCAGTCCTTTTAGCTTCTAAATCTTCTTTCACATGAACAAAATCACTGTACCTTTTTACTAAATTTCTGTCCGTTAAAGTTGAAAACTTTTTAGCATCAATAAAAGAAAGTGGAATTGCTAATTCAGGATTAAATTTACATATTTTAAGAACAACATCATAAAATGGTTCTGCTCTATACTTTTGAAGATATCTGAAGTAATTGATATTCATTGTATCGTCATGAGTTATTTTCATATTATTATCTTGATAAACCATAACACCATTTAATGAATTCATTTTATTAAGGACAAAATTTGGAGAATTAGAAAGTATTTTAACATTGAGACCAGTCAATTTAAAATCAGCAGCTGAAGTTTCCGAGAAAAATAAGCTTGTTCTAGTTATATCCTTACTAAAATCATTCTTATTATAGTCACTAATTATAGAAACTATTGATGAAAGACCTTGCATCAATAATTTAGGAGACACATACTCCTTATTAGCAACCAAAATAAGAGTGTTTTTGTATTTCATAAGTCCCACAAAATTATTGTCATCAAAGTCTAGGAAACCAAATCTACTGTTAGGATTTCCTTTAAATTTAATTCTATCAAACAATTCATCTAACGCTGCTGGATTTTTGTGAGTAATAACACCTAATTCTACAATTTTTTCCTTATCTTCTTTATCCAAAAATACTAATGATTGATCATCTTTCATATTATCAAGAATAGTAGCAATATTTTTCATAGGATCATCATATTCATCTTCTTCAAAGATATACTCTCCATTGTCCTTCTTTTCCATATATTGTTCTACTAAACTTGCAGAATCTCTTGTTGACATATAATCTTCTGGACTGTCCATGTCTAAATCTAAAGTTTCATTTGTATAATTACTTTCGCTATTATCATATTTAAATTTTTTGGTTAAAATATCTGTAATTATGTCTCTAGTTTCAACATCTTTTCCTAGGTTTCTTATTAACTTTTTAATTCTTCTTGTACTATTTTCGCCACTCATATATAAAATATTGTCACTAGATACAGCTAGTATTAACTCTTGAAGAGCTGGTAAACGAGTTAATAATTCACCATTAGATGCCATCTGCTCATTATAAATAGATTCGTAAACCTTAGATATAAATTTTAAAAACTTTGGATCATGAGGATAATCAGCAAATTTTTTTACTAATGTCTTATAAGCTAAAACTGGCGGCATAGGTGGCAATTCTATAACTGTACATCTTCTTAATAAAGCATCTATTAAATTTCTTTCATTATTTTTAGCAATTACAAAATAAAGATTTTTCATTCCACTATTAGTTAAAGAAAGAATCTGATTATCCGATGTTTCAATTTTTCCGCTTTGAATAAAGTTAAGAAAGTAAGAATCAAGAGCATCTCTTGCTTTATCAAGCTCATCAACTGTTAATACAACCTTGGTTGAATTATTAGCCAAATTAATTGCTCTTGCTAAAATACCTTCTGCAATAGCCTTATCACCATCGCCTTTTACGATAGCAGAAACATTATAAGTAGAAATTAATCTATCACTATTGGTTTCTTCTACACATTGTGTATAAATATACTCAGTTGAATCACCATCTTGTCCTAAAAATGAACTAAATACTTCTGACAAAAAAGTTTTACCACTACCAGGATCACCTTCAAGTAAAATAGTAGAAACTCCTTTATTTATAGGATTTTCATAATATTTATAAAATGTATACACATCTTCTAAAACATCACCACTAGGAAAAGTATAACCTAAACTTTCAAAACTTTCTTTAAATTTACGAATATCATAGTACATACTATTGTCCCCCCCTTTTTTGTCAAATATTATAACACTTTTTTTCGTAAATACAATAACCAATTAATTTTAGCAAAAAAAAGAAAACTTACTTTTTAAAGAAATGAAGTTTTCATTAAACTTTTGATTTTAATTTAACTAAATTTGTCTTGCTTTTACTTCTTTCAAAAGTGCATCATCCTCAAAATAATTTATCTGCATAGCTCTTTTAACTTCATCTAAAGTTTCTTTCGCTTTAGCTCTAGCTTTCTTAGTTCCTTCTTTTAATACATTATAAACATATTCTGGATTCTTTGCTAATTCTTCCCGCTTTTCTCTAATTGGTTTTAACTCTTCTTGCAAGATATCATTTAAGAATCTTTTAATCTTCATATCTCCTAAACCACCACGTCTATAATGATCTTTCAACTCATCTAAGTTTTTATATTCTGGTAAATACTTTTCAAAAGAATCTTCTTTACAGAAAGTATCAAGATAAGTGAAGACAACATTTCCTTCAACTTTACCTTTATCTTCTACTCTTATATGGTTAGGGTCTGTATACATAGCAAAGACTTTTTTCTTTATTTCTTCTTCACTATCCTTTAAATAAATACAGTTACCAATTGATTTGCTCATCTTAGCATTACCATCAGTTCCAACTAATCTTTTTTCATTTTCATTAGAAGGAAGCATTGCTACTGGTTCTACTAGTGTCTCTCCATAAATAGAATTAAATTTTCTAACAATTTCTCTTGCTTGTTCAATCATTGGTAGTTGATCATCACCAACAGGGATAACTGTTGCTTTAAAAGCTGTTATATCAGCGGTTTGACTTACTGGATAAGTGAAAAATCCTGCTGGAATACTCTCTTCAAACCCTCTTAGTTTAATCTCTTCCTTAACAGTTGGGTTTCTATGAAGTCTTGCTACTGTTACTAAATTCATATAATAAAATGTTAATTCTGTTAGTTCTGGTACTTCTGACTGAATAAAGTAATTAACTTTTGCGGGGTCAATACCACAAGCTAAGTTATCTAAAGCTACTTCAAAGATATTATCTCTTACTTTCTTTGGATTATCAAAATTATCTGTTAAAGCTTGCGCATCAGCTGCAAACAAATACATTTCATCATAATCACCTTCATTTTGTAGTTTTACTCTACTTTTTAAAGACCCTACATAATGACCAATATGTAAAGGACCAGTTGGTCTTTCACCAGTTAATACTATTTTTTTATTTTCCATATTTCTAACCTCTTTTCAAACTAAAAAATCCTATCCTATTAAAGGATAAGATTTAACTACTTATTATGCCACCTTATAATAGCGTATACTTACTATATACGTTTCTTTGTTAACGAAGGAACAACTCCGTACTAGCCTACTATTATTTCGGTAGTCTCTCATCAGTCCATTTAGTATAGTAAATTTGTAATTTTACACCACCAATTACTCTCTTTAAAATTTAGTTATACCTACTACTCTGAATCACTGATTTATGTTTTAATTATAAGCAATCAGTCCTTATTTGTCAAATTCTTCATAGTGATTATTTTTAATAAATTCCCTTAATATTTTAGTTAAAGCACGCTTTTCTATTCTCGAAACATAACTTCTCGAAATATTCATATCATGAGCAATCATTTTTTGGGTCTTGGGAATATTTCCATACAAGCCATATCTTTTCTCAATTATATCTTTTTCTCTATCTGTTAATACTTCGATATAATCATTGAGTAATAAGACATTATCTTTCTTGCTAATTTCTTCTACAAAGTCAGGTTTTGGTGCTTTCAAGATATCAAGAATTGATATTTCATTGCCTTCTTTATCAAACCCAACTGGTTCATTTAAAGAGATATTTTTATTATTCTTGTTATTTGCTCGAAAGTACATCAGAATTTCGTTTTGAATGCACTTAGCACAATAAGTAGTTAGCCTGTTGCCTTTACTAGTAAGAAAACTATCAACACCCTTTATAAGACCAATTGTTCCTATACTAATTAAATCATCTTGATCAACATTTTTATAATCGAACTTCTTTACAATATGAGCAACTAAACGTAGATTATGTTCAATCAAATCATTTCTAGCTTCCTTATCCCCTTGTTGCATTCTCTTGATACAGTCTTCTTCCTCTTCTTTTGATAATGGTTCTTTAAAGACTTGATTCGAATAACTAGCCGTAAAAGTAAAGAATCCTCTTAAACTATTAAATAGTTGAAATAACATTTTATCACCACTACATATTATGTTATTTTTTGTTGAAAAATGTTATAAGTGTAATGGATTAAAATCAACGGATACTTCTACCATTTTTTTAGTAGCATAGTATCTAAGTAATTTATCAAGAATTTCATATAAATTATCTTGATACTGATATTTCAAAATTATCTGATAAGAATAAATATTCATCTTTTTAAATATCATCGCTTTAGTAGGTCCTAAAAGAATAGTTTTATCTAGATATTTTTCTAAGACTTTGAAACATCTAGTTGCTTCTATTAAACAAGTATTTTCTTCTTTACTACTAATTTTCACTAATACTAGATAGTAATAAGGTGGATATTTCATTATCTTTCTAATTGACATTTCCTCTTTATAAAACTTTAGATAGTTATGTTCCTTAGCTGATTCTATTGCATAATGCTCTTTATTATAAGTCTGAAAGATAACTATTCCTTCTCTACTACGACCAGAACGCCCTGCTACTTGACTTAATAAATCAAAAGTAACTTCACTACTTCGAAAATCTGGTATCATCAAAGAAGTATCGGTATTAATTACTCCCACTAAAGTAACATTAGGAAAGTCAAGACCTTTCGCTACCATTTGCGTACCAATCAAAATAGAAGCTTCCCCCTTACCAAAACTTTCAATAATTTTCTGGTGTGCATTCTTTCTACTCGTCGTATCAACATCCATTCGTAAGACTTTAACATCTTTAAATAGACTTTTTATTTCTTCTTCAATTTTCTCTGTTCCAACTCCTAAGTCTCTTAAAGAATCCATTTTACATTCAGGACAAATTTTTGGATAATTAGTTGCATAACCGCAATAATGACATCTTAATAAGTTATTGGTTTTATGATAAGTCAAAGAAATATCACAATTAGGACACTTCATTACATAACCACAATTCTTACAAGATAAAACTGATGAATAACCCCTTCGATTAAGAAGAAGAATTACCTGTTCACCTCTTGCTATAGTTTCTTCTATCGCCTTAATTAATTCTAAAGAAAAATGTCCTTTCGAAGTAGCAATTGCTTTATTCATATCAACAAACTTTACTACTGGAAGACTTCTTCCCCCCACTCGTTCTGTTAAACTTACTAAGTGATAAATGTGCTTTAATGCTCTAGCATAACTTTCAAGAGTTGGGGTAGCACTTCCCAAAATCAATTTTGCTTGATGATATTTACATCTTTCAATAGCGACCATTTTCGTCTCATATTTAGGGGTATTTTCTTGTTTATAAGAATCACTATGTTCTTCATCCATAATGATATAAGCAATGTCTTTTAAGGGAGCAAAAATAGCACTTCTAGTACCGATAACTAAACTAGCTTCACCTCTTGCTACCCTGCGATATTCATCATATCTTTCACCATCTGATAAAGCGCTATGAAAAATAGCTACTCTGCTACCAAATCGTTGTTCAAAACGTCTTAAAATCTGAGGAGTTAAAGATATCTCAGGAACTAAAACAATACTTTGTTTACCCTGTTTCAATCCTTCCTCGATTAAAGACATATAAACCTCTGTTTTACCAGAACCAGTAACGCCATGTAAAAGATAAACTAAATCAGAACTAGTAATTATCTCCTTGGTTACCCTCTCTTGTAAAGGTGTTAAAGTATTATGATTAGTAACAGAATCATTATGTTTTAAACGATAACTTTCAAACTTTTCCTTTAAAAGAACTCCTTTAGTTACTAACAAATTAAGTCTTGCTTTACTTATCTCTATTAATTCTTTTTCACTAACCGTTCTATCCCCGATTAAATTTACTATCTCTAACTGTTTTTCCGTTAATTTACTATCATTATTTTTATTAACGGTATAAAACGTCTCATAAATCTTTGTTATTTCCTTTTTATTCTTTATTTTTAAAGCCTTGGGAAGCATTGCTTGATAACAACTAATTAATGGTGCTAAAGTCATCTCACTAATCTTTTTACCTAATAAAAGCAATTCTTCATTTAATACGATATCGTTATCTATACTAATTATTTCTTTAAACTTATAATCTTCCTCTACTTTAGTCGTTAATTCTAGAATAAACCCTTCTACTTGCCTATTTCCAAAAGGAACAACTACTCTTTCCCCAACTGCTGCTATACTAACTAAGTCATCAGGAACTAAATAAGAAAAAGTCTTATCTACAGCTTTACTCATTACTTCTACTAATACTTTTGCTATCATTTTATCGTTCCTTTCCTTTTTCATTTCCTATATTATATCTATAGAAAATTTGTTCGTCAAGCATTATTAAAAAAAAACATATCATTGATATGCTATTTTCTAAAAGTTTTTATCTCTTAAAAATGGTGGTAAATCATAATCACTACCTAAAATTTCTCCATCATCGTCATCATCTTGTGTTGTATCAATTCTTGGAAGTGGTGAACCATAACCCATTTCTTCACCCCTACTACGTCTTGTAGGTTGAACATTAGAGAATACTGGTTTTTGTGTTGATTCCTTTGCTTTTTTATCAAATCCAGTAGCAATTACTGTTACAATAACTTCATCTGATAGATTTTCATTAATTACTGAACCAAAGATAGTATTAATATCTGTTCCAGAAGCTGCTCTTACTACTTCGGCAGCTTGTTCAGCTTCGAATAAAGTTAAGTTAACACCACCAGTAATATTAATGATAGCATCAGTTGCACCTGCGATACTAGTTTCTAGTAGTGGACTAGATACGGCTTGTTGAGCTGCTTCTATAGCTCTATCTTCACCCATACCGATACCAATACCAATAATGGCATGACCAGAATCTTTCATAACAGATTGAACATCAGCAAAGTCAAGGTTTACAAGACCAACTACTGCAATCAAATCAGAAATTGATTGAACACCACGACGTAAAACATTATCTACTTCTTTAAACGCTTCAAGCATAGGTGTTGTTTTATCAATAATTTCTCTTAATCTATCATTTGGTATAACGATTAAAGTATCAACGTGCTTTTCAAGTTCAGCTAGACCTCTTAGGGCATTATCCATTCGCTTTTTTCCTTCAAAAGTAAATGGTTTTGTAACAATAGCAACAGTTAAAGCTCCTAAACCTTGAGCTATTTCAGCAACAACAGGGGCACTACCAGTTCCTGTTCCTCCACCCATTCCACAAGTAATAAAAATCATATCAGCACCAGTTAAGGCATCTTCTATTTCCTTTTTACTTTCAAGAGCTGCTTCACGACCAATATCAGGTTTACTTCCTGCTCCTAAGCCATCAGTAAGATTAGCACCTAATTGTATCTTAACGTCAGCTTTTGAATTATTTAATACTTGTAAGTCTGTATTAGCAACGATAAATTCAACGCCTTTAACCCCAGACTCAACCATTCTATTAACGGCATTTCCTCCACCGCCACCTAAACCAATTACCTTAATCTTTGCTAATTGATCCATTTCTAGTCCATTTCCCATAGTTTGTTCCTCCTTAACTGTTATTTATCATAAAAATGGTGCAAAAATCTATGAACCATATTTTCGTTTCCTGTGCTTCTTTTCTTTGGTGATAAAAATACGCTAGCCATTTCAGACGGAAAACAAGAAATATCTTCTTCCTGTAATAAGCACTTCTTATAAAAATATTGAGTCGCACCAAAGGCACTTGTATATTTATTGTGTCTTGCTCCCATCTCTTGCATATTAAGACAGTAAGCATTGCGTCCCAAAACATCTTCTACTATATAATTGAATCCAGCTAATTCGCTGATACCACCCACTATAATTATATAACTTATTTCCCGTTTTGTTAAGCGATTTATTTCATTTTTAGCAAGTTTTAAAATTTCATTTAATCTTGACTCTATTACTTTACTAATCTCCGTTTGATTAATAGTAATTTTCTTCTTTTCTTCGTTTTCTACATCAACACTATCATACTTATCAGCATAACGTGGTACAGCAAGAGCAAACGTCTCTTTTAAATGTCTTGCTGTTTTAATTGGTACTTTATAAACAAAAGCTATATCTTTATCAACACTGCTACTACCAAGTGGTATGTAAGAATTTTTAATCATTATTCCTTTATTAAAGATAGAAACAGTCGTAACATCTCCGCCTAAGTTAATGATACAACCAAGTTTTCTATCAAGTGAACTATTATTTATTGCATAGTAATCCGCTTGACTCTTGTGAACAATATCAACAATAGAAATACCAAGTGATGAAACCAGTTGAATGAGCGGATAAATTTCACTCTTTAAACTAGTCGATATAACTGCTTTAACAAAAAGTTTTTCCCCTTCTTCACCAATAGGATTACTAACACTTAAATTATCATCTACTGTAAAAGAAATAGGTAGTGCACTAACAAATTCCCTATCATCAGCATAACTATCATTTTTAGCATCAGTTAAAGCTCTTCTGATGTCTTCTCCTCTTACAACACCATCTCTTATATCAACAAGTCCTGTTTCTATCGTCATTTTGGAAGTAGTTGAAGGAATTAAAAGAATTACTTCTTTAATTTTCATACTTATTTTTTCTTCTGTTTTAGTAATTGCTAATTTAATTGTTTCTCTTAATTTTCTATCATTATAAATAGTATTTTTCTTTATTCCCGAACTTCTAATAGAGGTAGAAGCTAAAACATGGCATTTATTATTATAAGCACCAGCAACAATGACTTTTATTTCTTCATTACCAACATCTAAACTAGTTATCAACTGCATCGTATCACCCCTATCCTTTTCTCATTATACTATAAACTATGCTTCATTAAAAGCTTTTCCTTCTATTTTTCTACTAACTTTAGCTATTTTTTAGAATTTTTTGGCTAATTTTAAGACTATGTTCATTCCTTTTTCGATTTTTGTTCCTACTGCAACACTTTGTTCGGTTACATAACCACTACCATCCAGTGTTACTATTACATCAAGACGTTTTAATACTTCTTCTGCTTGTTTTCTCGATAAGCCAACTAAATTAGGCATAGTTTGATTACTATCATTCGTAATTAAGAATACTTTAGAACCACTTGCTACTTTTTCTTTAGCATTTGGATACTGAGAAATAACTTTATTACCATTGCCAATTTGTACTATTTCCATTTCCTTTTTTGTAAGGTCAGCTTTAGTCTCTTCTACTGTTTTATTAATATAAGAATTTAATGTATAAGTTTTTAATTTCGAAACAGTTGTATCAGTGGGACTTGTTCCATAGTATTTACTTATATTAACCACTATATCTTTAACTGCTTTCCAAATAACAGTTTGCTTACCACCAGCTGGACGTTTAACAGAAGCATAAATAATTACTTTAGAGTCTTCTTTAGGATAAGCACCAGCAAAAGAAGAAATTATATCATTACTACCACTTAAGTAACCACCACTTTTTTCATCAGCTATTTGCGCCGTACCTGTTTTTCCAATTAAATCATAACCTTCTAATCGATAACCTGCTCCCGTATTACCTTTACCATTTACAGTATCCCACATTAATTCTTTCATCTTATTAACGGTTTGCTCACTAGCAACTTTATCAACTTCCGTCCTTTTTCCTTCATAAATAACTTCATTAGTATTAGGATTAACGATTTTATCAACGATATATGGTTTTAACATTATTCCTTTATTAGTAAGCGAAGTTAATGCTTGAATGTTTTGCATCGGCGTAGTTGTTATTCCTTGACCAAAACCAGCGTTAAAAATTTCAGTTTCATATTTAAATCCTAATTTTCCCGTTGCTTCATTTGGAAGAGTAATACCTGTTTTCTTTGAAAAACCTAACTTTTTAAAATAACTTCTTAACATATCAGCATTCATATGACGTTTAATTAAGTTAATAACACCGACGTTACTAGATAGAGCAAAACCTTTGTCAAAGGTGATATCACCCCAGCCTGCTCTATTCCAGTCACCTATTTCGGTGCCATCAGTTGTTTTATAAACACCTGAATGATAAGTTTCATTACCATTATAAACCCCGTTTTCCATTGCTGCCATATAAGTAAATATCTTCATTGTACTACCTGGTTCATAAGGAAGAGCAATATTAAGGTCTAAATAATTAGTTAAATTTCTTTTATTAGGATCAAATGAAGGTGATGAGGAAGCTGCTAGTATAGCCCCTGTATTAGCATCTGCTACCACAATTGTAAACCATTCAAAACTAGTTTCTTTCTCAGCCTCTTCTAAAGCTTGTTCTACAAAGAATTGAATATTATTATTGATTGTTAGATAGATATTACTTCCATCTAAAGCCTTCTTACTAACTTCTTTAGTACCAGCGATTTTATAACCTCTTAAATCTTTTTGATAAGTAGTATAACCATCTTCTCCTGATAATGTTTTATCATAATACTTTTCTATACCCATCTCACCATTTAATTTAGAAGTATCATTATCTTCTTTAGCATAACCTATTATATAAGACAAGAAATCACCTTTTGGATAATATCTTTTAAAACTTTCTTCAAAGTCTAGTCCAGGTAAATTTAAAGCTTCAATTTTTTCCTTAGTTAGTTCTGTTAAACCTTTTCCTTTACTGCCAAATTCCGTCTGATAAACCCCTGTTTTGTTTAAGTAAGTTAATATTTCTTCTTTACTAATTCCTAATATTGGAGCTAATTTTTCTGCTGTTAAATCTTTATCAACAACATGTTGTGGTCTTTTTTTATTAGTAGTTCTCTTCTCATCAAGATAAGCTATTAGTTTATAAGATGAGACATTCTGAGCTAAAACTTCCCCTTCTTTAGTATAAATAGTTCCTCTTTGAGCCTTTATTGTATCAGTCTTTGTGGTTCTTCTACTAGCTAAAGCTTGTAAATCGACTCCATCAACGTTTTTTGACAATCCAAGAAAAACAACTCTTGAAATTATTAAGATAAACAAAAAAAGAGACCCTACAATAAATAACTTACTTAGTTTAACATTATTTCTAGGTTTCTTTTTTCGCATAAAGATTTTCACCGCCTACTTTTCATCTTCTACATTCTTTATATTATCATTATTATAACTTAAACCTTCATTTTTAGCAACTTCTTGTATCTTATCAAGAGAAGCTAGCTCATTTATTTTCATAGAAAGACTCTCATTCGTTTTAGTTTGAGCTTCTATTTGTTTTTTTTGTTTTTCTACTTCAAAATTAATCTGTGATAAAGTAGCTTTGGAAAAGACGATTGCAACGGGTAAAGTAACTAATAGTACTATAGCAAAGATATAAAGTAAGCGTTCAAACTTACTCATTTTAATTCTTTTTTTCAGTTTTTTCTTTGCCATAACAATCAGTCCCTTTCTATTTTATTTTTTCTATCACTCTAAGTCTAGCACTATGTGCCCGATGATTTTCTTCTTCCTCTATCTCAGTTGGTACGATACCTTTCTTTGTTATTACTTTAAAGTCTGGCAATTTATCAAAAGGTATATTTGGAAGACCTTTACTTAGTGAATCTACTTCACTTACTTTTCTAAAGGTATCTTTTACTATCTTATCTTCTAGTGAATGAAAGGTTATTACTGCTAATCTTCCTCCTACATTAAGTAATGATAATGAATCATTAAGTGATGATACTAAAACGTCTAATTCTTTATTAACTTCTATTCTAATTGCTTGAAATATTTGTTTTGCAGGATGTTTTTTTATTCTTTCTTTAATAGGAACAGCTTCTTTAATAATATCTACTAATTCCAAGGTAGAAGTTATCTCTTTTTCTTGACGTTTTTTGATGATGTTTCGAGCTATATTTCTGGCAAATTTACTTTCTCCATATTGTTTAAATATTCTTGTTAATTCACTTTCCGAATAAGTATTAACAACTATTTTTGCTGTGAGTGGATTTTCTCTATTCATCCGCATATCAAGAGTGGCATCGTTATTATAGCTAAAACCACGTTCACTGTTATCAAGTTGATAGCTAGATACTCCTAAATCATATAATATAGCGTCAACTTTAGTGACATTTCGTTTTAATAATTCTTCTTTAGCTTCACTAAAGTTAGCATGAATAAGTTCAAAGTTATCACCTATAGCACTAAGACGATTCCTACTATATGTAAAAACTTCACTATCTTGGTCGAAGGCGAACAAGTACCCCTTTTTTATTCTTTTTAATATTTCACTACTATGTCCAGCAAACCCTAATGTCATATCTATTGCAATAGAGTCTTCTTTTAAAGAAAGAGAGTCAACTGCCTCTTGTAGTAAAACGCTTTTGTGTATTTCTTTCATTATTAAACAGTCCTTCCTCTAGTTTAAACAGATAGTAGCATAATTTCTAGTTCATTCTACTTTTACTATCATACACTTTCCCAAGTAGATACATTAATAGTAATGATGATATGACTATTTTCTTGTTATATCGTTTTATCGCAAGTGGAAGCACCTGATAAAAAAATCTAGCGAATCGTCTAACATCATTTTTAATAAAGGTAGAAGATAAAGTTTGTAAGTTATAGTTTCAAAGTTTGATAGTGAATAAATATACCTTAACGTGTAGTAAAGTTTCCTATAAGCTTAACAATCCCCCTACTTTGCTCCACTTTGTTCCACTGCTTATTATTATATTACACATTTTCTATTTTTTTGTAAATAGGTTTACACTTTCTTTGCAAGACATTTTTCAACTTTTTTTGAACATTTATGTAAAATGGTGTAAAAGTTAATTTTTTACTCTTTTTAGGGTAAATTCACAGCTTACTATTTACTTATGTATCTAGAAAAATGATAACACTTTTTCAAAATAGACAGAGACGCAGCTTGATTTACCACTAGTAAATAATTCTTAAGAACAAAAAACTATTAACAAATGAATGATTCACTTGATAATAGTCTTTTTTATTTTGTATTTTTAATAGGTTTTACTAATTTTAAAACTTGGTAATAATCAAATACTGTAACAAAACATAATACTAATTGTAAAAGTAAAACTATAATTGCAAAGATATTACCTGCTTGCAAAGAACTAATCAAATATTCTACTTCACTACTTTTTAACCTACCCTCAAAAAATATTAAAGTAGTAATTATTGTTATTAAAGAATAGGCAAAACTACCAATAGCTAATGAATATTTTTTAAATCTTAAAAACTTATAGCAGCTAGCAAAAATAATTGCTACTAACAAACATAAAACTACTAGATAAATAAAATTAAACATTGTTTCCTCCTAATATAATTCTGGTGGTACCACTTCATCTACAGCACTTTTTAAAACTTTAGTAACCATCACTAGTTGTTTTTTCTCTTCTTCACTAAGTTTAACTGGTACTGTTTTAATTATACCACTTTTTCCAATAACTGCGGGCATAGAAAAATACAAGTCATAATCACTTTGATAATGTGATACTGGGTAAATCTTTCTAGAATCATTTAAAATAGTTTTAGTAAGTTCTAGTAAACAACTAGCTACTCCAAAGGAAGTATAACCTTTGTTGGATACTATCAAACTTCCCATTTTTTTAGTTAAAGATGCTAATTCATCTCTTTCTTCCTTCGATAAATAGTTTTTTATTGAAGACATAGAAATATTAGCATTATTATAATAAACAAACTGACTGTTGCCATGTTCACCTAGAACATAAACATTAATATCATCAGAAGAAACGTTAACTTTCTTACTAATTAAGCTTTTAAGTCTAATAGTATCAAGCATTGTTCCAGTTCCTATTACTTTTTGATAGGGATAAGACAAACTAACTGCTACCATTTGACTTATAACATCAACAGGATTAGTTGCTACTAAAATTATTCCCTTAAAAGAAGTATTCTCTATTTTTTCAGTTACTTCTTTTACCATCTTACTAGCTCCAGCTAAATCTTCTAGTCTACTTTTTTTACTTTGTGCTAATCCAAGAGTTAAAACACAAATATCAGCATTATCTAGTGAACTATAATCACCTATTTTCAGTTCAATATTACTACCATTAAGTACCAATCCTTGTTCAATATCAAGTATTTCTCCTTTAAGTTTTCCTTCATCCTTATCAATTAAAATTACTTCACCACTAATACTTTTATCAAAAATTAAATTTTCTAAATAAGCAAGTCCAACATGTCCTAAACCAATAATCACAATTTTAGCCATCATTTTCCCCCTAATCTTCTTTTCTAAATGCTTTTATAAACCTAGTCCAAACTTTTTCGTTTGAATAGTTTAGTATTCCCACCTTATAAACTTTCATTCCATAGTTAATAATTAAGTATAAAAAGGCAATAAGTAAAACAATAGAAATTGTTACATCAACCATTGTAACTTCACCCATTATAAACAATGTTGGTGATAAAAGACAAGAGATAAGAGGAATATAAGAAGCTATTTTTAAGAAAATGCTTCCTTGAAAGATTCCTGCCATAATTGCTAAATAATAACCTGCTAATAGGATAAAAACAATTGGGGCTTGTAACTGCTGAAAATCTTCTATATTAGTAGTCATAGAAGCCAGTATTCCAGCAAGGAAAGAATAAGCTAAGAATGATAATATGATAAGTATTAATAAGAATGGAATAAATGCTATAATATTCTTCATTAATCCTGTTGCTACTAGACCATTCCAAATGTTAGTTATTTCTGATGGAATATTAAGACTACCATTTCTACTACTTATAAAATATGAAACCAAGCCATATAAGAAAAATAATATACCTTGTAATAATACAAATAGATTATTGGCTACTATCTTTGATAACAGATGCGTTTTAGGACTAACATTAGAAATAATTATTTCCATACTCTTAGTTGTCTTTTCTTCGCAGATTTCTCCACCTACCATTTGTACAAGAAAAACAATTAACATAAAGAAAGGTAAAATTAAACTTGGAAAGACTGTACTCATAAGCATTGACATATTCTCATCTTGACTATTTTTATCACTTAAAACAATACGTTCTATGTTAATACTATTTGATAACATTGCAAGTGTATTACCATCTAAATTTAATTTTTCAATTAGAACTTGCTGTTTCGTACTATTTAAACCTTGATATATTATTTGATAAATATCTTGATCTATTTTTCTTTCACTAGTTACAATAGCAGATAATAACTTATCATCAAGATTAAGAGTAATTAATATTTCATCATTTTTTAATTTCTTTTTACTTTCTTTAACTTGTTTAACAATAAGTTTATTTTCATCTAAATTGCTAGCTAAAGTAGTAAGATTACTTTTTAAATAATTATAAGAAATATCACTCTTATCATAAACAAGTATTTCTAATGGTTTAGCAAAATCTCCACCAAAGAAAGTTATGATAGAGTTTAAATTAAATAAAGCAAACATAGCAATCGCTAAAAGAACATTTACAGCAATAAACCATTTGGATTTAATTTTTTTATTAAAACTTATTTTAACTAGATAAAAGAATTTTCTAATCATTCTTAGCACCTACTTTCTCAATAAATATTTCATTTAGTGTTGGTTCAGTAACGTCATATTTCGTAATATCATATTTCTTTACTAATTTAAAGATAGAACTAGCAATAGAAAGATCTTCTACTTTAACTAAGTACTCTCCCCTATGCTCACTAACTGATATTACTCCTTTTATCTTTTTAATTTCATCTAGTGGAAGACTATTACCTCTTAATAAAATGTTTTTCTTTTGATATTCAGCTTTTATATCTTTTAAATATCCAGATACTATAACTTTTCCCTTTGATAAAATAACTAGTTTCTCACAAAAGTCTTCAATCTGTTCCATTTGATGAGAAGAGAAAATAATAGCACAACCTCTCTTTTGTAATTCTATGATTGCTTTCTTTAAAAGTTCAACATTAATAGGATCAAGTCCTGAGAAAGGTTCATCTAATATTAATAATTTTGGTTGATTTATAACAGCTGCAATAAACTGTATTTTTTGTTGATTACCTTTAGATAGTTCTTTTATCTTCCGATTTTCATATTCGGATATTTTAAATTTAACTAACCATTTACGCATTTCTGTTAGTATCTCATCTTCCTCCATTCCTTTTAAAACTCCATAAAGCAATATTTGTTCTTTAACAGTCATTTTAGTTAGAAGACTTCTTTCTTCTGTTACGTAACCAATTTTATCAGTAATACTATAATCAATAGCTGTATCATCTAATGTTACACTACCACTACTTGCAGAAATAAGGCCTAGGATAATTCTAAAGGTAGTAGTTTTTCCTGCTCCATTTTCTCCTAAAAGGCCAAATATTTCACCTTTTTCTACTGTAAAGGATAAATTATCTACAGCTTTATTAGTGCCGTAATACTTAGTAATATTTTTAACTTTTAACATATTTCTTCTCCTTTAGTTAAGTATAATTTATTAAGTTTAAAAAGTCTATAAGTTAAGATGTTTAACAAGAAAATTTTTTTATGATTTTTTTTAGAAAAATGATTGACAAACTATACTTTTACCGTTATTATATAAATCACCAATTCGGAATTAGGCGAATTGGTAGCTAGTATCACACTAGCCAACCCCTTTTTATTCTTTTTGGAAGTTAGATAACTAACTTCCTATTTTTTTGCAAAGAAAAAACCTCTAAATTTAGAGATTTTTGATAAACTAATTATCAATAGTTGTAAGTTTACAGGTTCCATCAGGAAGAGTTACTGTAGCTCCTGAATCAGCTAATGTTGTACCTGCAAAGCTACCTTCTTTACGAACTTTAACAATATTTCTATTCAAAGAGTTTTCTGCTGTTAATAGGAATCCATTTCCTTGTGTATCGTTCATTGCTGCATAATACTTTAATTTATCTCCACCTGTTGTAGTAGCGTTATAAACTACAATGAAACTTTGACTATCTACAAGTTCTTTTCCAAATGGACTTTTAGTTACTCCTGACTCTGTTTGAATTTTACTAACATGAATAGCTGTACATTCACCAGCTACAGGTGATGTGTAATCTCCATTAGTAATTCCTAATCTTACGTATTGTAAGAACTGTTGAGCAGTTGTTATATATGTATCTTTTTTAGCACCGTTAATATATCCTTGCATACTAGTGATTGCTAAAGTCATTAAAATAGCTAAAATAACGATAACTGCTAATAATTCGATTAAGGTAAAACCTTTCTGATTAATTCTATTTTTTCTCATAAACATCCTCCATATCTTTATAATTTGATGATAGCACATTCTTTAAGTTTATGTCAATCTCAAGTGTTATAAATATTAAACTTTAAAATCTCCAAAATGGAGATTTTATTTTAACAATTAACCATCAATTGTTGTTAACTTACATTTTGGTACAGGCTCAGAAGCAGCTGCTTTGGCATCTTTTACTAATGTGAAATTAGCTTCTGCTGTAGAAGCTACTTTACTAGGTAATGTTGTACCAGCAAAGCCACCTTCTTTACGAACTTTAACAATATTTCTATTTAAAGAGTTTTCCTCTGCTAGTGTAAACCCATTACCTTGTGTATCGTTCATTGCTGCATAATACTTTAATTTATCTCCACCTGTTGTAGTAGCGTTATAAACTACAATGAAACTTTGACTATCTACAAGTTCTTTTCCAAATGGACTTTTAGTTACTCCTGACTCTGTTTGAATTTGACTAATATGAACAGCTGTACATTCACCAGCTACAGGTGATGTGTAATCACCATTAGTAATTCCTAACCTTACATATTGTAAAAATTGTTGAGCGGTTGTTATATATGTATCTTTCTTAGCACCATTAATATATCCCTGCATACTAGTAATTGCTAAAGTCATTAAAATAGCTAAAATAACGATAACTGCCAATAATTCGATTAATGTAAAACCTTTCTGATTAACTTTGCTCTTTCTCATAAACATCCTCCATATCTTCATAGATTGATAATAACACAATATGTCATTTTGTGTCAATTTTTAGCAATTATTTTTTTTTATTATTTTAATTCATTTACAGTTTGAACAACTCCTGATGTAGCAATATTTGGAATAGTATTCAGTTTATTTACTTTATTTATAGCATTTTCATTTAAAAGTTGATCTCTTGTCATATTTACTACTCCACGATGTTTATTATCACCATAATTTTCTATTAATGTAGCATAATAAATATAAGTTCCACCACTATTTGTTAATTTTACATAGGAATAATTAGTATCATATTGACCACCTTCTGGTCCTTCACTAAAATCTGTTAAATCCATAGATTTAAGTAAAAATACTATACTTTGCCCATTACTTGGTCTTCTAACAGTAGTGTCACTTCTTAATCTATATTCAGCAAGAGAAATCATCTTCTTAGCATCCTCTATATAAGTTCTTCTCTTACTTTTATCAAGAGTACTCATTATATTAGGAACTGCCGCTAACATAATCATTGCTAAAATAGTAATTGTTGCTAATAATTCAATTAATGTAAATCCTTTTTTATTCATTTAAAGCCTCCTACTATTTAAGTATAACACAACAATTACTCATTAAGTATTTTTTTTAGATTTTCTTTTTCTTTAAAAGCTGGTGCTGACAAATTATCACTTAGTATAGAATCATATCTAAAAATAGCAAAGCCCTGATAATTAGATAATGGTCTACTAGCTAATACTTCTCTTGCTATTATATTATTAGATTCAACCCACTCATATTGACCCTCTTTAGCATATAAGTCTTCACAACCAACTTTATAAAAGGCAAGAGCTGGTATTAATTTAACTTTATCTGCAGTTATATAACTATTCCATTCTTTAACAGTTTGATAAAAAGGCTTGATAGAATTAAAAAAGCCAAAATATATCTGGGGCATTAAATAATCAACATATCCTTCTTCACTAGCAAATTTTTTAGTATCAATATAATTAATTTCATAATTATTATTAATATTTCCCTCAGGACTTATTCCAAATAAAATATTCTTATTTTTCTTTTTTACTCGTTTATAAGTTTCTTTTATCAATTTAGTAGTATTTTCTAAACGAAATTCTTGTAGTGTTAAATCTTGGTTATCTTTTCTAGCTTCTTGATAATTTTCTAAATCAATGGTATTACTCGGATAAAAATAATCATCATAATGAATACCATCTATATCATAATTAGCAAGTATTTCATCTACCCCTGATAGTATTAGTTTTCTCACTTCTATATCAGCTGGGTTATAAAAAACACCTCTACTATTACTTTCTACTTTATTAGTGTTTAAATATTTAAAAGCTGGATTATTATCTTTAATTTCTACTTTTGACAAGTTACTTCTTATCCGATAAGGATTAATCCAAGCATGAAGATGAATATTATTATTATGACTTACATTTATAAAATAAGCTAAAACGTCAAATGGAAGTTTATCACCTTCTTTTGAAACAATAACAGTACTACTAGGAAAGATATCAGAATAATAAATAGCATCAGAAAAGCTTCTAACCTGTAAGATAATGTCAGTAAAGCCAAAATTTTTACATTGATTTACCATATCATCAATAGTATTTTTCATTACCATTTCATCTTTATTATTCAAATATTTAGTAAGTTCTATATATGATATAAAGATAAATCTTTTTTCCTCCATTTTTTTTACTCCTTTAGGTATATTAATAGATAATAAAAATAAGCCTAGAATACATATTGAAATAAGAATAAGATACTTTTTCATATTTTCACCCATCTTATTTTATATATTATTCTATACTTATTTTGTCGTTTAAGTGATACAGTCACTATTTTTTATTAAAAATAATTGATGATTTTTATAAAAGCCATAAAAGACATCTTCTAATAAAATATTTTCTAACAAAAGCATTTCTTCTAACCACTTTTTATCTCGTTTAATTGCTTTCAGGGTTTCTTCTTGTATAACTCCATCCAGTATTATGGCTAATGGATAAACACTTTTCCCTTTTTGTTTTTGAAAAACAGAAAGCTTACCTGATGTTTCTAATATGGCATAGTCAACTTCTTCTAAGCTTTTAATTTCTCTTGCTCTTAACTGTGTTAATAAATCCTCAAGATTATATCTTTGTTTAACTAGTTCTTTATAATTAACTTTCCCTTTTTCTATAATGAAAGAAGGATTTCCATCTAATAATGTTCTTAGTTTTGGATATTTAAGAGAAAGTTTAGCAAGGACTATTTGTAACAAAACTAAAACAATCATGGGAATTAAACTTAAAAAAACACTTTTATCATACTGTTCTATAGACATTGCTGCTAGTTCTGCTATTAAGATTGATACTATCAAATCTACTATACTCAATTCTCCAACTTCTCTTTTTCCCATAAAACGATATAGTAAAACTATCGCCCAATAAAAAAATAGTGTTTTGATTAAGACAATTAATAAATCCACATTTATCACCTAACACTATTATTAACTATTTTTCTAAATTTATTCTTACTATTTTCATTATCTCTTGATGAATTGCTTCTACTGATTTCATTTTATCATTAAAAACACAATCTATCGTATCCCAATTATATAATTCTGATAATTCAATATATGATTTTAAAACTAAATCTTGCTCAAAGATATCTTCTTGAAAAGTAAACGATACTTGTTTTTCATCTAACTGATTAAGATATTTGGCTGGTACTTTCAAAAGTATTGTACAATCTGGCTTAGGTAGTCTTAATAACCAATATTCTAATTTATCTATCCATTGATACATAAAAAAGCGTTCCTCACTATCATTATATCTACTACCCTGATGAGCCATATTTGAACTGGTATATCTATTTAGTATAACAATATAGTCATCACGCAAATATCGTTCTATCTTTTCTTTGTGATATTTACGATCTGCCGCTGTATAAAGACAAACAACATATGGATCTAATTTTTCGTATCCCTCTGGAAACCAACCATTATTATTCTTCCCTAAAACACATTCTTTAAAGATTTTTCCCGTTGGACTTTTATACATTGGAAAAGAAAATTCTACTACTTTATATCCTTCTTCTTTTAGAGCTTGCGCTAGTAGCTTACTTTGTGTTTCTTTTCCTGAATCATTTACTCCTTCAATTACTATTATCTTTCCCATTTTTTAGTTCCTCTTATATTAATGAGACATTATTAGCACTATCGAAAGGTACAAGCAATCCTTTTCTACTAGCTAAATAATCACACATGTGAACAAAATTTTGATATTTAGTTTTTGGATATGGTAACACCTCATTACCATTATAATCTTTAGTCCAAGGTCCCATATGTGTTGATATAACTTCTTTTAAGAATAATGCTTCTTCTTCACTAATACCTACTTTTTCTCTATTATCATAAACAAAGTTTGCGGCTAGTAATGGGTGATCAAATCTAGTATATGTCTCTTCCTTTAAACCTCTTTTTAAACCATCATGCATTATTAATCCTACTATCATTAAGTCTTTTTCTCGGGAGGTATATTTTTCCCCTATTGCTGGATCATTTAATAATTCATGAGCAATATAACAAGCAGCTTTAGTATGTCTTAATAATCCAGCTTCTCCTAAAGCATACTTAGGATGATACTTTCCAGTAGAAGATGCTGCCTCATGAAAGAAATAATCAGGTAACAAATTGATCAGTTCCATTGCACTCTTCTTAATATCTTCATTTTTCAAATAGTTTAATTCATCTTTAAATAAATCGCTTTTATTCATTTTTTTCACCACTTTTTTCATTACAAGTATAACAAGAAAAACATTTGTTTGCAAGTTTTATTTAGAAAAAAAACACATAAAATCTAAAGACTTTATATGTTATTAATTATTTAATTATTTGATTAGAGTACCTCCCCATTCAACTACAGTAAATCCTTTACGAGTAGGAGTTGTTAACTCTTGTTTTTTAACTTTCGTATTTTTATCTGCCTTTTTATATTCCATTAAAACTCTAATCACTGTATCAGGATTAGGATTAACAATAAGTGGCATATCCTTATTTATATTAGTAATACTTTCAAATCTAATTAAGTTATATTCATTTTCTTCTAATTTTGGTAACCAATAAATAATAAATTCATTAGCTTCTCTTTCGTTTAAACCTAAAACACTTAATTTTTTCTCAAGAAAAGGAATTAAATCATCTTTCCTTACCACAAAACCATCTTCAAAAGTAACATCAATCGTGTTATATCCTTCCCAGTATAAGCCATAAAAACTACGACCCTTATCATCTATTAACTCTCCCGTTGGTTTTGCTAAAACATTCCAACTATCTTTATATTTAGGATAAGTTGAAGTTAGTGCTTCACTTCTTCCTAGTTTTACATTTACTTTAGTATCCACTGTGGGATAAAGATAAATTAATGGTTTATAAGCCATATTAGGATCACAGTCTTCCTTACTTATTTCTTTATATTTAATATCAACATTAGGACTAGTAATGTTTTTATTTACTTTTAATAAGTAATAAACATTCTCTTTAGCACAACCACCACAAGTACTTTTATAGGAAATTGATACTTTAATATTATTACCATTAACTGAATAATTAGTTGGGGTTATTTCTTTTTCAGTACAAGGGTCATAACCAATGTTAAGTAAAAGATAATTATTATCTTTAAAGTCATTTTCACTTAACTTAAGAGTACCAAATACTTTTTTATATTCTTCATAACTAGTAAAGACATAGTTATCTTTTTTTAGTATTTCATTATCTACTTCATTACTAAGTACTGACTTTAAATAAATAAAGTTAGTTTCTTTTCTAGTATTATTATTAATAGTTAAGCATATCGCTATACAGAAAATAATCACTACTAGTACAGTTACTATTATTGCTATATTTAGTTTAGTTGTTTCTTTCTTACTCCTTTTTAATTTCATCTTTCTACCTCTTAATTTAAAATTGCTCCATCACAAGCATTAGGATCTTTTGTTTTATGTTCAATCGTAACATTAGGATTTACAATACTTTTATCGAGTTTTATCAAATAATATCTATTACCTAAAGCACAAACCCTGCAAGTTTCATAATCATCAACTCTTATTTTTAGTGTATTATTCTGAATATGATAAGTAAATGGTAAATCATCTGATGTATCACACATACTATAATTGATTTTTAAGAAAAGATAATTGTTATCTTTAAAATTTCTTCGAGTTAGTTCGTTTGTTTTTATTTTTTTCTTATATTCATTATAACTAGTGAGAAGATAACTTTCTTCTGCTAATTTATCATCATTCTCAATATAACTGGTTAGATTTTTTAAATAAATCACTTCATCTTTTTTAAAGTTACTATCTCTAATAGTCAAGCATATCGCTATACAGAAAATAATCACTACTAATACAGTAACTATTATTGCTATATTTAGTTTAGTTGTTTCTTTCTTACTTCTTTTTAACTTCATCTTTCTACCTCTCCTATTATCTATAGGATAACATACTTTTTAGGAAAATAGATATTTAAAATTGATAAGTTTTACTATTTTTTAATAAATACTGTTACACTTTCTAAAGGAACACCAAAACAGTTAACTTTCTCTATATCATTATAAAGACCATATCTTTTTAAAAGGGCTATATATTCTTTTTCTCCATCTTCTATATCATTAAACTTAAAATTCTCTATTCTTTTTATAATAGCATCATCATAATAAGATAAGTTAAGTTTTGCTTTCATAGAAATAATTTGATAATCAAAATTAAGTTTATCTTTTAAATTTCTAGTAGTTACCGCTTTATTTTTAAAAGATATAGTAACTATTTCTTTACCTTTATATATATTTAAAGCTTTTGTATTAGATATTATTAATAATATAGAAATAACTAATACAAAAAAGAAAATCTTTTTCAAAATTCGACACCTCCATTAATAAAATGCCTAATTTAAAGATTTTCTTTCCTGGTAATTTTTACTACTTATATTTTTTTAATTTACTTTTAATCATAAAGATAAGTTCCATTGAAGCATTCATTTTATAAAGAATTAAAAGACTATCTTGTAATTTTGTTTTTAAAGATACTTTTTCTTCTACTTCTTTAGCAAGTAATAAACATTCTTTCTTATCAAGTTCATTTATTATAATAAAATTCTTTATATCTTGTTCTATTTCTTTTAAAACATAAACTTTTAAATCATATTCATCTACACTATTAACACCATAATATGCTCCAACATAAGTTTTAAACTGATTAATTAATGTTTCTTTCTTATCCATTAGTTATCCCTAATCTCACAATTAAACTCTTTAGTAACTTTCTCTATCATCTTATGAAAATCAGTCATTACCTCATTATCTGTTAAAGTTTTATTATCATCTAAATAAGTTAGTTTAAAGGCGATTGATTTTTTATCTTTGGAAATATTATCCCCAAGATAAACATCAAATACATTTATATCTTTTAATAACCTTGATGAGTATTTCTTTATCATTTTTTCTATTTCAAGGGAATTAACATTTCTATCGATTAAGAATGCTACATCTTTTTCAATACTAGGATATTTAGATGGTTCTTTAAACTTAATTGGTTTTACTTTACGCATTAATTTATTTAAAGAAAGTTCAAAAACATAAACTTCATCTTTTAAAATATTTGGATGAACACGACCAATAATTCCTAGCATTTCACCATCTAATAAAATACTAGCGGAAATACCTGGATGAAGATTAGGAAGTTTTTCTGGTACAAAAGTATAGCGATTAGTAAATCCTAAAGAGTTAAGGATATCTTCTACTATGCCTTTAGTAACATAAAAGTCACATTTTATATTACCATTCCAAGATGATTTAACAATATTACCTTTTAATAGTCCAGCAATCTTAGATTCTTCTTGATAGTTTTTATCATAAGTTTTACTTATTTCATATAAGAAGATATCTTCTGTTTTTCTTGCTTTATTATAATTATAGACATTTATTAATGATGGAATAATAGTAGTTCTAACAACTGACTTATCAACACTCATGGGGTTTGGAAGAACTAATTTTTCTTTTTTATCATAACAGAATAGTTCAGCCATATCTGGTGATACTAAAGTATAAGTTTTAGTTTCTGTTAAGCCTTTCATTCTAAGTCTTTTAGAAATATACTTACGATATTTGATATCTCCTTTGTATTCACCTTTCTTGATAGATACTACTGGTAAAGTAGCAGTTAAGTTATGGTAACCATAAAGTCTTACAATTTCTTCTGCTATATCATTTACATTAGGTTCAATATCAAGTCTTCTATTGGGAATAGTTACTGTAAATATTTGGTCTTTTAAAGTATAAGCAAAACCTAATCTATCCATTTCTTTTTCCATATCAGTTTCACTTATTTCTATACCTAAAAGATTATTAACTTCACTAGCTTTAAAGGTTACTACTTTTGGTTCTTTATCAATATTATCATACTTAACAATACCAGATAAGATTTGAGCATCAGCATACTTTTCTAGTAAATGACAAGCTCTTTTAATAGCCATTTCTGTATATTCATAGTTTAGTCCTTTACCATATCTAATAGATGCTTCACTACGAAGATTTAATCTTGCAGCAGTATTTCTGATACTAACAGGATCAAAGATTGCACTTTCAATTAGAATAGTTTTCGTATTATCTGTTACTTCAGTATCAATTCCACCCATTACACCAGCAATACAAACAGGATTTATAGTATCAGTTATTACAATATCATTATTAGTTAAGTTTCTTATCTTATTATCAAGAGTAGTAATCTCTTCTAAATCTTTAGCATCTCTTACTAAGACTTTAGCACCTAACTTATCATAATCAAAGAAGTGAAGTGGTTGACCAAATTCTAACATTACATAATTAGAAATATCTACTACATTGTTAATAGGACGCATTCCTGCTGCTATTAATCTTTTTTTAATAAAGGAAGGAGATTCTTTAATAGTAACATTTTTAACCATTTTAGCAAGATAATAACTACATTTATTAGTTGCTACTTCTAGACTAAAATGTTTATCTACACTATCAGTTATTTCTTTAAAACTTATATCAGGTAAAGTTACTTTTCTATTTAAGATAGCACTTACTATATAGGCAAAACCAATGTGATAGTAACAATCATTATTACGATGTTTATGAATATCAAGTTCAAGTACAGTTGATTCTAAATCTAAAGCTTTTAAAGCATCTTCTCCTACTTTTAAGTTACTTGCCCCTTCATAAATACCTTTACTATAAGTCTCGTCATTCTTCTCTTCAAGTCCTAATTCATATAAGGCACAAAGCATACCATTAGATTCTACTCCTCTAATTTTACTTTTCTTAATTTCAAAGTCACCTGGTAAAACAGCTCCTACAAGTGCAACTATTGCTTTTAAACCCACTCTAACATTAGGAGCACCACATACTATTTGTAATACTTCACTTCCAATATCTACTTTACATATATGTAAGTGATCACTATCAGGATGATTAACACATTCTACTACTTCCCCGATTACTAGGTTATCTATATGATTAGTAATTACTTTTTCAACATTGATATCACTTTCTGTAACCATCTTAGCTAATTCTTTTGGTGTTAAATCAGATATATCAATATAATCACTTACCCATTCTAAATTAATCATTATTATCTTCCTTTCTATCAAATGTTTTACTACTTCTTAAATCTGTCATATAAAAAGTTCTAATATCTGTAATACCATATTTTAACATAGCAAGTCGTTCTGCTCCAAAACCAAAGGCAAAACCAGACCAAACAGCTGGGTCATAACCACAGTTTCTTAAGACATTAGGGTGAACCATTCCTGCTCCTGCTACTGTTATATAACCACTATTTTTACAAATAGCACAACCTTCACCTTTACAATTAAAACAACTAATATCTAACTCTACTGATGGTTCAGTAAACTGATAATAACTAGGTTTTAATCTAACCTCGGTATCATTACCAAATAGTCTTTTAGCAACTATTTCAAAAGTTCCTTTTAAATCTGTTAAATGAATATTCTTATCTACCAATAGTCCTTCTATTTGCATAAATTGATGAGAGTGAGTTGCATCATCATCATCTCTTCGATAAGTCTTACCAGGACATATCATTCTAACTGGTTTTTCTCCCTTAGCTTTTAACATTGTTCTAATTTGAACAGGGGATGTTTGACTACGAAGTAAAATCTCATCATCTTTTAAATAGAAAGTATCTTGAGCATCTCTTGCTGGATGACCCTTAGGTATATTTAAAAGTTCAAAGTTATATTTATCTTCTTCTATTTCTGGTCCATCAACTACATCATATCCCATTGATATAAATAAATCTTCTAAGTCTTCTACTAATCTCTCTAAGATATTAGGGCTTCCTATTTCAACATGAGTAGCAGGAAGCGTTACATCAATACTTTCACTAGCTAATTTCTCATTAAGAGCTTCTTCTTCAAATAAAGCTTTCTTACTATCATATAATGAATTAAAACTAGTCTTTAACTCATTCATCTTCATACCAAACTCTTTCTTCTCTTCATTTGGTATTTCTTTAATCTTACTACTAAGTTCTGTAATAATACCTTTCTTACCTAAATATTTTACTTTTAAATCATTAAGACTTTTCATATCTTTACAGCTATTTAATTCATCTTCTATATTTTTCTTAATCTCTTCTATATTCATCTAATACATCTCCTTTATTTTCTTTAATGTTTTAATTTTATTCTTATCGTTATTTTTATCTAATGGGTCATAATGATATGAAGTTATCCCAACACTTCTTGGTACTAAAACATAATTTATAATATTATCACCTATCATAACTGTTTCATTAGGATTTACATCTTTAATTATTTTCTTATACCCAATAGCATTAGGTTTAATAGCAAAATCTCCACCATATATTTCATCAAAATATTCTAATAGATTAGCATTTCTTAATCTTCCTTTTTGAACATCTTTAAACCAATTAGTATAAAGAATATTTTGATAACCTTTACTTTGCAAATAGGAAAGCACTTCTTCTGCTCCGCTATGAATGGTATCAGGAATGTTTTTGTTATGTTCCATCCAAGCTTCAATTATTTTTTCATCTATCTTAAGTCCACTTCTAAGTGTTAGAAATTCACTTAACAATTTTGTATCATATTTAAAAAACATTCTTTCGTATTCCATCAAATATTTAACTTTATTTTTAATAAATTCATCTACTTTTTCATCAAGTATTTGTTCTTTAAAAAAGTCATCTTCCTTTCTAAAATCAGCGCTTAATAGTGTTTCATCTAAATCCCAAATGAATTTTCGCATAAATTATCCCCCTAACAAAAGAAAAACTATAAACTAAGGACGAAACATATCCGTGGTACCACCTTATTTTATAGTTTTCTATACACTCTAATCTCTTAACGCGAGTAACGCTTAAAGTTTTGCTTTAAGACTCAAAGGATGAATTCGAAGGATAAAAGGATTATTTACACCTACCATAATCTCTCTTTTACTTTTATTAATATTCTACTACTTCCTTCTCATTGATTTAACACTTATAATATCATAAATTTATTAAATTGTCATTAATTCTTGTTCTTTTTCTTTCATTAGTCTTTCAATATCTTTATTATATTCATTAACTAAATCTTGAATATCATTTTTAAGAGACTTCTCTTCATCTTCTGCTAAATCTTCTTTTTCTATTTTTTCATTAGCATCACGGCGAATATTTCTAATAGCAACTTTTGCTTCTTCTGCTAAAGCTTTTACTTGTTTAACAAGTTCTTTTCTTCTTTCTTCTGTAAGTGCTGGTACTACTATTCTAATAGTTTCTCCATCATTACTAGGATTATATCCTAAGTTAGCTGCTATAATTGCTTTTTCCATTTCTTTTAGACAACTTTTATCAAATGGTTTAATCAATAATTGATTTCCTTCTGGAACTGAGATGGTACCTAATTGTTTTAATGGTGTCATTTGTCCATAATATTCTACCATAACACCATCTAAACTAGAAGGATTAGCTCTTCCTGCTCTTACTGCTCCAAATTTTTTTTCTAAGTTATTTACAGTTGCTCTCATTTTTTCTACTGCATTATCTATTTCTTGATTCATCATATCTCTCCTCAACACAATTTTACTATATTGCTTTTAAGAAATCAATCTTTTTTCCAATGAAACATAGCCTAAAATTTAACCGTTTTTACTTCTTTTATTGGGATATTAGTAATTTTAAATATTTCCTCTTGACTTAATCCATTGTTAAGCATTGCACTAATTATTGTAGTTTGCTTTTACATACTTCCTCGTTCAATTTCACAATTGAATCCATGCTGATCATCGGCTTTAAATGATATGTTTCTGATACCATTACTTCCATTCTGGTCGGAGGTAACTTAGCACATAATAAAAAGAAGAGCAAATACCGAATTTTCAAAATTCACCCTTCTTTTTGGTCAAAATTTACAGCTATAGAATTTACTATTTTCAGGAAAAATTAACCCTGAATTTGTAAAATTACCAATTTCTTAAAAAAATTTAGTTTTTTATAACTATTGGTAATTATCTGCTTTAACTTCCATAAAACTTTGTTTATGGTTACATACTGGGCATACATCTAGAGCATCTTTTCCAACATAAACGTGTCCACAATTACGGCAAATCCAAATTTTATCTCCATCTTTATGGAACACCTTATCATCTTTAACATTTTTTAATAAAGTTAAATATCTTTTTTCATGTTCTGCTTCGATTTTTCCAACGCTTTCAAATAAATATGCTATTCTAGCAAAACCTTCTTGACGAGCAACTTCAGCAAATTCTTTATACATTTCTGTCCATTCATAATTTTCACCAGCTGCAGCATCTTCTAAGTTTTGCATAGTATCAGGAATTTCTCCACCATGTAATTGTTTAAACCAAAGTTTTGCATGTTCTTTCTCATTATTAGCTGTTTCTTCAAAAATAGCAGCTATTTGTTCATAACCATCTTTTCTAGCTTTTGAAGCATAGTAAGTATACTTATTTCTTGCTTGACTTTCTCCAGCAAATGCTGTCATTAAGTTCTGTTCTGTTTTACTTCCTTTTAGTTCCATCATTATACCTTCTTTCTCTTAACAATCATCCCAGAGCATTTCTTACAAAGACCATAACCAATCAAATCAATACTATTAATATTATGATTTTTAAACAACTCTTCTACTTTTTTTAGTTCATCACTACTGTAAAATATATCTTCAATTATTCCACAATTAGTACATTGAAAATGATAATGATCTTTGCTAACGTCATAACGATAATTATGATCAATTGATACCAATTTAGCAACTTCACCCTTCTCAACTAGTTTATTGATAGTTCGATAAACGGTAGCTTGACCAATACTAGAGTCTTTTTCTCTCACTAATTCAGCTAGTTCTAATAGTGTTGGATGTAAATGACATTCCTTTAGCATTTTGTAAATTAATTGTTTTTGTTTAGTTAGTCTTTCCATAAAATCTTCCTTTATTGATAATTGTTATCAATTAATATAATATCACAATTAGAATTTAAGTCAAGAAAAAAGAGACATTTTTTCATCTTCTTATTTATATATCAATATTTTGGGTTGACTACTTTTATTATTAAACACCTTATTTTTAGTTAGTAATTTGTTAGTATTTAAAGTATTTGAAATAGCATCTTCTTGTATAGAAGCACGTAGAGACTTTTTTATAATTTTTTGACTACATTTCAACTCATCAAAATCAAAATTAGATTCATAAAAACTATCAGGTTGTTCGATTAAATCATAATCGAAATGAATTCCACTACAATTTGTGCAATATTTTATTACTCTAATATAATTAGTTGCTAATTTTTCTTCAATATAATCTAAAACTTGATTACTAATTCTTTCTCGATTACTTTCTAAGGATGAACTTCTATAACAAAGCTTCTCTAACCTAGGACCAAAGACATCATGCATTGCCATTATATCTTCTTCTGGTAAAGTTGCTATAACTTCTGCTATTTCTTTTCTTGTATAGCCATTAAAGCGTGTGTATATCTTCTTAACATCTGTTATTTTTTCACTATTAACCCTATTCTTAGCTAGTTCTTCCTTTTCTTTTTTACTAGCTATTTCTTTAGCTACTCTTTTCTTAATACTATCTGAATTTTCTAGATATTCAACCACAGTAGAAGAATGCTTAGTTTTCCTTAAAATTTCATAAGCTTTTACCTCTATCTGACGAACACGTTCACTGGAAATATTAAAAATATCCGAAATTTCCTTTAAACTATATCTTCTATTATTATAAAATCCATTACGCAATTTTATAATTTCAATATCACGTTTTTTTAGTAAAACATTATCAAGTAAATCGTTAACCTCTTTTACTAAAGAGCTTTTTTCATATTGTTCTTCTACACTTAAGTCATCTGATTTTATAATTTCAGCAAGAGTATCGTCACTATTTTCTTTTATTGGGGCATCTAAGCTTAGTATTCCTGTATTTGCAGACATAAGACCATATATCTGATTATCTGTAATATGCATCTCTCGAGCTAACTCTTCTGGCATTGGATTTCTACCAAGTTTCTCACCTAATTCATCATAAACTTTATTATATTTAGCTAGCTTTTCGTGAATATGAATTGGTATTCTGATAGTTCTTCCATCATTCATAATGCTCCTATAAATATATTGTTTAACCCACCAGTTAGCATATGTTGAAAAGGTACACCCTCTTTCATAATCAAATTTTTCAGCAGCTGCTATTAAACCAAGGTTTCCTTCTTGAATTAAGTCCAAAAATTTCACACCATGATTTAGATAGCGTTTAGCAATAGGAATTACTAATCTTAAATTACCACTTACTAATTTATTTTTTGCTTCTAAATCTCCATTTTTGATTTTAATAAATAGTTCTCTTTCTTCACTTATCTTTAGTCTATTTGGTAAACTTTGTATATATAAAACTACATCATCATCAACATAAGTTTCATTTTCTTGCAAAAGTGATGATTCTTCTACAAAGTTTTCTTCTGATTTTAATTTAATTTTATTAAGATAGGCATATGCTGATACAAAAGATAACATTGTAGGATTTGGAAAAACATCTTCAATATTTGATTTAGCTATTCTCTTACTAAATTTTTTTACTACTTGACCTATTATAGTAGAAAATTTTGAATTATTTTTTAAAAGTGTTGTGGACATAATTTCAGAAGGACAATAATTAATAGTTTCAAAGAAAGAAACTATCTTTTTAAGTTCATAGTGAATTTGCTTATAATTAGGAATTTCTCCTATTTTTTGGTCCATATAGTTATTAAATAACTTTATATACTCTTCATCATTTTCCTTTGAAAAAATACTTTCAACATAGTTATTCATAACTTGTTCCAAAGTTTTTGAAAAATCAACTATCTCTTCTTTAGAACTGTTAATAATTTTTGAGTATTTTTTCTTAATAACTAGATTCATTAATGCAATTGCTTTATCACTTGAAGCAAAAGCAAAAGAATATTTATCACTAATTTCTTTAATATCTTTAGCCAATAACGTTGTTAGTTCATCTACTGAATTTTCTCTAATTACTGTATTTTTTAATTGCATATTATTTACCCCCTATTAATTATTATTTATATATTAATATCTTAGGTCGTTGCCCATTATCATTTTTTTGAATAGATTTAATATTGCTTTTTCTTTCATTAATAGTAGAAGAAGTATCAGTTTGAAAAGAAGCAGTTAGACTTGCTCTTATTCTTGCATAATTAATTTTAAATTTCTCTAACTCATCAAACTTAATATTATCTAAACTAGTGTATTCTTCTTTACCATAAGCAAATGATAAGCCATTACATTTTATATAGTAATTTGAAACTTTTATATAATCACTATTTAATTTATCTTCAACAATTGGAACAATTTCTTTACAATATTTTTCTAAACTAGTATTTGTTGATTTCTTTTGATAAGATAATTTTTCTAAGTTGTTACCAAATAACTCCTTTATTATTTCTATATTTTCTTCCGATAAGGATGAAACTACTTTAGCTATTTCCTCTCTTTTATAACCAGTAAAGTAAGCATAAATTTTTCTAATATCGGGCTTCTCGGCTTGATTAATTTGAAATCTATTAGCTTTTTGCATAGCTAGCTCTTCAGCTAGTTCTTTAGTAATTCTTTCTTTAATTTTAGTTCCATTCGTTAAATAAGCAAGTACATCATCACAATAATCAGAGTTTTTTATTTTTTTATAAGCTCTTGCTTCTATTTGCTTTACTCTTTGTTTACTAATTCTTAACATATCCCCTACTTCTTGATAAGGGTATACTCGATTGTTATAAAAACCATTTCTTAACTTTAAAATTTTTATAGCACGATTATCCAGAAAATCATTGTTAAGTAAGTTTCTTACCTCAATTTCTAAAGCTTTTTTTTCATAACTTTCTTCGATGCTTAAATCATCTGCTGCTATAAGTTCACCAAGTGGTAAATCATTATCTATTCCTAAAGGTTCATCTAGACTTAACATTTTAACACTTCCTAGAGTTAGCTTATTAAATTGATTAGAAGTAAGATTTAATTCTTCCATTATCTCCTGTTGTGTTGGGTAATTATTAAGTTTGTTAGTTAATTCATTAAAATTAAAATTATATTTACCCATTATTGCTTGAATGTAAGTTGGTATAGCAATTGTTTTTCCATATTTCATAACACCTCTTGAAACATAATCTTTAATCCACCAATAAGCATAAGTAGAAAAAGCACATCCCATTTCAGTATCAAATTTATCAACTGCTTTCATTAAACCAATATTTCCTTCTTGAATTAAATCTAAAAATTCTACTCCTCTATTTCTGTAATAAGATGCTATAGGAACTACTAGTCCTAAATTAGTTTCAATTAATCTCTTTTTAGCATCTTTATCTCCTTCTTTTAACTTAAGAAATAACTTTCTTTGTTCGCTCGGTAATAATGGTTTTTGTAAAGAATTGATATATAGTTTTACATTATCATCACTATAAGAATCATCATTTGGTAAAGTCATAAAATCAGTACTTTTTTGTTCCTCTTCATTAGTTTTTATTTCTATTTTATTAATAAAAGCATACGTAGTAACAAAGGATAACATTATAGAATCAGGAAAAGTCTCTTTTACATTCATCGTACTTAACTTTTTAATATTCCTATCTACTATTTTGCCAATCATAGTAGAAAATTTTGGATTATTTGCTAAGATATTTGTACAGACAATTTCTGATGGGTGATAATTTATTATTTTGAAAAAATTAATTATTTTTCTAATTTCGTAATGAGTCTGTTTATAACTATTAATTTCTCCTACCTTCTGATCCACGTACTTATTAAATAGTTTTGTATATGCTAGTTCATAATCTGTTTCAAAAATTATTCTAATATAGTTATTCATTACATCTTCAAAAGCACTATAAAAATCTATAAATTCTTTTTTATTATTATTAATAATATTTGAATATTCTACTTCAAGAAATGACTTCATTAATTTTATTGCATCTGTCTTTGAAGCAAATGCAAAGGAATAGTCTTCACTGATTTTAATCATATCCTGAGCTAGTAATTCTCCTAATTCTTCAATTGACATTTTTCTTATTGTTGTATTTTCTAACTGCATATTATTCCTCCAAAATTTCTTAGATATTATACTAAAAAACGCTCTATTTTGCAAATTTTAATTATTCTAAAACTAATAAAAAAAGAACGTAGATTAATAATTTACATTCCATAGTGTATCATTACTTTTAACAAATACTTTTGCTGTCATACATTCTTTTGTATCAGTTTCTTCCATCCTATCAGTTATTCGTCTTATAAGTTCAGCTTCAGTTGCATTTTTACTATCATCTAAAATCTCATCTGTATCTTTATTTGGTTTTGGTAATAAATATTCATATTCTGATTCAAGACTTCCTTTTACGCAACTTCTTAATAAGATTGTATAAACTTTTCTAACATTTGGTAGATTATTTTTAAACATTAAACTAGCTACACTTTTCTTTTGTGCCAGTGTTGCTTCTACTGGCGTTCCATTAACTAAGAAAGATTGTACCCCTTCATACTCTTGCTTATAGTTTATACGATTTTCTTCCTTGTTTTCACTAAAAAATTTATTTAATTTTCTAACTAAGGTTGGTTCTAACGGACAATTTATAAATTTTTTAAATTCTCTCATGACAGGTTTTAAATCATATCTGCCAAAATATCTATAAAAATCGATAATATTACACTTTCTAATTTCTCCATTAGTTAGTTGTATATCATTATTTAAATCGTTAATAAACTGAGCAATTGCACTTTCTCTTGTATGTATATATTTTTGACTATTCAAATTTAATATACCTTTTATATAAGTATATACATCTTTATCGGTTTTTGATATATAATCTATTGCAGAATTAAAATCTTTTATATTTATTTTTTCTTGTTCTATAAATTTTTGAACTGTTAATGGTGATGTCGACGATTTAGTTTCTATAAATTTTTTACATATTTTTAAATATTTTCTTTCCTCTTGATTTTCGCTAATATCTTGTGCTCTTTTTAAGTTTTCATAATAAATTACACTAAAACCATTATCTTTTAGTTTTTCTATAAATACTGGATTGGTTTTTACTTGATTTGATAAGTATCTACTACATTTCATTCCTATATTAATTATAAGATTAGCATTATATTCGGGATTTTGTTTTAATCTTGGTGATAGAAAACGATATGCTTGTGGACTTTTTCTTAAAACAGTAAACATAATTTCTTCATTATCCTTATATTTATAAACGAAAAATTTAGCTACCATACCAGAATCAATCCTTTGAACTACTTTTAGTGTAAAGTCCAAATCATTGCGTAACCTATCGCTTATATAATCATAATTAGTATATCGTCTTTCTATAGCTATCATAGCAAATTCAGCATTGTCTCTTATTACCATATCACTACGAGAAAAACCATAAGTAGTATTTAACAGATTTAATATGTTATTTCTACTTAGTAATACTTTATAAGTTTTATTTTCTCGTTTTTTTATTTTTCTTTCTTGTTCTTCTAGTAAATATTCTTGTTTGTTTTGAGCAATATTTTGTTTTATTATTTGGCCTTTTTCTTGACTTTTTAACTCTTCTAATTTTTCTTGAAATTCTTTATTTTTAATCATTTTTGCTGGCAAGTAATCATAACCAAGTACCGTTTTAGGAATAACAGCAAGTCTTGCATTAAATTCTGGATTATTTTTTAGTCTTGGTGATAAAAAACGATATGCTGCTATACATTTACTTAGTCCAATCAACATAATTTCTTCGTTATCTCTATACTTTTCATCAAACAATTCAACTACTATTCCAAAATTTAATTTCTTTACTAATTTGATAGTAAAATCCAAATCATTACGTAATCTATCACTAATATAGTTATAATTAAGATGATTGCCTCTTATTGCTTCAATGACAAATTCTTCATCATCTCTTATATCAATATCTAATCTAGAAAAGACATTATGATCTCCTTTAAGTAAGTCAAGCATATTATCTCTACTTAAATATAATTCATAAGTTGGTTCATTTGGAGAAAGTTTGTCTAAAGGTTCTAAAGTGTTTATATTATTATTCATATTATTTATCATAATAATAAGCAACTTCTCCTTTCTTCTTTTTTAATTACTTTTACTCATAGTCTTAACTAAAACTTTTTGCTCCTGTTGATATTCTTTTCTTTCTATCTTGCTTCCTGCTAATAATTGCTTATGATAATTTGCTAGCTTTTTAGCAGTAATATTATGAACTATATTAGCTAAATCTTCAGCGTCATCTTCTACTAAAGTTGCTGATAAATATTTATCTATTTTTTTATCACTTAAATATTCTGTTTCATTAGTAACTGGTTTTTTATTTATCTCCTGATTTAGAATTTGTGTATAGTCGGTTGCTACATTATTTTGGCGTCTTTCATAGTTTAAAACAGCTATCGAATTATCAGCTAATTCTTTTTGAATTATTGGGATAATCTCTGTACGTAATTTTTCTTTGAGACTATTTGATGAAATATTATTATATGTTAAGTTGACCAAGTCATTACCATAAACTTTAGAAAATAATGCTAATTCATCACTTGATAAAGTTGATTTAATAACTGTTGCTATTTCTTCCTTATTGTATCCTTCAAAATAATTGTATACGTACTTAATACTCATTTGTTTTTCTAAACTAATTTTTTGAGCTTTAGGTTTTCTATCATGACCGTATACTTTTTCTCCTCTTACAGTTATATCTTCGCCATTTGTTAAATATTGAGCTAAAGATTTTTTATATTTTGAACGGAATATTTTCTGTAAAGCGACTTCTTCTATTTGCCCTACTCTTGTATGTGAAACACCAAGTTGTTCTGAAACAGTTCGTAGAGTGTAAATTTCTCCATAGTAACCATTTCTAAGTTTTAATATTTCAACTTCACGGTCTGATAAAATTCCACTTGTGAAGACTTTTTCAAGGTCAGAATGTAAAGCTTTTAGTTCATATTGCCCTTCTACACTTAATTCATTTGATGCTAAAAATTCAGCAATAGTATCATCACTACCCTCTTTTGTTGGTTCATCTAAACTTGCAATTTCAGAGTTAATAGCTTTGATTTGTTGCATACTTTTATCAGAAATTCTTAATTCTTTTTGAATTTCAGCATCAGTAGGATATCTATTTAGTTTACTAACCATTTTCTTATAATCTTTATTATACTTTTTAGCTTTTTCTTGCATATGAAGTGGTACTCTCACTGTTCTACCGTTATTAGTAATATCTCTATTAATTTCTCTTACAATCCACCAGCAAGCATATGTCGAAAATTTAGTTTGTTTAGTAAGGTCAAATCTCTCAATTGCATTGATTAAACCAATACTTCCGTCTTGAACTAAATCAACAACCTCAATTTTGTTATCTTTATAACGTTTAGCAATTGAAATTACTAATCTCAAATTTCTTTCAACTAATTGATTACGAGCAAATTTATCACCATTTTTACTTTTTTCTAATAATTCTTGTTCCTCTTTTTTAGTTAGAACTGGTGGTAGAGAATTATAATAAGATTTCAACTTATTAAAAAATTCGTTGTTTCCTAAGTTATCGTCAGTTTCCTCCATAACTAAATCTTCATTAGTTTTTAATTCTATATTATTAAGATAAGCATACGCGGTTGCAAATGATGCTACTACTTCGTTAGGAAAGACATCTTCAATTGGTGATTTAGCAAGTTGTTTTTCAAACTTTTTGAATACTTCTTTAAGCATAGTTGCCATTTTTGAATTAGCTTCTAATAAACTAGAACAAGTGATTTCACTTGGTACACAATTTATTGTTGCAAAGAAATCTGTAACTTTTTTTAGTGCTTGATGTGCTGTTTTATAAGAGTCAATTTCTCCAACGTTTTGTTTTAAGTAATTATTAAATATTTGTAAATAAGTTGCATCTTCAGTTTCAAAAGTATTTTTAATATAGTCAGTTATTGTAGTTTGAAATTCGGCTTGAAAATCAATCTCTTCATCTACTGTATTATTAGTTATTTCTGAATATCTCTTTAATAACTGATTATTCATTAATTTGATAGCTTCCTCTTTTGAAGCAAAGGCAAATGAGTAATTATCACCCACTTTTTTCATGTCTTTTGCTAATAATTCTGCTAATTTGTCCATTGACATTTTTTTAATTTTTTCACTATTTAATCTCACAATCTTTTACCCCCTCAAAATTTCTTACATATTGTACCAAAAAAAGGAATATTTAGCAAGTTTCTTCCAAATATTCCTTTAATAATTCTAATTCTTTATGTTTTTCTTCTGTTATATTTTTTTGAAGTACATTATTTACTTCTCTTAATTTATTATGATAATAGTCTTTTACTAGTTTATCTTTTTTTAACATAAGTATTGGTCCAAGAGATAATTCTTTTAAAGAATAATTTTTCTTTCCTCTAGCAAATACTAAAATATGATAAGTTTTTGCATTTTCTACTACTAATGTTTCTTCATCAATGTAATACCCTAAAGAACAAATAGTTTCTCTAACTTCTTTAATAAAGTTATTAGGTGATAAAATAATACTTTTAATATTTGCAAGACTTTTTTCATTTTCTTTGAATATCTTACAAATAGTAAGTCCACCCATTCCAGTAATAGTGATAGTATCAATATTATCTTCAAGAGAAGCTAGCCCATCTTTCTTCGATAGTTTTATTCTATCTGTAAGACTATAAAATTCTAAGTTCTCTTTAGCTTGGTTTAAAGGACCATCCTTATTATCAGAAGCATAAACAAAAGGAAAGTTTCGCTCCTTTAGTAAATAGATGGATAACTTAGCATGATCACATCCAACATCAAGAGGAATACTTCCTTCCCTAATATAATCACCGACTAGTTTTAAACGTCTATTTATCTTCATTAGTCAGTTAAAAAGTCCTTTAATTTTCTAGAACGAGATGGATGTCTTAGTTTTCTTAAAGCTTTTGCTTCTATTTGTCTAATTCTTTCTCTAGTAACACCAAAGATTTGCCCTACTTCTTCTAAAGTTCGACATTGTCCATCATCTAGACCAAAGCGAAGTCTTAATACTTTTTCTTCGCGATCAGTTAAGGTAAGTAAAACACTAGCTAATTCTTCTTTTAATAATTCTTCTGTAGCATATTCTTCTGGACTTACTGTACGCTCGTCTCTTATAAAATCACCCAAATGAGAATCATCTTCTTCACCGATTGGTGTTTCAAGTGATACTGGATCTTGACTTATTTTATAAACTTCTCTTACTTTATCAACAGAGATACCTAATTTTTTAGCAATTTCTTCATCTGTTGGTTCTCTATTTAAGTCTTGAGTTAATTGACGTTGTACACGTGCTAATTTGTTGATAGTTTCAACCATATGGACAGGAACACGAATAGTTCTAGCTTGATCAGCTAAGGCTCTAGTAATAGCTTGTCTAATCCACCAGGTAGCATAAGTCGAAAATTTATATCCTTTCTCTGGATCAAATTTATCAACAGCTTTCATTAAGCCAATATTTCCTTCTTGAATAAGATCAAGAAAAAGCATTCCTCTTCCAACATAACGCTTAGCAATTGATACAACAAGACGCAAGTTAGATTCAGCCAAAATTCTTTTAGCTTCTTCATCACCATCGACAGCACGTCTAGCATACTCAAATTCTTCATCAGAAGTAAGCAATGGTATACGACCTATTTCTTTTAAATACATTCTAACTGGATCATTAATTTTAATGTCCTTAGAAAGAGTAATATTTTCAACTAAAGTGTTTTCAGTTATCTCCTCGCCACTAGCTTCTTCATCAGCAGCATCTTCACTAACTATTTCAATACCTGCATCTACTAAACTATTATATAAATCATCAAGGCTATCACTATCTAGCTCTAACCCTTTTAATTCATTGGCCATTTCCTCATAAGTAATATAACCATTTTCGCTACCTTTTTTGATTAGGTTCTCTTTTCTTTGTTCAATAGTTTTAATTTCATTTACCATTTTGCTTCTCCCCAATTCTCAATTTTCTTATCTCTTCAGCTATTCTTGCTTGTTCCAGTGGATCAGTTGTATCAAGTAATTTCTTATTTAATCTTTTGATTTGTTGTTTTCTACTATAATCTAGAATAACACTTTCATAATTAGAAATTTCTTCCTTGCTTACTTCTTTTTTCAATGGATATGAACCGATTTCTGATAAGAGTTTCAATAATTCTTCATTTGTTCCAAGATAAGTGTAAAAGTCTGCCCAGTTTATAAAGCCATTTGTTCTATAGTAAGCTACTATCTCATTTTCTAATATACGTAATTTATTATTTGGGAAAACCAGATGTGCTTCCTCAACATCATCTATAACCCAAGGCAAATCAATCATATAAGAAAGAAGTGCATAGCTAGCTTTTTGATACTTATCTAATCTTTCAGTGGGTGCTTTTGTTTCCACAAACTTAAAAGGTGTTATTTCTTTTTGGCCTTTTAATTCTTGAAAACTTTTTTCCAAGGTATTATAACCTATTTCGAAGTTTTTTGCAAGGTCTTTTAATATTATTTCTATTCTTATTGGATCATCTATTGCTTTTGTCTCTTCTAAAACTTTATGAATATAGTCTGCTTTTTCTTCACTACTAGCAAAGTTTACTTTATTTTTTAATCTTTTAATTTTATAATCTTTAAAAAAGATAGCGCTATTAATTAAACTAGTAAACGCATCTTTTCCTCGAGAAAGTAAAAAACTATCAGGGTCATGCTCTGGAGGAAGTTCTATTACTTTAACTTCAATGCCTGCTTCTAAAAATAAGTTACCTGCTGAAATGGTAGCTTTTACACCTGCTTCATCGCCATCAAAGCAAAGAATTATATTAGGAGATAATCTTTTGATGTTACTAATATGATCTTTAGTAAGAGCAGTTCCCATAGTAGCAATGGTATTATCAAAGCCATAAATACTAGCTCTTATTATATCCATAAAACCTTCCATAATGATAACATTCTTACTAATTCTCACTGCTTCTTTAGCAATATGATAATGATAAAGTAATTTTCCTTTCTTAAATAACTCAGTTTCTTTTGTATTTAAGTATTTATTTTGTTTACTATTAGTAATAATTCGTCCACTAAAACCTATTACTCTACCGTTTAAATCATGTAAAGGAAACATTAACCGATTTCGATATAAATCATTATTTCCAGTACTTAGTCCGACTTGATTAAGCAAATCTATCGTATAACCTTTTTTTATTAAAAGATTAGTTAAGTTATTATTATCTAATGACCAACCAAGTTCAAACTTTTTAATTACTTCTTCATTGATGCTTCTATTTTCTAGATAATTTCTAGCATCTTTTCCCATACCACTCATTAGGTTATTTTGATAATATTTTAATGCTAAATTATAAATACTATACCAAACATCATATTTAGTTGTTTTTTTAGTCTCGTGATATCCTGCAAGTGGTATTCCTACTCTATCTGCCAACTCTTTTAATACTTCTTTAAATTCTTTATGTTCATAATCCATTAGAAAGTTAAAAACATTACCAGTAGCATGACAAGAAAAACAAGTATAGATTTGTTTTTCTCTAGAAACACTCATTGAAGGATTAGTATCATCATGAAAAGGACATACTCCAAAATAGTTTTTACCACGGGCAACAAGAGGAATTCTTTCACTAATGATATCAACAATATCATTCTTTTGTCTAATTTCTCTTATGATATCTTGTTGATTCATTATTTTCACCTTCCTCTTATATTAAATTTTTTCTGGTATAACTTGTAACATTAGGATAAGTATAAATATCTACAGTTCCTTGATTAACCATTTTGATAAAACCTAAACCATTGATACATAAGTCTTCATCAAATTTCATCTGATGGGTGGTTTTGCCCATTTCTTTCAAGTCCATTCTACGACTTGCTATCTTTCTTATCTTTAAATCATTAGACATATAGAAAGTAAAACTATTCTTTTCGCCTTCGACATAGTCTATACGAAGTAAATCATCTACTAAAATACTTTGTCCTTTTTTGATTTGATAAGTTTTTGGTTTAATCTCCTTACGTGGACTTATTTTCTTAAGTATTGTTTTATCAACAACGTTGACAATACTGCCATTATCAATCAAACCTGGTGTATCTATTAAATTCAAATAATCATTAAGTTCAATTTTAACTGTACTTAGAGTAGTAGCAGGTAAAGGAGATATTGTTAATTCTTCACTATTATTAGAATAATTAGAAATAAGTTTATTTATTAAAGTACTTTTTCCAGCATTAGTATGTCCTACTACATATACATCTTTACTAGTTTGATATAACTTAATCTGTTTTAATAAATAATCAATGTTTTGATTCTTTTCAACACTAATTACGATTACTTTTTCAAAGGGAATTTCCATATTAGCAAAGTAACTAACTATCTTTTCTTCTTTTACTGACCTTGGTAAAACATCTTTCTTGTTTAAAACTAATATCATTTTATTAGGAATGTATTTTCTAATTTCTTCAAAGTTTTCTTCTAAGTTAAGTAAGTCTGCTATGTATAGAACTAAGTCCTTTGTATTACCAACTTTTTTTAGAATATCAATATATTCGTCATTACTCTTAGTAACTACTTGATAATCACCATAGTTTTTTATTCTAAAGCATCTTTGACAGTAATCTTGTTCTAAACTAACGGTATAACCTTCTTGTAAAACATTTTCATCTTGCAGCTTAATGCCACATCCTTTACAACATTTCTCTTCATTCATAATAATATTTTCCTTTCTCTAACAGTTTTTGGGCCTTTAATTTCTTTAAGATTCTTTTTTCTAGGAACCTATTAATACTAGTTATTTTAAATTCATTATTAGATATTGGATCTACTAATATAGTGTTAAGTTTTAGTTTTTTAGCTAGTAACATATCAGTCATATACTGATCACCAATTAGGATAATATCTTCTTTATTAAGGTTATTTTCTTTTAAAAGTCTTTTCATATTTTGTGTATTTGGTTTTAAAGATAAAGAATAATATTTAATTTCTAACTTATCACCAAATGGTTTTACCCTTTTACTTGGACTATTAGAAAGAATAAAAAGTGTAAAATCTTTCTTTAGTGTTTCAAAATAGTTAATTACTTTAGAATTAGGAATTTTTTCATCTGTCCTTGCTATAGTGTTATCAAGGTCAAAAACTAATGCTTTTACTCCTTTTTGTTTTAAAGTTTTAACAGGTATTTGATAAATATCTTTTAGATACATACTTGGTCTATAATATTTAAGCATATTACCTCCTCTAATTATTAACTCTTTGTCTTACCATTTTTGTTCCTGGTGTTATTTTATCAAAGTGATAGCCATGTTCCTTACCATATTTTATGATACTTCTTAAAGCATCCCTTGTATAAGGTTTAATATCATGCATTAAAACCATGTTGGTTCTATCTTTTGATAAACTTCTTGTTACTTGCTTGTAAATACTTTCTGAATCTCTATATTCGCCAGCATCACCACTAGAAATATTCCAGTCATAATAGTAGTAACCCTTTTCTATGACTTGGTTAGTTAAGATAGACATTATTCCTTCTTGATAGTGCCTACTAACTGTGTTACTACTTCCACCAGGGAATCTAATTATTCTACTGTCATAACCAGTTATTCTTTTTACTCTATCGTGAACTTTTTCTAAATCATCAAAATAAGCATTTACAGATTGATAAACTACTGGATAACTATGAGAAAAAGTATGTAGTGCAACAGTATGTCCTTCATCATATTCTCTTTTAATAAGTTCATCTGGGCCTTTTCCAGTCACAAAGAAAGTAGCTTTAACATTTTCTTCTTTTAAAATATCTAAAATAACATTGGTAGTACCAGCATTAGGTCCATCATCAAAAGTTAAATAAATAGTTCCAGCATGGTCTCTTCTAACCATTTTAATAGTTCTTTTAGCTTCAGTTTTATTGTGTGCTTTATCTTCTATCGTATAGGTTATTATTTGATCATTTGGATTGTTTTTATCAACATTTCCACTAGTTATAACCATTCCTGTGATATCTTGGTCACAGTTATCAATTGCTTTATAACCTGGTTCAACATAAGGTTCACCAAGATATGAAAAGACAATATCTCCACCATTAAGAGTCAAAACAGGAGGTGTTTTATCTCCTTCACTGATTTTTCTCATCTTTTTCGTTTCATTTCCTGCTTTATCTTTTACTTCATAAGTAATTATATTATCTTTTCTAGATATTTCTACTCTTTTAGTTAAATCGCCATCTACATTATCATTAGCTTTATAACCTAACTCTTCATATTTACTATTAGGACAGATAAAAACATCTGCTCCACCTTCTAGTGTTATAACAGGAGGTTCGATGTCTTTAACTTCTACTTTTCTTTTAGTGCTTATAGTAATGATTGGTCCTTTTACTTTATAGGTAATGTAGTAAACACCATCCTTCTTACTGTTAACGTTTCCTGATACTTTTACTTTATCAGTTAAACTATCAAATAAGTAACTTGCTCGGTAACCTGGTTCTTTATATTCACCATTTCTATTTACTATGATGGTTGATTTTCCCTTTAAAGTAATTCTTGGTACTAATAGAAAAAAGACAAGTAAAATAAATACTAACATAATTAGAAATACAAGACAAATTTTTCCTTTGTTCTGTTGCCACCAATTAATTCCCATATTTTTTCCCATAGCTCCTCTTTTCAGTTATTGTATAATAACATATATCTTTCTTTTTTTAAATACAAATCTCATTAACTATTATACCACAGAAGAGAAAGTATTAAACAGAAGAAAAAAATTGTCCATTTGATAAACAATTTTAGTCATTTTTCTTTCTGTTTAATCTTCTTTCAAGTCTTAGGTGCTTTACTTTCTCTTGTGCTAATTCTTCTTGATTGATATTTCCATATAAACTTGTTACTAATCTTTGACGCAATTCTTGTTCTTTAGCCTTTTCTTCTTCTGATTTAAGGTCTTCTTCTAACTCCATCTTACTATCATAACACCAAGTATATTTTGAATCTTCACTGAACATTAAGTTCTTAGCATAATCTAGATTTCCTCCTAAATCACTATATTTTCTTAAGAATGCAGCAACATTAAAGTCTTCGGTAGTTCCATTTATTTCATAAATAAGTGGTTTTTCTAAAACCAAGCTAAAATCATTAGCAAATAATAAGGCTCTTCTAGCTCCTAGAAAGTCATATCCTCTTTCCATTATACGAAACATAATACATTCTAACATTGCATCTCTTTGCTTATTTAATCTATCTACTCTTGTAACTTCATTTGCTAGTTCGATATAAGCTGTTTCTGGAATATTTTTATTTTTTAGTCGTTCTACTACTTTGGAAGCTCGATATCCAATTAAATCTTCATCTTTCAAGGCCGATTTTCTTTTGTTAAGTCTAGTTTTTCTAATAACTCCTCTTTTTGTTAACGTTAAACTATCCCAAGGATCCCAAAAACCACTAGATTTCAAATTAATCAACATATTATAGCTAGGTTTTCGTAGTAATTCTTTTTCTTGTTCAGACAATATTTTTATCATTGGTTTTACCCCAATAAATTTATTCCATTCTAATTCTTCAAGTAATGTTTCTTCTTCTAAAGTATCATTTAGATATTTATTATCTTTAAACATAACTTGATTAACATAAGAGTCATTTATAAATTTATCTTCTGCTTGAAGAAAAGATATATCTGGATAAATAATTTCATATATAATGGCCATTTTTTCAATAAAGTTTTTCATTTCTGTCATTCGTGAATCAACATAGGTAGGACTTTGTTCTTCTATTAGAAGATTCTTTTTATAATCAGTTAGAAAATCATTTATTCTTCTAGCAAATAATTCTTTATAGTCATCTGAATATGTTTCTGGTGAAGATATATTTTGTGATAAACTTTCTTCATATTTTTTTGATTCATTTGGTTCTTCAATATTAATTAATTTATAAATTTTTTCAAAAATGTTCATTATTTTCCCCCTAACTGCTGTTATTATAGCATTTATAACATAGTGTGTAAATATTGTTAAATAAATAAAAAACTAACTTATTTATAATAGCTAGTTTAATATTTGATAATGTGAACTTACCATTGTCTTTAGATGATGGGCCTATGTAACCTACTATCCCTATAGGTGTTAGTGTCTCTATCATGTTTTGTACCACAAACAAAACACTACCAGCTTTTTATTAATAAATATTTTGCTATTCCAAAATCGAACATAGCTTACTGCTGACATAGAATAGGTCTATCTTAATATATTTTCATCATTTTCTTAGTTTTTTTCTTATTACTGATACTGCTATAAATATCAAATAAATAGAAACAATGGTATAAAGAATTAATTTTTGCTTACGCATTTTGGCCTTATCAGCTTCTGTTAATTCATAGTTAATATTGTTTGATGGTGTCTGATTATTTTGATAATCATCATCAAAGATGGTACTGTTATTCTTATTATTACTACTGTTGTTACTAGAATTACCCCAATTATATCTATTATTGTTACTGTTATTGGCAGTTGAACCATTAGAATTAGTACTATTTCCATTATTTGCATTATTACTATTATTGCTATTATTTGTATTATTATTGTTAGCATTATTATTACTACTACTATTATTTTGACTAGAATTATTATTTGTTATTGCATTAGTAATATTATTTGAATCATCAACTTGCTCTTGGCTATCATCTGTATCATCATAATTAGTGTTATCATAATTACTATTTTCATCATTTGCATTATCTGCTAAATCATTTTGAGTAGCCATTTCATCATAAGGATCAAAATCATCTTCTTCGTCATCATCAGCAACATCATAATTATAAGTCATTGTTTCTATTTTATTGGGTCTATAAAGTGATGCCGTATAAGTTGAAATAGTTAAAACAAAAATTATTAATATTGAACAAGTTACTACTGTAGCTTTAAGTACTTTCATATATAACTCCTTCCTAGTTATATTCAACATTTAGATTAGGCCTTGCATAATTGATAATTATTGTTTTACCGTCTGGTCCTGAATTACCACCAGTATAATACATTGGTCGTCCTAAAGTTTGTGACGTATACATCATTCCTAGTATTGATCTATTATTAAATTTACTTTTTGATGTTGTTACAACAACTATAGTATTGGAACCAATAGAATTTTTTAGACTATTTCTAATTACACTACTTGTTAAACCTTTTCTTTTATTAGTAGCATATACTCCATGATGTGGCATTTTAAAGACGTCTACTTTTCCTGCTGATTTTGTTATTCCTTGTAATAGTGGATAATTCAAGTCTCCTGTTAATAAAGTAGTATGTTTTACCCCATTTACGTTACTTGTTACTTTTGCAACGACACTATTTACATTTCCATCAGCATTACGACAATACTCATTTAAACAGTTTCCACTATTAAAACCGTTATAGTCAATCTTACTACTTTTTAACCGTTGTTTAGTATTATATAACCTTATTGTGTAGTTACCAAAATCTAGTGTTTTTAACCCACCATTTGATTTTCTTGCATCATCAGAGCCTGATAAGTAATAAACATTAAAATTGGAACTATCACTTTGGTGTCTTTGATGCATTAGAGTAATTACATTATTATATCTCTTTTGGTTATTAATAACGTACTCTCTATTTTTCTGACTGTTATAAATAGCATAATTTTCTTCCTTGCTACCACCCATATATTTAGCCATTATGTCATTTTTATAATACTTATTGATATAAAGAGTTTTTATTTTGATATTATCCTTTTGTAATAAATAAGTTAAAGCTCCAATATGATCTGTATGGTTATGAGTTATTAAAACAAATTCTAATTTTAATACTCCATTAGTAGCAAATTGCATTAAATAACTATATAGATTATTTCTAGTAGCAGAATATCCAGTATCTATTAAAGCATACTTTCCATTGCTTTCTAATAAAATAGCATCACTTGTTTTAAATTCTCCAGTATCTGGACGATGAAGAGATATAAAGTGAATTTTTGTTTCTGTTGTACTTACATTGCTTGAGTAACTATCATCTATGCTAACATAAAATTCAATCGTTCCTCCGTTATAATCTAGTGTAATTGTAGTACTACCAACTGAAATAGCAGTAACGTTTCCTTCTTTATCTACAGTTGCTATTTCTGGATTAGCACTGGTAAAGTTTATTTGGGTTAGTTTTTCTGCTAGGAAATCATAACTAATTTTTGTTTTTTGACCAATGCTTAAGTTTATATATTGATAGTTTTCTATTGTGTCAGTATCTTCGTCCTCAATTTGATCTATCATTGTTTCTTGAATATCATTGCTTTCTTCTTTATTTTTTACTTGCCAATAAACACATCCCACTACAGATATAATTAGAATTGTAATTGAGAGTGTTACAATTTTTAATTCTTTTGACATTTTATCACTCCTTAGTTTTAGTTTATTCTACATTTAAATTTGCTTTTGCTAAATTGATAACTACCGTTTTACCATCTGTTCCATTACTTCCACCAGTATAATATAATGTTACTGTTGTACTTCCTTGAGATAGTGCGGTAGCATTTCCTTATTTATCTACCGAAGCAATAGAAGTATCTTGACTAATAAAGTTAACATTACTTAGCATATTTGCTAAAAAGTCATATTGAAGATGATAAGTTTGTCCAACCACTAAATTAAGTAACTGATAATCATTAATCTGTTCATTGTCTTCCTCATCATCTATATCTTTATCAACAAACAATATTTCTTTTTCTACTAAAGATTTATTTTTAATTTTTGACGCATAGAAATAACCACTAATTGCTGTACCTAAAACAATAGTTATTATTACTAGCAGCAGTAATTTTTTCTTCATTTTCTAGCACCCTTACTTTAATGAATATTTAATACTATATTTATTTAACACTTTCACTATCGCTAATGACTCTTTTGCTGCTTCCTTACCATTTATAAAATAATCATGGAAAGCTTCGGCGATAGTTTCATTATATAAAACAGTTCCATCGCCATCTTTTTTATTGGCATATAAGGATATAGACTTCCGAAATTCTTCTTCGTTTTTATCTTCTTTGAAGCTTTTATATGCTTCATTAAATAGCATCTTACTAAAATTATCATTTTTATAATTGTTAAGAGCCTTGTTATAGTTTTCATAATTTTCCTTGGTTAAAAATATTGGATTTACACTTTCATAATATTTCAGTGTCAAGACATAAGTAATTACGTGTGCATATTCATGTGCCAAAAGATTAGCAAGAGTTGTATTGGAAAGAAAATTTTTTGATTTTATTTCTTGCTTAATAACACTTTCAGCATAATCTTCATTTAGGTAGTACCGTGAGTTTAGTAAAATTTGACTTTTTATCACCATTGGAAAAGTATCTTTTTGTGAGCTTGTCACGAAAATATAATTTGGTTTAAAAGAAGTTATGTGTGATGTGTTGCTATCATTATTTAAGGTTAAGTTTGTAACATACCCTTTTATACCGCTATATTCTTTATAAATTCTACTTAAGACATTGTAAATTTCAAGTGCTGTTTTGGGTGACATTTCACAAAGGTTCACTCCATATATTTGTGTTTCTTCTTGAATTTGCCTATCTACCATTCGAATAGTTGTGTTACATTTTTTTTCTTGAATAGCGGAATCATGTTTAATTAAATTTATAGCTTCAGTGCTATCAGATACATTTTTATCAACGTATCTTTGCACATAAGAAACAGATGTTGTTGTGGATGGTAATTGATCAGCTTTTAGTTTTTGATATGTTTTGTAAGTTATTAGTAACAACATAGAAATTAAAAGCATTAGTATTAATTTAATTTTCAATGTTTTTTTCATATTACTCCCCTATCTTCACTATTTCCTTATTATCATTATAACAGATTATCCTGATAAAACATATAGATTTTTTGTGAGAAATTAAGTTCTTCTTTACGTACTTTTTTGACTTTTTTTCATATGATAAATTAGGTGATTATTATGTACATTACTTATAAGGGTATCAAACTTTATTATGAAAAATTTGGTAATCAAAAAGAGGTTGCAATTATCTTACCAGGATGGGGCAAAACAAAGGATACTTTTAAAGGGATGATCAATTCTTTAAGGAATAGTTACACAGTATATATAGTTGATTATCCTGGATTTGGAAAGACACCATTTCCTAAGAAAGTTTTGACTATGCATGATTATGTAAGTCTTATTATTACATTATTAGATAAAGAAAAGATTACTAATCCATATATTATTGCTCATTCTTTTGGGGGAAGAATAGCTATTTTACTAGCTGGTTTGTACAATATAAAAATTAAAAAACTAATTTTGATTGATAGTGCTGGTATAAAGCCAAAAATGACTGTTTGGAAATGGCTGCGCTTAAAGTGTTATAAATTATTACAATGGCTGGCAAAACTTGTTCCAAAAAAATATCGTGCAAAATATAAAAAGAAACTTTTTAAGTTATTTGCTTCTAGTGACTATTCAGTATTAAACACTTTGGAAAGAGAAACTTTCAAAAATATTGTCAATTTAGATCTTACAGATTATTTAAAAGAAATTAAAACAGAAACATTAATTCTTTGGGGAGATAAGGACACTTCTACTCCATTAAGTGATGGTGTTTTAATGAAGAAAAAAATAAGAGATAGTGAGCTTATCGTTTTTAGGAATTCTACTCATTACTCTTATTTAGAAAATTTAGATATTGTTTTAAGAATTATTTATATATTTTTTAAAAATTAGTTTTTATCTTTTGTTAAAAGAGCAAGGAAAGCCTCTTGAGGTACTTCAACAGAACCTAGTCGTTTCATCTTTTTCTTTCCTTCTTTTTGTTTTTCTAAAAGTTTTTTCTTTCTAGTGATATCCCCACCATAACATTTAGCAAGGACATTTTTTCTTAAAGCTTTTATATCCGTTCTTGCAATTATTTTCCCACCAACACTAGCTTGTACTGGTACTTCGAATAATTGTCTTGGAATAACTTCTTTTAATCTTTCAACTAGTTCTCTTCCTTTTTTATCAGCAAAACTTCGGTGTACAATCATACTTAAAGCATCAACTGTTTCCCCATTTAACAAGACGTCTAGTTTTACTAAATCACTTACTCTATCATCAATAAACTCATAATCAAAGGAAGCATAACCTTTAGTAATAGATTTTAATCTATCAAAGAAATCATAAATTATTTCTGATAATGGAAAATCATAAATTATTACTACTCTTTGATCAGTTATATAATCAATCGTTTCCATCATTCCCCTTTTTTCATTTGATAATTCAATAATGGGGCCAATATAATCTTTAGGGGTGTAGATATGTGCTTTTACATAAGGTTCTTTTATCTCTTTAATCTTACTTTTGTCTGGCATTTGAAATGGCGATTCTACAGTTAAGGTTGTTCCATCTTGACATAATACCTGATATTTTACAGAAGGTGCAGTTGCAATAAGAGAAATAGAAAATTCTCTTTCAAGACGTTCCTTAGTGACATCCATATGCAATAGTCCTAAAAAGCCACAGCGAAAACCAAAACCTAGTGCTAGAGATGTTTCTGGTTCGAATGTTAAGGCTGCATCATTTAATTTTAGTTTAGCTAAAGCACTTCTTAACAGTTCAAATTCACTTGTTTCTATTGGATAAAGTCCGCAATATACCATACTTTTCATTGGTTGATAGCCTGGTAGTGGTTCAATTATATCTTTAGTTTCTGTTGTTGTCAGTGTATCTCCGACATGGATATCATTGATACTTTTTATAGAAGCGTATACATAACCTACTTCACCAGTTTTTAAGATTTGTTTTTCTTTTTCTTTTGGAGTATTAATAAATAGAGATAGTACTTCGTATGATGAATCACTTTGTAACATTGAAATCATATCACCTTTTTTTAGTTCTCCTTCAAAAATACGAACTGCCATCAAAACGCCACGATATGAGTCATAGATACTATCAAAAATCAGCGCTCTTAGTGGTTTTGTTTCTTCACCTTTTGGGCACGGAAGTTTGGTAACAATTTGTTCAAGAAGCAATGGCACTCCTTGTCCTGTTTTTGCACTTATTTTTAAGATATCTTCTTTATCAAAGCCAAGGCTTTCTAATTCTCCTTCGACTTTTTCAATTTCAGCATTTGGTAAATCTATTTTATTAATTACTGGAATGATTGCAAGATTATGATCAAGGGCCAAATAAAGATTAGCTAGTGTTTGCGCTTCTATTCCTTCATGAGCATCCACTACTAATAATGCACCTTCACAAGAAGCTAAACTTCTACTTACCTCATAAGAAAAATCAACATGACCTGGTGTGTCAATTAAATTCAATTGATAATCTTCATCTTGATAGTTATAGTTTAGAGTAACTGTGTTTAATTTAATAGTAATACCACGCTCTCTCTCGATATCCATTGAATCAAGAATTTGATCTTTCATTTGTCTTTGATCAAGGGCACCTGTTAATTCAATCAATCTATCTGCTAAAGTACTTTTACCATGATCTATATGTGCTATAATAGAAAAATTACGTATATTTTTTTGTTTCATTAGAAATCACCACATTTAAAGTATACCTTAATTCGCATAAGAAAACAACTTTTCAAATAATATGATTATTCCTTTTTCAGTATTTTATAATTATATTCTTTATTCGTTTAATTGTTTTCTATTTTTTCTTTAGTAACTTTTTAAGAATTAATGGCTTCTTCCATCAACTTAAATAAACCATCCATTGTTTTATTAAAGACAAAACTAATTCCTTTTGATATGTCTAATCCAAGGTTAGAAAGATTATTTTTATAAGATTTTTTCTTTTTAGCTAAGTAGTCGCTGGTGCTAACATCTTTTCCTGCCTTTATATCTTTTTCATAGTTAGACAATTCCTCAGTTGTTAAAAGATTATTCCTATTCTGTCTGTATTCGTTATAACCAGTCAGCTGCATCCCATAAAGAATCATAAATAGAAAAAATAAAATCAAAATGACTAATCTGGCTATTCCACTTTTAGTCATTTTTCATCACCTCGTCAAGTGCTTCGCCAAGAATGATTAAGCTTCTATAAACTTCTTCTATTGTATTTTCATTTCCTCCTAGTTCTATCAATATTACCCTACTAGAAAAGTCTTGATTATATACCCCATTTACAAATGGTCCCTCTTTTTTATATATACCTTTACTAAGTCCTGGCACCTTTTCATTTAATAAATTACTTATCCTAGTGGTAAAGTCTAGATTTTCTTGATAATTGGCATTTTCAAGGCCTATTAAAAATAATATCTTGGCATAACTTTTATTATCTATTATTAAGGTAGTTTTATCGTGTGTTAGTGAATCACGGTGTAAATCAATATAATATTTTAGTGTTGGATTGTTTTTTTTAGCTGTTTCCATCATACTTCTGGTAACTTCATAGCTTCCCGCATAATTTAATCCTAATGAAGTTCTTAATTTACTAACACTTTCTTCTTCTACTAAAACTTTGTAACCTTTTTTAGTTAATTGTTCTTCTAAGATATAACTAGACATCATAACATTAGGATTAACACTATATTCTAAGTAGCTAGTTGGCTTGTATTCTTCAGTTTGATGTGTATTATATATATAAATAGTTGGATTTTTTTTACTTTGATCTTTATTTTTAAAAGTGGTTTCTGTTTTTTTTATCTGAACAATATTATTATTGATTAATCCTTTATAGTCTCTATTAAGAAAAGTTAATGGACTTGATAAATCAATATTTATAATATTCATCATTAATTTATGAAAGTAACTGAAACCTTTTCGATTAGTTTCTAAATATATATTTTGATTTTCTAGTAAGTAAGTTAAAAATTCATCAGATTGATTTTCGATAGAAATACTAGCTAATAATCTGATAGTAAAAAAGCAAGAAAAGAGAAATACTGTAATGAATACCGTTTTCTTGATGATGTGTTTTTTCTTTTTCTTGTTCTTAAGACTCATTCTCTTTCCCATATTCCACCTCTTTTTAGGTAATATACCAAAAAAAGTGAAGAATATTTGTCGATAATTAAGAAATAAGTAAACTATTATTTAAAGAATTCGCTAATAAAACTGATATTTTTTTTACTACAAAGTCTATTTCTTTAGAACTAACTATATAGTTATATCCTAAAGGTAGCAATACTTCGCGCATTAAATCTTTACTAGCTGCACTATCTAATCCTCCTACTATTCCTAGAAGATTTTCTTTTTCGGCTTTAGTAAAGTTATTTTTGTGTTCTTTGTAATCTCTATTGATAGTAGGAACAAACTTTAGTGACTTTTTATCTTTGTTGTCTATCTCGTAACTGATATGGTTAAATAAATATTCAATTGAATTGCTGACTATCGTTGAAGCTTCTACTACCGTTGGAATACCAATGGCAATGACTGGAATATTTAAGGTTTCAAGAGATAATTCTTTTCTATTGTTACCAATGCCACTGCCAGGATGAATACCTGTATCAGTTATCTGGATTGTCTTATTCAATCTATCAATTGAGGAGGCACAAAGAGAATCAATAACAATAATAAAATCTGGTTTTATCTTATCAATTATTCCCATTATTGCATCATAAGTTTCTATACCAGTTGCCCCCATTACTCCAGGTGAGAAAGTTGCTATAGACCGATATTTATCTAAAACATCAAACCCTAATGTAAATAAGTGCCTTGTTACTTTTATATCATCTAAAGTTAAAGGTCCAATAGCATCTGGGGTAGATAATCTATTACCTAGTCCAATTATTAAACATTTTTTTAGATTAGTTAATCTCTTTGCTTTAAAGAATTCTTTTAATTCACTGATTAGAACTTTATTTAGTTTTTGATAATTGTCTTCATCAGTTATATCTTCAAAATAAATAGTTTTATAGATACCTGACTTTTTATTAATAGTCAATGAAGACTCCTTATCTAGAAAAATAGACTCCACTTTGATATTATCTATTGCTTTGATTTCTCTTTTGTAATCTTTTATTTCTCTGTCTAAAATTTCTGATAGTAAGTCTGTTCTTACCTGATAAGAGGACAAATCTAGTTCATGTTTCATTAGTAATCACCATTAACATAGTATTTACTAATTTTTGAAATATATGCAAAACAAGTCTTTGATAATTTTCTGCTTCTTCAAAACGTTTTGTTTCTCCACAGACGAATTTCGGATGGGCGACACCCTACTATATTGATTATTTATTAGTTTGTTCAACTAGTAACATTTAAGCTAAACCCCTCATATATTCTTTTAAACCTTCAAACATTATATTGATACTAGCATTTAAATCACGATTTAGTTCATTATGACAACTTGGACATTTCCATTCCCTTATATTTAAATCTTTTAATAATTTATTTCGGTAACCACAATGATTACAGATTTGACTACTTG
>OLQO01000167.1_pt1 | contig 66462 bp, 79 predicted proteins | sample 1672281 | NCBI WGS metagenome assembly OLQO01 (sample SAMEA3136667, study PRJEB25190) | human gut metagenome | biome: human gut; feature: human-associated habitat; material: faeces | place: Austria | collected 2013
AAACATATTAGCTAAAATACTAATAAAATTTATTTCATGAAAATTATAAATTAAGATGGGAATACTAGTTACAAAAGATACTAAAGAAGTCATAAATAATTTTTGAAAATAATTTTTATATTTATTAATTAAAGGACTAAAATAAATTAGCGCGAAACTTATTACAAAGCTAAAAACAAAACCTAAATTATATATATAATATGGATTTATAAGTAATAAAAAAAGAAATATATTAAAAATAATAAATAAATTACTTATATTAACTTTAAAATATTTCTTAATATTTATAATTATATACATAAAACTTGCTCTTATAATTGATGGCATATAATCAGTTAAAAAAAGAAAAAAGAATAAAAAGGAAGTAATGATTACAAAATTTAATTTTTTCTTTTTAGAAATAATATTTAATAATTTACTAAGTGTTAGTGTTATTAATGAAATGTGCATACCAGAAATAGCAAACAAATGACTAATACCATTTTTTGAATAACTATCTTTAATATTATTATCTAAATTATTTTTGCCCATAATAAACAAATATATATATTCATTATTTTCAATTTTATTTATTTTTTTAATGGTAATATTTTTTATATTATAAAATAGATTGGTATTTTTCTTTGCTATTTCAATACTATTTACTGATATAATTCTTTTTATTTTTTTACTCAATAAATATTTTCGGTAATTAAAACTATTAAAGTTATCATTATCATTTGGTATTTTAATTTCACCTGTTATATTTAAAATATCGCCTAATTCTAGATTTTTTTCTATTTTCTCTTTTTCCTGTTTATTTTTAAAGTAATAATTAGCAAGAATTTTTTCTCTACCTTTTGCTTCTATAGTCAATTTATCTCCATCAATATTATATGAAGTTGTTTGAAGTTTAAAAATATTATCATTTAAGTTGTATTTTGATTTTTTATAGTTTGTGTTAAAGTTGTATGGTATCAAAATTAAAACAGTCAATAAGTAAAAGCTATACAGTAATTTGATCCTTGATTTTTTCAAATAAGCTATCACCAATTCCTGTAACATTTTTTATATCGTCAATTTTTTTGAAGTCACCATTTTCTTCACGATATTTTATAATACTTTCAGCTTTTGATTTACCTATTCCATTTATTTTTTGTAATTCGTCAATATTCGCACTATTTATTGATATTAAATCATTTTCTTCTTTATCTTCACTTTCAGTTGTATTTTTGGTTGTTTTACTCTTAGATTTTTGAGTTATACATGCTTCATTCATTTCATCAGGACATTCGCAGTCTTTTTCAATATAAATGTATTTAGGACTGTTCTTTTTTTCTTTGTATTCTTTTATTTCATTTTTGCTATATATGATTATAACCATTTCATCTTTTAATTTTTTACTTAAATTAATATATGATGTATCGGCATCTTCTTTAAGACCACCAGCTTTATTTATAACATCGATTACACGACTTTTTTCTTCTAATTCATATACAGTTGGATTTAAAACCTCTCCTTTAATATCTACTTTTATTTTCTTTTTAATTTCCTCTTTTTTTGATATTTCTTTTTTAGATGTTTTGGTTAAAACAACATTTTCTTTTTTAGTTTGTGTTTTATTTGTTTTAATACATACGACAGTTGTAATAATGAGTATTATAATTACAACACCTATTAAAATAAAATACTTATATTTTTTGATATAATCTTTTAATTCTTTTTCTTCCAATATATCTTTAAATTCATCCATTTTATCACGCTCCTACTTATATATTCGTGATAATTTTTCATTTTCCTACAAAAAAAGAACAAACATGTTCTTTAAATCCATTTTGATCTATGTATTGCTGATTGAACTCTATATTTATCATATAATTCAATTAATTTTAAATCACTTTGTAAAAAGTATGCATTATCATCCTTTAAATAGTAGTTTTTAATGTAGTTATGAAAATCTTTATTACTAATGTACTTCATCACTACGTCATCTAACATTTTAATTTTGGCTACATTTTTTTCTTTTGAAAATATTTGGTTTTGATACATATTAATTATATTATCAGTTATATAATCTTCTTTACTATAGTTATAATTTACTATATTATTATAGTTATGGCATAATTCAATAATTTCTATCATAATATCACCAATTTTATTTTAATATTTATATAGTTATTTTTTTGTCGAAAAAAAATAGATGTTAAAATCTATTTCAGAATTCTTAAAATATCATTATATGAAATAAATATCATTAAAGCCATTAATAGCATAAATCCTATCGTATGAATTGTATTTTCTATTTTTGGATTAACTGGACTACCTTTTAATTTTTCAATAATTAAAAATAATAATCTTCCACCATCAAAAGCTGGTAATGGAATAATATTTATAAGTCCTACGTTAATACATAAGTAAGCAATTAGATATATTATATTTATAAATCCAACTTTAGCTGCTTGACCAACTATATTAAATATCCCAATAGGCCCCGCTAAATTGCTTAAGCTAAGTTTTCCTACGCATAGATAACCAATAATTATAACCATTTGTCTTAACAAACTATATGTTTTCGTGAAGGCGTATTTTATTGATGGAATTATTCCTCTTTTTATTGTACTGTCTAAAACAAATCCATAACTTCCTTTGTTTTTTCCTTCTTTAATTGGTGTAGCTTTTATTACTTCTTTTTTACCATTTTTATGTAGTATTTCAACGTCTATATCTTTTCCTTTATTTACTTGTAATTCTAAAACTAAGCTTTCATTATCCTTAACCTTTGTTTTATTTACTTTAGTAATTAAGTCTCCTTCTTTAATATTTGATTTATAAATTGGAGCATTTTTGCTTATTTTTTCAATATATGGTTTATCATTTGGAACGCCATTTATCAGTCCAATAATAAAAAGTAAAACAATAGCTAGTAAAAAGTTAAATAATACACCTGCTATTATTGTTAAAAATCTTTGAAGCCAAGTCTTGGATTGCATTTGTTTTTCTTTAGGAATATTTTTATCAATTTCTATATCCTCTCCAGCCATACTAACATAGCCACCGATTGGGAATAGTCTTACTGAATATTCTGTTTCATCATTTTTTCTTTTATATTTAAATAGTCTTGGACCCATACCAATTGAAAATTCATAGATGTAAATACCTGCACGTTTAGCAAATATAAAGTGTCCTAGTTCATGAATTAAAACGGTTATTCCTAAGACTAATATGAAATAAATTAATGTCATATTATCCTCTTTTCTATATTAAAGTTATGAAAAACATAAAACCTAATATTACAAAAATGATACTATCAAAGCGATCTAATATTCCACCATGTCCTGGCATAATATTTGAAAAATCTTTTTTTCCATAATATCTTTTGATTGCAGAGAAAACAAGATCTCCATATTGACCTAAAATAGATAAGAAAAGGGACATTAAAATTACAATAATTAAACTAGTTTTAGAATTAAAAACAGTCATGTAATATACAGTTGAAATTAAAACACCGAATACAGTTCCACCGATTGTTCCTTCCCAAGTTTTATTAGGTGATATATCTTCTAATAATTTATGTTGTCCTATTAATCTTCCTGTTAAATAAGCGTATGTATCTGTAATAATAGTTATTATAAATAAATATATTAATATTTTTAAATCAATATTTCTAAGCAATATCATAAGAGAAAATGAAACACCTAAAAAGAAAATTCCTCCTATTAAATGAAATGCATCTACAACACTATATTTTTTTCGATCATGGTATATAATAGTTGGAAGTAAGAAAATTAAAAATAGTCCAACGATTATACGATAATCTAATGAAAATACAATATCTGTTCTTTCAAAATTAGAAACGACAATTAATGTCATAACAATATATGAAATAAAGTCAATAAAAGATGGCAATTCTTTTTTTGTTGCCTTCGTATTTAAAAATTCTTTTAATCCTAGCATTGATAATACATAAATAAATAAATTAAATAGCATTCCTCCTTTAATAAAAATCGGAACAGCTATTATTAAAGCTATGATTGCACTAATTACTCTTTTTTTCATAATTAATTCCTCCAAATCTTCTATCTCTTTTATTATAAGCTAAAATTGCTTTATCAAATTCTTTTTCATTGAAATCAGGAAAATATGTGTCTGGAAAATAAAATTCAGCATATGATAGTTGCCACAACATAAAATTACTGATTCGACATTCACCACTTGTTCTTATCATAAAATCAATTGGTGGCAAATCATTATAAAGGTATTTATTAAAAATTTCTTCATTCAATTCTTCTATATTTAAACTAGAATCTAACGCTATTTTTTTACAAGCATCTATTATTTCAGCGTGTCCTCCATAGTTTAGACAAACATTAAAAACACCACCGGTATTGTTTTTTGTTTTTTCTTCTAGTTCTATCATAGCTTTATATACTTTTTTAGGTAAAGGTTTTTCTCTTCCTGAAAAAACAACTTTGATATTTTTCTCCATACAAAAATCGAATTCTTTGGTAAATTTTTTTATAAATAAATTCATTAAGAAGTCTACTTCTTCTTTGCTACGTTTAAAATTTTCGGTAGAAAAAGCATATACACTTAAATATTTAATATTTTTACTTAATATATATTGCGCTAAAGTTTTTAGATTATCAAAACCAGCTCTATGTCCTTCACTTCTACTCAAATTTCTAGCTGTTGCCCATCTTCCATTTCCGTCTAGAATGATTGCAACATGGTTAGGTATTTTTAAACCCTCATAATTCATATGATCACTACTTTCAGATTCTATTATATTATAAATAAATATATTTAACAAGTTTTATTTTCAAAGATAATTTGATCAGCATATTTATTTGCTATTTCGTATTGTTTATTTTTTTTGATAGTCCAAAGTAAAACGGGCATTTTTTTTGATAATTTTTCTATTTTTTTATTTGGACATTTTTTGATTGGGTAAGATATAAAATCAATACCCAGTGTTTTTAAAAGAAAATGGTTAATTAAAAAATTATATATTTTGTTGTTATTATTATGTACTAATAATCCTATTTTTTTATGTGTTTTTCTTTTCATATATAGAATTGATTTTAAACTAAATGATTGAAAATAATATTCACCTTCATAATCTTTTAATATTTTAATTGTTTCTTTTTCTAATTTTGGTACTTTTTGATCGTATTTTAATTCAATTAGCAGTGGAACTTTTTTATCAACTAATTTTAATACATCTTTTAAAAGGGGAATTTTCTCATCAGTTTGTTTTAAATTAATTTTTTTAATTTCTTCATAAGTCATATCTTTTATATTAATATTTTTATTTGTCATTCTTTTTAAATTATCGTCGTGAAAAACAACAACGTTATTATCTTTTAATAAATGTATGTCTAGTTCAATTACATAGTTATTTTTAATAGCCTTACTAAATGCTTTCATACTATTTTCAGGTATTTTTTCATCATGTAATCCTCTATGAGCAATATTTGACCAATCTTTAAATATTTGTTTCTTCATCTTTTGAAATATAGGTTGCTTTATAAATTGGTTCTTTGTTTGTATCATACTGCTCTTTTTTAAAGATTACTTTTTGTCCTATTTTAGGCTCAAATTCGTCTAAAAAATCAATTTTAGAATAATAGTATTCCTTTTGGTCTTCTCCTTTTATAATGCCGTTTATACTATCAAATAATTCTATTATTTCGCCTTTTACTTCTTTTTGCATCACAATGTTTTCCCTTCTAAGCCAATGTTATATTTTTCTTGTAATGATATTAATGCTTGAAGATATTCTTCACTTGCTCTTTTATCTCCATATGGTAGTCGATAAGATGTTATATTTAAACAGTCATCTATTGCTATAAACCAGTCTTTATTTCCAATAATATATTCAAAATTTTCTACTTTTAGCTTTCTGAAATTTCTCTTTTCAGTATTTTTTTGTCCACGTGTTAATCTTGGTTGAAAATCAATACTACTATATTTAATAGAATTTATTAATAATTCTATTCTTTCTTTATCTTTTTCCATTTCTGTATTATATACATAGTTTGGTATTCTTTCTTGATAGTATTTTTTTATTGGAACATAATATTTTCTTTCTTTAAAGTTCTTAGTAGATGCTATTATGTAAGTTTTCATCTCCTCTTTATGAAGATCAGAATAGAAATCTTCTCCAATTTGTAATCTTCTATCAATTTCAATTTTTTTTAAGTTTCTTTTATTTAGAAATTTTTTATAGTGCAGATCTGTAATTGTTGCGAATTCTATTGGTTCTTTATAATTACTTTTTTCAATTATTTCAGCTACACATTTTTGTAATGCTTCAAGTATTTCTAACTGTTCTTTTTCTGTTTCAGGCTTTGGATCAATACCATTACCGTATATTCCATTACCATTTCTAATAAATGGGCAGATATATTGTTTATTATTTTTTCCTTTAATACTTACTATAACTGCATTAGGGTTAGTCATACAATATCTAAGAAAATCTTCTCCTAGCCCTCCTACTCTAAGACAACTACCGGTATCAATACCAGAAGTTATTAGTGATTCGCTATCAAATGGTAGTACTTGATATTTAATGTCATTTTTTTGTCCATGAACGGTTGGAATAGTTGCATATACTTTTTTTCTTCTTTCTTTATGAAGTTCTTTTGCTCTTAGAAGTATTTCTTCTTTTGGAATATGACAATATTGAGTTGCATTTTGAATTTTAGTTATAGTTTCTAGTGTCATATCTTGTTCATCTGGTTTTAATTTATATAAAGTAGATTTACATATATCGATGACATCTAAAATAGAATATAATGAAAAGTTATTTGTTTTTCTGGTTGCTATTTTTTTGATTTCTTCAAATGAATTTATTAATGTATCTAGATTTTGATTTAAACCAAAAGCTTTTTTATTAAAAATAAGTCTTAAAAGACAATCATTATCTTGTTTTTCGTTTCCTAAAAGAAATTTATCTAAATCTTCGTTCGGAATCACTCTTCCTTTTTTATCTAAATTTGGTCTTATAGATACATTTTTAAACATTTTATATAACATGTTATAGTCAACGAAAATTTGATTTTGTTTAAAGTTAAAATCTTGACAGTATTGTTTTACGAATTCTTCTTCGAGACGATCTTCTCTTTCTTTAATTTCTTTTTGTATTTCTTCATTAATAATGATATCTTCATTTTGTGGATTTTCATTTACTTTTTGTTTAAGCTTTTTAAAGAAATTCATTAAATAGTCATCATTCATATCTTTACAGATATTAGTAAAAAAGTATAAATCTTTAGTTTTTAAAGCTTCTTTTGTTTTTTGTAGCATTTCATAACTATAAAATTTAGCTTGATTTTCAAGACGATATTGTCTTCTTTCATCTGTATGATATAATTTAGCATATTTTTTTAAAGCATTACTATTCATACTTGAAAATTTTCCGTTTAGAATTTTCATAGCATTGTCAAAGCCAAATGTTTCATACATACGAAGAGAACCTATAAAAGCTTTAGTTACTTCTTTAGCAGACATTTTTTTATTTTCAATTAATCTTTCAATAAGAAGATTCATATGTTTTTCATTTATTTTTTCTAATTCTTCTTTTTCAATTATTTGATTATCATCAAAACACAATGTATTAATATTTCCGTCGTAATCGGATATTTTTAAATTAATTTTAAATTTGTTATAAATAAAAACTTCATTTACATTTTCAGCTAATAAATAACCAAAAATATTACGATTTTTAGTTGTCAATTTATTTGTAATTATATTTTGTTCATCTTTATTAAGACTAAATCTTTCTGTTAAATAGTTTACTACTTTTTTGCAATCTTTTTCATTTACAAAATTATTTATAGTATCTTCTAATTTTTTTATTTGTTCATATTTAAGTAATTTAATAAATTTAAAGAAAAGATTTTCATCGATTTCATCTAGCATCTTCTTGTTTTTTAAAAATTCTACTTGTTCTTCTTCATTTAATAATTCGAAGAAGGTTTTATTGATACGATTTTTAGGAATTTGAATAATGCGTTTTAAATAGTCTCTGTCTTTAAATATTTCAATTTTAATATCCGTTGGAGAGTTTAATAATATGATATTAAAAAAGGCAATTGGTGTATTTAAAAGAGTTTGTTTGTTGTTTAAAATATTTCTTAATTCTTCATCAGAACAAGATTTTATATATCTAATAAATTCAGCTGTTTTTAACTTCATAACTTTTTCAAAATCGTTTATTTGCTTTTCATCCATCATATCAACTCCTCCATTATATATATAATATCATTTTTTTATAAAAAAGACAAAGAATTTAACGTTATTTAAAATAAAATAAAATAAGACAGTTATTACTGTCCTATTTAAAATTAACTATATTTGTAACAATACGTTTAATATCACGTTCATTAAATGGTTTATTTAGTACATCTACAATTGGGTAAGCAAATGCTTTGTTAACTGTTTCTTTAGAATCATCACCTGTTACAATAGCAACTGGTATTTTTGTAAATAAATTGTTGTTTTTGAAATATTCTAAAACTTCAAATCCATCTACATTTGGCATATTTAAATCTAACAATACTCCTAAAACATTATCTGTATTATTGGTTTCAATAAAATCTAGAGCTTCTTTTCCGTCACTAGCAAGTATTACTTCAAATTCATCATTAAATACTTTTTGGATTAAGTTACGAACTAAAGTAGAATCATCTACAACTAAAATAGCTTTATCTTTTATTTTAATTGGTTGTTTAGCTGGCTCATTAGTTACTTTTTCATATTCTTTTCCTAGATATTGTTTTACTAGATTAACAATTCTATTGGCTTCTGTCATTAATTCATTATAGTTGTCGTAAACATAATTAAAATTATTTGCTTTACTTTCCATTTCGTGTTGATAAGAAAGTTCTGCTAGTTTAGTAAATCCTAAATATTTTGAATCACTTTTTAATGAATGTACAAGTATTGCATAGTTTGGCATATCTGAAGTTTCTTTATATGTTTGAATTTGTTGTAGTTTTTCCTCTGCAGAAGCTAGGAAGTCTTCTAATGTTTCATTATATGTTTCCATATCTCCGAATAATTCTAAACTACTATTAATATCAACCCCATTACTTATTAGTAAATTAACATCTTTCATTGTTTCACATCCTTATCTTCTTAAATTATAACACTATTTGTTTAAAAAATCATTAATTATGCGATTTAATTCTAATTTATCGATTGGTTTTGACAAGTAACCGTCAAAGCCTGCTTTCATATATTTTTCTTTCATTCCTGAAATGGCGTTAGCTGTTAAAGCTATGGTTGGTATATTATATCCTTCAATTTGTTTTAATTTGGCAATTGTTTCTGTTCCGGTCATTTTTGGCATCATATCATCCATTAGGATTAAGTCGTAAGTTTGACCAGCTTTAATTTTTTCGATACATTCAAAACCACTATCAATTGTTTCTATTTCAACGTTGTATTCTTTTAAAAGACGTGTTGCGACTTTAAGATTTAGTTTGTTATCGTCTACAACTAGTATTCTTTTTCCTGATACATCAAAAGCCTTTACTTCTTTTTGTTCATTTTGATCTTTAATAGTTATTGTTGGTGTTTTAACTATTTTTTGATCGATTGCGACTGTAAAACGTGATCCTTCTCCATAAGTACTTTGAACAACAATTTTACCATTCATTAAGTCAACTAGTTTTTTCGTAATCGCAAGTCCAAGTCCTGTTCCTTCAATTGTTATATTTTTTTCTAGATCAAATCTTTCAAATTTTGAAAATAGTTTATTTATATTTTCTTCTTTAATTCCTATTCCAGAATCTTCAACAGAGATTATTAAACGACATACATCTTCTTTTATTACTGAGTCTACTTTGAAATTAATATATCCTTCTTTAGTATATTTAACAGCATTTGTAAGTAAGTTAAGAATAATTTGTTTTATTCTTGTATGATCACCGTATAAAACAGTTGGAATAGTTGGATCAAAGCTTGTTTTAAATTGTAAAGGTTTATCCCCCATTCTTGCACGAGTAAGTGCAACTAATTCTTCTAGTACTTTATTAAAATCGTATTCAGCATTTACTATTTCTAGTTTATTGGCCTCGATTTTTGATATATCTAGAATACCATTTACTATTTCAAGTAAACTTTGTGAAGCCATTATGATATCTTTTACTTCATCTTTAGCCTCATCTGGTAAATTTTCTTCTTCTAATGCTTGTGAGAAACCAACAATAGCATTTAATGGTGTTCTTATTTCATGTGACATATTTGATAAAAACTCTGATTTAGCATTGTTTGCTTTATCTGCTTGGTCACGAGCAATATTTAATTCTTCTATTATTTTTAAATCTGGATTTTCAATTGTGAAATACATCAAGAAAGTTACAAATGTTTCCATAGAACTCATTAATAACAATCCTGGATTATTCATTTGTATATAAATTACCGCAATTCCAATTATCATATAAGCAAAAATTGGAAAATATTTTTTACTTTTGATATTTTTTAAATTAGAAATCATACAAATAATCCATATAATCATATATATACCACTTACAATATATAAAAGTGATGCACTAGGTCCATATGAATAAACAACGTTATTTTCATTAAAATAATAAAGCGGTAGAACTATTATTGCTATCACTAATAAAGAATAAATTATTGAAAAAATGGTAAATATTTTTGTTATATATTCTTTAGTTTTAGCATTAGATTTATTTTTAGTAGAAATTATGAATATATATATTGTAAATAAAGTTATCCAAGTTAATAGATATATTAAATAAAATTTACTAATATAAAAATTAAGTATTGGATGTGTATTCATATTTCTAATAGTGAAAACACTAAAAATATCTAAAAACAAACCCAAAAAGTTAGTTATCGCTAATAAGATATATAATCTATTCTCTACACTTTTTAATCTTTTTTTTGAAAAATACACAACAATTAATAAAAATATGTAAAATAAACTACATAATTGAAAGAAAATACTTCCTATCATCAACTCACCTCATTACCTATCTTAAAGTATATCATAAACAAAAAAACAATAAAATAGATTTATTGCTTTTTTTGACATTTATTGTTATCAATAACTAAATTTAGTATTTTATTTTTTAATATTTCGTTTTCTTTTTCCAAATCATTGCTTTGTACATAATATGGTTCACCATATCTAACCATCAAATTTTTACTACCAATTTCATAATCACCAGTTACAGCAAATGGTACGATTTGACTATTAGTTTTTTTAGCCATAGAAACACATCCAAATTTAAATGGTAATAGCAAAGAACTATTATATTCATCTTGAGTTATAATTCTATTTTGTACTAGTGTTTTTAAAAAACTATCTAGATTAGAAACAATGAATGCAGCTGAAAAAAGATCTTTTGATATTCTATTTTCTTTATATAATTTTAATATAAAATCTATTTGTGATTTTTTATGATTTAAAACATTTTCATAAAATGTATCAGATTTAACATATGGATTATCACAAAGAACTTCATTGTAAATTTTTTTAGCATCTTCAGGTTTTAATTTATTTCTAGTACCTTCAGCAAACATTCCTACAGCACTACCAACTTTTAGGTAGTTTATAGCTTTGTTTTCTGCTTCACTAGCATCACCAAATCTATCTACTGATATCGCACCGGTTTTTCTGAAAATAGGTCCTAATTTACTATCAAAATATTCTTTTTTTGCCATCCAATGGGTTGTTCTAGATGTTGAACTAATTACAGGAAATTGATCCCAAACGTGTAAATGGTTGCCACATAGTATAATTGGCCCTTCTTTAGGAATAAATTCTTTGTTTATTATTGTTGGTTTATAAGCCATTTTAAACATAGGTACTCCAATATTTCTTATGATACCATAACTAAATTTAAATTCATCTTTTTTAAATGGAACATAGTCTTTTTTATATATATCATTTGAAATTACTGAAGATAGTTTTTGATTTAGATTATCGTTAGGATTTACTCTAATAATATTATCTCCATTAACATCTTTATTGTACTTTGCATCAAAACATACAACCTTACATATTTCACTTAATTCTTTTATATTTTCTGCTTTATCTTCAAACATAACATCTATGCCTATTTTTTTACAAGCTTTTAATTTATCTTCAGCACTTTTAGATTCCGAACAATAAACTATAGAATCGAAGTCAATACCAGCCTCTTTTAATTTATATAAAAGCATTTTTCGAAATAATTTTCCGGTAGCATTTTGTTCTGTTGTATGTGCTCTACCAGTAATAATATGAATTTCATTTCCTTCGGATTTTAATCTTTTGATATAATTAATAACATTTTCTCTAATTTGTTCTTTTAAACAATATTTCCAAATGTATTTTATCCAAAATTTTTCTTCTTCTTCTTTACTGCATCCAAATATTTCTTGAATAGTGTATCCATCTTCATTAACTAATTTATCTTCTCCAAAATATTTTTTTCCATATTCTAACTGATAATTTTCTAAATCAGTTAAAACACCATCTACATCAAATCCTATTTTCATAATAAAATCCCCCTATTTCCTTTTTGAATATGTTTTTATTCTTTCTTCTTCTTCTAATTGTTTATGTGAAATTTTTCCAAGTAAAGTTTGTGGTAATTTTTCTCTAAATTCATAACTATATGGCACTGAATAAACATTTAAATTCTTTTTACATAAATGTTCTAATTCATTTTTTAATTCTTCTGTTGCTTCATATCCTTCTTTTAAGATTATATAAGCTTTTGGTACTTGTATTTTATATGAATGGTGTATTCCTATTACAGCACAACTTTCAACAGCTTCATGACTTTCAATTACTTTTTCAATATTACTTGGGTATACGTTAACACCACTTGATATTATCATATTTCCTTTTCTTTGATTAAAATAGAAAATACCATTATCGCAATATCCTAGATCACCTGTATGAAGCCAACCATCTTTTAACGTTTCTTTTGTTTCTTTTTCATTGTTGTAATATCCGATTGTTGTTGTTGGTCCTTGAATACAAATTTCTCCAACTTCGTTTTCTTTTACTTCTTCTTCGGTTCCTTTTTTAACTATTTTGATATTTGTTGCAACCATTGGAATACCTATTGAATTTTCTTTATTATATCCATTACTAGCAAAAGTTACTCCTGCTACTGCTTCTGATAGACCATATCCTTTGCTTAATTTTACATTAGCATTATGTTTTCTTAAGAAGTCATTTATATCTGATTCCAAAGCATCTTTAACTAAATCGCCACCTGATACTACATATTTTAAGTATGACATGTCCATATTATCCATTTTTTTATTTTTCATCATGGCTTTAAATAGTGTTGGAACTCCGATAAGATGATTAGGTTTATATTTTTTGAATAATTCATCTAATTGATGTTTTTTTGCTCCTAATTTTGGAACTAGAATAGCAGTAACACCTACTGAAAGTGGTAAATGAATTGAACTACATAAACCAAATCCATGGAAAACAGGCATAATTGTTAACATTTTATCTCCACGTTTGAAATTGTTTTCATTTATTAAAAACTGTTCAACCATACAATTAAAGTTATCGTCTGTTAACATTACTCCTTTAGGAGTTCCTGTTGTTCCTCCTGTGTGTAGGATTACTGATAATTTATTTTTCTTATATTCTGAAGGTTTTAACTTTTTCTTGTCTTTTTTTCCATCTTTAATTAATTCATTCCATTTAATTGTTTTTTCATGTTTTTTTAGTTTGATACTTTCTTTTGATAATGGATATAGTTTTTTTAATGCGAATGGCATTGAATCAGATGCACTTACAGCTACAATTTTTTCTACTTTTGTTTGATCTACTATATTTAAAACTTTTTCGTATGCCATATCCATTGTTATTATCATTTTTGAATTTACTTCTGATAGATATCTTTTTATTTCATTTTGACCTGATAATGGATGAATCATGTTAGCTACAGCACCTATTTTATTTAAAGCATAAAAAGCGATTATGGCTTCTGGAGTATTTGGCATACAAATTGTTACGATATCGTCTTCTTTTATGCCATTTTTTATCATTCCTTTAGCACAGTTATCTATTGCTTTTTCTAGTTGCTTAAAACTTATTTTATTACCAAAGTATATTAGTGCGGTTTCGTTTTTATTTTTTTGATTATTTTTCATCATATAATCATAGATTGTCATTTCTGGCATTTCAGCCATTATTTGTTCTTCACTATAGTATCTTAGCCATTTTTTATCAATCGATGGTTTTCCTGTAAATGGTCCAAAAACTTCACCTAATGCAATTTTCCTTAAGTGTAAATTTCTTAGTTTTTGTTGTTCATCTATTTTATATTTTTTGCTTTCTAACGCTTTATCATATACGTGCAAATTTTTCATTCAACCCAACCCCTTTTTCTTAATTGTTGGTGTATTTTACCACTTTTTTTAGGATTTGTCAAATTCATTTGTGCATTATCAGTCAAAAAAAAAGAACAATTTTTTTATTGTCCTAATTTGATCTTTTCTTTGCAATTATGCATACTAAATATTTATCTTTATATTCTATCGTTCTTTTTTACACCTAAAGATGTTAATGCTCTAGAAGCATAATCAATATTTTCATATAATTCACCATATAACACTTTTTTACCAAAATAACTTAATGCAGTATACTCTTGAATATTCTTTGTTTTTGCTTTCATATAATCATATATTCCAACACATGGGTTTTTTCTTTTTAAAAACTCGCTATCATAATATTTTAACCACATTTTATCCTTATGTGGATACCCAGTTTTTTTTAAAATTTATAACTTCAACATTTCAAAAAGATACCAGTTCAAAGTAACTAGTATCCAATATCTTTTATCAAAAATATATATAACAATATGATATCAATATATTATTGCTTAATCAAAACAATTTTCTTAAATTGTTTTTTTCCTTTTTTAATAATTAATTCATCATTATTAAAATCTGTTGTAGTAATTAATTTATTAACATCATTCTCTTTTGTTCCGTTTACACTTATTCCATTTTGTTCAATCATTCTTCTTCCTTCAGATTTTGATGAAACGATTTTTGATAAATTTAATAATTCAGTCAATAGCAATCCATTCTCTAACATACTTTCTTTTATTTCAAATATTTCAATATTTTCAGGTATACCACCTTTAGCTACTGTATTATATCTTTCTTCAGCTTGATTAATAAATTCTTCTCCATGATACATTTTAATTATTTCTTCTGCATATTTTCTATGTGCCAATAATATATCCTCACTCATCATATTTTCTACATCTTTCATGTCTAAATCTGTAGTAAGTTTAAAATAATCTAATAATACATCATCAGGTATTTTCATAGCTTTCTCATACATTTTTTCAGGTGATTCATCCAATCCAATATAATTTCCCAATGATTTAGACATTTTTTCCTTACCGTCTAATCCTACTAATAAAGGAAAACACATTACATCTTGTGGCTCTTGATCATAGTCTCTTTGTAACTCTCTACCAACTAACAAATTAAATGTTTGATCTGTTCCACCTACTTCTATATCAGCATGTAATGCAACTGAATCATATCCTTGCATTAATGGATATAAAAATTCATGAATACCAATCGGAATATTATTATTAAATCTATTTTTAAAATCATCTCTTTCAAGAATTCTAGCTACTGTATATTTTCCAGTTAATTTAATAACATCTTCAAATGACATTTTCCCTAACCACTCTGAATTATAAACAATTCTTATTTTGTTAGGATCTAATATTTTAGAAACTTGTTTAAAATATGTTTCACCATTTCTTCTTGTTTCTTCAAATGATAACGATGGTCTAGTTTTTGATTTTCCAGATGGATCTCCAATCATTGCTGTAAAATCACCTATAACAAAAACTATGTCATGTCCTAATTCTTGTAATACTTTCAATGCACGTAATGGCACTGTATGCCCTAGATGCAAATCAGGTCTTGACGGATCAGCCCCAAATTTTACTATCAATTTTTTTCCACTATTTAATTTTTTTAATAAAGTTTCTTTATTGTGAATATCAACTGTTCTTCTCAGTATTAATTCAATTTTTTCTTCTTTTGTCATATTGTCCCTCCTTAACAAAAAAACCACGATAAACAATCCTCATAAGGACGATTTATCGCGGTACCACCTTAATTCATAGTGATTTCACTATGCACTCAAAATTATAACGGTTTATCACCGATTGAACTAAAAAAATTGTAATTCATTTTTATAATCGTACCAATTTTCACCATACATTAGTTCTCTAAAAACAGATTATAAAAACTACTATATATTTTTTTTACATTCAATAAATCTACATATAGATGTTATATTAAATACAAAAACTAATATATATTTAATTATTATCTATTATAATTTCCTTTTTCTCTAAATCAACTTTAGCATTCATTCCATAAGGCAGGATGCACATGGGAGCTGAATGACCAAAATTAACATTATATAATATAGGCAAACTTTTTTTATTTGCCTCTTCTCCTATTACAGACTTGAAAATTTCTTTATATTCATCATAATAGGTTTCACCTTTAGGTTTACCTACTATGATTCCTGTTATTTTATCAAATATGCCAATAGCATTCAAATTTCTTAAAAAATATTTTACTTGCACAGGTGATGGTTTATCTTCACTTGTTTCTAAAAATAAAATTTTGCCTTCCCACTCATCTTTTTCTGGCCAAATGTCAGTACCAATAAACATTTGAAAAACATCTAAACATCCACCTAACAACTTTCCTTCAAAAATTCCTTTACCTTGAATTACTTCAAATCCATGAATTTCTTTATTCATTTTTCTGAAATCGTTGCTTTTAGATTTATCTGTCCAATCAATTCTATCGTTTGTCCATTGTGGACTAGAAATTATCTTAACAGGTTTTTCATCAAACAAAAAATCTTTAATATATTTTACAGTATAGTCATGCATTTTTCCGTTTTCAGCAAATTCTGATAAAATTGCAGGTCCATAATAAGAAACTAAACCGGCTTTATACATCATAAAATGATTAATTGTCGTGTCTGAATAGCCTAGGAATATTTTAGGATTATTTTTTATAGTTTTATAATTAATATATGGTAATAATCTTATAGTATCATCACCACCTATCATAGAAATAATTGCCTTTACATTCGTATTTGTAAAAGCATCCATTAAGTCTTTTGCTCTTGCTTCTGGATGTTTATTTAAATATTCAGATCCTTTTAGTGCATTTGGCATTGTTATAACTTTTAAACCGAATTCTTCTTCTAATCTTTTTTTACCTAACTCATATCTATGCATGAAAATTTTATCTCCACCCATTCCACTAGATAAACTTACAATGGCAACAACATCACCTTTTTTTAATTTTTTGGGAATTATCATAATTTTCATCTCCTAAATCCTTATGAATTGTTATATTAATGTACTTTTCTATCATTTCAATATAGTACGTTTCTCGATTTATAAAACAATTTGGTTCTTTTAACATATATATCCTCTTTTCTTTATTTTTTACTAAATTCTCTTATTTTTCTTTTTGCTTTTGTTGTTTTTGCTTTATCAATCCATTCTTCTCTTGGACCATATGATAATATATCTGTAATTATTCTTACCCTATCTTTATTATGAAGAACATAGTCTGCATCCACAGCCTTATCATTTACAATAGCTGATACCATTGTATTTCCTATATCTGTATGAATTTTATAAGCAAAATCAATAGGTGTTGATCCCTTCGGAAGTTCAATCACATCACCCTTTGTAGTATATACATATATTTTATCAGCAAAAAGTTCTGACTTTATTTGTCTTACAAATTCTTGATTATCTCCAAAAACTTTATTTATTTCTACTAACGATTTAAAGAACTGATATTTATTTTTTAAATCATATTGCATTGTATCTCTAGCATTTCCTTTGCTTATATCCCAATATGCAGTAAGTCCAAACGATGCTACTTTATCCATATCAAAAGTTCTTATTTGAGTTTGAACCAATCTATCTTCTGGACCAAATACTGTTGTGTGCAATGATCTATACATATTAGTTTTTGGATTATATATATAATCCTTAAATTTATCATTTATTGGATGATATTGTGAATGAATAATACCAAGTGTTTGATAACAATTAGATACTTCATCAACCATTATTTTTAGTGATAGTAAATCATGAATATCGGATAATTTATGTCCTTCTTCCATTCTTTTATATATACCATATATATTTTTGGTTCTAACTTTTATCTCATTTGGAATATCTTTATTATTCAATATTTCCTTTATAGTTTGTAGCATTTCTTGTAAACAAGAACTACTATCTAATTCAATTTTTGATTTTATATCCTCTATTTTTTTATATTTTTCTGGATATAAATATTGAAGTGAAATATCTTCCAATTCACTTTTTATCCTATATGCTCCGATATAATAAGCAAGTGGAACAAATATTTCCATAGTTTCCATTGAATTTTCTTTTTGCTTAAATTCCGATTTATATTCAAGTGTTCTCATGTTATGAAGCCTATCAGCTAATTTTATGATAATTATTCTTACATCTTCTGTTATACCTGTTATAATCTTTCTGGTATTGGCTAAATTTTGATCCTGCTTTGATGAAAAGTTCATTTTACTAATTTTAGTAACACCGTCAACTAAACTTGCTACATTTACATTGAATTCTTCAATTATTTCACCTTTTGTAATATTTGTATCTTCTAAAGTATCGTGTAAAAGACCAGCGCATATTGTGTCAGTATCTGCATGCATTTCTGCTAAAATATATGCAACATTTAAAGGATGTATTATATATGGTTCTCCACTCTGTCTAAATTGACCTTCATGTAAATCTTTAGCGTAATCATATGCTTTTTTTATTTGATTTATATCTTCTTCATCGTCATTATACTTTTTAATCAAATTAATAAATTTTTCAAAAGTAATTTTTTCCATAAGTATCCCTCCAAACTATAAAATAAAAGCGCCACTAAAGACAAAATTCTTTAATGACGCACTTCTACTAATTTAGAGCATAATAAACACACAGTATTTTTGACTTCTAATTCATGATTTATTTTTTTATCTATCAGTCTTTCCATGTTTATATCTCCCTCTAAATAATTTACAATTGATTTTAGTACTATTTTTAACCAATGTCAATACATAAGAATGCAAAATTTGGAAAAAATTGGAAAAACTATCAATCAATACTAAAAAAAGCAAAAAACTATTTTGCTTTTACATATTTTTTATCTTCTTCATAACTTTGTTCAATTTCCAAATTCATGATTTGATTTCTTAATTCTTCTAAATTTATTCTTTGTTCAGAAATTGTTGGCTTTTCTAATTTTTTCTCTTCGTTTATATTTTTTTCTTTATTTTCAGTTATAACTTCTTTTTTCGAAACAGTTTCTTCTTTAATTTTATTTTCTTCTTTTATTACAGTTTCCTTTTTAACATCTTCTTTAATTTCTTCTTTTGCTTTTTCATTATCATTACTATAATCATCAGAATTATTTAATTCTTTATTTATTCTTTCTATACTTCTTCTTTTTACTCTATTTTTCTTATATAAATAACGCGCACCATATGCCATTAAACCATAAGGAATTGAACTTATCGTTGTAACAATAATACTGTTTAAAAGACCATATACTGAATTTTTAATAATATTTTCTAATAAATAAATTCCTCCAGATATTAAAGTTGTAATTTCAAGATATTTAAAAATAGCCATTCTTACCTTAATCTTTTTTATTTCTTTATTATTACTTTTAATTTTTTCTAATATTTCATCTGCCATATAAAATCCCCCTTTAAATTATTTACGGCATATAGTAGCACAAAAATAATAAAAAGGCAAATTTATATTTTTTTGAAAAAAATTTCCAAATCTTTTTAATTATATATATTAAATAAATATACATAATAATACTGTAGTCTGCACATAAAGGAGACGAGAAAATGTTTTTTAAAAAATTTAAAAAAACGTCACTTACTCTTCTTCTATCATTATTTATTATACCATTTAACGTCTTTGCCTATTCAAATTATCTAATTCCTGGTGGAGAAAATATTGGTATTCAAATTCAATCAAAAGGTATAATAATTGTTGGAATGTATGAAGTTAACAAAAGTTATCCTGCATATGATGCCGGACTTGAAGTCGGAGATATTATTACTAAGGTTAATAATGAAAAAGTAAATAATATTGATGAATTAGTTAGTAAAATTAATGAATTAAAACCAACAACAATAGAAATAACTTATACAAGAGAAAATAAAGAAAATAAAGCAACTCTAAAAATAACAAAAGAAGAAGACATTTTCAAAACGGGACTTTACGTTAAAGATAGTATTACAGGCATTGGTACTTTAAGTTTTATTGACCCAGAAACTAAAATTTTTGGTGCTTTAGGTCATGAAATAATAGAACAAACAACTGGTAAAATGCTAGAAGTAAAAGATGGTAAAATATTTGACTCTAGTGTTACTAACATCGAAAGAAGTGAGAACGGTAATCCTGGGAGTAAAAACGCTGATTTCAATTTCGATGAAGTAAATGGTAAAATACTTGAAAATACTCAAAGCGGAATATTTGGTAAATACACAAAAGAACTTCCAAATAAGAAAAAATATAAAGTCGCAAAATTCGAAGACATAAAACTTGGTAAAGCTAAAATAATGACCGTTTTAGAAGGAAATAATATCAAAGAATATGATATCAATATTATTGAATTAAATAATAAAAAAGAACAAAAAACAAAAAATATTTTATTTGAAGTAATTGATCAGGAACTATTAAATAAATCTGGAGGAATTGTTCAAGGAATGAGTGGCTCAACTATTATTCAAGGAGAATATATTATCGGAGCTGTAACTCATGTAGTTGTCGATAATCCTAAAAAAGGTTATGGTATATTAATTGTTAATATGTTAGAAGAAGCAGAAAATTAGAAGAGAATTTCTCTTCTTTTTTGATAATAAAAAGTGCTTTTAAAGCACTTAATCTTCTAATTCAAAATCCTTAACTTCCCCATTTTCTAAAACCATTTTATTTACTTGTTCTTCAATGTTTTTTAACTTTTCATCACATTCTTTAACAAGTTTCATAGCCATCATATACTTATTAATTGATTCATCTAAATCAATTTCTCCATTTTCTAATTCATTAATAATTTTTTCTAACTCAGTTATTTTTTCTTCAAATTTTGCTTCTGTTTTAGCCATTCTAATCCTCCTTATCTAAAACTTCTACCATCACATCTCCATCATAAAATTTAATTTTAAGTCTATCCTTTTTATTAAGATTATTCATACTTTTTATAACCTTATCATCCTTATAAGTTAACGTAAATCCCCTTTTCAAAGTGTTCATAGGATTTAACAATTCAAGCTTTTCAATTAAATTATTTAACTCAACTATATTATTTTTATAAAGACTACTTGGATTATTTAAAATAAAATTCTTTTTAATTCTCGTTAATCTATTTTTTTCTTCAGATATTTTATTTTTTAATAAGGTTACTAATTTTTCATTTATTAAATCGATTTTTTGTTTTTTATTATCATACATAAGCATTGGATTTTTTATAACAAAAGAATTTTTTAAACTGTCCATATATAATTTTAAATAATTAACTTTTTTATAAATTGCTTCATTTAATCTTACATTGTATTGTTTAATATTTTGGTTTAATTCAATCATATTTGGTACAGCCATTTCAGCAGCTCCTGTTGGCGTTGGAGCACGAAGATCAGCAACAAAATCAGCTATTGTATAATCAATTTCGTGACCAACAGCACTAATAACAGGAATAGGACATGCAAATATAGTTCTAGCAAGTTCTTCATCATTAAAGGGATTTAAATCCTCAAATGATCCTCCACCACGTCCAACAATCAAAACATCTAAATCATATTTTTCTGCTTGTTTAATTTTTTTTACAACATCCAAACTAGCTAATTCACCTTGAACTAAACAAGGAAAAAGATAAGTGTTGCAAATAGGATATCTTCTTTTGATCGTTGATAATATATCTTTAATTGCAGCTCCTGTTGATGCTGTAACAATACCTATTTTAGTTGGAAATTTAGGGATTTCTTTTTTATATTTTTGATCAAATAATCCTTCACTAGCTAATTTCTTTTTTAATTTTTCAAAAGCAATGTGCAAATTACCAATTCCATCTTCAATTAAATCATTAACATATATTTGATAATTACCTGTTGCCTCATATACACTTATACTTCCAGCTACCATTACTTTCATACCTTCAGTTGGCATAAAATTAAGTTTTTTAGTATAAGTACTAAACATTATAGCATTTATTTTACTGTTTTCATCTTTTATTGAAAAATAAAAATGGCCAGAACTATGAGCTTTAAAATTTGATATTTCTCCCTTTAAAAAAACTTGTTGCAGATTTTTATCACTATCAAATTTATATTTTAAATATCTAGTTAAAGCAGTTACCGTTAAATATTTATCTTCCATTTTATCTACCTACTTATTATGATATATTTTATCCATAACACCATTTATCATTTTACGAACGCTATCATCACTATATATTTTAGCAAGTTCCACAGCTTCATTAATACATACAATATCAGGTGTTTTAGTATATACTAACTCATATATACCCATTTGTAATATTGCTTTATCAGTGTTTCCTAAACGATCAATTGACCAGCCATCTAAATACTTATTAGCAAGTTCATTTATTTCGTTTTGATAAGTTATAACACCATATACTACTTCTTTTACAAATTCGTTATCGATTTCTAAAACTTCTTTTAAAATATCATCAACGTTGTATTCAATTTTATTACTTTTATACATGTTTATTTGGTATAAAATAGTCATTATCTTTTTTCTAAGTTCGCTTCTTGAATTTTCCATTGTATCACCTTTTCTAATTTTATCATAAATTAAAAAAAAACTAAATAAAAAACAATAAACTTTTTTATTGTTTTTTTAAATAGAAATACTATTAATTATTTTTCCTTCAACATCATAAATGGTAAATTTACGATTATCATAGATAGTATAACTTGCTTTTTCTGTACCTCTTGGAAGTGATATCGAACCAGTGTTTATATATACAAATTTTCCTTGTTCATATATATATGGTCTATGTTCATGTCCATAAACTAAAATTCCTTTTAAATTTTTTAAATTCTGACAATTTCTTTCACTATATTTATCGCCATGTGTAATATAGATATTTAAACCATCTACATATAACAAACTTAAATCTTTTAAAAAAGTAAAACTTGATAATTTTATATCTAATTCTGTATCACAATTTCCTTTCATACAAATTAAGTCATCACCAAAACTTTTCAAAAAATCAAAAATATAGTCATTATCGGTATCTGGGTATCTATAATTATAATCGTGATAATATAAATCCCCTAAAACAACTAACTTTTCACATTCAAACTTATCATATTTCTTTTTAATTAGTTTTAAATTAGTTTTAATTCCATGAATGTCTGAAATAAACATTATTTTCATAATTATCCGTAAAAAAATGACACTATACGGTCATTAATTCTTGTTCCTTTTCTTTTTCTTTTTGATCAACTATTTTATTAAATTTATTGATAAGTTCTTGAACTTCATCTTGGCCAGCTTTAATTTCATCTTCTGGAATTTCTAATTTTTTAATATCACTATTTGCATCTTGTCGAATATTTCTTAAAGCAATTTTTGTTTCTTCTGCTACTTGTTTTGCTTGTTTTACATATTCACGTCTTGTTTCTTCTGTTAAAGCTGGAATATTTAAAATAATAGTTTCTCCGTTATTATTAGGTGTTAATCCGATATTTGCTTCAAAAATAGCTTTCTCGATATCATTGATTGTACTTTTATCGAATGGTTTAATACACAATTGTCTTGCTTCTGGAACAGAAATAACAGCAAGTTGAATTAATGGTGTATCAACGCCGTAGTAAGAAACTTGAATATTATCTAAAATGGCTGTATTAGCTCTTCCTGCTCTAATATTTAATAATCTTTTTTCTAAATTTTCAATTGAACTTGTCATACGAAGTTCTGTTTCACTTAAAATGTTGTCCATTTATATCCTCCTTAATTATATGTTAATTATAACATCAACTAATTTAGTTGTAAATCTATTTTCTTAATGTTTTTTTGTAATGTTATCTTCCTTTATAATATAAAGTGGTCTATCTTTTACTTCTAGGTATGTTTTAGATAGGTATTGTCCTATAATTCCAATACAAAATAATTGAATACCACTTACAAAGAAAACAATACATACGAGTGATGGCCATCCTGATACAGGATCTCCATATATTAATGTTTTAATGATTATAATCAAAATCATTAAAAAGGAAATAATACAAAATATCATTCCTATTAGTGCAGATATAACAAGTGGTACCGTTGAAAAAGCTGTTATTCCATCAATAGCATAAATAAAAAGATTCCAAAAAGACCATTTTGTTTTACCAGCAACACGTTTTTTGTTTGGATATGAGAGCCATTTAGTATTAAAACCTACGAAACTAAATAAACCTTTTGAATAACGATTATATTCTTTAATTGATAGAATTGCGTCAACGGCTTCTCTTTTCATAAAGCGATAATCTCTTGCTCCGTCAACCATTTCTGTTTTTGACATTTTGTTTATTATCTTATAAAATTTTCTTGCGAAGAAACTTCTGATTAAAGGTTCCCCTTTACGATTAGTTCTTCTTGTTGCAACCATATCATAATCTTCTTTAGTAACATATTCATACATTTTGGGTATTAATTCTGGTGGATCTTGCAAATCGGCATCCATAATAACGACATAATCGCCAGTTGTACTTTTTAATCCTGCATATATTGCTGCTTCTTTTCCAAAATTTCGAGAAAAAGAAACATATTTAACTCTTTTATCCTGTGATGCATAATTTTTTATGACATTAATGGTATTATCATTTGATCCATCATTAATAAATATAAATTCAAAGTTATTTTTATTCATCTTTTGGGCTATTTTTTTTATTTCTTCATAAAAATATGGTAATACTTCTTGTTCATTAAAACAAGGAACAACGATACTGATTAGTTTTTTCATAACTACACCTCTATATTTAGTATATATTTTAAGTATTTTGTTGTCAATAAAAGACAACTTAAAGTTGTCTTATAAAACAATGAAATTGATTTATAGTCAATTTCTGGTGTCTTTTTTATGTAATATTTTTTCTTTTTTTACGAAAGAATTAGTATCATAGTCATATTTGTAACTTTCATTATAAATATCTATAAGATATTTTTCATAATAATCTATTATTTCTTTTGGTATGTTATTGCCATAAAATTTTCTAAAATCTTGTAATGCTAATTCTGCAAAAAAGAATGGTCCGTGATAATCGTTTTTGGAAACAACGTTATTCAAGAATCTTTCACTATATTGCTCATTTAGTTTTTTTCTATTATCTTGTTCATAATCCATTTTAACCGAAAATTCATAATCAATAATAGCATTAAAAAACGCTTCATCAACTGTTTTACCATAATAATAAACATCTACTATATCTCTATCAGTATTAATATGGGATATATAACCTATGCCATCAAAAAAGCATATTCTGCCTTCAAGACTGTATTTAAAATCCATAAGACTCTCTTCTCCCATAACTTTTTTTAAAAAATCTGACATTTTAGCCATAAGTAATTTTGTTTTTTCTTCTTCTTCTGGTGTATGAATATGATTTCTATAATAATTTTCTTTTGATTTATCATTACAATAATAATAACTATCTATTTTAATTCCCATGATTCGCTTCCCCCTCTATATAAATTAGTAAATAGCATACATTATAAAAATATATTTGTCAATCATTTTTAATTTAAACTCTTGTTTACTTAAAATTTCTTTATATATCTCTCGTTTCTTCTGTTATAATTCCGTCTATTCAACTTGATTATACAAAATGGTATCTTTTTTTTTTTTATTTTTGTGGCATATGTATTATACTCAATAAAAGACAACTTAAAGTTGTCTTATAAAAACATTTTCCATGGTTTAAGTAAAGTTTTATCTTTACTATATTCTTTATATATTGCAATAACTTTATCATTCTTGGTAAAAGCTACAATATCATGATTATAATTATTTTTAATAATACTTCCGTTTTTAATTTTAAAATATAAATCATCTGTCATTTCTATTTTATAAAATTTTTCTAAAATTTCTTCAATTGAATAAATTTTAAATTTATTATTTTCTATATCTTGAATTGTATTAGCACTTGTAATTTGAAAGTTTCCTTGTTTAGTTCTTTTTAAATTTTCCATAGTTCCTATAGTATTTAGATTTGTTGCTATATCTTCAATTAAACTTCTTATATAAGTTCCTTTTGAAACATGACATTTAATTTTAAATTTTGTTTTTTCTTTTTCATAGGTTATATCACTAATTAGTTTTAATTCTTTGATAGTAACTTTTCTTTTTGGGAGTTCTATTTCTTCATTGCTTCTTGCGTATTCATACAATTTTTTACCATTAATTTTGACAGCTGAATATATAGGCACTGTTTGATTATATGTACCTATCATTTGTTTTAAGCATTTTTCTATGTTTTCTTTTGAAATAATAGCTTTCTCTTCTTTTAAAATTTTACCTGTAATATCTTTAGTATCAGTTTTAATTCCAAGAATTACTTCTGCTTCATATTCTTTATCATAAGAAGTAATTACTTCCACTAATTTTGTTGCTTTTCCTATACATAAGACAAGAACACCTGTCGCTATAGGATCAAGTGTACCTGTATGTCCTATTTTTTTTGTTTTTAAAATTTTACTTACTTGGTTTACAACATCCCTACTTGTACAATTTTTTTCTTTATTGATTAAAACTATTCCATCCATTTTATTTTTCCAATCTTTTTTGTAAAACTTTTTCTTTTATTTTTGATATATCAATTTCATCTACAGTTTGAATAAAATCAAGATCATCTAAAGTCTGAATAGAATTAATATCATTAAAAGTTTTTTCTTTTTCATTTACTTCAATTGTTTCTATCAATTGTTGTTTTTCTTGTAATATCTTTTCAACTGATTTTGTCGTTTCTTGTTTTTTTATTTGTTCTATTTCTGTTTCTATTTTTTTATTATCAACCTGCTTATTTTGAATCTTTTTTTCACGTGTTTTTGCATTAGATGTTTTTGTTTGAAATTTTTTTATTTTTTCGTTATTACTTATAATTTTTTTTCTAATTCTTCTAACAGCATTATTATACTCTATCTTACACACACCCAACATTGATCCTAAAACAAATGATCCCATTAAAGTAAAGGTAAGAGAATTTTGAATATTTGGAAAGATTCTAAAGAAATTATCAACATTAAATATCTGACAAATCAGGTAAATAATAGAAATCGATAATATATATATTGGTCCAAAATAAGTGTTTTTATATTTTTTTAATTTTTTTTGTAATACATTATTCTGTTGTTCTAATTGTTTGACAGTCATATTATCCCCCTAAAATAACTTTATTTAATTGCTTCTTTTCTTGATAGATTTAGACGTCCACGTTTATCAAATCCTAATGATTTAACTAAAATTTCATCACCAACTTTAACAATATCACTTGGTTTTTCTACTCTTTTAGTATCTAGTTGTGAAACGTGTACTAATCCTTCACATCCTGGCCATAGTTCAACAAAACATCCAAAATCTTCGACTTTTACAACACGTCCTTTATAAATAACGCCATCTTCTACTTCTCTTACTACTTCTTTAATCATTTCCATTGTTTTATCAATTATATTTTGATCTGAATGATATATAATAACGCGTCCATCATCTTCTAAGTCAACTTTAACAGCGTTTACATCAGTAACAGCTTTAACGTTACTTGCTTCTAATATGATTTTTGTAATCATATCTCCACCTTTTCCAATAACATCTTTTATTTTGTTTGGATCAATATTAAATGTTACTGTTTTAGGTGCGTATTTACTTACTTCTTTTCTTGGTTCACTGATTTGGTTTGTAATAACTTCAAGAATTTGAGCACGAGCTTTTTTAGCTTGTTGTAAAGCTTCTTTTAAAATTTGTTTTGTAATTCCTTTTATTTTAATATCCATTTGTAGAGCACATATTCCGTCTTTAGTACCAGCTACTTTAAAGTCCATGTCTCCTAGATGGTCTTCCATTCCTTGAATATCGGTTAAAATAGTGTAGTCATCACCATTTGTAATAAGTCCCATAGCAATTCCTGCTACTGGTGCTTTAATTGGAACCCCAGCCGCCATTAAAGCCATACATCCTGCACAAATACTAGCTTGTGATGATGAACCATTACTTTCTAATATTTCAGAAACAACTCTAATTGTATAAGGAAATTCCTCTTCAGATGGTATAACTTGCGCTAAAGCTCTTTCTCCTAAAGCTCCGTGTCCTATTTCTCTTCTTCCAGGTGCTCCATATCTTCCTGTTTCACCTACAGAAAATTGAGGAAAGTTATAATGTAACATAAATCTTTTTTCGGCTTCTAGAGATAATCCATCTAAAATTTGATGTTCTCCTAAAGCTCCTAGTGTAACTGTTGATAAACTTTGTGTTTGTCCACGCGTAAATAATGCCGATCCATGTGTTCTTGGTAAAATATCAATATCAGTTGATAATGGTCTTATTTCATCCATTGCTCTACCATCTGCACGTGTATGTTCGTTTACAACAATTTGTCTAAAAATTTCATATTCGATTTCTTCTAAAACTAATTTTACTTTTGTAATTAGTTCTTTTAATTCAATTTCTTTTAAATCTTCATTTTCTTCTTCATATTTATTTACAACATTTTCTTTTATTTTATCTATTGCTTCATATTTTTCCAATTTATCCTTTATTCTCATAGCTTCATTTAAAGGTGAACTTGCTAAGGTTTTGATTTCTTCTTTTAATTCTTCAGTAATATCTAATTTTTCATATTCCATTTTAGAAACGCCAACTTCAGCAATTATTTCTTCTTGGAAAGCAATTAATTCTTTTATAGCTTCATGTCCAAACATTAAAGCATCTAACATATCTTCTTCGCTTACTTCTTTTGCACCTGCTTCAACCATATTTATAGCATCTTTAGTACCTGCTACTGTTAAATCTATATCAGAAAGTTCTATTTGTTCAGCTGTTGGATTTATAACAAATTCTCCATTTACTCTTCCTACTTTAACTCCTGCAATCGGCCCATCAAATGGTGTTTCTGAAATACATGTTGCTAGTGACGATCCAAACATCGCACACATTTCTGGTGAATTGTCTTGATCTACTGATAGTACAGTATTTACAATTTGTACTTCATTTTTGAAATCACTTGGAAAAAGTGGTCTCATTGGACGATCAATCATACGAGCTGCTAAAGTCGCTGAATCAGTAGGACGTCCTTCTCTTTTTATAAAACCACCTGGTATTTTACCAACTGAATATAGTTTTTCTTGATATAAAACCATAAGTGGGAAAAAGTCAGCTAAAACGTTTGCTTTTTTTGATACAACTGTTGTTGATAATACAACAGTGTCTCCGTACCTTACAAGGACAGCTCCACTTGCTTGTTTTGCCATTTCTCCATGTTCTACAATTATTTTTCTTCCTCTAAAATCTAATTCAAATACTTTTTTCATTTGTTACCCTCTTTTCTAAATACTTTTTATATACAAAACAAAGACACTTAAAAATAAGTGCCTACATTTTATTATTTTCTTAATCCTAAACTTGAAATTAATTCTCTATAACGGTTAATGTCTTTTTCTTTTAAGTATTTTTGCATACTACGTCTTTGACCAACTTTTTTAAGAAGTCCTCTTCTTGAATGATGATCATGTTTGTGTTCTTTTAAATGTTCTGTTAATTCATTAATTTCAGCTGTTAAAATTGCTATTTGTACTTCTGGAGAACCAGTATCTCCTTTACCTCTAGCATATTTTTTTACGATTTTTTCTTTTGCTTCTTTTGTTAAAGCCATTTTCATTCTCCTCTCTTAAAATTCGCTTATTCTGAGAAAAAAGTCGGAGACTTCTCAATTCCAAGAATAAGTAACAAATATAATATACACTATATTATATGTTTTTGCAAGTTTTATTTATTAACTTTTCCTATTTTATTAAATGGAAATAGACGAATATTAGTAGTTCCCTTAATTTGTTCTTTTTTTATTAATCCTATATATCTACTATCTAAGGAATTGTCTCTATTATCTCCAACTACAAAATAATATCCTTTAGGTATTTTATTATATCCAAGTTCAGTGATATTAAAGTTTTCTGTTGTTTCTTTAATAAATTTTTCCTCTACTTTTTTACCATTTATATAAAGCGTGTTGTTTTTATATCTAACTTGTTCTCCAGGAAGGCCTATAACCCTTTTAACTAAACGTTCATTATTGTATTTTATTACAACGATATCAAATCTTTTATAGTCTTTATCTAATTTATTTAGTACTAATATTTCACCATTATGTAAAGTATCAACCATTGAGTTTCCATCTACTCTAACTAAAGTTACTATAAAACTTCTAATTAAAACTATTACAATTATAATTATTACATATGGTAAATATTCTTTTATTTTTGCTTTTAAATCCATTTTTTCACCTTTTTCTTCCTGAATTCTTATTAATGAAATGCATTTTAGGTTTTATCTCATCATTTTTATTTTCAAAACTATTATTTAGTTGTTTTAATATTTTGGCTTTTTCCATACATTTTGGACAATATTTTGAATCATCAACAATTATATCACCACAACCAATACATGTTTTTATTCCATCCTGCATCTGTTCTAATCTCGAATCTTTAATGAATTCTTTTATTATTTTTACTGGAATACCGGTAGCTTCGTGAATAACATACATATTAGTTGGTTTATTATTTCTTAAATATTCTTTTATTTTTTTAAAAAGTTTTTGGTCACACTCTTTGCAAAGTCTGGCACCTCTAGTATAGCTAATTATTTTATTACAATATAGACAAGTACAAAATTCCATAATATCACCTTACATAAATTATATCATGAATCATTAAAAAAACAAGACTTATGCAGCCTTATTTTCTTCTGTAACTTTGTCTCTTCTTTCCTTGATTCGTGGTTTACTAACTAAAGTTCTTAAGTAATTTAATTTAGCTCTTCTTACTTTACCTTTTCTAACTACTGTAACGTTATCAATTTTTGGAGAATTAACTGGGAATGTTCTTTCAACACCAATTCCTGCAGAAATTTTTCTAACAGTGAATGTTTTAGAGATTCCACCACCAACTATTTTGATTACAATTCCTTCAAATGATTGGATTCTTTCTCTTTTTCCTTCAATAATTTTAACGTCAACTTTAACAGTATCTCCTACACGAAATTCAGGTAAATCAGTTCTGATTTGATTTTTAGTTATTTTTTCAACTAAATTCACGATGTCACGTCCTTTCTCATAATTATAATCATAAAATTTCTTTCAGCGGATTACAACGTTCTAATTTTATCATATATTTTTAAGCTTGTAAAGTTTTATCTACTTTTTCCTTTTTCTTCATGAATAGGTTCATAGTTATTCATTGTTTTATGAATTATTTTAGTTTTCAATTCTCTCTCTAAGAGAAGTATTTTTTTCATTAATAATGAGATATATTTATCATCTAGATATTGTTGATATTTATTTTGAACCATTTCTTTATATCGTGTTAAGTCGTTTAGTGCTTGTCTTAGTGGTGCATCATCTGGATCTTCATCACTACTATCAATTATATTAATAATATAGTTTAAATAGTAATCAAGTTTTCTTTTTGTTTTCTTTTTTACTATTTTTTCAATAAATGAAGGTTTAACTACTAACATTGAATTTACTTCTACTCCAGGATATTCAACATTATTTTGAGGTGATACTTGAAATCCATTTAACTTATTATTCATTTTTACTGTTTCTTGATTATATTTTTCTTTATCAATTGTATAATGTTTAGCTTTCATTATTATCACCTTTTTCTAATAAATCAGGGCGTCTTTCTTTTGTTTTTTTAATGCTTTGTTCTAAACGCCATTTTCTTATATTTTCATGATGTCCGGATAAAAGAACATCTGGTACTTTCATGTTTTGAAATTCAACTGGTTTTGTATAAACTGGATAGTCTAGAAGATTATTATTAAATGAGTCATATAAGTGTGAATCAGTTTCAATTACGCCATCTACTAATCTAACAATGCTATCTACCATTATCATACTAGGAATTTCGCCACCTGTCAAAACATAATCTCCTACACTTATTTCTAAATCGACAAAAGAGCGAATTCTTTCATCAAAGCCTTCATAATGACCACACAAAATAATAATATGTTTTTGTTTTGAAAACTGATAAGCCATCTTTTGATTATATGTTTTTCCTTGTGGTGTCATCATAATAACAATTGAATCTTTTGTTTTGACATCTTCTATTGCATTATAAACAGGTTCTGGCATTAAAACCATTCCTTTTCCTCCACCAAATGCATAATCGTCTACTCTGTTATGTTTATCTGTTGTGTAATCTCTTATATCATGTATTTTTATATCAACAAGTTTTTTATCAACTGCTCTTTTTATGATTGATTCGTTAAAGACGTTTTCAAACATATTTGGAAATAGTGTTAGTATATCAATTTTCATTTATTAGTCCTTCTATTTCTTTTATTATTATTTTATGCTTATCAATATCTACTTTTTCAATAAATTCAGGCAAGTTAGGAACCATATTTTTATCAGTTATAACTAAAATACTATATTTTGAATTTTTAATGATATCTGTTACTTTTCCTATTAATTTATCTTTTACATAAACAGAAAGTCCTATTAAGTCTTCATCTAAATAGCCATCTATTTTTAAATCTTTTTTATTAATATAAACAGGCATGTTTTTATATTTTAAAACCTCATTTATGTTTGCAAATCCAACTAAGGTTATCATATCAAACATTTTATGTTTGCGATAAGTGTTTATTATTTGTTCTTCTTTGTTTTTTCCAATATATATTTTAAAGTTTTTCTTAAAAACGTTTTCTTTGTATTTAAAATCTGAAAGTATTCTTAATTCACCTTTAATTCCATGTGTATTAACGATATCACCTATATATATATATTCCATACAACACCTACTTATCTAATTCATATAAAATAATACTTGTTGCGACTCCTACATTTAATGATTCACAAGCCTCATTCATATCTATATAAATAAATTCATCGCAAAGCTCTTCTACTTCTTCACTCATGCCATTTCCTTCATTGCCCATTATTATAGCAAATTTTTCAGTTTTTTCAATATCTTTAATATTTTTTCCATGTGTTACTTTTGTACCTAAAATTTTATATTCTTGATTTGAAAGTTCTGGAATGAATTCTAAAAGGTTTCTATTTATTATGTTTATGTGAAATAGCATTCCTTGACTAGCTCTTATTACTTTAGGATTATACAAATCAACAGTATTATCACCAAGTACAATTGTATCGAAGTTAAAAGCAACAGCACTTCTTATAATTGTTCCTAAATTACCAGGATCTTGGATTTCATCTAATAGTAATATTCTATTTCCTAATTCTTTTTCTTCTTTTTTATTACATATTGCCATAACATTACTAGGAGATTCTAAATTACTAATATAATGAATTATATCATTTGTTACATAATTTGTTTCAACATCTAAAGGAAATAAAGTATCTTGTTCTAATATTAATTCTTTAATATATCCTGTTTTATATGCTTCTAATACTAAGTGTTCTGTTTCAATTAAAAAGGTATTTGTTTTATCACGATATTTTTTTTGATGTAATTTCTTTATATCTTTTATTTTTTTGTTATCAATCGAAGTATATAACATAGTTATCACCAATATATATTTTAGCAAAAAAAAACTTATAAGTCTATGTTCTTATAAGTTTTAACTTAATTAGTTTTTGTTAACAGTAATTACTGGTCTAACTTGATGTAGTAATGCAGGAAAACGTCCTACAACACCACCTGTTCTTGAATTACCTGTTAAATATATAAAACCATATACAGATGAATAAATCGAAGAGCCCTTGTTTTTAGTTAATGTCCAATAATTATAATTAGCATACATATAATTTGTTGTACTAGCACAATATGGAAATCCATCCGAAATACAAGTGTAATTTAAATCATCTGTTTCTTCTTTTGTTGGTATTCTTATCCAACTAGTAAGATTTTCCTCACCATCAGTGTAAGTCATTTGTGTTAATTCGGCTCCTTTTGTATATCCATATTGGGTCATTTTTTCATCAATCCAGTTTTCAATTGTAGGTTTTATAATACTTTTTTGATAATTATATGAATCTTCTACATTTACCGAACAATACGTGTTTGACAAATTGGTTTCATCACAAATTTCCATTCCCTCATTAGTTGCTGTCGCTATAACATCCTTGGGTTTATTTTTATTTAAATCGTCACTACTTAAATAACCATTCATAATAATTCTAACTGTTTCACCATTATCTTTCATTACCAACCACTTATATCCCAAATATTCTACTTTATCTCCTTGTCTATATTCTTTACTTGGTATTCCTGTAAATAGACTATTTTTATCATAAAAATTCTTATAATCATCTTTGCATCCTATATCTTCATTATTAGATAAAAAATATTTATATTTTTTTCCAACTTTTTCAATTATGATTTTTAAATCTTGACTGATTGTATTTTTTGTAATAGGGTCTTTTAAATTTGAAGCATCAATGTATCCACCATCATTTAAAGTTCTTAAAGTAATTGTTTTACTTTTTCCTAATTCAGTTAAATGATCAGCACCATAAGAACGAGCTGCATTTAAAATGTTATCATATTGCGTTACACAGACTTTTGTTTTGTATTTATCAATTTGATCTGTAACAATCGGAACTGTTATTGATGTAATAATCCCAAGAATAACAATTACAGCAAGTAATTCTGCCAACGTAAAACCTTTTCTTTTTTTCATTTAAGTCACCTCTATACTAACAATATAATATCATACATCTTTTTTTTAATCAATAAAAAGCTACTCTATAAGTAGCTATTTCGAATTAATTATAACCGTTGCAGTATTTGAAAAATCTAAATTTGTAATAATTTTTTTCATTTTTTTAAAGTCTAATTCTTTAATATTATCATACATATCATTTATAACCCTATTATAATGTATAATGTCATTTGTAATTTTATTATTTAGACTATATATATTATCACTCATATATATACAAGCAGCTAAAATAGCTTTCTTTTTACGTTCAAAATCTTCTTTTTTTACATCAAAATTTTTGAATTCTTTTTTTATAATATCAACCAATTCTTTTGTTTTATTTGTTTCTGCATCAAAAACAACAAGTAAATGATTATCAATTTTAAGTAATGTGAAATCAATATCAGATGTTATTATTTTTTGTTCTTTTAATTTATCAGCTAGAATGGAAGTTGCTCCAAATTTTAAATCACCATAAAGTGAAAAATAATAATTTAGATTGATATCATCTTTTAAGGCTTCAATATTAAATTTATAAGATAATAATAATTTAGGAATAGTTACATTCATTTTTATTTCTTCAAATTCTTTATCAACTGTATCTGGTTCTTTATATTCTTTTGTTTTTATTTCAACCATCTTTTTTAATTCTTTTTGTTCTTGATTTTCTTTTATAACTTCAATTACCTCTTTTGGTTTTACATTACCAGTTACAACAACAATCATATTATTAGGATTATAAAAAGTATTATAACACTTATATAAATCTTCCTTTGTTATTTTTTTAATACTCTCGACACTACCACCTACAGAGTATTTGACAGGATTTTTAACAAAAGAATTTAAAATAACACGGTCGTATCCTTCTCTAAAAGGTTGATCCTTATACATTTTTATTTCTTGTTCAATAATACCTTTTTCTTTTTCAACATTTTCATCAGTAAAATATGGTTCTTGAACAAAATCTAATAAATAATTCATATTTTCTTTAAAATGATTAGGACCAGCAAATAAATAAGATGTTTTAAATCTATCAGTTGAAGCATTAGAATCACAACCATTAGCCGAAAAGAAAGTAAACGGATCTATACCATCTTTTTGTTCAAAAGCTTTGTGCTCTAAAAAGTGGGCAATTCCTTCGGGAACTTTAATAAAATCTTTTTCTCCTAGTGGTACAAATTCATTTGTTCTTGAACCAAATTTAGTTGTAAAAGTAGCATATATATTATTTATATTTTTTTTAGGAACAACATATACTTCAAGACCATTATCTAGTTTTTCAAAAAAGATATTTGTATCTAATTTAGTTAGTGGTATCTTCTTCATTCGTTATTCCTCCTTTTAATAAATAAATAGTATCAATCTCAATTTTACAAGCTAATTCAACAACCATTTTTTTTGTAACTTTTTTTATTTTTTTCATTTTATCTTCTATTAAATCTAAACCCAAATATTCTTTTGAAATATAATTATTTATTATGGATTGCGGTGAATCCATCATTTCTTTACAACCATTTATATAAGTTGTTTTAGCTTTTTTAATGTCATCGGTTGCGAATTTTCCATCCTTCATATCTTGAAGACATTGTTTAATAAGGTTAATAGCTAATTTGCTTGATTTTGCTTCAATACCAGCGCTTACAACAATTAAACGGTCTAATAATAGAGAACTCGCTCCAATTGAATAACAAAGGGAATTTTTTTCTCTTACTTCCTTAAATAATTTTGATTCACTACCACCACCAAAAATAAAATTAAAAATTTGAAGAACATATTGACTTTCAAAATCAGTTAATTTATCAAAACGAAGTGATATAGCTAAGTTACTTTGATTATAATCACCAACTTCTTCTACTTCATTTTCCTCTTTAGGTGGTAAATAATCAAGATAATGCTTTTCACTTACAGATTCACGTTCAAAATTAGGGATAGCATTAGATATGATCGTTTTTATTTGTTCTTCATCTACTTCACCTATTATAAATATATCAAGAATATCATTTTCAATAACTGATTTATAATAATCATATAAACTTTCAGGCGTAATTTCTTCTAAATCTTCCAAATTACCACGATAGTTATAAGAAATAATAGAATCTGGAGCTGTTTCTTGATATAGACGTTTTTTACTATATGTTTTAGGATTATCCTTAAAACTTTCTATTTCTTCTTTTAAAGCTTTTTTCATCAAATCAAAAGACTTTTGATTAAAGGCACCATTATCTACATTTGGATTAAAAATTAGTTCCTTTAAAAATGCTATTGAATTTTCTAACATATTTTCTTCTGTATATTTTTCATTTAACATATTAATCATAAATGATAAAATACTGTATTTCCCACTTCTTGTAACAGTTGAATTAATTCCTGTATTATATAAATCTTCTATTTTTATATTGAGTTCACGTTCTGTTTGATAATTTTTTGAAGAGTTAAGTAGAACATAGCTTAAAAGTCGTCTAATTGTTATTTCGTGTTCTTCAATTTTTCTTTTAAAATTTATTTTCATAAGAACAGTTTTAAATTTATCTGTTTTGATAATATGAATACGATAATTATTCATATGGTATTTAGAATATTGCATTTCATCACCTCTTTTTTTATTATGGCTTTATATTTTATTTTATTCTAATTTTATCTAAATATAAAGAAGTTAATTCTTGTTTTTCTTTTTCACTCAAAAATGTATGTTTAATTGTTTCTAAATTGATTTTTATAATTTCATCTAAACTAAAATTTAAATACTTATTTAATAATTCATATTCTTTAGTTAAAGTAACATTAGAAACGGTTCTGTTATCTGTATTAATACTTACTTTACAACCTAAATCAAATAATTTTTTTATTGGATGGTTTTCATAATCTTTTACAGCATTGGTTTGTACATTACTAGTTGGACAAATTTCTAATAATATATTTTCAGTTATAATTTTTTTAATTGTTTTTTCATCTTCTATAGCTCGTATTCCATGACCTATTCTGCTTGCTTTAAAGGATATCGCATCATTTATACTAGAAGGTCCATCAGCTTCACCAGCATGAATAGTAAAAGGAATTTGCTCTTTACTTGCTTTTTTGAAAAGTTGTTCAAATGTTTTTGTTTTATAAAGGGCTTCTGCTCCCGCTAAATCAAGGCCAACAACGCCTTTATTTAAATATTTTTTAGCGAGTTCAACTATTTTTAAATTTTCTTCATATGAACTATCACGCATCATACATAAAATTAGGTTTGTTTTAACATCTTCATTTTTTAAACCTTGAGTTACAGCTTCTACTACTTCCTCTAAAGTTAAATTTTCTATATGTTTTATAGGTGCGAATCTTATTTCAGCATAAATAACATTTTCGTCTTTCAAATCACTAATTAGTTCATGAGTGATTCTTTTTAGATTTTCTTTTGTTTGCATTGCTTTTATTGGTAGTTCAAATTTAGTTAAATAGTCATTTAAATCTTCACATTTTTCTTTAGCAATCGTTTCTTCTTTTACTTTATTTATATCAATTTTTAGTATATCAGCAATTGTTTCTGGTCTTACAGAACCATCTAGGTGTAGATGAAGTTCTATTTTAGGAATGTCTTTAAAACTCATATTTTCACCTTCTACATTTTCAAACTTGCTTCAAGAGCTAATTCAATCATTTTAGTAAATGCATTTTGTCTTTCTTCAGCTGTTGTTTCTTCATTTGTTACAAAACTATTTGATATTGTAAGTAAACATGATGCTCTTTTGTTTAATACTTTGGCATTATGAAACAATGCGAATGATTCCATTTCACATGCTATACATCCTATTTCTTTAACAATATCTTTATAATTGTCTTCTTCTTTATAGAAAACATCACTTGAGTAAATATTTCCAATTGTTATTGGAATATTTTTTTCTTCAGCTGTTGTACTAATATATAAATTAGTTGCGAATGATGCTTCAATCAATTTATCATCACTATTATTTTGAACTTTAGCATAACTAGAATCTGAGTAGCTAGCGTTTACTAAAACTACATCATATAAATTTAAATCTTTAGTATATGCTCCAGCTGTTCCTACTCTAATAATATTTTTTACATCATAAAATTTATATAATTCATATGAATATATTCCAATACTTGGCATTCCCATTCCAGATGCCATAATTGTAATTTTTTGATCTTTATAATATCCTGTGTATGCATAGATATTTCTAATAGTATTTACTAATTTATAATCTTTCAAATATGTTTCAGCTATAAATTTAGCTCGTAAAGGATCTCCGGGCATAATTACGGTTTGAGCTATTTCATCCTTTTTTGCTTCAATATGCGCTGTCATCTTATCACCTCTATTATTATTATAACATTTTAGTTACTTATATCCTATTTTTTCAAGAAAAAAAGAGAAACTTTACAGTTTCCCTTAGTTATTATTCATTTGTTTTGCTACTTCTTCAGCAAAATTTTCTTCTTTCTTTTCAATTCCTTCTCCAACTTCAATACGAATCATTTCTGTAATAGTTCCACCATTGTTTGCTACATAAGTTTTAACATTGATATCACTATCTTTAACAAATGGTTGTTCTTCTAAACAAATTTCTTTGTAATATTTATTAATTCTTCCTTCAACCATTTTTTCAGCTATTTCAGCAGGTTTTCCTTCATTAACAGCTTGTTCTTTTAAAACAACTCTTTCTTTTTCAATTTCTTCTGTTGGTACATCAGAGCGTTTTACATATTTAGGACGCATAGCTGCTGCATGCATTGAAACATCTTTAGCAACTTCACTACTTGCGTTGTCAACTACTGTAAGAACAGCAATTTTTCCACCCATGTGAATATATTCTCCAAATGATTCAGAATCTTTTTTTTCGACTTTTTTAAATCTTCTTAAGCTTAATTTTTCACCAATTGTAGCTGTTTTACTTACAATTACATCATTTAGTGTTCCTTCTTCTGTTGGTAATTGTAATGCTTCTTCTACTGTCTTTGCATCTGAATTAATGATTGTTTTTAAAATAGTATTAACCAATCCTTTAAATTCCTCATTTTTAGCAACAAAGTCAGTTTCTGAATTAACTTCTACAACAACTGCTTTATTTCCTTCAATTAATACAGCTGCAAGTCCTTCAGCTGCAATACGATCTGCTTTTTTAGCAGCTTTAGAAATTCCTTTTTCTCTTAGCCAATCGATAGATGCTTCAATATTCCCATCATTAGCTTCTAAAGCTTTTTTACAATCAAGCATTCCTGCTCCTGATTTTTCTCTTAATTCTTTAACTAAACTAGCACTTATCATTTTTTTATTCTCCTTTATTAAAATTTAAAGATGATTTTATAATCATCTTATTTATTTAAAGCTTCAATAAGCTCTGCTTTTTTCATTGTTGAATAACCTTTAATTTCTTTTTTCTTTGCCATTTCACGAAGTTCAGCAACAGTCGATTTTGTTAAATCAACAGCTTTTTCTTCTTTTTTTGCTTCTTTAACTTCTTTTTTAGCAACTACTTCTTTTTTAGGTTGTTCATTTACTTTATTAGGTTGTTCTCTGTTAAATCTATTGTTTTGATTTCTATCATTAAATCTTCTGTTAGGTCTTCTATCAAATCTTCTTCTATCTTCTTTTCTTTTTACTGTTTCTAAAGCTCTTTCCATTATATTTTCATCGCTTTTTCCATCTTCTTTGATATAGTTATTCATCTTACCACCATTTACTTCAACGATTGCATTTGCCATAACACCTGTAATTAATCTTACAGCACGAATAGCATCATCGTTTCCTGGAATAACATAATCAACCATATCTGGATCACAATTTGTATCAACAATTCCGAATACTGGAATGTTTAATTTTCTAGCTTCTCTAATTGCAATTTCTTCTTTTGATGGATCAACAATGTATAATGCTTGAGGTAATCTTCTCATATCACGAATACCACATAAAACTTTATTTAATTTTTCATATTCTTTTTTAAGTTTTATAACTTCTTTTTTAGGTAATACTTCAAAAGTTCCATCTTTTTCCATTTTTTCGATTTCTTCTAATCTTCTAACTCTTCTTCTGATTGTTTTGAAGTTAGTTAATGTACCACCTAACCATCTTTCTGAAACATAATAAGAATTTGAACGAATTGCTTCTTCTTTGATAGCTTCACTTGCTTGTTTTCTTGTTCCAACAAATAAAACCTTACCACCATTTGCTGCAATATTTTTTAGTGCTGCATATGCTTCTTCGATTTTCTTTGCTGCTTTTTGTAAATCAATTATATAGATTTCATCTCTTGCTGTAAAAATATACTCTTTCATTTTAGGATTCCATCTTTTAGTTTGATGACCAAAGTGTACTCCTGATTCTAATAAATAACTCATTGACACAACTGCCATATTAAATTCCTCCTTTTGTTATTTCCTCCACCGTTTCAACTTCTTACACCACCAATCGGCACTAGGCATAAAAATCAACGATGTGTGTATTTGAAAAAGCCATATGTATTATAACATATAAACTTTATCTATTCAAGCAAAATATTACTTAAAATCAATATTAATATTTTTCTTTAATTTTGTTTTTATTCTTTGAAGAGCGTTATCGATAGCTTTAACATCTCTATCCAATACTTCAGAAATTTCTTTATAATTAAATCCATTGATTTTTAGTTCAAAAACTTGAATTTCAAAATCAGTTAAAATATGTGATGCTTTATTTAAAATATCTTTTTCTCTTTCGATGTTTAAAAGCATTGTTTCGGGATTACTTTTATCATCACTTAATAAATATTCACAAATATTATTTCCTTCTTCGTCTGTACTTTCAATTGAAAGTGAATCATTTAAAATTTTATGTTTCTGACGCCTAGCTGCAATAGCTGCACTTATCATTTTTCTTTCAATACACGTTTTAGCAAACGTATAAAAGCTTGCATCTTTATTATCTTTATATTGTTCTAAAGCCTTACTAAGTCCTAGCATTCCTTCTTGAACTAAATCATTTATTTCAACTCCACTATTTTTACAATAATTAATAATTTTACGGGCAAGATTGTTAATAAGGGGTTCATATTTTTTATAAATTATTTCTGTAGCTTCTTCATTTGCTTCATTAACATAATATAAAAGTTCATTATCATTGTATTCCTTATAATCCAAATAAATCCCTACTTTCTAGATTTAATTGCTTCATAAATTATAATTCCAGCTGATACAGAAGCGTTTAAACTATTAATTTTACCAATCATTGGAATAGTTGCGATAAAATCACAATTTTCTCTAATGACACGTGACATTCCATTTCCTTCATTTCCAATTATGATTGCTGTTTTACCTTTATAATCAATTTCATCATATGGTGTTCCCTTCATATCAGTTCCAACAATCCAAAATCCTTGTTTTTTTAGATATGAAATTGTTTGTGATAAGTTAGTAACTTGGGCAATTTTCATTCTTTCTAAAGCTCCTACACTAACTTTTGCGACTGTAGGATTAACTTCAACTGATCTATTTTTAGGTATTATTATACCATTTACGCCTGCTGCTTCACATGTTCTAATAATTGCTCCAAAATTGTGAGGATCTTCCAAATGATCCAAAATAACGATTAAGGAATTATCATCATTAATAAATGTATCAATATCAGCATATTTATAATTAGCAACAGATACAATTATACCTTGATGAAGTCCTTTGACAAGTTTATCTAATTGATTTTTTTCAAGGTAATTTATATTAATATTCCTTTTTTTTAATTCCAATATTAAATTTTTATCACTAAAGTTTTTATAAACATACGCTTTTTGTATCGTTTTATTATTTTCGATTAGTTCTTTAACTACGTTTTTTCCATATAAATACAATTTAATCACCTACAATATATTTCATTATTTCTTCTATTCTATTTCTTTTTTTATTTAAATACAAATATCCAATTAGAGCTTCTAAACCTGTAGAATTTTTATAAGTTATTATATTTGTTCCTTTAGGAGCTTTATGACTTTTATGATTTCTTGCTCTTTTTATCATTGCTATTTCTTCTTCGTTTAAAAAATTGTTTTCAATTATCTTTTTCAAAAATTCGCTTTGACTTTTTGCACTTACATATTTTATTGCTTCTTCTTGTAGTTCTTTAACTTTAACAATGTTTTTATTTAGCAAGTATTCTCTTATATATATTTCATAAATTGCATCACCTAAATATGCAAGGGCAAGTACGTTAATGTTTTGTGTTTGCATTTTTATTTAGTTTTTCTAAATTTATACAAATTATGTTTTGAATAAACTATTTCTTTATTTTCTTTTTTTAAACTTGAACAAATATTAGTGTTTGGACGAGTTATTTCTTTTCTCATTTCTTGATATATTCTTTTTTTGATCTTATGATTCATATTCTTCTCTCCTATCAAATGTTATATTTTTTATCAAGCCGTCTTTTATATCATTTATGATAATTGTATATACTTTTTCGTCATCAACGATTCCGCCACGCATAAGACATCCTCTTTTGCGTCCTATTATTTCAAGTGCTTCATAAAAATCATCATCTACGTAATCCAAATCATATCTTTCTTTCAAAATGTTTGGATATTTTTCTTCTAAGGTCTTTAGGATATAAAATGCTACTTCATTAGTTGGTATTACTTCTTCTTTGATTGCTGTTAGACTTGCTAAATTAAACGCTACTTTTTGGTCATCAAATTTTGGCCACAAAATACCTGGGGTATCTAATAATTCTAGATTATTATTAATTCTAATCCAATCTAGATTTTTAGTTACACCTGGTCTATTTCCAACATTTACGGCTTTTTTGCCAACTAATCTATTTATTAGGGTTGATTTACCAACGTTTGGAATTCCAACTATTAAAGCTCTTGTTCTTCTTTTTTTAAGTCCCTTTTCTTCTCTTTTTTGATTTATTTCTTTCATCATTTCATCGGTTGCAGAAATTATTTTTTTTGTCTCATTTTTGTTTATTAAATCAACTGTTATTACTTTGTATCCTTTTTCTTCATAATATTTTATCCATTTATTTGTTTCTTCTTTATCACATAAATCATATTTAGTCATAATAAGCAATCTTGGTTTATCTTTTATATAATTATCTATGTCAACTATTTTTGAAGAATATGGTATTCTTGAATCTATTATTTCATAAACTATATCTATTAAATTAATCTTTTCATTTATGAGTCTTTTGGTTTTAGCCATATGTCCTGGATACCAATTTATATTGGTTTTATTATCGTTCATTTTTTTCACTTCCTTTTTTATAGATTGTAATAATTAACTTCTATTTCTTATAAATTCGTTAAATATTACACTACTAATTTTTCTTCCTTGACTATAAGCGTATTCATCATTTAAATAATTTTTATCCTTAAAATTCTTAATAAAAATAGTTAAAACATAATTTCCATATATTGTTGAAACTATTCCACCATCATTTCTAATTGCTTCATACTTACCACTTTTCGTAGCATAATAATTTATAATTGGATTTTCAACTTCACTATAAACTTTATCTATTCCGTCTCCAACCATTTCAGTATATTTTTGATTTCTTATTATATCAATAATTTCCTTTGTCATTTTTTCATTAAATAGTTCATTATTATTTAATTTTTTCCATACCAAATAATAATCAAATGCAGTGGTTTCAGAAAAGACTTCATTTTCAACCGATTTAAATTTACTATATAACTTAGTATCATTACATCCAATAGTTGTAATAGTTCTATTTATATTATCTATACCTAAAAAGTCAATCAAAATATTTGTTGCAACATTATCACTTATAATCATCATTAAAGTTGCAATATCAATAACTGGTAATTCTATTCCTTTTGTTAAATATCTCATTACTCCGCTTCCGTTTACATAATGTTCATCTTTATATATTAGTTTTTGTTCTTTTTTTATGCTACCATTATTAATCTGATTAAACAATTCAATAAGAATAAATATCTTTATGCAACTTGCTGCATTATACTTTTCCTTTTCATTAATTTTTATTTTAGTACCCTTAAAATCATCATAATAAACAGCTACTTTTCCATCAAAATTGATTATAATATCTTTTATTACATTTTCTATATTCATATCTCATTACCTCCTATAATAAATTTCATCAATATATTATTTCCATTCCTCTATTATTTATCTTTTAGTCTTTGACATATATTCAGGGTACCGATTAATTTCTTTCTTATCAATACCATTATTATTTGAACTATTTTTCTTTTCTTGTCTCATTTTTCCTCTTTATTTTCATTTAAATATCTATTATAAAATTCATCCATTGAGGAAATATATTTTTGATCTTGTATTATTCTAAATTTTTCATATTCTTTTTCAGCTTTTTCTACTGCTTCTTCATGAGATATACTGCCACTATTATTTAATACTTTTTTTCTTCTAAATTTTAATAAATCATCAGTTGCATTAATCCAATCTTTCATTGTCATTACATGTCTTTGCTTCGCCTCATCTTCTGCAAATACTAAAAACATATTTGTTAAATCTTTTAAATTATTCATTTCTTCTTCATTTAAATAATTTTTAGCAATTACTACATCATACTTATATATTAAACCATCAGGAGAATTTTTCCAATTAGTTAACCCCATATGCTCTTTTTTTGAATTTACTCTATTATATATTAATTCAGCAGCAGTATGTCCACTTATAGCATAGTGCAACTTATTTTGAACTATTTTAAAGAAAGTATAAGCTTCTTCTGATTTGGGATTGTAATCTGTTGCTGTTGCAATAAATAAATCAGTGATTTTTTGATATGCCATTCTTTCACTTACTCTAATTGTTTTGATACGTTCTAATAATTCATCAAAATATTTCATATCATATTTATTTCCATTTATAAAACGTTCATCATTTAAAGCAAAACCTTTAGTCATATATTCTTTTAATATTTTTGTTGCCCATATTCTAAATTCTGTTGCTTTTTTAGAATTTACTCTGTATCCTACTGCAATTATGGCATCTAAACTATAAATAGTTGTGTTATATTTTTTTCCGTCATCGGCAGTTAACGAGCATTTCTCGGTAACTGATTTTTTATCTAACTCATTATCTTCAAATATATGTTTCAAATGCAAACTTATATTATCTGTAGAACATTCAAAAACTTTTGACATTCCTTTTTGTGATAACCATAAAGTTTCATCTTTATAAATAGCATCTACTATAATATTACCTTCACTATTTTTATATATAATTAATTTATTATCTTCCATCAATACTCTCCTTTAGTTTTTCATAACTTCCCAAATCCTAATTAATATCGATTTTTCTAACCACATATTATTTTCAATTTTTCCATAATTTTCATGCCTTTTATATTTTAAAATAAAACTTACTTATAAACAATTATAACATATTATTTATTTTTAAGATACCTAAGTACGCTTTATATTCACTTTTAAATTTTGAATTAATATTAATTGAAGAATTAATTTTATTTTTTAATAGTTCTTCTTTTTCTATATTTAATTTATTAACTTGTAACATATATTTTTCTTTAAAATCTGTATAATTAGATTGTGAAATATAATTCTATTCATAATCTTTTAAAAGTTCTTGAATTAAGTTTTTATATTTTCTCAATTGTACTTCTATTTCACTTAATTTAATTTTTCTTACTTCTTTATTCAGCCTTAAAAAACAATACTGTATCATTAATTTTAGAATCAACATCATCTGAATTTATTTCATCTAATGTTATATTCTCAAATTTATCTAATTTATCCTTTAATTCATTTATATTCATATATATCAATTATTTTTTATAATATTAAATTTACTTCTAATTGACTTTAAAATTATAATATGCTAATATGCATTGATAAGAGGTGATTTGAATGAAATATGATGGATACTATTTAGTAGAAGTATTAATACCAGAAACATATTCTTTAACAGTGAAAGCTGGGTGGACCAATTACCACCTATGTACTAGAAATGGAAATAATTTTTACGATGTTGGTACTAATAATTCTTATTGTAAAAACTCTGGATTTGGACAACCAGAAGTAATAAGTTGTATGCCACTATCTGAATTTTACAATAGATTAGGATTAAAAAGGAGATTTGTTAAACGACGTTCTGAACGCAGTGAAGCATATAAACTAGTAAAAGAACATAAAAAAGTATTAAAAAATAAATAATAAACTTATTATTAAATAAAATGTAAAAAACCTCTTGTATCTCAGAGGTTTCTTTATATTGTAAGGGTATATTTTTATAATTCATCATATTCAGCTTATGCTTCTAAAATGGGAGCTTAGTTTCAGCTATTCCATCTCCTACATATATTTTACTTTTTACATATAATATATATTTTATCTTCAAAACGTTGCTTTTCATTTAAAATCTTTTTTTCAGCTTTTATTATTTTAAAATTATATTTGGTTAGTAGTTGTTTAATAAACTCAACATCATATAATTTTTCTAATACATCATACTCAAATACTAAATTTTCGTTTTGTATTACCTTTACATTCGTATTGACTAAAGATTCTTTCTCTGTAATATAATATTGTACTTTAATATCATTATCTCTATTGCTAATTATATTTTTGTTTAAAGGCAAATATTTTTTATCATAAATATCAAAGATAATATAACCATCTTCATTTAACATAGTATAGGCATTTTTCAAAAGTAATTTAAGCTCACTTTCTTTTAAAATATGATTAACTACATCGCAAGTTAATGTAATTAAATCATATTTTTCTTCTGAGGAATATTTAGTTATATCTGATACAAAAAAATTTATATTGCTATTTTTTGTTTTACATAACTCTATCATATCATTTGATATATCTATTCCTGTTGTTTTAATTCCTTTATTATATAGAAAATCACATAATGTTCCTACACCACATCCTAAATCTAAGTGTTTTTTTATTATTTTATTATTGATTTCAAAATATTTTAATATAGCATTTCCCATAGTTATACTAAAATAATCCCACCCATACTCATTATATATATTACAGAAATCTTTACTATACATTTATATCACCTTTCTTATTAATTTTTAAACAAAATATAATAAATGATGTTTTTAAATCTGAATATAATTCTTTCTTTTACTCTATCTCGTTTTTTTTGATTCAAATAATTACAACTATGTTTCATTTTCTATTATCCATATTATATCTTCTATTGACTTATCAATATTAAATATTCCATTACCAACTGGATAATAAACAGGATAAACTTTGTATGTATTTTGATTGATTTCTATTTCATGATATTTTTTTCTGTTTTCAGATACGGCTATTTTTTTATTTAAAATAATAGAACTAACTTGATTCCCGAAAGTTATAATTATTTTTGGCCTTATTATATCAATTTCTTTAAATAATAAATCCAAATACTTTTTTAAGACTTCATCAGGCAATGGTCTTGCATCTATTTGTGTACATTTTCCTAAGTTAGTAATAAATAATTTTTTATTAGTTATTTCCTCATAAACATAATCACAAAATTCATAATCCCAGTCTTTTGGTTTTTTTTCTTGAATTTTATTAAACACATCTTCACTTATTAAATTAACCTTATAAAATAATTTCCATATATTTTTAGTACCTAGCCAAGGTGACTTTCTTCCCTCCCAAGACTTATCACTTGCAATGTTTCTACCAGTAGGATTCATAAAAACAAAACAAATATCTGGGTTATCTTCGCATCCACCATTATATATAGAATCTAGGTTTTTAGCCCCATATTTAATTTGCAACTTATCATAATCTTTTTTTAAATCTTCTACTTTCAAAGTATTCACCTTCTACTATTGGATTTAATATATTTTATTTTTTAATTTCAGTTGTTTTTTCTTCGGCAAAAATAATTTTATTTGCACAATTTATATAAATTATCAAATATGATATTGATACTAAAAAGCCAGCACAAACATCGCTTGTATAATGAACTCCTAAATAAATTCTACTAATACCAATCATTATTATTAATAAAGATAATAAACTAATCAAAACTATCTTCAAACTCTTATTTTTAATATTTTTATAAATCAAATAAATTAGAAATCCATAAAATGCCATACTTATCATTGAATGTCCTGATGGAAAACTATAACCTGTTTCATCAATGATTCTAAATTCTGTTGGTCTCGGTCTTTGAAGAATAAATTTGAAAATTTGATTTAATATAGTAATTATAACTAAATTTGTTCCTATTAAAATTCCTATTTTTTTGTTTTTAATAAAAGCAAATAAAACAATAGTTAATAATATTAAACAAGTAGCACTTCCACACCATGTTATCATTTTTACAAACCCAGTAATAGAATCATGAATTAAGTATGTTGATACAAATTTATAACCAATAACGTCTCCATTCATTATATCGTGATTAAAAACATCCTCTGCTAACGCAAAAAACAAAAGCAAACAAATGAAAAAAATAATCCATTTATAGTTATTAATAATTAAATTTTTTAGCATTCATGTCACAATCCTTTATCTTTCATCCTACAAGTATTATATCATGTATAGTAAATATTAGTAAAAATTAAAACATTATTTTTATAACGTCCATTATTTATTTATTAATTTTAGTAATTTTTCTTGTTGTTTTTTATAATCATCTAACAAATAATGAAATTTTTTATTTTGAGCTAGTAAATCACTTTTTTTTAATTGAAATAATTTAATTATTTCATCTTTATTAAAAGTATTAAGTAATTTTAACAAATCTTCTTCTTTTAATTTTTCGATATTTAAATCATGATACAATATTAATTTTGAGATTGTATTTTTAATTTCTTCGTTTAAATCATATTTTGAAATAAAATTTAAAAATATTTCATTAGATTTATTCCAATGATCATAAAAATGACCTATTCCATTTTCATCTTCAGTATAAACGAATGGTTTTCCAATATCGTGAAATAAAGCAGCCATTCTCAGTGCAAGACTATTAGGAACGCCATCTACAACGTGTAGAATGTGATCATACACATCATAAATGTGCCAAATGTTATTCTGGTTAAAGTTTTTACACGCTGACAATTCTGGTATCATTTCAAAAATTTGTTTTTCATTGAACTTGATATTTTTACTAGGTTTATCACTTAGTAAAATGTTTATTAAAAAATCTAATTTCACTTTAATCCTCCATTTATATTAATTATTAAATATGTTAGATTATAACATAAATATCATAAAAATGGTAGCATAAACTACCATTTTACAATTACGATAATCTTACAATATTTATAAAAGCATTTGTTCCATCAGCAGTAGATACTGTGGCATTTACGTTTGAACTCAAGCTTAATCCTATTTCATCATTTGCGGATAAAGATACGATTATACTTCCGTTTAATATATCATCAGTATTTGCTTGCACTTCTTTAATAATTGTTGAACTACTTATTGGATTAGAATTTTGAGAAACAGACAAAGTAAGTGTTGCTTCTACATTAGGTGATCCATTAAAAAAGTAATCAATTTTATAAACACCATTTGCAGTGATTGTTAAAGTATTAGCATTTGTTCCAGTTATTCCGGATAAAGGTGCGGTTGTTGTTAATGGGACAGGACTATCTGTATCTGCGGTTAAACTTATTGTATCTGTAGTAGTATCATATTTACTACCATAAGATAAAGCTGATTCTCCACTTGGGCCAGTCGGACCTGTTGGACCGGTTGGGCCAATTTCTCCTTGTACACCTGCAGCTCCTTGAATTCCTTGTGGTCCGGTTGGGCCAGTCGGACCTTGAATTCCTTGTGCACCTGTCGCACCTGCTGGAATAGTAAAATTCAAAATTGCATTTTCATTTGTACCAACATTAGTAACAGATGCATTTGTTCCAGGATTTCCAGTTGTTGTTGTTCCTATTGTTATTGTAGCCGGACCTTGAGGTCCTGTTGGACCGGTTGGACCAAATACCCCCATTTTTTCTTTACAACGTTTTCCTTCTTCTAAAATCTTTTCAATTTTATTAGAATATTCACAACCCATTTTTAACTCCCCTTTCTATATTATCTTATGATTAATAAAGAAATTGGAATATTGTTATTGACTATTAAAACCATTTTTATATTGATACATTATCTAAATTATTTTTTGAAAAACCGTTGTATCTAATTTTTTATAATCGTTTTTAAGATAACAAGCATGTGCTTTTTTTCGAAAATTACTAGATTTAAATTGAATACAATATATATCTTTATCTTTAGCATACTGTTCTAATTTTTTAAGCATTCTTGATGCTATTCCATATCCTTGATATTCATCCTTTACGCACACATAATTTAACCAATAAAATATTTTATCTTCGTTTGCATCATATTTTTCTTCAATTAATATATGTCCTATTATTTCATTATTCATAATAGCAATAATTGATTTATCTAATCCCTTTCTCGTAATCTTTTCATATCCGTTATTCATATCTTTTATATTAAAAAAATTACTTATTAATTTTGTTGTTTCTTTAATATCACATTTTTTTAAAAATCTTACTTCTAACTCCATTACTACTGCTTCCTCACAATCAAGAATACATTATCATATTTTACATAAAGTGTAAATGATATTTGACTATCTTGTTTTATAATGTTAAAATAACAAACAATCAATGGGAGTGATTATATGTTTAAAATAGGTGAAATTGTTTATCATGATACTTTACATTTTAAAGATGGTAAAAAAGATAACAAGAAAAATCGACCTTGTATTGTTATATATAATAACCCTGCCCAAAAATACGTTATAACTATTCCAATCACATCAACTACAGAATCATTCAATAAAAATAATAAAAATTACTCATTTATTCCTCATGTTATATACAGCGAAAGAAAATTAAATTTTGTTAAAATTAATAATATCCTTAAAAATAGTTATGATAATACTCATACTACGAGTATGATTATTGATAAGGAAACTTTAGTATTAATATTAAACAAAGCCTTAAAACTTAAAAGTAATTCAAAATTTCGTGATTTATTTATTGATATTATTGAAAATATCAAATTTGAAGAAAAAGAGCAAAAAAGAATTAAAAAATTAGAAAAATCAAATAAAATAAAACAAGCAAAAAGAAATGTTAATCATTAAACATTTCTTTTTTTATCCCATAAAAGTTTTTAAAATTCTTTCTAATTCCGTTTTTATAATTGGTTTTGAAATATAATCATCAAAACCTTCCTTCAAATAGTTTTCACGGGCACCAGCAACAGCATTAGCAGTAAGTACAACAATTGGTCTATCATATCCATTTTCATGTAATTTTTTCTGTGTTTCTGTACCTGACATCTCAGGCATCATATCATCCATAAAAATCAAATCATATATATTACCGTCTTCTATTTTTTTTAAACATTCAAAACCACTTTCAACCGTTTCTATTTGTGGATTATATTTTTGAATTAATCTTTCTGCAACCTTAAGGTTTAATTTATTATCATCTACAATTAGTATTTTTTTATCACTTAAGTCCAAAACAACTTCATTTTCTTCCATCTAATCACCTTCTTAATTATAGACTATTAGGACATGATTGTCTATTTTTTTATGTCAACAAATGTAAATATTTGACATTTTTTAAAAATTAAGCATTAACCATTCTGGTTTTATAATCATAAGAAGTCCGATAAGCAACATAATTATTCCACCAATAAGATGAGAATACTTACTATATTTATTTGAAATTCCTGTTATTTTTAAAGTGAACATTGCAATCACAAATACAATTATATCATCCATTAAAAAGAAGAAGATATAGATAAGAATATAAATCATATAAGATAATTTACTTAAATTATTAAGAGCTAAAATTTGAGTAAATAATAATGGCAATCCAGCTGAACATGCAAGTTCAATAAAATTAACTGATACTGCTAGTGTCATAACACCTAGTAGTCCTAAAATTAAGCTTTTTTCAAGCGTAAATTTCTTAATTTTTTCGATTATATTTTTTCGTTTTTTACTATCTACTACTTCACAACCAGTGTCTTTTTTAAAACTTTTATAAAAACTTTTCAAATTTATAAAAGCTGCAATTATAGCAATAATAGCAATAGTAATTCTTAACCAAATAACCGTATTCATTTTTATGGCTACATTTAGCCAAGCTACCATAAACAATAAATATATAAACGCTGATGTAAATAGGAATGTTAGTCCTAAAATCCACATTTTTTTGCGATCTTTTGTTCCTAGTAACATGCTTATTAAGAAAACTAACACCCACATAGCACATGGATTAAAACCATCAACAAGTCCAATAACAGCTGCCATAATTGGTAATGAAACCTTCTTTACATCAACTTTTCCTAAGATAGGTAAATCCTTAATACTATCCTCTTTATCTTTTTTTGGTTCTTTTACTTCTTTTTTGATAGTTGTTTCATTAGCTGTTTTACCAGCTAAAACGTTCCCTACTACATCTTCACAATCTTCTTTTAAGCACTTCTCAATATTATTTTTTATCATCAATTTAGTATTATCGTTAAATCCAACTGTATATTTATCTCCGATAATTGTAAGTGGAACATAGTTAGTTGAAGAGTTTAATTCTTTCTTTACCTTTGCCATCAATTCCTGATTATCAGTATCATACCATACTTCGTATAAATGAATATTTACATCATCATATTCCTTTTCAATTTCTTTTAAATATTCTCTTTCCTTTGCACAATGTGGACAACCATCACCATGAAATAAATATAAGTTTACTTCTTTTGCACTTACTAATGTTGGAATTAATAATAATAAAAGTAATACTATTTTCTTTTTTAACATACTTTAACCTCGCAAACTATCAATTGTCTCTATAATCTCTTTTTTACTTTTTTCTCCTATAATTCGACCTATTTCGACATTTTTATCATTTAAAATGATAATTACAGGAATTATTTTACCTATTTGGTATTTTTTTATTTCTTCTTCATCCGAATCGTAATCTAATTCCTCAAAAGTAAAGGAAGGATATTTTTCTTTTAATTCTTCCCAAATATGATATGTTATGATACAACTAGAACACCAAATTGCACTTATTCTAAGTAATTTCAAATTTTCACCTACTTTAATTTTAAATGATTATAACATTCATCAAAAGCCTTTAAAAAGGCATCTATTTCTTCTTTTGTTGTTAATCCTGAAAGACTAATACGTAAACTATGTTCTGCTTTATCTTCATCTTTTGTTAGCTCTAAAACAGCTCTACTAATTGTACTAGTTGAACAGGCACTCTGAGTTGATATAAAAATATCATATTCTTCTAGGGCGTGTAAAAACGTTTCTGGTTTAGCGAACATAACACTTATATTTAAAACGTGTGGCAAACAATACTCGTTGCTATTAATTGTTACTTGTTTATACATACTAAGTTTTTCAATTAATTTTGATTTTAAATATTTAACGTGTTCATAATTATCTCTGATACTTAAATCAGCAAGTCTTAATGCTTTAGCCATTGATGCTATAAGTGGTAAAGCTGGGGTACCACTACGAAATTTAGTTGTACTTTTTCCGCCATGGATAAGTGGTTCTAGATTAATGCCATCTTTTTTAATAAGGCAACCTACTCCCTTTATACCATAAAATTTGTGAGCTGAAAAACTAACTAGATCAACTTTTTTTAAATTCATACGTACTTTTCCTACACTTTGAGTAGCATCTACGTGAAAAAAGCATTTTTTATCTTGTAACATTTCAGCTATTCTTTCAACTGGTTGAACTAGTCCTGTTTCACTATTAACAGAAGCTATAGTTACAAGTATTACATCATCATCTATTAAACTTTCTAAATGGTTAATATCAACTACTCCATGTTCATTTGTTTTAACAAACTCTACTTCAAAGCCTAACTTTTGTAAATAACCTATTGGTCCATATATAGATGAATGTTCTAAATTAGTTGTAATTATTTTTTTACCACGATTTAAGTATTTTAAAGCTATTCCTTTAATTGCTAAATTGTTTGACTCTGAAGAACCACTTGTATAAATTATTTCATTTGGTTCTACTCCCATAATATTTGCAATTTGTTTAGTTGCACTTTCTTCTAATTGTTTTGACTTCACACCCAATTTATGTAAAGAATTTGGATTTCCAATAAATTCACGACAAACTTTATTAAAGCTATCTAATACTTCTTCATTTACAGGTGTTGTAGCCGAATAATCTAAATATATCATATTATCACCTAGATAATTATATCATTTTTGATATTATTTGACAAATATAAAAGTAAGTGTTAAAATATCAAACTTGTATAAAGGAAAGGGGCATGTTTATGACTAAAAATTTATATCTTTGTGATAAAGAAACAATGTATACTTACGAAATTAATTTTGATGAAAATGTATTAAAAGAACAAATAAATAATTTATTAAACTTAAATCTTGAATCCTATTATATAAATAATGATACAGTTCATTCTACTTATAACAGATATACTAATATTCAAAGTTCTTATGATTTAATTGTTTATTTGAAGAAAACATTTTTAGAAAATGAAATAATAGATTTATCAGAAATAAAGAATTTAATTGTATCAAATAATTCACGTATGCGTACACCACAAACTATAAGTGCTATCGCTAGAATACTTGAAAATATTGATTATAAATTAATTAAAAAAGAAGATATTACAAGACTTAAAATTTCAATTAAATCAACATATCTTAATAAATTAATTAGTTATATTGATAATGATAGTAATATCATAGATGTTGCTACAAAAAATAAATCAGTTTATAACAATTTAAGAATTGATTTACCTAAAGAAATTGAAAATGAAAAAACTAAAGCTATTACTAAGTAATAGTTTTTTTCTTATTTTAATATACTTTATTGGTGATTATATGTATAAGTTTATTGCTCATCGTGGTAATGATGACGATTTAGCTGAAAATTCTAAAGAAGCAATTTTAAATTCTTTATCAAAACCATATATTGATGGAGTTGAATTTGATATTAGAATTACAAAAGATAATAAATTTGTAATAAATCACAATGCTACTATTAATTTAAATAGTAATAAAATCGGTACGATTAAAAATATGACTTTAAAACAATTGAAAGAAGTTAAATTTAAAAATCATAATAAAGTATATAGGATTGCTACTTTAAACGAAGTATTAAAGCAAATAAAAAATGATAAAATTATTATCATTGAAATAAAAGAAGAAAAAAATTATAATACTTATCAAAAGAAAAAATTATTAAAATTATTAAAAAAATATAGTTATTTAAATATCTATCTAACTAGTTTTAATTATGATTTAATTAATGATTTAAAAAAGGACTATTCAAATTGTGGTCTACTTGTTGGAAAAGTTTTAAATAGAAATAAAGATATATCTGTTTTCCCTTTTTTATTAATTCCACTTGATTTTTATGAAAAATATGAAGGAATACAGCAATTATTTATTTGGACGATTGATTCTCCTAAAAAACTAAAAGAAATATCTAATGATTGCTATATAATAACTGATAAGGCTTTTTTACTTTTTAATTCTCATTATAACCACCATTAACTGTGGTTGCAACTTCTGATATAATCATAGAATTTTTATCTTTTCTCTTTAACATTTTAACCACTTTATACATTTCTTTTCTTTTAATCATTATGAATAAAACGTTTTTATCACTATCCTTACCCTTTCCTTCTACACAAGTTAGGGCATATCCTCTCTTTCTAATGTAATCAATCATTCCATTATTTTTATCAGTAATACATGTTAACATATTTGATCCTAAGGCAAGTTTTTCTTCAATAATACTGCCTAAGTAAGATCCAACTAATGATCCTAAGCAAAAAAATACAATTTTTAATGGATCCTTATTAACATTAACTACCACCAATCCTGTTGACAAGACCCAAACTAAAGCTATAATTAATTGAAGGATTGCTCCAAGTATTTTTTTTCCATTCGAAACGACGATTAGTCTTAAAGTTCCGATAGCATTTTCAATAATTTTTGAAACAAAAATAAATATATATGTAAAAATTGCCATATTATCACACTCATTTATATTGTGACTATATTTTTTTATCTTATACTTTAAATTTTATGATATACTAATTATTGAAAGGGTGATAGAATGAATTGTATTTTTTGTGAAATTGCTAATAAAAAAATTCCTTCAAAGGTAATATATGAAGATGATGTTGTTATTTCGTATTTAGACATAAATCCAGATAGTAATGGTCATACTTTAATAATTCCTAAAAAACATTATACTGATTTAGTTGATATTGATGATGCTACATTATCACATATTATGAGTGTTGCTCGTAATTTAAAAAAATTACTGGAGGATAAATTAAAGATTGATGGTTTAACTTTAATTCAAAATAATGGTGATGTTCAAGAAGTTAAACATTATCATTTACATTTAAAACCTTATTATAAAGAAAAACAAGATATATTACCAATTGATGATATATATAACAAAATAAAAATGTCTTAATTGACATTTTTTTATTTAACAAATTGTGTTGATTATTTTAATCATGTAAATATGTAACTCCTAAAGTAGCATATTTAACTGTATAATTTTTTTCACACCAATACATTTGTCTAACTATATCTCCTTTTTTTAATTTATTGATAGATGATACACTCTTTCCTACATTAATCGTTGTAGATGGATTAAATGTTTCTTCTGAAGGAACAACATCATTTGTAAGAATTCCAATATTTAAATATCCTCGACCATTTAAAAAGGCATATGTTGATATTGAATAATAACCTGTTTTGTTTATAACAACTGTTCCTTCTGAATATGTAAAAATGTCATCACTATCTGCTGATTTTGATTTTTGTGAAAATGATACAAAAGAATTAATTGTCGAATTACATGATAAATCAGTACTTCCACTAAATTCCAATGTAATACTAGAACCTTTCTTTTTTTGAGCATCTAATTCTGTTTTTAAATCGTTTATCTTTGCCTCTAATGCAGAAGTATCTGTACTAGAGGTAGCATTAAGAACTTCAATTTTATATTTATCGTTACTAAGTGTAACTAAATAATTATTATAATAAAATTCTCCACTAATTACATTTGATTTTTCAATTTCAAGATTACCTTTGGTTGGTAATTCTCCCTTCACGTTTACATTTAATTGAATCAAATCCAATATTGGTAATAACGATGCTGTTTCAGTTTCTTTTGTTATTTGATCTTTTTTTATAACGTATTTTCCATCATAATCCACATTACTTTTTATTTTCTTTTCTAAAATAGTTTTTTCTACCGCATCTACATAACCAATTGCTGATTGCTTAATACTTGATTTTTTTGTATCATTTATAATATTTAGTATAATTGGTGTTGCTATTAGTGCTATTAGAGCTAATATTACTATTACAGCTAGTAATTCTACTAATGTAAATCCGTTCCTTTTTTTCATTTCAACTCTCCTATTCTAAATTTATCATAAAATTTATTTTAATTTTCACTAAATTCAAATTCTAAGTCTAAAATACGAACATAATCTCCGTCTACTGCTCCCATTTCTTTTAATTTATCATCTATTCCCATTCTTCTTAATTTGTTTGCAAATCTTTTAGCAGCTTCATCAGTTGTAAAACGGGTCATTCTAAGTAATTTTTCTACTTCTTTTCCTGATACAACCCATACATTTCCATCCTTAGTAATACTAAATGGTTGTTCTTTTTTAAATTTATATAAGATATGACTTTCAAACTTTTCTTCTTCATATAATGGTTTCTTTTCAATCGTATCTAACATTTTTGAAAGCTTAATTAAAACCTCTTTCATTCCTTGATTGTTCATTGCAGACACTTCAAAGATCTCAACATTTTTTACTTTTTTTCTAAATTCTTTTAAATTTTCAGTTGAAGTTGGAATATCCATTTTATTGGCTATAATGATTTGAGGTTTTAAAAGCAACGATTTATTAAAGTCTTCTAATTCTTTATTAATTAAAAGATAATCTTCATAAGGATTTCTTCCTTCAAAACCACTCATATCAATAACATGGGCTATTATTCTAGTTCTTTCTATATGCTTTAAGAATTTATCACCAAGACCTTCTCCTAATGATGCTCCCTTAATTAATCCTGGTAAATCAGCTACAACAAAGGATTTACTATCGCTTACTCTAACAACACCTAAATTTGGAGTTAATGTCGTAAAATGATAAGCGGCTATTTTAGGTTTTGACGCTGATATTTTAGATATAATGGTTGATTTTCCAACGCTTGGAAGTCCAACTAAGCCTACATCGGCAAGTAATTTTAATTCAACTTTTACTTTTTTATATTCACCTGGTTCTCCGTTTTCAGCAAATGAAGGAGCTGGATTAGTTCTTGTTGCAAAGGCAATATTTCCACGTCCACCACGTCCTCCATATGCAATTATAGCCTCATCATCTTTTTTAGTTAAATCAGCTATTATTAAATTAGTTTCAACATCAGTAATAACTGTTCCTATTGGAACTTTAATAATCAAATCTTCTGCGTTTTTACCATTTTTAGCTTTCCCTTCACCATTTGTTCCTTTTTTACCTCTAATTATACGATTATATCTTAAATCAACTAATGTATTTAGACCCTCATCTACTTTAAAAATGATGTTACTTCCTCTACCACCATTTCCACCAAATGGACCTCCCATTGGTACAAATTTTTCACGGCGAAAGGCCATACAACCATTTCCACCATCACCTGCATATAATTCAACGATTACCTCATCTGTAAACATAGTATCACACCCAATCTCTTTATGTATTATACCCTATTGTATCTAAAAAAACAATAAAAAAAGAGTTTATGCTCTTTCTGCATAAACACTTACTTGTTTTCTATCTTTTCCGACTCTTTCAAATTTTACATATCCATCCATTTTAGCGTATACAGTATCATCACTACCGATACCAACGTTTTTACCAGGATATATTTTTGTTCCTCTTTGACGATAAAGAATTGAACCACCTGTTACAAATTCTCCATCAGCTGCTTTGGCACCAAGTCTTTTTGAAATTGAATCACGACCGTTTTTTGTAGATCCTTGTCCTTTTTTATGGGCAAAAACTTGAATATTTAAAGCTAATAATTTCACTTTAAGCACCTCCTTGTATTTTTATATATTTATCATATTGTATTTGTAATTCTTTTAATAATTCTTTCATATTCAAAATAAGTAAGTCTACTATTTCTGAATGTTTTAAAATATTTATTTCAATAAAGCCCTCATCTTGTTTATAAGAAATTGCTTTTTCATCTATTCTTATAATCGCATTTATTGAAGTAATAACAATTGAACTAACACTTGCACACACAATATCTTTACCAATTACATCATAACCAGAATGACCTTTAATTGATATTTTATCTTTATCAAATTTAATTTTAATCATAACTATGCTTCAATTTTTTTAATTTCAATTTTTGTATAAGGTTGACGATGTCCTTGTTTTTTACGATATTTTTTCTTTGGATTATATTTGAATACAATAATCTTTTTTTGTTTACCGTGTTTAATAACTTCTGCTGTTACTTTAGCTGATTTAACATATGGTCTTCCTGTAATTCCATTTGCCATTAATACTTTATCAAAAACAACTTTATCACCAGCATTAGCATCTAACTTTTCAACGTAAAGAACTGTCCCTTCTTCTACGAAATATTGTTTTCCACCAGTTTCAATAACTGCTTTTTTCATAATTTTACCTCCTTATATAATTCTAAGACTCACCATTAAGGTACTCTTCGTTTTAACCTTTTCTGTGTGGTTGTAGAGTGAGGCTCTACACATCTATAAATTTTAACATATTAGCATAATTTTGTCAATCATTCTTATTGATGTTTTTGATTATAAAAATTGCTTATTATTTTGTTTTACCTGTTTCCATAAATTGCTCCTTATTATTTAAACGATCTAATTGCTCTATTAACTTAATTAGATAATCTTCACTATTTAAAATCTGTTTGTATTCCTTTTCCATTTCATTATCACCCAAAAATTGTAATTCTAATTTTTTAATTTGTTCTAGATTTAAATTAAAAGCATTTGATATCATTAAATCAGTATTTAATAATTGACGTGTATAAATATCTTTTAAATTAAAATCTGTTTTTTCATTTTTGAAGTGTTCATATTTTTTATTTGCACTTTTAATGGACCATTCCATCAGTTTACTAGCTATTTCATTTTTTGATTGTTCTATTTTAATATCTTTTTTATTAGATACCATACATATGTCATCCATAAGCATAAGTGTTCTCTTTATTTCATCTTTGGTATCATAATCGCTTAAAGCATCAACTATATTATTGCCTTCTAAATAACATGCTTTCACTTTTTTTTGTCCAACTATCTCTCTTAAAACTCTAATATAGTATTGTTCTTCAGAGTATGAATTAATATTTTTTTTCATCATTTCACTTATAAATAAACTATTAAATCCTTCTTCTAGTGCTGATCCTATATTATTTTTTTCAAGAGGACTATAAAAAACATTTTGATTTTCAAAATAAATAATATTTAAAGTATGACCTAATTCATGATATAAAGTTTCGACACTTAATTCTTCTTTATAGAAAATTGTTTTTTGTTTTGGATCAAAATAAGCAATTGCTCGTTCTTCTGCGTTACTTTCGAATTCTTTTTTATCTTTTTTTACTATTTTTAAATCTTTTAAATTTCTTTTAAAAATAGTTAAATCTATATTTGATTTTTGAGCATTTTTAATAAAATGTTTTATATATTTTTTTACATTATCTGTTATATTTTGATTATTATTTAAAATAGTGAATACATCTTCTGATTGATAAGCTAAGGTACGTGCAGTATCATAGTTAATGTTATCACATGTATTTTTTTTAACTTCACTGATATTCATTTTTGTTTCTGTATACGTTTTTATTAAATTTAAGTCGCGCCCCATTCCAGATAGACCCGCAACAATTAATGCACCATTTATTATTTTCGCAACTGTTTTATTTTTTAAATAACGTATCATTACATCTTTACTGTTATATATTTTATCTAATTCAAGATATATTCTAAGATCTGGATAAATATAAGAATCTTCAGCTAATTCTTTTAAAAAGATTCTTCTTCCGTTTTGATGTGAAAACACTCTGTAATTATTATTTTTATACTTTATTAATTCAAGTTTTACTAATTTGTTAGTTTCCATAACATCACCAATTATATTATAAATTTGCTACCTATTTTTGTCAAACTTATTATTTAAAACTTCTTTTTCCGTTTTATAGATATTGTTATAATAAAAAATATGAATTTTATCTCTCATCATTTTGTTTATTTTTAAACCATTTATTTTTTTTCTTTTTTTAAAATTAAAGTTGTATAGATATCTTTCAAACAGAAATTTATTAAATATATATTTATATTGTTTTGTTTGAGTTATGAGTTTTATTAAAATAAAAAAGAGAATAATTATCATCAATAAATTTCTATTAATAATCAATACTATACTTAGCGTAAAAAGTAGTAAAAAAGAAATTATTATTATTAGAAGGTTAGATAGTTTATATGGTAAATACTTTTCCAATAATAAACCAAATATTTTAGATCCATCTAATGGTATAAGTGGTAAAAGGTTAAACAATAATAAGGTATAATGATAAGAAGAAAATAATGATGTTTTTAAATTTAAAAAACTGACTAAATAATAAAAAATAATTTGATATATTGGACCCGCTAATGCTATTATTAATTCCTCTTTTATAGGGCGATTTAAGTATTCATTAAAAATTGTAATTCCACCAAATGGGAGTATAATTATTTTTTCAATATTCCATTTATAATAGATAGCTGCACTAATATGACCTAATTCATGAATAATTATAATTAAAGTAATTAAAGTAAAATCTTTAAAATTGCCTGTTATAATTGTGATTATTGCCGTTAAATAATAAATTGGATGAATTTTAAATATTTTTTTCATATGATAAAACTTTACCATCTTTTTTAAATACTAAATAAAGATTATTGTTTTTTACATCGCCTAAAAGTTTTCCTTTCTCGACATAATCATAAAGTTTCACATTTGGATTATTAATATTTCCATACCAAACATCTACGCCATTTACTTGTTGAACAATTACTGTATTTCCATATTCCTCCTTTTTTCCAATATAAACAACCATTCCACTTTCTAAAATAGGAACTAAATAATTTTTATCAACGCTAAGTTTAACCCCATCTAAATATTTTTCTTTTTTTGAATATTCTAATTTATTATTAAATACTGCTTTGGTATCCTTTTCTACTAGTTCTTTAAAAGGAATTGATGATCCAAAATGATTTTCATACCATTTATTTATAGTTGCGAAAGAAATATTATTATCATAAACTTTATTGTAAAAAAAAGTTTTAAGTTTATTATTACTTTTTAACAAAATAAGTGTTATTAAAGTTAATATAATTGTTATTAATAATTTACTAATAAATCCGTAAAGGCTTGACCTATTTTTATTTGTTTTTTTATTTTTTTTCTTTATTTTTGATTTAATCATTTTAATATCATTATCCATATTATCACCATTTAATTATATGTAATCATAAAAAAAATAGAACAAATTATGTTCTATTTAAAATACTCTTTTTCTTAAAAATGCTGGAATATCAGTTTCATCATCATCATTATTTGAATCTTCTTCTATTTCTTTTCTTGAATCTTCTCTTCTTGAATAAGAGTGATATACTGGTTCTTCTTCTTTATCTTCAAAACCAGTTGCGATAACGGTTACTATAATTTCATCAGTTAAATTTTCATTAATAACCGCTCCAAAAATAGTATTAATATCTGTATTAGCAGAAGATCTAATTACTTCAGCTGCTTCCTCTACTTCAAATAAAGTTAAACTTGGTCCACCAGTAACATTTATAATAGCATCAGTTGCTCCACTAATACTTGTTTCAAGTAATGGACTTTCAACTGCTTGGCGAGCTGCTTCTGTAGCTCTATTTTCACCGATTCCCATTCCAATACCGATTAAAGCATTTCCTCTATTTTCCATAACGGCTCTTACATCAGCAAAGTCTAAGTTAATAAGTCCTGCTACAGCAATTAAATCTGAAATTGATTGAACACCACGTCTTAAAACATTATCAACTTCTTTAAATGATTCTAATAAAGGTGTTGATTTATCAATAACTTCTCTTAAACGATCATTTGGAATAACAATTAAAGTATCAACATGTTCCTTTAATTCTTTTAATCCATCATGAGCTTGATTCATTCTTTGCTTTCCTTCAAAAGAGAATGGTTTTGTAACAATACCTACTGTTAAAGCTCCCATTTCTTGTGCAATGTCTGCAATAATTGGTGAAGCGCCTGTACCTGTTCCTCCACCCATTCCACAAGTTACGAATACCATATCTGCTCCTTCTAAAGCAGCTTGAATTTCACTTTTACTTTCTAAAGCAGCCTCCTTACCGACTTGAGGATTTGCTCCTGCTCCAAGTCCATTTGTAAGTTCTTCTCCAATTTGTATTTTTATAGGTGCTTTAGAGTTATTTAAAACTTGTAAATCAGTATTAGCAACAATAAAATCTACACCTTTCAATCCTGATTCAATCATTCGATTAACGGCATTACAACCTCCGCCACCAACACCAATTACTTTTATTTTAGCTAATTGATCCATTTCTAATCCAAACATTTATATCCTCCCTATTCACTGAAAAAATATCCAAAAACTTTTCCTAACATTGATTCATTTGAAACGTTAATTAAACTTTTTTTAGTTGATGTAAGTTCTTCTACATCACTATTATCAAGCATTGTATAATTTTTTCCTTTTAATTTTAATTTGTTTATAAAGTAAATTATATTACCAATTGCTGAAGAATATTTATTATTTCTAAGTCCTATTGTTTTTATGTTTCCAATTTTTGTTACTTTTCCTAAAACTTCTTCAGAAATTAATGAGAAATTACTCATTCCACTAGTTCCCCCAGTTATTAGTATATAATCAACTTCTCTTTTTGTCAAAATATTTATCTCTTTTCGAGCTAAAACTAGTATCTCTTCAATTCTAGACATTACAATTTCAGAGACTTCAAATTGATTGATTTTAACTGTTTCACCAGTTTTATCTTCGGTTTCATATATATCATTGGTACTTGCATATCTTTTATGAGCTAAAGCAAATCTTTCTTTAACTTTAGTTGCATTTTCTGGTTTTAGTTTATATATATAAGCTATATCATTATCGATATTTTTACCACCTAAACCAATTATAGAACTTTTAACAATAATTCCTTTATTGTACAATGAAACAGTTGTTGTTTCAGATCCAATATTAATTATTGCTCCAACTTGTTCTTTAGCATATTTTTCTCTAATTGAATTTATATCGCCAATATTATTTAAAGACACATCTATAACTTCTAAGCCAACGTTTTCAAGTAGACTAACAACTGAGTAAATATTTTTTTTAGGTGTTAAAACCATAATAGCTCTAACCGAAAGATTTTTACCAACCATACCTTTAGGATCTTTGATTCCTTTTTTACCATCTAAAGTAAAATCAACTGGTACTACGGTAATCATTTCCTTATCGCCAATATTTTTTGATTTAATTGCCAAATTAAGTAAATCACTAACATCCTGGCCTGTAATACTTTCGCCTTCCCCAAGGTTAAGATCAGCCTGTCCTTTTATCATAACGTAATCAGCATAATAACTAGGAACAGAAGTAATAACTTTTTTTATTTGAATTCCTAACATTTCTTCTATTTCACGAATACCTTGTTTTACTGATTCACTAGCTTCATAAACATCTGTAATTAATCCTTTTTTTATTCCTTTAGATTTAATAGATGATGCTGCAAGTAAATTTAATTTTTTGTTAAATAGTTCACATACTACTATTTTTATCGTATCAGAACCGATATCAACACTAGTATAAATGTGCCTCATATCATCATCTCCTATAATCTAATATCAATTATACTATAAATTTGAAAAAAGTAAAAGCTTTTTTAAAAACAAAATTAAAATGATTTTAATTACTTAAAATAACTATCAAAATTTAATTAATACTGTATTTTTAATTTTTGTTATAAAAAATAGAACAAATTATGTTCTATTAAATATTAGATTTTGAAATTGTTATTACCGGGCGAACACCGTGACCAGTGCTACTTGCAGAATTAACATCTAAACGACCATTCCTAGCGACAAACCAAACATGGATTGAATTTACGTATTGTGTACTTGTCCAATATCCCCATGTGCTTGAATCCGATACATTACATCCATAACTTGTACATTCCTTTGTATAATCAAATAACCATGCATATTTACTTTTTCCCTGCGCTTTTGCGCAATCATTTGTATCATCTTGTTGATTTGTATCAAAGCAAAACCATGGATATCCTGTAATATTTGTACCCCAACTTGTATATCCTGTTATCTTAGCAACTTCATTTGCTGTTATTAATCTGGCTGTATTTTCCCAATCTTTTGTATCTTCTTCTAATTTTATTTTTACTTCTTTCATCTCACTATTA
>OLQO01000169.1_pt1 | contig 66006 bp, 63 predicted proteins | sample 1672281 | NCBI WGS metagenome assembly OLQO01 (sample SAMEA3136667, study PRJEB25190) | human gut metagenome | biome: human gut; feature: human-associated habitat; material: faeces | place: Austria | collected 2013
TTGTTATCATGTTGCTACTATTTGTAGTAATATTCATGTTACTATTTAAGTAAAAAAAGCACCTGATTCAACTTATGTTGAATTCGGGTGTCAAACCAAAAACTTTGGGAAACACCTGATTAGGTCAAATCAAATGTATCTTTTTTTTATTATATGAAGTTTCCTTCATCTAGATACATAATACCACAGAAACTATTTAATAACAATGTATCATTTATAAAAAGATTATGTAGAGAGAAAAAATCATACTTTTCTCGTATTAATAGAAGATATCTTTGCTTTTTTCTAAAATATATAGTAAAATTAAGAAAGCTTTGGAGGTAATTATGTTACAAGTAAATAATGTCAGTTTAAGATTTGGAAAAAGAACACTATTTGAAAATGTTAATTTAAAATTCGTAGATGGTGCTTGCTACGGATTAATCGGTGCTAATGGAGCAGGAAAAAGTACATTTTTAAAATTATTAACAGGAGAATTAGAAACAACGACTGGAGATATTACTACTGGTAAAAATGAAAGAATCTCTGTTTTAAAACAGGATCACTATCAATATGATGATGTTCGTGTTTTAGATGTTGTTATTATGGGAAATGATAAACTATATAAAATAATGAAAGAGAAAGAGGAATTATATTCTCATACAGAGTTTACTGAAGAAGATGGTTATCGTCTAGCAGATTTAGAAGCAGAATTTTTGGAAATGGATGGTTGGAATGCTGAAAATGATGCAGCTATTATTTTGAATAACTTAGGGGTAAAAGATGAATTTTATGATAAAAAAATGAGTGAAATTCCCGTTAAACAAAGAGTAAAAGTATTACTTGCTTCAGCACTATTCGGTAATCCAGATATTTTATTATTAGATGAACCTACTAATAGTTTGGATTTAGATGCCATTAACTGGTTAGAAGAATTTTTAATTAACTTTCCTAATACTGTAATAGTAGTAAGCCATGATAGATATTTTTTAAATAAAGTATGTACACACATTGTTGATATAGACTTCGGTAAAATGAAAATGTATATTGGTAACTATGACTTTTGGTATCAATCTAGTGAACTTGCTTTGAAACAAATGAAAGAATCTAATAAGAAAAAAGAAGAAAAAATAAAAGAATTACAAGACTTTATTGCTAGATTCTCAGCAAATGCTTCAAAAAGTAAACAAGCAACTTCTAGAAAGAAAATGCTTGAGAAAATTGAACTTGATGAAATAGTTCCATCTTCTAGAAAGTATCCATTTATTGAATTTAAAATAACTAAACAGGTAGGAAAAGAAATATTAAGAGTTGAAAACTTAATCAAAGAAGTAGATGGTGTTAAAATTTTAAATAAAATATCATTTACTGTTTTAAAAGGTGATAAAATTGCTATTATATCTAATAACGATTTAGCAAAGACAACATTATTCAATATTTTAGCAGGCGAAGAAAAATTTGATAAAGGGCAGGTCTTATTTGGAAAAACAATTTCTTTTGCTTATCTTCCTCAAGATAATAGCAATTATTTTAATGGCGATTTATCTATTCTTGATTGGATAAAACAATATAAAAGGGTAGATGATGATACTGAATTAAGAGGATTCTTAGGAAGAATGCTATTTTCTAAAGAAGATGTTTTTAAGAAAGTAAATGTCTTATCAGGTGGAGAAAAAGCAAGATGTATGCTTAGTAAAATGATGTTAGAAGAACCAAATTTCTTAATATTAGATGAACCGACTAACCACCTAGACTTAGAAAGTATTACTTCCTTAAATAAAGGCTTAGAAAACTTTGCAGGAGAGTTAATTTTAACAACTCGTGATCATGAGCTTAATCAAACGGTATGTAATAGAATAATTGAAATCAAGGATGATGGAACTATAATTGATAGAAGATTAACTTTTGATGAGTATTATAATAACTAACTTTACGTAAAGTGAACAATTAGATTGATAAATCTGGTTGTTTTTTTTCAAACTATAATATACTATGAAGCTAGGAGATGAAATTATGAAAAAGCAAAATAACCTAGTTACTATAATTATAATTGTAATAGTAGCAGTTGTAATTGTCTTGTTAGGATATTTTATTTATGATAAGTCATTAAAGAAACAACCAACTAACAATAATATTACAAATGATGTGAATAAAAATAAATCAGATAAAAAAACTGAAAGTCTAGATATTAATAGTAGTCTTGTAAAAGAACTATACAATAAAGTTACGCTTGCAGAAGATACCGATAATAAATATTGGTTTTATGGAAGAGATGACAACTATTTAGTCAGTAGTGCTCCAGAAAGCAGTAAAATGGCTTTAGTCTTTCATAATTTAATGGAGACAGATTTTTCAGCTATTCCTAACAATTCGACTGCTGCTGCAACTATTGATTTAAATGGGAGTAACTATACTTTAAATACTACTAATAGTAAAGTCTATGTTTCATATGATAATGTTTTAAGAACATATCAAAATTTATTTGGAACAAGTGCTTCCTTAAATAAAGATGTTCCTTTGCAAGTAACAGCTTATTCAACTGACTATTATGTATATAATGCAGGAGTTAATGGATATTTAAACTATACTATGGAAGGTGACATAACATCTTCTAGTTTCTATCATGGAGAAGTCACTAAAGCAATTAAGAATGCTAATAATATTATAATAACTGAAAAAGTGGAGTACTCTGAAAACAATGATGGAAAGAAAAAGATTAGTTCAACTTCATATTATGAATATACCTTTATGCAAGAAAATGATGGAACATACTCCTTTGTTTCAAGAATAAAAAGTAATTAGTTGCTTTTTCTTTTACTAACTAAAAAAGCTAAACGGATGTTATAAATACGCAACGAAAACCTACAGACTTGTTCGTGGAAGTAGTTAGAGAGGTTGGTTACTATGAAAATTAATAAACACTTTAATTTTGTTAAAAAAGATAAAAAAATAATTGGAATTGTCTTTTTAGTGATTGGTTTAATAGTTTTTACTATTTCTCTTGTTACACTGGGTACTTTTTTTAGTAAATATGTGACTTATAAAGAGACTGAAGGAAAAGTAGTTGACTATAAATACAATTATAAAGATAATGGTGTTCAACTAGGTACAGATGTTATTGAATATGTAGTGGGTGATAAAACTTATAAAAGGCCTTCTAATCACTATGTCAGATATCCAGAACCAATTGGCACTGTAGTTAAGATTAAATATAATCCTAAAAAACCAACTGATATTATTTTCCTTGGAGAAACAGATAAATATCTTTATTTTGGAATAGGAGTTATTTTTACGGCGGTAGGTTTAGGCCTTTTAAAGGAGAAAAAGAAAAATATAGATAAAATAAGTGTTTCATCATTTACAGAAGATAACGAGATAATTTAAAAAGAGTAACCATATTTTTTGTGTTACTCTTTTACTGTTATAGCTCCTTTAGAACATCTGTTTCCCCAAGCATCAAGAATCTTATTATTTTTTTTAACGATAATTATTTCACAATGGTTAGGACAACCGTTACAAACACAACCAGCTGTTTCAAACTTTGCATCACGAATTTTAAAACTAAACTCCTTCTTGATACCACTTTTCTTAGCTAGAATAGCACTACCTAAAGCTCCCATTAAATGTCCATTTTCATCCACTATAATTTGTTCACCTAACAAATCTTCAAAAGCTTTTTTAACCCCAATATTCTTACTAACCCCTCCTTGAAAGATAATTGGCCCTTCAATTTTTTTCCCTTTCGCTACATTATTTAAGTAATTACTAGCAACACTATAACAAAGACCTGCAATAATATCATTCTTTTTATAACCCATCTGTAACTTATGAACTAAATCACTTTCGGCAAAGACTGTACATCTAGCAGCAATACTAGTTGGTTTCTTGCTAGTAAGAGCGATAGTTCCGAAGTCTTTAACATCAAGTCCTAAACGTTTAGCTTGACTAGATAAGAAACTACCAGTACCTGCAGCACAAAGGGTATTCATTGCATAATCAGTTACAATCTTATTATCGATTAAGATAATCTTAGAATCTTGTCCTCCAATTTCTAAGATAGTTTTAATATCAGGATACTTTGATAAAGTACCAATAGCATGAGCGGTTATTTCATTTTTAATGCTAACAGCATCAAGCATTGTACCAATAAGTTTTCTAGCTGACCCTGTTGTTCCAACTCCCATAATTTTTATATCTTTTGTATCTTTTTCTAGTTCTTTTAATACTTTCTTAACAGCTTTAACTGGATCACCTTCAGTCCAAAGATAACTGCTAGCTACTATATTATTATCTTCATCAATTATTACTCCTTTAGTAGAAATAGACCCAATATCTATACCTAAATAACCAATCATTTTATCCCTCCCGTTTAAAATTTAATAAATCATAAAAGGCTTCTAATCTAGTTTTTATCCCATCTAGTCCACTTTGTTCATCAAAGGAAAAGAAAGTAATAGGAATATTTAATTCTTTTGCTTCTTTAATCATTATTGGAATAGCACCGATTTCTGGTGTACATCCAGTCGGTTTAGTATGAATAATTCCATCAAACTTATGTCTTTTTAAATAACCAATTCGGTAGACATTATCAAGTCCATCTGCTCCTAGTGTATATTTACAATATTTTCTAACGCGAAACTTCATATAAGGATTTAAAAATTTCTTTTGCCATAAAAGATAACTTATATTAGTAAATCTTTTAATTTCAATATGATAACTTGCTAAAGTTTTTTCTAATTCATAATTAGAATAAGGTTCCATTGCTGTATAAAGTTCACCAATGATACCAACTTTTAAGCAATCTTTTGGTTTATCAATCGGTATGTTTTTTAAATGCATTATAGTATTTTTATAGATTTTAGTAAGAGAAATTACTCCTTTCGCCATATTACATTCAGTAATAAATTTCTTTTTTAATTTAAGAAAAGAACCATTCTGTTTTTCAAACCCCACAACTTTTCTAATCTTATTATCAAGTCTATCTAGGTAATAAATATAAAAGAAAGTTGCTATTATCTCTTTTAAAAATTCTCTTTTAGTAAGAGTGGAATTTAACTTTTTAAAGATGGAGAAAGCTTCTTTAAAGCTTAAACTATCACTGCCAATTATTTGAATTAATTCAAAGTCATAACCTAAATCTTTTAAAATTGTTTCTTGTACTTCAGCATAGTATCTATATCTACAACCACCACCAGCTTGTAGCAAAGTATTGGCTCCAAGCTCTAATGCTTCAATAAAATTACCAAGATTATATTTAAAGGGGACACAAACAGAATCAGGGGCATATTTACTTCCTAATTCGATTGTTTTTCTAGTAATTGGTGGGGTATTAATTACTTCTAAATGTGTAATCTTTCTTAAAAATTTACCAATTGGATATTGATAATCACCTAATTGGGGAAAAGCCAATATTCTTTTCAAAGATGAATACCTCCTTTTAACATATCAATAAAACTTTCAAGTCGCGTAATAATAGCTGTATCACTATTAATTTCTTCAAAAGTAAGTAATAATACTTTACTATTTCCCTTTTTTCTTAAAATCATTTCATTAGTTAAAGAATCAGGTCCACAAGGAAAAGCACTTATTAAGATAGTTCCATCTACTTTATCTTTATAATAAGAAAAAGCCCCCAGCAGTTCTTTATTCATTGTCCAGTGTACGGATTTAGAAATTCTTTTAGCTTCGTTATCTATAATATTTCTATCTATTTCATTGGCATAAATTATTTCAATATCATTATCTTTTAAATATCTAGTAACAACACCACCAACTAATGAATCTAAAATATTATAAGTATGTCCCAGTAACAATACTTTTCTTTTAGTTGATCTTAACTTTTTTGTTCCATTTTTAGCTAATTTATCTAACCATAACTTTTCTTTCTCTTTAGCAATATGATAAGCATTATTCGCTTCAAAATAACTAAAACCTAATTCTTTTCCCAATAAGATAAAAGCTTTCTTTTCACTATGATGTCTTTCAACATTGATATTGTAATTTAGAATCTTTTTATTGGGAAATATAGTATGTACTAAGTCATATAAGGCATTAAAATTGGTGCAGACTTGCTCATTTTTGCATAGTGAGTAAATTCTTGGGATAAATAAAATATCACATTTATCCTTAAGCTGTTCTATTTGTCCTAAGAAAATCTTTAAGGATAGACAAGTTTCATCAATAGCTAAGTTTTTTCCTTTTTCTAAAGTTTCATGATTAGAGTTTTCTGAAACAATATATGGAATTTCTAGAACATCAAAAAAAGTTTTCCATAAAACACTATAACGATAGTATAAAAGACCTCTAGGAATACCAATGATACTTTTCATCACGACCCCGTCCTTTCTCTATAAGACTATGTGATAAATTGATGAAATTTTACTATCTTTGTTCGACAAAATAAAATAAAGTATGCTATAATTTTTGTAGGAGGAAGAGTAGAAATGAATAAAAAAGAAAAAGAGCAACTAAAGACAGGCGTAATCATTGTCTTAGTTTTAGTAATTATTTTTGGAGGAAGTTATTTTGCTTCAGAGTTAAAGTCTGATAAGTATAAAAATAGTAATTCAACTTCAACTGGTAATAATACTAATATAAGTACTGACAACACTAACACTAGTAGTGAGATTAGTGAAGATGAACAAGCTGAATTAAATAGCATTGATATTGATAAATATCTATCTCTTAAAAAGGGTAGTGATAAATCTATTATTTATATTTCAAGACCAACTTGTCATTACTGTCAACAAGAGGATCCTATCATTAAAAATATTGTTTATGAAACAAAAGTTACAGTTAACTATTTAAATACTGATGAACTTGATGATGATGGAAATAGTAAATTAATTAAGTCTGATGATTACTTTAGTGAAGGATATGGTACACCACTTCTTCTAGTTGTTCAAAAAGACAAGATTGTTGATAAAATAGAAGGTTTAACTTCAAAAGAAAATATTGTTTCATTCTTTAAAAAGTATGGTTTCATTAACGATTAATGGGAGAATTTTATGGAACAAGAAAAACGTTTAAGAGAGTTACTGAGAGAATTTAGAAGTAAATATCCAATGACAATCGGATGGAGATTTGAGCAAAATAGTAAAATCGTTTTAAAACATCTTTATGATGATGAAGAAATACTTTATGCTTTTTATGCTCAAAAAAATGATAATCCTTTTAATATCTTGGGAACAGGTGTTATTGCTCTTACTAATAAAAGATTAGTTATTGGAAGAGATAGAGTAGTTATTGGTTATTTCTTTGATAGTATTACTCCTGATATGTTTAGTGATTTAAAAGTAAAAAGTGGTGTTATTTTTGGTAAAGTCGAAATTGATATGTTACATGAATTCATTGTTTTAAGTAATATTGATAAACGAGCTTTGCCAGAAATAGAAAAGAAGATATCTAGCTTTATGCAAGAAGCAAAGGAAAGATCACATTCTGATAAAAGTGACAAAATGGAATAGGACAGAAATACTTGTCCTATTTTTTGTATACATTAAACGCATTTATAGACAAGATTGGTTGTTTGCGGTAAAATGAAAGGGAAAAAAACTAAGTGAGTGGTGATATTATGAAAGATAAATTTAATTTAACAAGAGAACAAAATGTTTTTGTAGCAAAAAGAAATATAGTTGATTATATTTGGAAAAGTGCAAATTTAGAAGGAATTGGAGTTACTTATCCTGAAACTCAAGCAATCTATGATGGTGGTATTGTTAATGGGCTTACTGTTGATAATATTATTGCTATTAATAATTTAAAATATTCTTGGCAATTCATACTTGAAAATGATGAAATAGCTTATGATTTCAATATATTGTGTCATTTACATAAATTAACTTGTGATAAATTGGTCTTAGACCAAAATTTAGGAAGAATAAGAACAACACCGGTTAATATTGGTGGGACAAGTTGGAAACCAAACTTTCCTATTGAAAGTCAAATCAAGGAAGAATTAGAAATGCTTTTAAATCAGGAAGAAAAAACAAAAACAGAAATAGCAATTGAAATTATGCTATGGGTTATGAGAAAGCAAATGTTTATTGATGGAAATAAAAGAGTCGCAATGCTATTTGCAAATAAAATAATGATAGATAATGGCTGTGGAATTATTTCAATATCACAAAAAAATCAACCAGTTTTCTTTGAAAAGCTTATTAAATTTTATGAAACAGGAGATAATATTGATTTAAAACAATGGATTTATGAGACAAGTATTGATGGAATAGATTTGAATCAATAACAAACAAGCACTATTTTGTTAAAGAGTTATTGTTAGAACATTAAAAAATATAAATAAAAGGAACTAGAATATGAAGCAATTAGAATTATCAAGTATTTTAAAAAAATATTTAGAATTTTTTCCAGAAGAAAAAAGTAGATTAGAAATGTTATCAAATTATATAGCAAATAATACAATTTCTGATTTAACTGACTGGAATAATTTTTTAGGTCATATAGTAACTAGTGGTTTTGTTTATTCTAGAATATTAAAGCAATTCTTAGTAGTATATCATAAAGATCTCCAACAATATTTATATCCAGGTGGACATATGAATAAAGATGATATCAATACCTTAGAAGCTGCTAAAAGAAAAGTTAGGGAAGAGACTGGTTTGACTGAGTTACAACAGGTTGAAATACTAGATAATAAACTGATTCCTATAGATATCGATATACATCTTATACCATGTAATGAGAGATTGAATTTGAAAGAACACTATCATTTTGATTTCAGATATCTATTTATAACAGATGATACAAATATCAATGTAGATGCAGAAGAATTATCTTGCTATAAGTGGGTTAGTCTCAATGAATTGAATAACTTTGGTCCTGTTAAATCTAAATTGAAAATGTTACTATCAATAGATGGTAAAACAAGATAGAAATCCTGAAAAGATTCTATTTTTTTCTTTGTATCTAGTTACATTTGTGATACAATGAAAGAAGAATAGGAGTTGGCTTTTATGTTTGATAGAATTATATATATAGGTGATCAAGGGGCAGAAATTAAATTAAAAGATAAAGAACATCTTGCAATGAACTTGATGAATCTTCACCTTGTAATTGAAGATGAAAATAAAAAAATATTAGCAGAAGTAGATGATTTACAAGATGATATTGTAAAGGTACGTTTCCTAGGAGAAATAGTAAATGGAAGATTAATTGGTGGTGTTTTAAGAAAGCCAAGAATTGATGCTAGTATTAGAGTAATTGAACAAAATGAAATACCAATGATAGTTGGCCGTGATGAGCCAGGTTATATGTTACTTGGTGTAAGTCCATTTTATAATGATCACCCAGTATATTTAGATGTTAATAACTTCTTTAGTAATCACTTTGCTATATTTGGTAATAGTGGTAGTGGTAAGAGTTGTGGTATTTCTAGAATAATGCAAAATATGTTTATGGATAAACGTCTATTTCCTTATAAGTCTAATATCTTAATTTTTGATGCTTCTGGTGAATATTATAATGCTTTTAAAGATTTAAATAGAATTGATAGTAATTATCATTATCGCTTTTTAACTACTAATGAAGTTGATGGTATTGGAGAGCCTTTAAGACTTCCCATTTTCTTACTAAATGAAACAGATATTGCTTTACTATTACAAGCTTCTAATCACTCACAATTACCAATTATTGAAAGAATGATAAAATTAGCTAGAATTTTTGCACAAAGTAGTGATGCTAATAAATATAAAAATCATCTAATTGCTAAAGCCATTATGACTATACTATATAGTAATGAAACATCACCCCATAAAAGAAATGAAGTATTTTCTATTCTAGCTAGTTGTTCAACACCAGAATTTGGTTTAGAGTCACCAGTTCAAGGTATTGGTTATGTTAGAAAGTTTAGAGAATGTTTCTTAATTGATTCTCATGGACAATTTTCAGAAAGTGTGTTACTAACAGAATATGTATCTAGTTTTATTCATGACGAGTATGATGATTATGAACCATCAAAAGAATGTTATTATACTTTGGAGGATTTAGAAAAAGCTTTAAACTTTACTCTTATTAGTGAAGGTTGGCTTCGTAATGAGAAAACTTATGCAGATGCAGTAACACTTCGTGTTAGACTTCATTCTTTAATAACTTCTAGTAATGCTAAATACTTTGATAGTCCAACTCCTGGTTATATAACACTAGAAAAATATTTATCAGATTTGATTATATCTAATGGAAAAAAATATCAAATTATTAATATTAACCTAGATGATGTAGATGATGATTTTGCTAAAGTAATTACTAAGGTATATTCAAGACTTTTATTTGAATTTACTAAGGGACTTAAAAATAGAGCAAGTATTCCTTTCCATATTCTTGTAGAAGAAGCTCATAGATATATTCAAAATGACACAGATAGATTTTTAATTGGTTATAATATATTTGAACGTATTGCAAAAGAAGGAAGAAAGTATGGATTAATTCTAGGACTTATTTCGCAAAGACCAGTTGAACTTTCTGATACAGTTATATCACAGTGTTCTAATTTCTTAATCTTTAAGATGAATCATCCTGTAGATGTTGATTATATTAGAAAAATGGTACCTAATATTTCTGATGATGTAGTAGAAAAACAAAAGACATTACAGTCTGGTACTTGTTTAGGATTTGGTAGTGCTTTTAAAATACCACTTATTGTTAAATTAAAGATGCCTGACCCTATGCCTAAGAGTGGTAACTGTGATGTTGTAACAATTTGGAATGGTAATCGACCAATTTCTAATAGTGAACTGCCAAGAGAGACTTATGTTCAGCCTCAACCACCAGTAACAAATTATCAACAACCAACTATTAATAACAATATAAATAGTGTTACAGGTATTCCTGAAGTAAGAGATATAAAAAATCTTGCTCCACAAACTATAGCTTTTGATACTTCTACAATAGGAAATATGAATAATCAAACTTTAAATGTTATACCACCATCACCAGTAGTTATGCCACAAGAACCATTGCAAAATCAAATAAACTTTGCTAATAATCAATCTGTTCCATCTCAAGCTACTGTAAATGTTACTCAACCAGTAAATATTACTCCTAATCCAATGCCTAGTACCAATAGTGCCAGTCCTATACCAGAAGTAATGCCAGGATTAGCTAGTGATAATACAAATCCAACAGTAATATAAGAGTAAGTTACTTTAAATAACTTATCCTATTATTTGCTAAAGATAGATGTGAAAAACATATAACAGAAAAAATTAATTGGAGGTTAGTCACTTGTAAATGCCTCCTTTTTTGTGTATAATTTAGATAAAGATTGGGGTTGATATGATGTCTAATGAAATATTTAAAAGAGAAGATGTTTTATCTATTCTTCATAAGACTTTAGAAGATGAAAAAAGCTTATATAAAATATCTGTTTTTTCACCCAATGGTGAGAAATATGGTTATAATCAGTATTCATTAATGATAATTATGGACTTTTTAATTAAATATAATATTGTTATTAAAGATTTAGTAAATTTTCCATATTGTATCGAAGAACTTGAAAAAATAACAAGTTGTTATAGTGACCATAAAGAACTAGTTATTTGGTGTAATTCCTTATTAGGTGAATTAATTAGAGTAAAACTTAATCTTATGGATAAAACGTCTTATGAAAATAAAAGAAAAATACTAACTTATTTATATGAAGAGTATATAGTTAATGGTTATATGTTTCATAGTTTTCCTTCAACTTTTAAAGAATTAGTAGAAGAAAAGGGACTTGATCCAAAAGATTATATTTATCCAGTATTCTATATGAAAAAACTTTACTATATTTTTAAAAATCATAAATATGATGATATGATACCTGAATATCTGTTGGAACAGATTACTTCAATAGCGATGACTGATTCACCAGCAATGGCTTATTACTATGCTTTTAGAAGTCCACAGTATTTCTGTGAATTAATAGCGACTTCTAAATATTATAAAGATAAAAAAGAATATGATAAAGAAGCTTATTATCGTAAGGATAAAGAGGCTTGTAAAAATAACTTAGTCTTATTAGCTAAGCATTTAAATATGACAGATAAAGAAAAAGAAACTGTTGTAACAGCTTTTGAAAAGCAATGGGATATTTTAGATGCTAGTAATTCTTTACCTCAAATAGCATTTATTTCAAGAAAAGAAGTAGGAAAAGATAAACTTAATGATATAGATGATATTCTTCATAAAGCCAGAATTGAAGACTTAGTAATTGGAATAGCTCGTATTACTGATAGTAGATATGCTCATGTAAAAAGATATAGTGCTTTATTACCATTAGCTTTTACTGTTAAGACATTTCCAAGTTATCGTGAAGTTAAAAATAATAAATTTATAGTCAAAGAGGAAGCTAAAAAAGAAGAGGTAGAAGAAAATTTAGTAGATTACACATCAAAATATGAAAAAAGTTATGGATATGCTTCAATTTTTTCAATGTTAGGATTGTTATTTATTTCATTAGGTTGTACACTAATTGTTATTCTTAGATATTATGGTTATCCAATTTAAAGAATCAGGAGGAAAGAAAAATGAAAGTAGTATTTATGGGAACTCCAGAATTTGCAGTACCTATTTTAAAATTGTTAATTGATGAGTATGACGTAGTAGGAGTAGTAACGCAACCTGATAAAATGGTTGGTCGTAAAAGAATTATTACACCACCACCAATAAAAGAATTAGCCTTAGAACATAATATAAGTGTTTTTCAACCACGAAAAATAAAAGAAGATTATCAGGAAATATTAGAACTAGATCCAGAGTTGATAGTAACTTGTGCTTATGGACAAATTCTACCAAAAGAGATACTTAATTATCCTAAGTATGGATGTATTAATGTTCATGCTTCCTTACTTCCTAAATTAAGAGGAGGAGCTCCAATTCATCATGCTATTATAGATGGTTATAAGGAAACAGGAATTACTATTATGTACATGTCTCAAAAAATGGATCAAGGGGATATTTTAACTCAAGTAAAAACACCAATTTTAGATGATGATACATTAGGTAGTTTGCAATATAAGCTAAGTGAAATGGCTAAAGATTTGTTAAAATCAACTATTCCATTATTAATGGAAGACAAAATTATTCCTTTGAAACAAAAAGAAGAAGAAGCAACTTATGGTTATAATATTTCACGTGAAGAAGAAAAAATAGATTTTACTAAAAGTATTTTTGAAGTTGATAGACAAGTAAGGGGATTAAATCCAGTGCCAGGAGCTTATACAACTCTTAACGGAAAAATATTAAAAATTTATGATGTAAGATTTGGAGATAGATATTATCCAAATACAGAAAGTGGTACAATAGTTGCTTTTCATCATGACGGTTTTAGTGTTGTTTGTGGTGAGAAAGAATTAGTTATTACTGATATGGCTTTAGAAGGAAAAAGAAGATGTGCAGCTAAAGATTTCTTAAATGGAGTTAAAAAAGAAGAATTGAAAGGAATTGTACTAAGATAATATGAATGCTGAAAATAAAAAAGAAAAGACTAAAAAAGTAGTAACTAACTTATTAAAAACCGATAGAGGAAAAGCTATTATCTTTTTCCTTTTCTATGGAGTCTTCTTTTTTATCATAATCTTAATGGCTAGAGCTGGTGTTGCTAATAAGAGCAAAAATGAAGTGGTCAAGGAACAAAAAGTGAATATTTCTTCAAATTATGACTTTACTAAATTAGAAACTGGTAATTATCGTTTTACTAGAGAAGAAGATAGAAATGGTGTAAAAACAATCTTTACAGGTGATGTAAATGATGGTAAGAGTTCTTTTATAATGACTAAAGATAATACAGTCAGAACATTTTTCTCTTATAATGATATCTTTTTAGAAAGAATCAATAATACTTATAATGTTGCAGTTAATCCTTATTTATATTCTTCTTTAAATGATGTTAAAAATATCAAAAACATAATTAAAACTGCTCATTTAAAAGCAAAAACAACTTATGAGAATGGTAATACTGTTTATCAATATGAAATAACTTCTAATTCTCTTATAGAGTTGCTTGATAATAAACAAGTTGATTTAGATGATGCAGTTAATTTAATAGATTTAACTACTAGTGGAGATAAAGAAATAATAGAGATTACTTATCATTTAGATAATTATCATAGTTATACATATAGTATGATAGAAAAACTTACCATTAAAATTGATTATAGTGATTATGGTAAAGTTAAAGAACTAGAAATACCAGGATAGTTCTTTTTCTATCTATTTAAAATCAATAGACAAAATAATACAAAATTAGATATAATTAATAAAGAAGTGGAGATGAGAATATGTTTGAAAGTCTAGGAGATCGTTTACAAGAAGTTCTCCATAAAGCAAAAGGTTATGGAAAAATAACTGAAGAAAACATTGATGAAATGATGAGAGAAATCAGACTTTCCTTATTGGAAGCTGATGTTAACTATAAAGTAGTAAAAGAGTTTACTACTAAGGTAAAAGAAAAAGCTTTAGGTGAAGAAGTTAAAAGAAGTATTAAACCAGGGGATTTGTTTGTTAAAATCGTTAAAGATGAATTAACTGAATTATTAGGGGGAGAGGCAGCTCCTTTAAATTTGGAGGGTAATCCAGCTATTTTAATGTTAGTTGGTCTTCAGGGTTCTGGTAAAACTACTACAATTGGTAAACTTGCTAATTATTTAAGAAAGAAATATAAGAAGAAACCATTATTAGTAGCAGGAGATATTTATCGACCAGCTGCTATTGATCAGTTGAAACAGTTGGGTAAACAATTAAATATAGAAGTATATGAAGAGGGAGTAACAAACCCAGTTTCTTTATGTCAAAGAGCTTATAATTATGCTAAAGAAAATGGTTATGACTATGTTTTAGTAGATACTGCTGGAAGACTTCAAATTGATGAACAATTAATGGAAGAGTTAAAGCAAGTAGAAGAAGCAATTAAACCACAAGAAACTTTATTAGTTCTTGATTCTATGATGGGACAAGATGCTATTCACGTTATTAATGGTTTCAATGAAAAATTGAATCTAACTGGGGTTATCTTGACTAAATTAGATGGTGATACAAGAGGTGGAGTAGCTTTATCTGTTCGTCACTTAACCAACCTTCCTATTAAATTTATAGGTACTAGTGAAAAATTAGATGGCTTATCTAGTTTTGATCCAGAACGAATGGCTGGAAGAATTCTTGATATGGGTGATATTATCTCTTTAGTTGAACAAGCAGAAGAAGCTATTGATGAAAAAGCAGCAACTAAAGCGGCTAAGAGATTACAAGAAGGTAAGTTTGATTTAGAAGATTTCTTAACTTCTATGAAACAAATTAAGAAGTTAGGCCCTCTTGAAAATTTAATTAAATTAATACCAGGTGCTAAGAAGATGGGACTATCTAATATTCAAATACCAGAAAAGCAATTAGCACACGTAGAAGCCATTATCCTTTCAATGACTAAAGAAGAACGTCGTGATCCTAAGATTATCAAAGCTAGTCGAAAGACAAGAATTGCTCAAGGTAGTGGACGTTCTGTTCAAGAAGTAAACCAATTACTTATCCAGTTTGAACAAATGAAAAAGATGATGAAAGGCTTTAAGAAAGATAATATGCAATTACCTTTTTAGTAAAAAGAAAAGAAAGTAAATTTTATATTAAGCACTTTCTTTTTATTTTGTAATTAATAAAATTTTAAAGACGGGATATATGTGTTTGCAACTTATCATCTTCTTTATAAATATAATCAAGGTCGATTAGTTTAATTTTTCTTTTTTGATAAGTTTTACTCTGTTCAATATTAAGCACTTCATGAGTTCCATCAATATCAGTAAAGCCAGAATAGTTAAACTCAGTAGGAAATATAGCAAAGTTATCTTGAAAATTACTATCTCCTATTACAAGATTGGCTCGTTTTAAATCATCATTAATTGCAAGTAAATCTTCTTCCGTTAATTTTATGCTTTCTCCTCTAGGACTTATTTCTAGGTATAAGTTATTTTTTTCCATAGGAAACTTCTTCTGTACAATTAAATCATTAAAACGGTAAAAAGTAGGAAAATCAAAAGTTTTTCGTTTATCACCAATCTTTAAAACTTTATCTTCAAAGAAGAAAGTAAAATTAGAAGAACCAGCTCCCTTATATTCTAAATTACTAAAATCAAAATTTCTATCAAGTATTTCAAAATAATCATATAAGTTGTTTTTCATAATCTTATGAATAATTTTAGATTTGAAATATAACTGTAAAGGAGCATTTTTTTCTTTCATCTTTTTTTGTAAGAGATAAAGTAATTGATAATTATCTTTTAAATAACGTTCAACTTCCATAAAATTTTTAGAAAGATAATTGATTACTTTACTATATTCAGTTTCTGATAAATCAAGTTCTTCAATACCTTTGATTAGATTAATCGCTTCTATACTAGTTTTTATATCAAACATAAAATCAGCTCCTTTAATAGGGCATATTATACCACTTTTGCTAGGCAAAATAAAGAGACCTTACTAAGTGTTAATCATATTCTATATTAGAGGAGGAAATACAAATGTTATACAATAATCAAGACTTTAATATGAATCAAACAGCTAGTATTGTTGGTGATGGGAATTTTATCGATCAAGATATGGATATTGATGTAAATATAAATGGAATGGGAATGAATAATCAAGGAAATTATATGCAAGGAACTACACAAAGTCCTATTATAGAGCCAATGCAAGAAAGACAAATAAATAGAACAATAATTCATCAAGTACCACATGTTTGTCCAATTAGAACTAGAATAATTAACCATCATATTTATAAACATACTTATTGTCCAGAGTATTCTTGCTGTGAAGAAAATGTAGTAAGTAATATTAATCAAGGTTCTTGCTGTAATTTTCATTAGAGTCAGGTAACTGACTTTTTTCTTGAAAAGAATCATGCTATAATTGAGTCATAGATGGAAAGGAAAAGATAACAATGAATCAAGAAAAAGAAAAAACATCACCAGCTGATTTTGCTAAGCTTTTAAAAGAAGTATTGGAGTCTGATGACCAAATAATTGAAGAAGAGCAAGATATAGAAGAAACGGATGAATTTGATGATAGTTTATTAAAAGACGAAACTAAAACTAACTTAGAATTAACTGATGAAGAAGATACGGAAAGTTATCTTGAAGATGAAGATATAAGTATAGATGAATAGCATACCGAAAATAAAGGTATACTTTTTCGTTATGTGTTACTGTATTGGTATAAAACTATGCGAGAGAGAAAGATATTTTTAACTCAATAGTAAAATAAAAGTGACTATGATATAATCAAGTAAAAGAAGGTGTCAAGATGAGTATAGAAAATTATTTTGAATCAGATGAGTTTTTTGATTCTTTGAGTCCAATTGCAAAATACTTTGAAACTAATAATTCAAAAGGTTCAGAGTTAATAGAATATTTTATTAATATTGCTATAAAATATTCAATATTGTTCAGAAAAGATGAAGAATTTTCCACAACTGGACTTTCTGATTTTATTAAAAAAGTAGCAACTAAAATCTCAAGTATTGACATAAATCATATGATAAGTATATCTAGTGATTTTAAATTAGAAAAATATGTTTCTAATTTATATGCTGATGAATTGTTGTTAAAACTAGACTTAAATAGAGAACAACTTAACGATGAAAATTATAAAAAAAGTATATGCGCTTATATTATTAGAAATTTAAAAGGAAAAGATTATAAGTATCACGCTTTTAATTCGATATTTTTTGATAGTATTTTAGCTAACGGTATAAATCCAAATGTTAATTTTACTCCACAAAATGAAATTAATATTATTAATAATATTTTTGAAAAAAATGGAATCAGTATGGGGTTAGGATGGCAAAAATTGAATTGCGATGGGAAAGTTTCCTATTCAAGGACACCAGCTGTTTCATATTACTATGGTATAAATTCACCTGAATGGTTTGCACAATTTACAGGACAGGGTTTTCCATTTAATCCAGTCAACAAATATAAAAAAGATGCTTATGTTCAAGAAGATTATGATTCGGCCAAAAATAATTTGTTAACTTTAACGAAAAAATACAATTTTGCATCAAGTGATCAACAATGTGTAATTGACTTTTTTGAAAAAAATTGGAATATTTATGTAAACAGAGATTCTGTGTTAGCTATTATTCCAGATACTGTTAGTCCAGAAATGGAAGAAAAACTTTCAGAATATTGGGTTAATACTTTATCAAATAGTCCATATTATAAGAATGATATTGAAAAAATTATGAATTTTTGTCTGAGCGATGGTGCAGTTGATTGCCAATCTACAGAAAAAATTGATGTATCAAATGCAATTTTTATTAAAATGCCTAGATATGATGAGGTGGTAAGAAGACTGACTTCCAAAAAAACAGAAGTCATTAACAATGAAAATGCTAAGAATCAAGAAGAATTATATGAGAAATTAATGTTTCTAGCTAATACAAAAATAAAAGTTAGAATTGGCACTACTGGACAAGATGGATGGGTTAGTGAACATGGAGAACAGGAATTGTTAAAAGTAAAAGAGTTACTAAAAGATAATGATGTTTATCAAGCAATAGTAAAAAATCAATTTGGAGACCAATTATATTTAAATGGTTGGCTTAGTGCTTTTGATAAAGAAATAATTAATAATCCTGAAAATATTAAATTACTAGCAGTTAATAAGCCTTCCTACTTTAACTATGTATCAGAAGAAAATCGTAACAATGTAGAATTAATGAGGGAATGTGCTTGTCAAAAAGGAATTCATCCAATTTTGACTTGTTATGCAGGGAAAGATGTTCAAAATGATTTTGAGTTTATTTCTAACTTGATTATAAATTCAGATGAGAATACATTTGATTTTTATGGCAAAAGCGCTGAAAGTATCAATGGTAGTAATATGCGCTATGGAAAATCAATTGGAGTCAATGTTCAGTCTAATCCGATGTTTTGGCAATTATTAAATTCTAAAATTAAAAGTATCAATGAAAATACTTCAAGACAAATATTATTGTTTTCACCTGAAAAAGAATTAAATCTAGCTAAAGTGAATGCCATTATCTTAGAAGATGAAAATTTGGAAACTAATGTTGAAGTAACGCATAGGCCTGTTAGAAAATAGTTTTTGCTAAATAATTAAGTTGATATTAAAAAATTTAAAAGGAAGAGCTAAAAAACTCTTCCTTTTAAATAAAAAAGCCTTGATAATCAAGACTTCAAAATTCTAACTGGTCGGGAAGACAGGATTTGAACCTGCAACAGCTTGGTCCCAAACCAAGTGCTCTACCAAGTTGAACTACTTCCCGAAGTGGTGCGCTCGAAGGGATTCGAACCCCTGACCTTTTGGTTCGTAGCCAAACGCTCTATCCAACTGAGCTACGAGCGCATAAGCTCTTCTTCAAAAGATAAACTTATATTATCATAATAAATAGACCGCGTCAATATGTTTTTTGAAATTTGTTGTTCATTTTTACGAAAGCTTATTAAAATCTAAAATTTAAATGAAGTTTCATTAAGAAAATTGTATTCACTATGGCACTTTAATTGCCTTACTAACTTAAATAACGCCATATCACGCATTTTACATTCGAGCATTACATCAATATCAACATCAACTTTTTTTACTAAGTCAAGAAACTTGATAAAATCTTTTTCAGCTATATAATCATTATGACTTCTTTTATTTTTTCTGTTTCTAGGTGAAGAAAAGTGAACTTTGGGGTTATTCTTAGTTGCTTTCCAAGTTGCAAATATTTCTTCTAAATCTCTACTGGTTAATTTTTTATTTTTGTTGCATCGATAATGATGATAATCAAGAACCATTGGAATATTTAACTCTTTACAGACTCTTAGAGTATCTTCAAAAGTAAAAATCTTATCATCATTCTCTACAATAATAATATCTTGTAAATAGTTTGGTAGTTTTCTAAAATTAGTAATAAATCTTGCTAATGCTTCTTCCTTATTTTCTCTACCACTACCTATATGAATAATAGCTTTTCCTTCAATTCCTAATAATTTAAAAAGATTATAATGATATTCAATTTGTAATATAGAAGTTTGCACTACCTCGTCATTAATACTATTTAAAACACAGAATTGATCAAGATGAGTATCAACTCTTATCTTATGCTTTTTAATTTTTTTTCCAACTTCACTAAATCTTTCTGAAAATAATTTAATATAATCAAAATTAACTAATTGATGAGTAGCAAGAGGCACAATATTAGGTGACATTCGATAAAAGTGCACACCATTAATAATGTTATAATCAAGTACTTGACTAAAGATAAACAAATTCTTATTGACAATTTCTTTTAGTTTTCTTTGTGCTTCACTGCTACTAAGATTAGAGTAGGTTTTATAAGTCATTGTATGAGAGTAAGTAATTTTATCTAAAGTCAGAGGACTAGCAACATAACCAAGTTGTACTTTCATAACTATCACCATTTTTAGTATGGTACAAAAAAACTTAATTATTCTAAAATAATCTTTTCTAACATATATTAAAACGGGTGATAAATTTGCAAAATAAAATAAATATTGTATTTCCTAAAATAACATATCAAGCTTTAGCAAAAGAAATAACTAATTTTTTAAAGCAAGAGATAATAGATTTCTTAACAGTTTCAGAAGAAAATTATGCTATCGAAATACCAGGACATTTAACTATAACTTATGATTATTATACTTATGATAGTTATGATAGCTATGTATTTTATATTGAAAAATTTGTTTTCGGAGCCCATCCTGATCACCAAATAGTATCGTTTACTTATGATACTTTAACTAATAAGATGATAACTATTGATACTTTATTAAAAAAAGACCCCTTTATATTAAATTACTTATCAACAAATATAAGGGAACAATTTGTTAATGATAAAAAAATAGTTGATAAGAAAATGTTCTTAGAAGGAACCAAACCAGTTCCTTGGAATTATCAAGTATTTGCTTTTACTCCGAGAGGAATATTAGTTTTCTTTCCCCCATATCAAATAGCACCTTATGCAGAAGGTAGCTTTAAAAGAATAGTTCCATATCGTAACAATGATTTTTTGAAAAGATGACTTGTAAAGTGAGCTGATAATCGCTTTTTTATAGTTTCCTTTTTCCTCCTTAAAAGGTATAATAGTATTGAGAATATGGTAATAAAGGAGGAAATTTAATGATTAAAAATTATTTAAAGAATTTTGAAAAATATTCTATTCTCATATCAAGTTTATTAATAATACTAGGTGCTTTTTTATTAGTTCAACCACTTAAATCATTAGAAGTAGCAATTATTTTCTTTGCGGCAATCATGATTGTTAACGGAATAAGCAGTTTCTTTTCTTATTTTATGTTGGATAGAGCCGAAAGATTATTTAGTCTTGAACTAGTAACTGGAATAGTAACTATCTTAACAGGTACTTTGATGTATCTATATAGAACAGATCTTATTAATATCTTTCCAGTAATATTAGGAATCTGGATTATTGCTAGTAACTTAATTAAAATGCAATTATCTATCAACTTGAGTGTTTTTAAAGGAAGTAATTGGTTTTTACTTCTTATAATGCAAGTATTAATGGTGATTTTGGGAATAATTTTAATAACTAATCCATTTAGTTCAATAGTAGCTTTAACAACATTAGCGGGTTCATTCTTAATGATTTCAGAAACAGCTAGTTTAATAGAAAGTATTTATGTCTTAATTAAAATCAAGAATCTTTAATGATTCTTCTTTTTTTAAAAAAATGTGGTATAATAAGGCCAAGAAAAGAGGGAAGACCATGGAAAAATCTAAGCTTAGAAATATAGTGATTATTGTTTTTCTAACATTAGTATTAATCCTTTCTGTTTATTTAATAACTAGTAAGAAAGCTGAATCTAAAGAGAAAAATGTAACTGTGACGATTAGTACGGTGAAGAAAAACTATCTTTTAGGTGAAAGTAATAATGAGAGTTATATCATTACAAATTATAAAGGTGATTATAAAGAAAATGATAGAGTTAAATTTACTTATAAATTGAAAGATAAGAAAATAAAAGATGGAATAGTAAGTATTGCTATATCAGATGAAGATTTGATATCAACTAAAAGTAATAATATAAAAGAAGAACCAGTAATTGAAACACCTTCGATTAAAGAAGATAATACTAGCTCAAAGAAAGAAATAGTATCATCTAATGAAAATGTTCAAACTGTTAATAATTATAGTCAATCTAACATTGATGATACAGTTTTAACATATGTAAATAGTATGAAGAACACTAATCAAGGGTCATTGAAAGAAGGATTTATTAACGTTGTTGATTTTATCTTTTATAATGGTCAAATTAAAGGACATACTTTTGGAGAATTAACTGATGGTGCTAAGCTTAAAGTTTTAGAAACAGCTCTTTATTTAGATACTAAGATTAATAAATATTTTCCTAATTATAAAGAAGAAATAAGTAACAAGAGTGGGAGAGCTTATAATACAGTAAAGAGTAAAGTAGTAAGTAGTTATTTAAATATAACTTCTACTATTTGTACAAAGGATGCTCCTACTTGTGAAATGGCAAAAGAAGATTTTCAAACGATGAAAAAGAATTTCGGACTTTCTTGGTCCTTAATAAAAGAAATAGCCACTGACTCTAAAAATAGTATTAAAAATTGGTATGAGATATGGAGTGGAAAAAAGTGATTTCTTTTTTCTAATTCCTATGTTATTCTTTTGGTAGGAGGAATCATTTAATGAAAAACTTAAAAAAAGTACTATTTTTGTTTATGGTAGGATACTCTTTATTCTTTATCAATATCCATACTGTTGAAGCTGATGATACAAACTACTTAAATATTGAAAATGAAGATAGTAATAAAGTAGTAAATCATAGTCTTTTTACAGCAGGAGATGATATTTCTATCGATAGTAATATCAATGGTATAAATTTTGCTGCTGGTAATACTTTGGATATCAAAGGAAGCTCAGAGTATGGTTTGATTGCTGGAAATGAAATTGATTTTAATGGTTTAATTACAAGAGATTTGTTTCTTGCTGGAAACGAAATAAAGATTTCAAAAACTGCTAATATTGCAAGAGATGTTTATATTGCTGGAAATAATATAACAGTTAATGCTGATATTAAGGGTAATCTTTTCTTAGCTGGAAAGAAAGTTGTTATTAATTCTAAAAATATTACTGGAAATGTTAAAGTAGCAGCAGGAACTCTTAAGATAGCTGACGATACTGAAATTAAGGGTACCTTATTGTATAATCAAGATGCAACCTATCAAACTAGTAAGGCTACTATAAATAAAATTGAAACTTATCAAACAGAACAAAAGGAAGAAGATGTTGTTAGTTCTAGAGCAATAGCTTCATTTTTAATAGAAATAGTAACTAGCTTTCTTATCTTGCTAATGTTATATTATATTTTACCAGGTATTTTTATCCAACTAGATAGAATGAGCAAAGATACTAAATTATTAAACACAATAGGACAAGGCTTTATTTATCTCTTAGCAGTCCCTGTAATTTCTCTAGTAGCAATGGCTACAATAGTGGGATTACCACTAGGAGTGGTACTATTATTTTTCTATATAGTAACAATATCTTTATCAAGGTTAATATCAGCTATTTATTTTGGAAAACTAATGGCAAAAAAAATATTTCATTTAGATAATATTTATTTAGAATTGTTAATTGGAATTATCAGTATTAAAATTATTAGTATGATACCTTATATTGGACCTGTTTATCTATTCATAATGATTATTTTAGGTTTAGGACTAATGTATAATATGTATAAAAAACTTAGAATAAAGACAAAATAAAATGTAAATTTATGTAAATAAGTAAAAATGGTTGACAATTACTAGCAATAATATGTTATACTTAATTCACTTAAGAGAGCGCTAGTAAAGGCTTTAATTAATAAATTGAGTTTTTTGCGCTCTTTTTTTGTCGCTATCTAATAATTAAGGCGAGAGTGAAGATGTAAAGAAGAGCTGCGAAAAATGTCAAATAAATAAAAGAAAGGAATGGAAAAATGAAAGTATTAATTATTATTGCAGTTTTAAGTTTAGTTATTTTTTTAATGAGAAAAGCTTATGTTTATCTAAGAGGAGGTTATTGTGACTATATCGCTATGCACGAGATATCAAGCTTAAATCTAAAATATTATAGAGTCTTAAGAGATGTTGTCTTTGAAGTTGATGGGAAGACTCACAAGATAGATTATATGGCTTTATCTAAATATGGTATTTTTGTGATGAAAGTACGTAACTTTGGTGGCATAGTAACTGGTGGAGAGGATGATGAATTTTGGATAGAGCAGAATAAGTTCTTTAAGAAGAAGAGAATTAATCCAATTAAAGTAAATAAGAAAGAAATCAAGGCTTTAGCAAAATACCTACATATGAGTGAAGATAACTTTTTCTCTTTTATTTGCTTACCTAGTCAATGTAAGATAGATACTACTAATTATAAGTCACTAGTAGGTGATCCTGATTCAATTACTTATAAGATAGTAAAATATAAAGAGGAAATAGTTAATGAAGATGTTTTAAAACTTTATAATGAACTTAACAAATTAGTTACAACTAAGAATAATTTCTTTAAAGAACATGTTTTGGATAGTATCTATTTTGAATTAAACTTATATCATAATTTTGGTGTTTATTTCAAGATATAGTTCAAATTAACAAGAAAGAAATAGTAAGTTTTCTTGTTTTTTTTATACAATAGGAAAGTGAAAATATAATATTGACGAACAATCTTTCTACGTTATAATAGGAACATAAAACAAAAAAGGTGAGTAGTTATTAAAATAAAACTAGGAAAATAAAGATTGCTTTTATATTGACAACTATACCCCCTACCCCTATAATTAGATAAGAAAGAAGGTGCCATATATGAAAGCAAATTGTCAGGAATGTACAAGAACTAAACATCGAACAGAAGAAGAAAAGAAGAAACTAATCAGACGACTTAATATTATTTCTGGTCAGATAGGGGGACTTAAGCAAATGATAGAAACTGATAGATACTGTGATGAAGTTTTGATTCAGATATCCTCAGTTAATAAAGCTTTAAAAAGTCTTGGTAATGAAATATTAAAAAGTCATTTAGAAACGTGTGTAGTAAAAGACTTAAAGGACGATAAGTTAGAAGTAATAGATGATGTTATCGATTTATTTGGAAGGATTAACTCTTAATGAGAACTTATGTCAAAATCGAAGGAATAAGCTGTAGTCATTGTTTAGATACAATTGAAACAAATTTATTAAAAGAGAAGAATATAACTAAAGTTAAATTTCAAAAAAATATTGTTATCATTGACTATGCTGGTAAGCTTGAAAATAAGAAAATTATTAAACTAATAAATTCCTTAGGTTATTTTACGCAGAGTAGTTATATAAGTGATGATATAGTTTTATTAACTGATAAAACAAAAATAGTAGAAATAATCGCTATTTTATTATTAATAATTCTTATATTTTACTTACTAAATAAAATAATAGGTTTCAATATCTTCAATGTTATTCCAACTATTGATGAAAATATTACTTATGGAATGCTTTTTGTAACTGGTTTATTGTGTAAGTATGTGTGGTGCCATAAATTTATTAACAGTGATTAATAAAACTACTAAACGAAGCTATAAAAAACCGATTCTTTATAACTTAGGAAGACTTATTTCCTATACACTTTTAGGTGGAATAATTGGTTTAATTGGTAGTGCCTTAACTGTTAATAAAACAGTAACTGGTGTTGTGTTATTACCTTACTAGTAGCTATTATAATGTTTCTGATGGCTCTTGCTATGCCCTGTTAAATTAATCATTCACGTTGATGAAGAAAAACTAACAGGATGTAATAATGAGATATATCTAGCTAAATATAAGATAAAGAAAAAACTAAAAATAGGGGATAACATTATCGAATTTACTCCTACAAAAGAAGAAATACTGACTTATACTTGTTATATGAATATGATTAAGAATAATATTAAAGTTATCAATAATAAAAAATATTTTGAAAGGAAAAGTTGATATGAATGTAATTTTAAGTATTGAAGGAATGAGTTGTAGTGCTTGTTCATCAAGTTTAGAAAAGTATTTAAAAAGACAAGAAGGTATAATTGATGCTTCTGTCAATCTTGTTTTAGCAACAGCTAATATAACTTATAGTGAAAATCTGACATTAGCTGATTTAGAAAGATTTATTAAAGAAGCTGGTTATAAAAGTTTAGGTATCTATTCACCAGATAACTCCTTTAAAGAACAAAAATTAGATAAAAAATTATTCATTACTTACACATTCCTAACTATTCTAATATTATATATTTCAATGTCTCATATGGTTGGACTACCAGTATTACCATATCTTAATATGGAAAAATATCCTTTAAACTACGCACTAGCATTATTAGTATTATCACTTCCTTCTCTATGCTATGGTAAAGATATCTTGAAAAATGGCTACTTAAATCTTATTCATAAAGCACCTAATATGGATACTTTAGTAGCAATTGGAGTTTTATCAAGCTTTCTTTATAGTTTAGTTAGTACCATAATGATTATTAATAATCACTTTTCTTATGTTGAAAATCTATATTATGAATCATTTTGTATAGTAATTTATTTTGTTAAGTTAGGCAGGTTTATTGATACTAAGAGTAAAGCTAAAACCAAAGAAGCTATTAAAGAATTAGTTCAGGTAACACCAGCTAAAGCAATTTTAAAAACAAGTGAAGGTGAAAAAGAAGTTAATATAGATGAAGTGAAAAAACACGATATTTTAATTTGTAAGCCAGGTGAAAAAATAGCGGTAGATGGAGCTATTATTAGTGGAAGTGCTTATTTTGATGAAGCTTTTATTACTGGAGAAAGTAAATTAGTAAAAAAGGGAACTGGTGCTAGTGTAATAGCAGGAAGTATTAATACCAATGGTTATATTACTTATGAAGCACTTAGAATTGGAAAAGATTCTACCATTTCCGAAATAGTTAGATTGGTAGTAGAAGCTACTAATACGAAACCAACGATTGCTAAATTAGCCGATAAAGTTAGTGCCATTTTTGTACCAAGCATTATGATAATCGCTTTAATAACTTTAATCATTAACCTATTAACAAATAGTTTAGATGTAGCTTTAACTAGATTTGTTACCGTATTAGTGGTTGCTTGTCCTTGTTCGTTAGGTTTAGCTACTCCGTTAGCAGTTATTGTCAGTGAAGGAATTTGTGCTAAGAATGGTCTTTTAATAAAAAATAGTGAGACTTTAGAGAAACTAAATAATATAGATACTGTTATTTTTGATAAAACAGGTACACTTACTTATGGTAATTTACAAATTGCTAAACTATATAATTATAGTAATTATGATAATAATTATTTATTAGAAATAGTAGGAAGCTTAGAAAGTAAATCGACTCATCCCATTGCAAAAGCTTTTCAAAAGAAAAACTCTTTGGAAGTTAGTAGATTTAATAATATAGCAGGTCTTGGTATAAGTGGTAATATCAATGATAAGAGATACTATCTAGGAAATGCTAAGTTAGTTGACCAATTAATGATAGAAGACATTCATATTAATGATTATAATTCTTTAGTACAAGAAGGAAGTAGTATCATTTATGTTATGGAAGAGAAAAACATAATAGCTTTAATAGGAGTTAAAGATACTTTAAGAAATAATGCTAAAGATGTCATAAAGAAAATTAAAAAACAGGGAAAAAAGGTTGGAATGTTAACAGGTGATAATTTACAAACCGCCAGAATTATTAGTAAAGACTTAGCTCTTGATGGTGTTAAAGCCTCTCTTCTTCCTAAAGAAAAAACAGAAATTATTAAAAGAATGTTAGCAAGTGGTAAAAAAATAATGATGGTGGGAGACGGTATAAACGATGCCCCAAGTCTTGCTACTGCTACCATTGGTGTAGCTATTGGTAGTGGAACAGATATTGCTAATAATTCAAGTGATATTATTCTAATGAATGACAATTTAGAAAATATCATTAATTTATTTACTATTAGTAAGAAGACAATCAACAATATCAAGCAAAATCTTTTCTTTTCCTTCTTCTATAATATCTTAATGATACCAATTGCTATGGGATTATTTTCAAAATTTAATATTGTGATGAATCCGATGATAGCAGCTTTAGCAATGACTTTAAGTAGTTTAACAGTTGTCTTTAATGCTCTTCGTCTTAGAAAAATAAAATTAGAAAGGAATGAGTAAAAATGTTTAATAAAAAGATTAAAACCATAATCAAAGTAGAAGGGATGAGTTGTAACCATTGTGCTAATAAGGTTATCACTTCTTTAGAAGAATTAGAAGAAGTTTCTAAAGTGAAAGTTGACTTAAAAAGCAAAGAAGTAACGATTTTTAGTAAAGAAACTTTAAACTTAGAAAAAATAAAAGAAAAAATTAATGCTTTAGATTATAAATATATGGGAGTAAAATAGATGAAGAAAGTTGGTTATTTAGTATTACTATTCCTTGTGATATTAATAGTTAGTGGCTGTAGTAATAAAGAGGTAAAAAAAGAAAAACAAGAAAAAAATAAATATATAATAGTAACAGCTGATGAAGATGATAACATCACATTAGATACAACCAAGATAACTAAAACAGCAACTTTTGTGACGGGGTAATCATTCAGTTCATTCTAGTTAGAGGAACGTATGACAAGGTTAGAATCACTTTTAATACTTGCCAAGTTTGCAATCCTTCTCCTAAGGCTTATTTTATTCAAAAAGGCAATTACTTGGAGTGTCAAAATGTGGGACAAAGTTTCATATAAACAAAATTGGTATTGAAAAAGGTGGTTGTAATCCTACACCTGTTGAGAAAAAAGAAGAAAAGGATAATAAAATAATCATTAATAAAAGCTATATAGATAGCTTCAAAACAAAGTTTAAAAACTTACAAGAAAAAATAAGTGAAGATTAGAGGTTAATTATGAACGAAATAAAATGTCCAAACTGTGGAACAGTATTTAAAATTGATGAGAAACAATATGATTCTATTGTAAAACAAGTAAGAGATAGTGAATTTAAAAATGAGATAGCTTCAAGACAAGAACAGTACGAAAATGATAAAAAACAAGCGATAAAGTTAGCAGAAAATGAAATTGAAAAACAAATGACTGACCAATTAAAAACTAAAGAAGAAGAAATAATCAAGTTACGTGAAGAGTTAAATAACAAGAAGCAATTAGAAGAAACAGTTTTAGAAAATACTAAAATAAAAACAGCTAATGAATATAAAGAAGAAATTGCTAATTTGAATCTTAAGATTAAAGAATTAGAAAATGAGAAAGATAAAAATATTTCAAGTTTGAAAAATCAAATAGAATTAGATAATAAAGAATATGCTCTAAAAGAAAAGAATTTAAAAGATGTTTATGAAAATAAACTAAAAGATAAAGATGAAATGATAGCTTATTACAAAGATATGAAAGCAAGACAGTCAACTAAAATGATAGGGGAAAGTTTAGAGGTACATTGTAATAATCAATTTAATACTTTAAGACCGTTATTTCCTAATGCTTACTTTGAAAAAGATAATGATGCTAAAAGTGGTTCTAAAGGAGATTTTATCTTTAGAGATTATGATGATGAAAAAACAGAAATTGTATCTATTATGTTTGAAATGAAAAATGAAGCTGATATGACTGCTACAAAACATAAAAATGAAGACTTTTTTAAGGAACTTGATAAAGATAGGAGAGAAAAAAATTGTGAGTATGCAGTTTTAGTATCATTATTAGAAATTGATAATGACTATTACAATACGGGGATAGTAGATGTTTCTCATCGTTATCCTAAGATGTATGTCATTAGACCACAATTCTTTATTCCTTTAATAACCCTAATTAGAGGAGCAGCTCTTAATTCTATGAAGTACAAAAAAGAAATGATTACTCTTCAAAATCAAAACATCGATATATCACACTTTGAAGAAAATATGAATGCCTTTAAAAGTGGTTTTGCGAGAAATTATCGTTTAGCGTCAGAAAAGTTTAGTAAAGCGATTGATGAAATAGATAAGACAATTGATCATTTACAAAAAACGAAAGAAGCATTATTATCGAGTGATAAAAATTTAAGATTAGCTAACAACAAAGCGGAAGAGTTAACTATAAAGAAGTTGACATCCAATAGTCCAACAATGGCTAAACTATTTGAAGAAGAAAAGGCTAAAAAAGTAGGAGAAAGTCTTTAGTTGACAGTAAAATACTAAATATCTATAATAAAAAAGAAATTTACTAAGAGGGTGGTTTTATGATTTATCTTGATAATATAGCAGCAAGTTTTACCGAAGATGCAGTTTTAGATGTTTTTTGTAATATTACTAGAAAATATTATGCTAATCCGAATTCTTCACACAAGTTAGGTCTAGCGGAAAATAAACTTATTGAAAGAGCAACTACTAATATTGCTGAGTTACTTTCAGTTTCTAAAGAAGAAATAATCTATACTTCAGGTGGAACAGAAGCAAATAACTTAGCTATCAAAGGGCTTAGTCTTAGTTATAAAAATTATGGTAAACATATTTTAATAAGTGGCTTAGAACATAACTCTATTACAAGTTCTGCAGTTAGTTTAGAAAGACTTGGCTTTGAAGTAGAAGTTATTCCCATTACTTCTTCTGGAATAGTTGATATTGAAGCTTTAAAGTTAATGTTAAGAAATGATACCATTCTAGTAAGTATAACTTCTGTTGACAGTGAATTAGCACTAGTTCAACCTATTGAGAAAATTGCTACTATCTTAAAGAATTATCCTAATTGTCACTTCCATACAGATGCTACTCAAGCAATAGGAAAAGTAAAGATTAATTATGATGGAGTTGATTTAATAACTGTGAATCCTCATAAATTTCATGGATTAGATAATTTTGGTATCTTAATAAAAAAGAACGGCGTTCGTTTAACTGCCCAAATAGAAGGTGGAAAGTCTACCACTATTTATCGTGCTGGGACGCCATCAATTGCTAATATTTTAGCTTTAGAAAAAGCTTTAGAAATAGCACTTACCAATCAAGAGGCAAGATTTAACTATCTAGCAAAATTAGGAACGAAAATTAAAACAAAGCTTAAAGAATACAAAAATGTTTCAATTAATAGTAGAGAAAATTCTTTACCATCTGTTATTAATTTCAGTTTGTTAGGTGTCAAAGCATTAGATATAGAACATTACTTTGAAAAATACGACATTTACTTATCAACTAAGACTTCTTGTTGTCCTATAGCAACACCATCTAAGTTAGTATATGCTTTAACCAAAGATAAACAAAAAGCATTATCTTCTATTAGAGTTAGTCTTTCGTATAAAACAACAGAAGCAGAAATAGATGAATTCTTAAGCGTATTTGCTTTGTTATATAAGGAGTATGAAAATGGAAAAGTATAAAGAAATAGAAAGAAGTATAATTAAAAAATATCGTAAGGATATCTTTTCAAAGTTTATAAAAGCTGTTAGTGAATATGAATTAATTAAAGAAAATGATAACGTAATGGTTTGTATTTCTGGTGGAAAAGATTCCTTTTTACTAGCAAAATGTATTCAAGAATTAATTCGTCATGGTAAAGTTAACTTCAAGGCGAGGTATGTTGTAATGGATCCTGGCTATAATGAATATAACCGTGCAATGATTGAAGACAATGCCAAGATATTAAATATTCCTATTGAAATATTTGAAAGTGATATCTTTGATGTAGTAAGCAATATAGATTCAAGTCCTTGTTATATGTGTGCTAGAATGAGACGAGGTTTTCTATATAGTAAAGCTAAAGAATTAGGTTGTAATAAGATAGCATTAGGTCATCATTTTGATGATGTTATTGAAACAACATTACTTTCTATGTTATATGGTTCAGAAATAAAAACAATGATGCCAAAATTACATAGTGATAATTTTGAAGGCTTAGAACTAATAAGACCTCTATACTTAGTCAAAGAAGAATCTATTATCTCTTGGCGCAACAGTAACGAACTAACCTTTATCAATTGTGCTTGTCGTTTTACAGAAGGCTGTTCTTTAATAAATGATGGAACTAGTAAGAGAAAAGAAATGAAAGAGCTAATTAAAAATTTGAGAAAAATAAATAAAAATGCTGATTATAACATTTTCAAGAGTTTAGATAATGTTAATCTTGATTGCGTTTTAGGAACGAAAACTAATGGTGTATATAAAAGTTTTCTAGTAGATTATGATAAGAAAGATGAAAATAAATAAATCTTTCTTTTTTTTATGTTCATTTAAGAAAATACATGAAAGGAAGGGATAAATTAATCAAATAAAAACTTATAGAAAAATATATATTAAAAAGGAGATACTTAAATGAAACGAGATGTAAAAAATGTAACTTTCATTTTTTATAAGCTTTTCCTTTTTTTACTTATGTATCAAGTTTAATTTTATTATTTTATTAAAGCAGTCATTCAATACGAATTAACGATATTAAAAAAATTAGCACTCAATGTTGACATTTGCTAATTCTAGTGATATTCTACTAATTGTTAGAGGGAAAACTAACAAGAAGGAGATGCAAATATTTTGAAAAAACAATTTAAAGCAGAATCAAAAAAATTATTGGATATGATGATTCATTCCATTTATACAAATCAAGAAATATTTTTAAGAGAATTAATTTCTAATGCTAGTGATGCTCTTGATAAATTATATTATAAATCACTAACAGATACTAAAATAAAATTAAATAAAGAAGACTTAGAAATAAGATTAATACCAGATAAAGAGAATAGAACATTAACTATCAAAGATAATGGTATTGGTATGACTAAGGAAGAGTTAGAAAATAACTTAGGAACAATTGCAAAAAGTGGTTCTGAATTATTCAAAGAAAATATGAAAGACGAAAAAAACTTATCAATAATTGGTCAGTTCGGAGTTGGCTTTTATTCAAGTTTTATGGTAAGTGATAAAGTAGTAGTTAATAGTAAATCATTAGATGGAGAAGCTAATACGTGGGAAAGTGAAGGAGCTAGTGGTTATACTATCGATAAGTCAGATAAAAAAGATGAAGGAACAGAAATTATCTTATATCTAAAAGAAGATACTGAAGAGAATAACTTCAGTGATTTCCTAGAAACTTATACACTTGAAAGATTAGTTAAGAAATATTCTGATTATATTCCTTATCCTGTTAAGATGACAGTAGAAGAGACAAAGAAAACAGATGATGATAAGGAAGAAACAGTAGAAGTTGATAAGACCTTGAACAGTATGACACCTATTTGGAAAAAGCCAAAAAGTGAAGTAAAAGATGAAGAGTATCAAGATTTTTATACTGATAAGTTCTATGATTATGAAAAACCTTTAAAAGTAATTCGCAGTGAAGTAGAAGGAAGAACTAGTTACCAAACCTTATTATTCATTCCTTCACATGCACCATATAACTATTATTCAAAAGATTATGAAAAAGGTTTACAACTATATTCTAAAGGTGTATTGATAATGGATAAATGTAGTGATTTACTACCAGATTACTTTAGTTTTGTTAAAGGTTTAGTAGATAGTGAAGATATTGCATTAAATATTTCAAGAGAAACTTTGCAGGAAAATTATCAAATACAAGCTATTGCTAAGAGTTTAGAATCAAAAATTAAAAAAGAGTTAGAAACTATGCTTTCAAAAGATAGAGAAACTTATGAAAAATTTTATCAAGACTTTGGTATGCAATTAAAATATGGTATTTATTCTACATATGGAATGAAGAAAGATTTACTTCAAGACTTATTACTATTTAATTCTTCAAATGATAAAAAATATACTACTTTAAAAGAGTATGTAAGTAGAATGAAGAAGGACCAGAAAAATATTTACTATGCTTGTTCTGAAAGCTTAGAGAAGTGTGAAATGCTTCCACAAGTTGATGCTGTTAAAGAAAAAGGTTATGAAGTATTATATTTAACTGAGTATTTAGATGAATTTACAATTAAAACTTTAAGTGTGTATGATGATAAGACATTTATGAATGTTGCAGATGAAAAGTTAGATCTTTCAACTGAAGAAGAGAAGAAAGAACTAGAAGAAGCTAATAAGTCTTATAAAGATATGTTAGATAAGATGAAATCTACTTTAACTGATTCAGTTGTGGATGTAACATTTACTAATCATTTAAAAAATCACCCAGTTTGCTTAAAGACTAAAGGTGAAGTATCAACTGAAATGGAAAAAGTTTTACAAACTATGCCAAACAATCAAAATGTTAAAGCGGAGACTGTTATGGAAATTAATATGAATCATCCTATTACTAAGAAGATGGAAGATTTATATAATAATAAAGAATTTGATACATTAGATAAGTATAGTAAAGTTCTTTATCAAGAAGCAAGATTGATTGAAGGTCTATCAGTAGAAAATCCTACTGAATTAAGTAATCTAATTTGTGATTTATTGGCAAAGTAAGGAAATTAACTCCTTACTTTTTTGATGTATAAAATTTAATTAAAAATTTTAAAAAAATATTGATGAACATATATTCTATGCTATAATAGATGACATACCTTGAAAGAAACGAGGCGTTAAATCAAAGCATTATTATATTTATTATATTGATATTAAAAGAAAATTTATAAAAGAATAAAATAGTGGTTATAGTACCTAATAAAAATAGTAGGGTGTCACTCATCCGAAATTCGTCTGTGGAGAAACAAAAATGTTTCGATGAAGCAGAAAGTCTATCTCTCTAGTCGCTATCTTTTACAATCTTCGACAAATTTCGACAAGCAGAATGATATATAATACTCCTGAAAGGAAGTGTCATATCATTGTGTCTTATTTAGAGATAATTTTGAATAATTGTGTCTATTTGTTATGTCCAATTTCTCTATATCTAATATATATATCGTATAGAAAAAACATTAATAAAGAAGTAAATACTATTGCATTTGAATTAGCTATTTCTTCTTCTTTATACTTTATACTTAGGTGTGGAATGCCCCTACATCATAACTATCCGACTATGTTATTTGATGTACCTTTACTTTTAGCCTTTTCTAAGAAAAAAACAGGCTTTAGTATTGTTATTTCCATTGTATTAATTATTTATCAAACTATCTTTCTAAAAACTATGCCTTTATTATTAATTGTAGAATATACAGTCTACTTCTTAGGTTATTTACATTTAAATGAACGTAAATTCTCTTTAGGAAATCTAATTCATGGTTTTATTATTGTTAATAGTTTCTTTCTGGCTATAAAAGTATTTTGGTTTATTTCCCCAAATGATTGTTACGACAATAATATCATCTACCTTTGTTGTATAATTATTGTAATTTATCTAGTTAGTTCTATGATTCTTTATTTTCTGTATAAGGGTGAAAAAATTGTCGATTTTAATAATAGTTTATATAACATTCAGAAAGAAAAAGAATTACGGGCATCATTATTTAAAGTAACACACGAGATAAAAAATCCCATTGCTGTTTGTAAAGGTTATCTTGATATGTTAGACCCGTCAGATAATAAAAAATGTACTAAGTATATTCCTATATTAAAAAGTGAAATTAATAGAACTTTAGTTTTGATGGATGACTTTTTAGACTATACAAAAATAAAGATAGAGACTGAAGAAATAGACTTAGTTATGTTATTTGAAGAATTAGATTCAGCATTAAGACCACTTTTTTCTAATAAGAAAATTACAGTTAATTATAATATACCTTACGAAGAATTATATTTTGAAGCTGATTATAATCGCTTGAAGCAAGTTTTTATTAATTTATTAAAAAATGCCTTAGAAGCAAAAGACGAAACTAAAGAGTATAACTATATAGATGTAACTGTTAAAGAAACTGAAAGTGACATTTTTATAAAAATAAAAGATAACGGTATTGGTATGACAAAAGAAGAATTGGACAAAGTAGGACAGATGTTCTTTACTACAAAGAAAAAAGGCTCTGGACTTGGTACTTGTTTATCGAAGGAGATAATTAAACTCCATAAAGGAAATATAACTTATTCCTCACACAAAGGAGAATGGACTGAAGCAATTATAACTTTACCAAATATTAAAGTTATGTCATAATAATGATGGTGTTATTATGATAGAAGAAATAAAGAAAAATTTGAAAAATCAATTAACTGATTATAGATACAATCATTGTTTACGAGTAGCTGATGTTGCTAAAGATTTAGCAATATTTTATAAAGAAGATGAAGAAAAAGCTTACTTGACTGGATTAGTCCACGATATGGCAAAAGAATTTACTAAAGAAGAAAATTTAGAATTTGTTAAAAGTCATAACCTTCCAAAAGAAGTCTTGAGTAAAGAAAATAGCAAATTTCTTCATGGTATTATTGGAGCTATAATAGCTAAAGAAACATATCATTTTACTGATGATATGTTTAATGCTGTTTATTATCATACTGCTGGTCATCCAGAAATGAGCAAATTAGAAAAAATTGTTTATCTAGCTGATAAGATAGAACCTGGCAAGAATTATGAAGGTATAGAAGAAGAGCGAAAACTAGCTTATCAAGATTTAGATCAAGCGGTGATATTATGTTTAAAAACAAAAATAGCAAAGTTAACAAAGGAAGGTAAAAAAATTCATCAGAATACTATAGATACACTTAATTATTTGGAAAAAAAAGCAAGTGCTACTACTAAATAATGTTTTGTCTCGATTAAAAAACTGTGGTACAATAACTTATATAAAAGAGTAGAGGGTGATGAAATGTTAGGTGATATCAAAGAGATAGTTGATAGTAACGTTTTTGTTAATTTATCAATTGATATTTCAAAACAAACAAATCTAGTTGATTTACATATAATTTTTGAAGACGGTCCAGCTAAAGTTGTAGGGCAAATTGTCAGTACAACGCGAACTGTTTTAAAATCCAATATAGTTGGTGAAATAAAAGATGATAAATTTCTTCCAGGTGTAAGTAGCAAACCATCTTTTAAATCAACAGTTAGAATAATTAATATGGAAGAGTTGGAATTGCTTTTAGGTAGAACAACTCCGCAGGCTGGTGAAGTTCTTTTTGGCTATTCTAATATTTATCAAAATTATCCAATTCACGTAAATGTAAATTCTTTTTTTAGTAATCATTTTGCTATTTTGGGAAATAGTGGAGCTGGTAAAAGCTTTTCCGTATCAAGAATTTTACAAAATGTTTTTGCTAGTAAAATAGCAAGCCCAGTAGGAGCTCATGTTTTAATGTTTGATGCCTATGGTGAGTATACAAGAGCCCTAAAAGATATAGATAAAGTGAATCCAAGTATGCATTACACTACTTATACAACTAGCACAAATAATGAAGTTAGTGCACCAATTAATATTCCTCTTTGGTTATTAGGAGTAGATGATATAGCATTGCTTTTGGATGTAACTTCAACTAATCAATTACCAATTATTGAAAAAGCATTAAGTTTAGTTCCAATTCTGACTGGAGAAGAAGAAACGGTTATTAGATATAAAAATGATATTATTGCAAGAGCAGTAGAAGATATTTTATTGAGTGGTTCTCAATCAACTAAAATAAGAGATCAAGTAACAGCAGTTCTTACAAAGTTTCATACAAGAGATTTATCACTTGAAAGTCAGATAGTACAACCAGGCTACACAAGGACCTTGAAGCAATGTCTTTATATAGATAAGATGGGAAAATTGGTGGAAATGGAGGTGGTTGTCAATTTTGTAAAACAATTTATTTTACAAGATGAAGAAGCTACTCCAAAAACTAATAAAATGATTGCTTATACTTTGAAAGATTTGGAAACGGCAATGGATTTTGCTCTAATCAGTGAAGGCGTTTTAAAAAGCGATAAAGTTTATGATTATGCTAATGTTTTAAGCGTAAGACTTCATAGCTTAGTAAATAGTCCAAATCACGTTTTCTTTGATGCCACTTCTTATATAGATAGGGCAACTTATATAAATGATTTATTTACAGATTTAAACGGTAATCACTGTCAAATAGTTAATTTCAATATAAGCTACATTGATGATAGATTGGCCAAAGTAATAACAAAAATGCTATCAAAGTTGGTGTTTGATTATACAGTTGAAAATCCTAGTAGAGGAAGCACACCATTCCATATAATAATTGAAGAAGCACACCGTTATGTTCAAAAGGATACTGATACAGAAATACTTGGTTATAATATTTTTGATAGAATAACTAAGGAAGGAAGAAAATATGGCGCTCTTCTAGGACTTATTACACAAAGACCTAGTGAACTTTCTGATACAGCAATTTCGCAGTGTTCAAACTTTGTTGTTCTAAGAACATTACATCCAAAGGATTTACAATATATAAAAGAAATGGTTCCAAACGTTTCGGCTGAAATAGTAGAAGAACTAAAAAATTTAAAACCAGGTAATTGCATTGCATTTGGAAGTGCCTTTAAAGTTCCAACTAGTATGTATTTTCAAAAAGCTGATCCCGAACCACTTTCTAATAACGTTGATATCAGTAAAGTATGGTATCAGCCTGGAAATACAATGTAGCCAAAAACAAAACCAGCAATAGCACCAATGAAATGGCTACCATGGGAAATGAAATCTTTTTGACCAAAAAGTTTTATTTCATCAATTACATAAAAAATACAGATTAAAATGAAAGTTAAAGGAATCTTATTAAAAGAAAAATTCACAAGAGAAGAAAGAACTATCAACATAAAAGTAATGCCACTAGCTCCTAGAATTTTATTCCTAGTAAAGATAGAATTAACAATTCCAATTATTAAAGAAGTAGCAGTTATCATTATTAGTAAATTAATACTGCCATATTTTTCTTCAATCATTGGACCAATTAACAAAATATAGAGAAAATTATGTGTAAAGTGCTCCCAATTAGCATGGCCAAATATATGAGTTAATAGTCTTATATAAGTTAGTGGATTAAATGGATTGCTACGATAAGTAGAAAATAATAAATCATTACTTTTTCCTTTTGTTAATCTATTCAAAATAAGAGCAACTAAAGAAATAAAGAAAAATGATAAAATAATTATTGAATTATATTCTAAATAGTTTAAGACTTTCATTACTACCACCTCTTTTAGTATTATACAAAAAATATTTGTATCAAGCCAGAGGTGGCTAAAAAAGTCTTTTCCTTTTTAGAAAAGTATGTTATTATAAATAGTAGTTAAGGTAGGAGGTTAAGCATATGGCTTTCAACGATAAATTAAAAAAATTAATGGGACAAGATGGAACAGATTCAAACGAAGAAATTAAAGAGGAGGAATATTACAAAGTGTCAAGAGAAGAATATGAAGACGATAATGGGGTAGCTGGTAGCAAAATGATGTTACTTGAGCCACGCGCTTATTCAGAATCACAACAGATTGCTGATCATTTAAAGAATCGTAATGCAGTAGTTGTTAATTTGAAGCGAGTAACTCCAGATCAAGGAAAAAGAATAGTAGACTTTTTATCAGGTACACTTTATGCTATTGGTGGAGATTTACAAAAATTAGGTGGAGGAATATTTCTTTGCACACCAAATAATGTAAATGTAGAAGGAAAAATAAGTGACGATGTACCAGCAACTAAGTCAACAAAGAAAAGTAAGAGTGAAGAAGATGACGAATTCGACTGGTAATTAGTTAGTAACTTAAAAATGTAAAGTTTAATAACTTGTATTAGATAAGTATTAAGGGTGGATGACCTATTTACCAATGTAGTAACAAAAATAGGATAAAAGTTTTAGATGTTAGTTAAAAACATATTCTAGAATAAGAGCACTATTAATCAATTACTAATAAAGACTTACTAAATGCTTGAAAGTTAGGAATATTATAAGAAAAAAGTTTAAAGAAAGACTTAGTACATGGTAAGTACTACTTAACATACTGTTAATAGTACATTTTTAAAAGTGAAAATATATTAGCAAACAGATATTTTGTAAGAAATCTTAAAAAATAAAAATTATTGTAAAACAACAATTGATAGTGGTAGAAAAGCTTGAAGTACTAGACTTAGAGAGGATAAGTCTATTTTTTGCTAGAAAGGAGAATTTTTTTGGAAGAGTTAACAGAAGATTATGAAGAATTACTATTAAAATATAATGCTGCTTTAAAAACTCTTGAAACGCAAATTGCTATCTTGATTCAAGACTATGAGTTTAAGAATCATTACAATCCCGTTGAACATGTTAAAAGTAGAATAAAAAGTTATGATAGTATTGTTAATAAATTAAAGAGTAGGGATTATGACGTTACTGTTGAAAATATTGAAAATCACATTCATGATGTTGTTGGCCTTAGAATTGTGTGTTCTTTTTTATCTGATGTTTATGCAATAGTTAAGTTATTAGAAGATAGCGATCAAATAACAGTACATACAAAAAAGGACTATATTTCTAATCCTAAAGATAGTGGTTATTCTAGTTACCATCTTTTGGTTTATGTTCCAGTTTATTTAATTGATGGTGTAGAGATGGTGGAAGCAGAAATTCAAATTAGAACTGTTGCAATGGACTTTTGGGCTAGTTTAGACCATAAAATAAGATATAAATTCAAAGGCGATATACCTAATCAAATACAAGAAAATATGTATAAGTGTGCTTTGGATATTAATGACTTAGATCAAAAAATGGTAGATATGAATAATCAAATGCGAACTATTATTGAAGATCAAGAAATCATATAGAATAAAAAAGGAGCCAAATTAAATGACTCCTTTTAAGTATTATTTAATATTAATAAGTTTTTTATTTTTATTCTCATCAATTTTTGGAACAGTAATATGTAAAGTACCATTATCATAAGAGGCTTCAATATTTTCTTCATCTACGTCTCCTAGATAGAAACTACGAGAGTATTTTCCATAAACTCTTTCACGACGAATATATTTCTTTTTCTCATCTTTATTTTCTTCTTCGTGTTTCTTTTCAGCACTAACAATTAAGTTTCCTTTATTACATTCTACTTTAATTTCATCTTTTTTGAATCCAGGTAGGTCCATATCAACATGATAAATATTCTCTTTCTCATAAATATCACATTTCATTTTAGCTCCTTCCTCTTCAAATAAATCATCTAATGCGTTATCAAAATAAAATCTTCTTGGTAACATAATTATCACTTTCCTTTCACAATTATGTTATAACACTATTATTAGCAGTTGTCAATATGGAGTGCTAAAAAAAATAAAAATTTTAAGCATTTCAATTATCTTCAATGTATTCTAAGTTTGCTAAGGACAAATTATAATTAGAATATTCTTTATAGAAATCAATATCAGAAGTATTATCATAGTTAACTATACAACTATTTATAGTTAAAGGTTCAGCTTTATAATTGATTTTTGAATATTTTAACCATTATAATCTAGAAGATATTGATTATTTTTATAAAAAAGTGTTATTTGTATAAAAAAATTAAAAAAAGCTCTTGCTATAACTCTGTAATTTTGATAAAATAACTTTGTTACTTGAGATGGCGGCGTTGGTGAAGTGGTTAACACGCTGGTTTGTGGCACCAGTATGCATGAGTTCGATCCTCATACGCCGCCCCATATTGAAATTTACGCACATATCTGTGTGTTAAATAAGTAAAAGTTCGTAATACTTGGTATTATGGACTTTTTTTAGCGAATGTTGGAATAAATAAGATATTAAGAATTAAATATATAATAAACTAAACTGAGAATATTTTACAGAAAAGAATATTACTTTTAACAACTTTAATCTAGGATTAAAATAATCACATAAGAACTGGCATAGATAAACTGATTTTGCTTTGTTATGATGACACAGGTTTACATAATAAAGAACTAAATGATGTTGTTACTTTATCGGAAATAATAAATATAGTTGATGTGTTTTTAGAAAAAATGTAGTTTATTTTTTAAACTTATAAGACTAAAAAAATGTTTCTCTATCTACTTTAATAATAAAGACTATGGAGATAAATAAGTATAACTGCTATCATAATTTCTTGGTTAAGAATTTTTACAGTGATTCAATTTGATTCAAACAAAAAAGGCTATTGCTAATGAAAATGTTTTTCCATTTCCAGTTAATCCTAAATTTTTTAGTGATTACTATAGGAATACGAATAATCTTAAAAATGAGAATAATGTCTCATTACTGTGATAGTAACAATCCGATTTATTTCTATAGTTGTGGTCAGATAAATTTTCATAATTATGTAAAAATGAGAAGTAATGATATAAAACAAATAGCTCCAGAATTATTATTGAGGTTTAATGAAAATTTTGATAAAACTATGATTGATGTTAAGACCATGGTTGACTATTTAATAACATTAAATCCTATAGTACAAATTTATTTTGTAGACATAATGGGAAATGTTAATTGTGTAGTTAGAAACGATTGTCATCCTAATTATGCTTGTCAATGTTATATGAAAAAGAGATTAGCTAATGTTATAGATAAATCAATAAGTTAAAATAAAAGTTGCAACATGCGACTTTTTTTGTACATGTCATAAAACTAGATGGTGAAGGTCTCAAAATATGTATTTGTCGCAGACTAGATAGTAATTGCAAAATATAAACTAGTAATGGAATGTTAAAAGAACTAATCACAAAGTTGAGTCTTTATTAATAAAAAATTGGTATTAAGAGTTGTTTGATGAATAGGTTATCGACATACAACAAAGTTTCAAAGATAAACGTAATTTGATATGTAGATTAAGACAATAAATGTTGAAAGAGTTAAGTTTTATTCTATTAGGTTCTATAAGTGAATAAGTAGCAACGATAAATTATATGATGTCTTTTATAATAAATCAGAATGTATATAAAGAAAAATTACAAAATTCAATAAAAAAATAGAACAAAGACTAATATCTGTGTCCTAGATTATTACTTACCTTGCAATAAATATATAAATGAATATCCAATCGTAAAGTATCATGATATGGTGATGTTAGGAACAATGAAAAATTTAACTTCTATTAAAATTCCTATACACTTGATAATAAAAATAAAACTAGCTATCTCTAGCTAGTGAATGTTAATTATGGTGGAGAATAGGAGGATCGAACTCCTGACCTTCTGCGTGCAAAGCAGACGCTCTCCCAGCTGAGCTAATTCCCCGTAACAACACATTAAATATACCATATACTTTATAATAGTGTCAATACTTTTTTGAAAAAAATTAAATAAAATTATTCATACTCTAATTGGACTGCAAACGCAACTTGTTGACCACTAAGATAAAAAGTGATATAATAAGCCCACAAATGGGGGATAGGTATGCAAAAAGAAATTTTAGAAAGTAAAAAAATAGCAGAAGATTTGGTGAAAACTTTAAAACAAAATAGTGTAAAAATAACTAACTTAAGATTAATAAGTTTAGGTAATTCTATTGCATCTGGTTATTCAATGGTAAGAAGTACTAAACCATTATTACTAAGAAATGAAAGCCTTGAAGAAGTATTACAGAAAGAAAATATTACCTTTGAAAGACATCATTTTGCTAGGGCACAAAATAATAATGATGAGCATATTTTTGGTTGGTTAGTTTCTAATATTAAGGAAAGTGAAGTTCATCAAATGAACAGAAGTGATTATTCAGGAAGCGCTAGTAGTATGGTCACAAGAGGCTTAACTAAAGAACAAATCGATGAATACTATCCATTAGATATGGAAAAGGATTATGGTCTAGGTGACTTAATCAAAGATAAAAGATTAAATGTAGCTAATATAGTTATTTACAATGGTTGCACTGGCTCCTTTCTAGATGCTGCTACTCGTAATGGCAACTTGACTCAACAATTAATGGCTGGAGTTAACAGGGATACAACTAGTTTTGAAGCAGTACTTAAGTACATTCAAGAACAAAATCGTCAGTATAATAGTAACACACAGGTATATGTATGTGGAGCTCCTAACTTTCTTGGTTTACGAGTTTCAGAATTAATAAATAACAAAATAAAAAAGATAAGTAAAAATTATGCAAATGTTTCATATGTGGAACCAGTTAAATCTAAGTTTTTCTATAAACCTTTAGAATCTGAAGAACTTACAGAAGAAACTGAGTTAACAAAATTACAACAATTTTTTAAAAAGCATGGACGTCAGGTAGATATTCATTATGATGAAGAAGAGTATATTGAGTTTAATAATAAAATAATGAAAACAATTAAAGAAAATTATCTAATTGCCAATTCTTTAATAAATATAGACAGGGATATGTATAAATTAAATAGTACTTTAGAGATAGAAAATCCAGAATTTATAGCTGCTAATAAAGTTGTGCAGGAAGTGGTAACAGATATTTTTACAAAAGAAATAGCTAAAATGCCGTCACCATCTTTGACTAATCAATTAATGCAAAGAGCTAATAAATATCTGACAAATAGAAGCCCTTATGATTACTTCTATGTTGGAAAAAAACGAATAAATGATTCAATTCAAAAAGTAAAGACTAAGTAGATGTTAATTCTGCTTTTTTTGAGAAAGATATGTTATAATCATTTTAAGAGAAGGGAAGATATTATGAAAGTATTATTATATGCTGAAGGACTAAAGGTAATTGGAGTAAGTGGTTTAGGAAAAGCTATTCTTCATCAAGAAAAAGCCTTAACTGATGCAAAAGTGGAGTTTACAAGAGACGAAAAATCTACTGATTATGATATAGCACACATAAATACTTATTTTTTAAAATCTTATTTACTAGCTAAAAAACTCAAGAAAAAAGGTATAAAGATAGTTTATCATGCACATTCTACCGAAGAGGATTATAAAGATGGCTTTATTGGTGGACATTTAACAAGTAAATTATTTAAATGGTGGATAGTAAAGTGTTATCGCTTAGGTGATATAATTGTTACCCCAACTGTCTATTCTAAGAAAATATTGGAAGGCTATAAAGGACTACAGGGTAAAAAAATAGTTGTAATTTCCAATGGATTAGAATTAGGTTTTTTTAAACCAGACGAAAAATATCGCAAGGAATTTCGTGAAAGATATGGTTATACTGATTTAGACAAAGTAATAATAGGTATTGGTATTTATAGTAGAAGAAAAGGAATAGTTGATTTTGTTGAAGTAGCTAAGCGTCTTCCAGAATATAAATTTATTTGGTTTGGATCAAGTCCTTTAGCAGCAGCTACTAAAGATGCTAGAAAAGCTGCTCAAACAAAACTTCCTAATCTAACTTTTGCTGGGCATGTTGACCAAAAATTTATAAGAGAAGCGTTAGGTGGTTGTGATTTGTTCTTATTTCCAACTTTAGAAGAAACAGAAGGAATACCAATAATAGAAGCTTGTTCTATGCAAACTCCAATATTGGTAAGAGATATAGAAATATTTAGGGATTGGTTTAAAGAAAATGAAGATGTTTACAAAGCTCGAGATGTGGATGAGTTTGTTTTAAAAACTAAACAAATAGTTGAAAAGAAGTTACCATTACTAGCAGAAAATGAAAAGAAAAAAGCCTTAGAAAAAGACATAAGAACTGTCGGTAAACAATTAAAAGAAGTTTATACTGAATTGTTAAACCAAAAATAAAGACCTTATTCAGTGATATCAATCATTGAATAAAGTCTTTTTTTTTAATAATTATAAGCCATAACTGTATTTATACTTACTTTTTTCTTCATTAATATTTAAGATAATTCCAATTAGTATCATATAAGATAATAAACTACTACCACCATAACTAATGAATGGAAGTGTAATACCTGTTATGGGCAATAGACCAATCGTCATACCAATATTTTGTATTTGTTGAAACACTAACATACCAATGGTGCCAGCTAGGACAAACTTGTCAGTAAGAGGAATCTTCTTCATTGCTAGAACAAATAGCTTACTATCAAATAGCGCTAATAAAATTAAAAGAAGAAATGAACCAAGAAGACCAAAGTTACTAGCAAATACAGCAAAAATAAAATCTGTTCCCGATTCAGGAAAATAAATAGGAGTTTTATTGTAACCATGTCCAAATACTCCAGCAGAACCAATTGCTGCTAAAGCATTTTCTAGTTGTAAGCCGCTACCACTTTTCCAGTCAAATACTCTTGCAAAACGGTAATACAAATTATTTCCAAAGATAGAAACAAATAACTTTTCACTAGTAAAGTAGCATCCAAGTACTATACCAATAACTAAAAGAACAAGTCCTCCAAGAATTGCAAACCATCTAAGTCTAATACCAGAAGCAAATAACATACAAAGATAAATAATAAAATAAATAATAACAGCTCCAGTATCAGGTTCCAAGAAAGTCAAAATACTAGGAATCAATACAACAATGAAAGTTTTAATTAGAAAAATAAATTCCTCTTTTACTGTAGGCTCATTATAATTCACTCTGAAATTATTAATCATACTACCAAGAACTAACATCAAACTAATCTTTGTAAATTCACTAGGTTGAAAGCTACCAATCTTTGGAATTACAAACCAACACTTACTATTATTAATTGGTGGAGCGAATAATAAAAGACATAGTAGTAACAAATTACATAGAGCATAAAAAAACCAAGCATTCCGATATAAATATTCATTCTTTAATTTAAAAATAATAAAAACTAATAAGAAACCAACTAAATACCAAATACATTGTTTTAAAGCAAGATTGCCAACATCACTAGATAAGTAAGTCAAAGCACTATTTATTGTTACAATACTAATAATAGCAAAGATAATAACAAAAAATAAGATACTAACATCTAGTTTTTTCTTTCTAAACATATATTCACCTCTCAAATCATTATTATTATATCAGATATTAGCAATTTTTATTAATAAAAACATAAAATTAATTAGGAGGTTCTCTATGAATAAAAATTTACCACCAATTTTTAAGATAAGTAGTGGAAGTGTTCCAACGAATAATATTAGTTATTACAAAACAACAACTAATAATCAAGTGAAAGAAGTAAAAAAAGAGGTAATAACTGCCAAAGAAGATACTATCAGTATAGTTGATAAAATTAATCAAATATTTAAGACTAGGGGCTATCCATTTAATATACCAGTAACTATTACTTTTGCTGGAAAAACACTAGATACTTATCTTGCTGTTAAAACGAGTAGTAGCGTTATAACACTAAATAATGAAGTAATACCAATCTCAACAATTACATCATTACAAATAAAAAAGAATCATCAATAGATGAAACTTTTTTTTAAACTCCACTTACAAAAGTATCTGCTAAGCATTTAATGGCTGAAACACAATCTAGATTAATGGTAAAAAAGGAACTAGTTGCTACGTAAGGTTCATCTGTAGTAGTAACAGGATTAGGAGCAAGCACTCTACAAGTACAACAATTACCATCCATATTTTCAACTCTAAAGACACTTGATGTTCCACTAGTACCATCTAAGATATAAGGAAAAGTCCATAAAGTTCCACTCATACAATTATATAAATTAATCGGTCTAGTGTTATAACAAACAAGGCTAGGAGTAGGTCCAAGATATGGTTTATCACAGCCACCGACTTCCAGACAAGTTTCCTTTTTCTCCTGTAAGCAAAGAATAGTGTCTAAAATATTAGTTAAGCAATTTCTTTTTGATTCATCTTGATTAAAACACATAATATCTTTCCTTTCTTTTATAAACTATCAATGATAATATCAGCAAGACAGCTAATGACACAAATACAATTTAGATTAATTGTAATAAATTGATTAGTTGCAAGATAGCTTCTTGTTGAGTCACTTGTATCTGGATTTGTTTCTAAAATACGACACTTAACACAACAATCATCGACTCTTTCAACTCTAAAGACATTTGATGTTCTAGTTTCTCCTCCTACTTGATAACTAGCTGTAAATATATTACCGTTACAAGTATAAAAAGTTACAGGTCTAGTATTATAACAAATGATATTAGGACTTCCTCCTAAAAATGGTCTAGTACAAGATTCATCACTACAAAGTTCTCCACAAGAATTTTTTTGCAAAATATCAATTACTTTAAGTAACTTAGAAAAGCAACAGTTTTCCTTTGTATTCATTTTATCCACCTCTTATCTATTATCTAATATAAGGTATTCTGATAATATTTATTTGTGTAGGTAGTTACCTATATGTTATTTTATGCTATATAAAAAAATTATTTCCTATCAAGTCTTAAATATGCTATTCTATAAGTAGAATATAATAAAGAAGGAAGATAGCTTTATGAGAGAAAAATTAAGTATAGAAGAGTTTAGAAAATATAAAGAAGAGCAACAACAATTACTAGGTAGATTAGGCGAAGAGGAAAAAGTTCTAATAGAAAATGGTAATTATAATGAGGAAGATTTTCTTAAGAAAGGCCTAGAAGAATTATCTGAATTGCAGAGTAGATTGCTTTCCTATGACTTAAGTGATATATCGTTTGAAGAATGGAAAGATATAGCACTAGTATCATCTGATAAGTACCCAGCTGACTTTTCCAAAACTAAAGCTAATCTGGATTTTGAAATATTAAATATTCCTATTACTGGAAAAGAAATTTATAATTTTAAAGGCTGTAATGTTAAGAATATAGAAAGTTTAGAAAGTTATAGTGATACTTTTTTTGATGAAAAAACAATAGAAGAAAACAGCAGTTTATTTTTATCAGATAAATTCTCTCAAGATATTAAAGATAAATACTATAGTTATAATTTATCAATAAAAGACATTAGCAATTTATCAGATGAACAAATAAATGAATTAGAAAATAATTGTAATGTTAGAAACAGAAGAAAAAATGGTTTTACTTCTATTGATAGAAGACTTATTAACATACTTGGACTTAAGAAAAATATAGAATTATATAAGCAAAATGCAACTGAATATAAGAATATAGAAGATATAGTAAGACACTACTTTGATGCTGACTCATTAAATAATTTAGAAAACGCTTCATTATCCGATATTAAATTAGCAATCTATAAAGAAGTAAGAAATCAGGCTATTAAGAATGGATTTTATTATAATAACTCTTATCAAGCAGACTGTACATTGAGAGAAAGTGATTATCCCCATGATTTTGTAGAACAAAATAGAGATTTATTTTTGAAAGATATTAATTTACCACAGGATATAAAGGATAGATATTTTAATAAATGTTTAACTTATCAAGATGTTAAAGATAATTTAGAAGCATTTAAGACAATACCTATAGAATATTTTATGGAAAGAGATAACGAATTTACTAGACTGTGTGAGTATCTGAGAGCTGGTAATTTTCAAAAATTGTTAGAAAAGTATCCAGAAACTATTGATTATTTGATGAAAAATAATGAGGCAATGGTTGAAATAGTAAAAAGGCTACCATTTAATAGCATGAAAACAAATAATGAAAATGAGATGGTAGAATATTTCTTTAAAGAAACAGTTAAAGATTATTATATAGAATATGCTAAAAATAATAATATCAATATATTGGATATTAATAATTTTCCTCTTTGGCTTAAACCTTTAAATATCAATAAAATAGTTGACAAGTATCAAGATATTAATGATTTACTTAGATATAATACTAATACTTTATTATTAGATGGAAATCAAAGAAAAACATTTACTAAGGCAAATTTTATGTTTATAAAACAGTTTGAAGATGAGACCCATTTCTTTTCTAAACATGGTATGAATACTATTGATATTTTACGTCATATTTATTTGGTAAATTCGTATAGTTATGATGAATTTCAAGAAAAAATAGCTACTGAATTGTGGAATATTAGAAATAAGCATGAATATTTTCAGTTTGATTATGATTATATTCAGGGAGAGTTTAGAAATAAACACAAAGAGATTTTTCTAGAACAGGATGCTCCAGAAGCTTTAAAAAAAGCTTTTTACAATTTTACTATAGATAGTACTTTTATAAAAGAACATCCTGATTGTTTGGAATATATTAGTACAAGTAATAGACCTTTAAGAGATTTCTTTGAAGCCAAAACAAGGGGATTAATAGATAATATAGAAAAAACTTTAGGAAGAACCGAAGGATATAAACTGATAATACCTTATTTAAAGTATTTTGAAAAAATTTATTTTAATTACAACGAGGAAAACTTAACTAAAAATACTTTATTAGACGAAATTAACAATAAAATATTTAAAAACATAATAGATGGTAATGTTGATTATAATAATGACATGCCTGAAAGCTTTAAGAAGAAGTATCCTAGTTTATTTATAGATGAGAAAGCTCCTAAAGAAATTAAAGATAAATTTTATAATGGAAAGTTTACATTAGAAGATTTTAATAATGATATTAATATATTTGATTACTTTAAAAATACTAATATAGCTTATGCTTTTGGTAAAGATTATTATTGGACTATTCCTTTATTTGAAAATATTGATAATGATAAAGCTAACTACAGTAGGCTGAAAATAATAGCAGAATATCAAAAGATACCTTATTATGATTTAAGAGATACCTTCAAGGAGTATTGTAGTGAGAATGCTTCAAATTTAGAGGATGATAAAATAAGGACTATTGTAATTGCTCTTGAAAAATTATCATATTCTAATTCTAGTGAAATGTATAAACTAAAGAAGTCAATAGCAAGTCAAGTGATTAAACTTCCCAACCCTTTAGAAAAACTTGATAAAATGGAAGATATATTTATTAAAAATAATTTACCAACCATTGGAAAAGTATATTCTTGTTTTGAAATATTACATCCTGATTTAAGTGGCTTTAACTTTGATAGTGATATAATTTCTCCTATTTTAAAACATAAATCTATTATGGGAAGACAATTTACAATTTTTTCTAATTTGATTAGAACAAATCTTGCTTCTAATGATAAATCTGTAAATGACTATCTTGATAATATAGAAGTTGGTTCTAATTTATATAAGGAGATAATGAGTGGGAAGAAGAGTTATGACTCATTAAGCGAAGAAGATAAGAAGGCAATGAACTTATTTAGTAAACACTTAGAAACTCTTTATAACAATAGTATGAAAGGTAAGAAAGAACCATTTGCTAGTGATAAGAATGGAATTGAAAAAATAGATGAGTTAGTAACTAAATTATCACCAAATGGAAATAATGATTATAATATAGCTGATAGAGTAGTTAGAATGTTTTGTAGTCATGCTGGGATAGATACCATGAAAGAGGCAAAAGATTTTATAAAATCAAAATTTCAACAAGCTCAATTTAGAAATATACAAGCATCAAAACATGATATGACTTTAGATAAGGGAGATTTCATTAAAGGAATAGAGAAGATAACTTATCTACCTAGTATATTAGAAAGCGGGTGTAGAGCAAAAGAATTTTTAGGAGCTGATTCTGCCAGCGACTCGACTCCGCTTGATACAGATATTTCAATAATTTTAGATGATGAAGGAACGATAAAAGAAAAAATAGAAAGAACAGTAGCTTATGCTTATGGTCCAATTTACTTGGTTATAAAACCAGATAATGATTTTATAATAACAAGGGATGATGATGGAGAAAAAAATATAACAAATGATATGACTAAAATAGAAGTCTTTAAGACTGGGGTTTTAGGAAAAAATCATTATGGAATTGAGGTAGGGTTTCCAAGTACTAAAATAACAAGCCTGATGTTAGAAAATTATGACAAAAGAGTAGGACTTATCGTAGCTATGAGTAATGGAGGTTATGTGCCAGTTAGAAATATGGAGGGTAGAACTGTCTTTACTTATGATGATTATAAGGAATTAAGAAATAAAATGAGTGGTCTTTCTCACTATAAAGAAAATGATTATAATTTTTCAGATAATTTGGTAATTAGTGAAGTAGAAGAAATAAAAGATGAAATAGAAGCTAATAATGAATTAACAGTAAAGAAAAGAGAAAAAATAAATAGAGTAATAGAAGAGGCTATGCAAGAGGTAGGCTTAGAATTAAAAACAAAAATAGATGGTGATTTATCTTCGGGAGTAGTGGAATTGATAGATACAGGATCTACTGGTAGAGGTACTAATAAACCAGGCGATGGTGATTTTGATTTTATGATGCGACTAGATAGAAATATTATTTCTAAGACAGAAGAATTGGATAAAGTAAAACAAACCTTATTAAGAAAATTAGGTAAAGAAGATACTAACGATATAACATCTTTTGGTGATTTTCGTCTTAAAGATGTAAAACTTGATGATGAAGATAGTGTGGATATAGATATTAGTTTTGTAACTAAAACAGACGAAGTGAGTTATTCAACTGATATGGCTCTTGAAGATAGACTAGGAACTATAAAGAAAATAGATAAGGAAAAATATAATTATGTTGTAGCAAATATATTATTAGCTAAACAAGTTTTAAAAGAAGCAAATGTTTATAAGAAAGCTAGTTCTGATCCTAGTCAAGGTGGTTTAGGAGGAGTTGGAATAGAAAATTGGATTTTGCAAAATGGTGGTTCCTTTATTGATGCATCAGAAAGTTTCCTAGCAGCAAGTGAAGATAAAAGTTTTGAGGAATTCAAACAAAACTATCAAATCTGGGATTTTGGTGAAAATCATATGGCAGCTAGAAAAGGAATATTTCTACATGATAATTTTGTCGATAATATGAATAGTGATGGATATGAAAAAATGACTAGTACTTTAAAAGAATATATTAATAATTATGTTAATAGTGAAACTATTCAAAAATAGAAAAAATACATTAATCATTTACGAAAAAGTTTTGCAATTTATCTAATAACTATTTATAATAAGGAATAAGAGTTACTATGATAGTAGTTCTTTAATATAATGGGGGATATGTTATGGAAGAAGATTTTTATGTTACGGTAATTTTAGAAAGACATTATATTGGAAAGAATACATTTGTCTTTAGTCCTTTAAGAGCAGCCACGGGTAGTTATGATGAAAAAACAGGAATATTCACTGATGATATTGATGAAGAAGAATATTGTTCTATGCTTGATACCTGTCAGTTAACATCAGAAATACCGTATGCTTATAATAAGATTGTTACACAGAAAGAATTAAAAGAAAGTTATGGTGATATTGATGTATATGAAGCTATTTATGATTATGGAAAGTATATAAGTAATTTTGCTTACTTTGTAAGTGTAGTTGATGGAAAACCAGCTTACTTTATAGTTGATTTTAGTAATCAAGGAATAGATTATGAAAATGCTAAACCAATTGAAAACAAAAAATTAACTCAAAAAGAAGAGTTTGATTTATTAGTAGAAGATGTAAAAAATGATAGATATACAGCTAGTCAGTTAAAAATTCTAAGAGATAGCATTAATAATGATAGAGAAAAGTATGATGAAATAACTAAAATGATTGATGAAAAATTATCAGAACAAGAAGTTGTATCTTCAAATAATATTATAGATATTAATAAGATATATAAGGAGATAACGAAAGTATTAATAGCACAAGATGCACCTACTAGAAGATTACTTGTAGAACTTACTAGGAAATTATCTGATACAGATGATGAATTAAAGAAGAATAGACCAGGTATTTTAATAACAGGAGCAACTGGTGTCGGTAAAACTAAATTATTAAGTTTAGTAGCAGAACAGTTAGATTTACCATTTATGATAATTGATTCTACACAATTAACTATGCCTGGTTATGTAGGTAAAAATATTGAAGAATATTTATGGAATCTTTATGTTAATTGTGATAGAGATATTGAAAAAACAGAACATGCAATAATCTATTTTGATGAAATAGATAAAAAAGGATCGGATTCTAAATCTGATGTAGCAGGCCAAGGAGTTTTAAATACATTATTAAAGTTTTTAGATGGTACTACTTATAATGCTACAAGTGATATTCGGCATCCATATCTAGCTAATAGTGTTAATATTGATACATCTAAAATGATAGTATTAGCAGGAGGAGCATTTGCTGACCTTTATGAGAAATTTAATAATAGGAAAGAATCAGTAGGATTTAAAACTAAAGAAGAAAGCAAAAATAATACTCCTTCAATAGAAGACTTTTATAGTGTAGGTATGCCAAGAGAATTTATGGGAAGATTTCCAACTATTATTCATTTAAATGATTTAAGTAAAGAAGATTTAAAGGATGTATATACTAAGTCTTTAGAATCACCTTTAAAAAAGGAACAAACTCATTTTCAAAAAGTAGGAGTAAAACTAACTGCTACTGATAGTTATATAGATGCTATTGCTAATAAGGCTTATGAATTAAAGTATGGAGCAAGAGGTCTAGCAGGTCTAACTTTAGAAAGTACATGGATGGCTTATGATGATGTAGTTATTAATAAAGGAAAATATAAAGAAGTAATAGTATCTAAAGAAACATTGGATAACCCTGCTAATTATAAAGCATTAGAAAAAGAAAAAGTTCTAGTAAAAAAATAGGAAAAGCATTATTTAACTTTTCCTTTTTTTAATGATAAAGTCTTTTGAAAATTAATCTCTTCATTTCTTGCTAGCACTTCATAATCTTGTTCAATATAAGACTTTCCTAAATAAGGATATAAATCTATACCATGTTTATATTCATGTATGTTTATTTTCATAGTTGTAAGATTCTTAATTTTTGGTACACAGATATTTATTTCCTTTAGAATATCATTTTCTACATATGGATAACATCCATAGAAATCAATGCCTTTTTTAAAATCAACATCAATGGTCTTAGAATGATCCATCAAATAATAGATAGCATCATATTGATGATAATAGTTAATTAAATCTTCCTTTGTAAGTGTAAGACCGACAACTTCTTGAACGATTGATTTATCGTGTGTGATAGATGAAAATTTCTTTTCAGAAAAAGTATAATTACTTCCATCTTCTAAAGCTGTTAAATACTCCTCACCTAAAGAATTATAATGTTTAAAAGTGGTTTCATTTAAAAAGTTAATTTCCATTATTATATTTTCTAATGCTTCAGTATCTTTGATATTATCAAAATTATTAATAATATAAGAAAGATAAGAATTCTCTTCTTTAGTTATTAGTAAATATTCTTTTAAAGAAGAAAATAAAACTTTTCTATTATCTTTTTCTTCAGGCTTAGTAAGTGATGCAAGATAAGTTGTTAAATAATTTTTAGTTAAAGTTAAAAATTCTAATCTATTTAAGTGTTTGTTTTCTTTTAGTTCATTAATCATATTATCTTTTCTCCTTGTGCTAACTATTATATGAAAAAAATAGTCAAAAAGCAAAGAAATTAACTTAAAAATTATATTATTTGATATAATAAATTGCAAGAAAGAAGTGATTGGATGCCAAAAATATTAATAATAGATGATGATAAAGACATAGCAGAATTAGTAGCTTTAATATTAAGAAAAGAAAAGATAGATTCAGAAATAATAAATGATTCTTTAGAAGCACTAACTAGAATAGAAGAAGGAAAAACTAATTATGATTTAATACTTCTTGATATAATGATGCCGAATATTAGTGGAACAGAGTTATGTATTAAAATAAGAGATAAAGTTACTTGTCCTATTGTTTTTCTATCAGCTAAAAAAGAATTAGTTGATAAAATGGTTGGTTATGAAATTGGGGGAGATGATTATATTACTAAACCTTTTGATAACACTGAATTAGTATTAAAAATAAAATCTCATCTAAGACTACAATCAAGAAATAAAATAAGTAAAAACATTATTACTATTGGAGAGATAAGTATCAATAAAGAAAGCTTTGAAGTCTATAAGAATAATAAGAGAGTAGAAGTATCAACTAGAGAGTTTGAACTATTAACTTACTTAATGGAAAATGCAGGTATTGCTCTATCAAAAGAACAAATCTTTGAAAAAGTATGGGGTAGTAGTTATGGTGATATTGGAATAGTAGCAGTTAATATTAAAAACTTAAGAGAAAAATTAGATTCAACTAACCAATATATAATAACCATTTGGGGATATGGATATAAGTTTGCGAGGAGTTAGTTAAATGAAAAAGAAATCAATTAGTAAAAAAATACTTATTGCTTTAATATTTATTACAACAGTTAATATCTTCACACTTGCCCTTTGGTTTTTATGTAATGTAGAACCGATGGTTAATAAAAAAAGATACTTAAAAAAAGAAATAGTAACTAAAGAGATAAAAGATAATTATCAGTCCTTTGATGATTTAATAATTGCTCTAGATAAGATAAAAAAAGAAAAAGAAATAACTTTTAGTATTGAAAAAGAAAAAATAAACAAAGATAAACAAGATTTATATTTGTTTTCCAAAAAGGTTTTTATAGATGATGAACCATATATAGTTAGTGCTTATTTTTATAAGAATATGAGTATTTTAAGATTAATTCTTGAATTGTTAGTTCTTCAATCTATTCTACTTACTATCTGTATGCTTTTAGTATTTTTATTTGCTCGTGATAAGATAATTAAACCTGTTAATAAAATAATAGAAGCAATAAGAAATTATAAATTTGGAAAGAAACCAGAAGCAGTTCCCTTTGAAAATGAATTTGCTTTAATTCAAAATGAGTTTGTGGCATTAGTTGATTCTTTAGAAGAAGAAAAGAAAGAACAAAATAGAATAATAGCAAGTATCTCACATGATATAAAAACTCCTTTAACTTCTATTATTGGGTATTCTGATTTAATAGAAGAAGATAATTTAACAAAAGAAGAGATAAAAAAATATAATCAGAAGATATATGGGAAAGCCCTTCATTTAAAAAATGTCTTAGCAACTTTTGATGATTATTTAATTAATCAAAAAGGACAAAAACTAAAACTTACAGCAATTAAAATTAAAGATTTAGTAGAAGAAATAGAAAAAGATTATAAATTAGAATTAATGAATAATGGTGTAGAATTAGTTATTAAAACTAATATTGAAAAGGAAATTATTAAATTAGATATAGTAAAGTTTAAACGAATAATTTCTAATTTAATATCTAATAGTATGCGTTATTTAAATGAAAATGGGTGCATATTAATAGAAATAACTAGTGATAAAGATAACTTCTTTTTCCACTTTAAAGATAATGGTCAAGGGGTAGATGAGAAGATAATTGATAAAATATTTGAACCACTTTTTACAACTGATAATTCAAGAAAAATATCAGGTCTTGGTCTTTCTATTTGTAAAGAGTTTGTTTTAATGCATGAAGGAAGTATAACTGGTTACAATGATAATGGTTTTAATATTGATTTTAGTATATCTAAGAATTTGTAGGAGAAGATTAACTTCTTCTTTTCTTAATAATTTTTAATAATTTAATTATTAAATAATAAAAAATATATAGTAAAATATTATCCGAGGTGATTAGTTAATGGATAATTTTTTTATTCTTTATGGTTTAACTATTATTGGAGTAGTCATTACCTTTTTAGCAGAAGTCTTTGTAACATCATCTTATAAGAAGTATGAAAAGATTTCTAATGAAAGAGGAATGACAGGACGCGAAGCGGCAAGATATTTACTTGATAAAAATGGTCTTTCTGATATAAAAATAGAGAGGACTAATGGTTTTTTAACAGATCATTATGATCCTACTAATAAAGTTATCAGATTATCAAAAACTAACTATGATGAAGCATCTATTGCTAGTGTAGCAGTAGCATGCCATGAATGTGGTCATGCTATTCAAGACAAAGAAGGGTACTTTTTCTTAAGATTTAGGAATAAGTTAATACCAGTTGTTAATTTTTCGTCTAAGTTTGGTTATTTTGCTATTGTTTTTGGTTGTTTATTTTCATCATTTAGTTTAGTATGGCTAGGAATAATTCTTGAAATGGTAATTTTATTCTTTCAAATAATAACTTTACCAGTAGAAATAGATGCTAGTAGAAGAGCTTTAAAAGAACTTGATTATGCTCATTTCTTTACTAGTAAAGAATTAGTTGATGGAAAAGTTATGTTAACTGCAGCTGCCTTAACCTATGTTGCTAGTATATTGACAACTTTATTAGAACTAATAAGACTTATTATGATATTTGGAAGAAGGGATGATTAAAAATGTTTAAACTGTTTAAAAATTTTACTAAAAAAGATTACTTATTAATCTTTATTTCCTTAATCTTTATCTTAGTACAAGTTTGGTTAGATTTGAAATTACCTGATTATATGTCAGAAATTACAAAACTTGTACAAACAGAAGGAAGTAAAATGAGTGCCATCTTGCAAAATGGTGGTTATATGTTGCTTTGCGCTTTTGGAAGTTTATTATCAGCAATTTTAGTTGGTTATATAGCTTCTAATGTATCAGCAAGTTTTTCTAAAACTATTAGAAAAAAGTTATTTGATAAAGTAGAAAACTTAGGAATTGCTGAAGTAAAAAACTTTTCTACTAGTAGTTTAATTACACGTACAACTAATGATATAACACAAATTCAAATGTTTATTTCAATGGGGTTGCAATTATTAATAAAAGCTCCGATTACCGCTATTTGGGCAGTTACTAAAATCCTTAATAAAAACATTACTTGGAGTGCAGTTACAGCAGTAGCAGTAATTATTTTGTTAGTTACTATCTTAATTTTATTAGGAGTTGTTATGCCAAGATTTAAAAAGGTACAAAAACTTACTGATAAATTAAATGGGGTAACACGTGAAAATTTAACTGGTATTAGGGTAGTTAGAGCTTTTAATGCTGAAAAGTATCAGGAAGATAAATTTGCCAATGTTAATGATGAATTGACTAATATGCAATTATTTAATCAAAAGGCTTTTTCTATTATGCAACCAGTTATGTATTTAGTAATGTATTTCTTAACACTTAGTATTTACTTTATTGGAGCAGATTTGATTAATAAAGCTTTAATGGCTGATAAGTTAAGTTTATTTTCTGATATGATAGTATTTTCAAGTTATTCAATGCAAGTTATTATGTCATTTTTAATGCTTGCTATGATATTTATGATGTTACCAAGAGCAAGTGTTTCAGCTAAAAGAATTAACGAAGTTTTAGATACAGAATTAAGTATTCAAGATGGAAGTTTCACTGGTGCTACTGAAGAAACTGGTACGGTAGAGTTTAAAAATGTTTCTTTCAAGTATCCAGATGCAGAAGAATACTTACTAAGAGATATCTCTTTTAAAGCTAATAAGGGAGAAACAGTAGCTTTCATCGGTTCAACAGGAAGTGGAAAAAGTTCACTTATTAATTTAATACCAAGATTTTATGATGCTACTGATGGTGAAGTATTAGTAGATGGTGTCAATGTTAAAGATTATAAACAAACTTCACTTCGTAATAAGATTAGTTATGTTTCACAAAAAGCTACTCTTTTCCATGGTAGTGTTAGTAGCAATATTTCTTTTGGTGATAATGGAAAAGGAGAAATTACTACTAAGAAGATAAAAGAAGCTGTTAAAGTAGCTCAAGCAGAAGAGTTTGTTACTAAAATGGACAATACTTATAATGCCTCAATCGCTCAAGGAGGAACTAATGTATCAGGAGGTCAAAAGCAACGTTTATCAATCGCAAGAGCCGTTGCAAGAGATCCAGAAATTTATATCTTTGATGATTCATTTTCAGCTCTTGACTATAAAACAGATTATATTTTAAGAAAAGAATTAAAGAATTATACAAAAGATGCTACTAGTTTAATAGTAGCTCAAAGAATAGGTACAATTATGAATGCCGATAAGATACTTGTTCTTGATAATGGACATTGTGTTGGAATGGGTACTCATAAGGAATTATTAAAAAATTGTGATGTTTATAAGCAAATAGCTTTATCACAATTATCAAAGGAGGAGTTAGAAAATGCATAACGGACCACGTGGACCTAAAATGGATAAGTCTAAAGATTTTGTTGGTTCAATGAAACGCCTTTTCAAAGAACTAAAAAGTTTTCAAATCTTAATAGCAATGGCATTAATCTTTGCTGTTTTATCATCAATCTTATCAATCGCTGCTCCTAATAAATTATCTAAATTAACTGATACTATTTCTGAAGGTATAATTGTTAATTCAAGAAATCTTGAAGAAGTAAGTGAGCGAATAAAAATTAATTTACAACATATTAAAGTAGATGAAATATTACAAAGTGAAGATTTAACAATCGAAGAAAAACAAGACTTTCTAAATGCTTTACAGTTTAGTAGTGAAGATGATATTGTAAGTAATTTAAGTAAGTTATCAGATAAGACCTTAAAGATGATTTTTAAAGAGTTTGCAGTTAAAAATCAAAAGATTACAACAAAAGATCAAATAGAGTTTTTAGAAGTAACAAGTGAGATTAAAGATACAAGTGATGTTAAAGTACTTTATAAGAAAATAGATGAAATGCCTAAAGATATTAAAAAAGTAGTTGTACCTACTATGGATATGACTAAGATTAAAAAGATAAGTTTATTCTTAGCTTGTTTATATATTGTTAGTGCTTTATTATCATTTATTGAATCAATTATAATGACTAGTGTTTCTAATAACTTTGCTAGAAAATTAAGAAGTAGAATCTCTACTAAGATTAATAAACTACCACTTAAATATTTTGATAGGAATCAGACAGGTGATATTTTATCACGTGTTACTAATGATGTTGATACTATTGCACAAAGTATGAACCAATCATTATCTTCATTAGTTAGTGCTATAACATTATTACTAGGTACAATTCTAATGATGTTTATAACTAACTGGATTATGGCTTTAACAGCTATTTCTGCTAGTTTAATTGGTTTTGTTATTATCTTTATAGTTCTTTCTAAATCTCAAAAATATTTTGCAGCAAGACAAAGAGAACTTGGAAAACTAAATTCACATATTGAAGAAGTGTATTCAGGACTTTTAGTAGTAAAAGCATATAATGGTAAAAAGGAATCTGATACTAAGTTTGATGAATATAACGAGAAAGTTTATAATGCTAATAGAAAAAGTCAGTTCTTATCAGGACTTATGCAACCAATTATGGCTTTCATTGGAAACTTTGGTTATGTAGCAGTATGTATTGTGGGAGCATTACTTGTTTTAAATAATCATATAACCTTTGGTGTCATTGTAGCATTTATTACTTATGTTAGATTATTTACTTCACCTCTAACACAAATCGCTCAAGCTTTTACTAGTTTACAATCAACAGCAGCTGCAAGTGAAAGAGTATTTGAATTCTTAGATGAAGAAGAGATGAGTTTAGAAACTAATAAAACAAAAAGATTAGATAAAGCAAAAGTAAAAGGTAATATTACTTTCGACCACGTTTCTTTCGGTTATGATAAAGATAGAACTATTATTAAAGATTTCACCGCTAGTGTTAAAGATGGACAAAAAATAGCAATCGTTGGACCTACGGGAGCAGGTAAAACAACAATGGTTAATCTACTTATGAAGTTCTATGAAATTAATAAAGGTGATATTTTAATAGATAATGTTTCTATTAATGACCTTACAAGAGAAAATGTTCATAGTTTATTTACAATGGTTTTACAAGACACTTGGTTATTCAATGGTACAGTTAAAGAAAATATTATTTATAATAGAGAAAATATTTCTGATGAAACAGTTGAAGAAGTTTGTGATACAGTAGGTCTTACTCATTTTATTAAGACTTTACCTAATGGCTTTGATAGTGTTATTGGTGAAAATGATTCTGTATCAGCAGGACAAAGACAGTTACTCACTATTGCCCGTGGTATGATAGAAGATTCACCATTCTTAATTCTTGATGAAGCAACAAGTAATGTTGATACAAGAACAGAAGAATTAGTACAAAAGGCTATGGATAAGTTAACAGAAGGAAGAACATCATTTATCATTGCTCATAGATTATCAACTATTAAAAATGCTGATTTAATACTTGTTATGAAAGATGGTAATATCATTGAAACAGGTAATCATGAAGAATTAATGAAAAAGAATGGTTTCTATGCCGACTTATACAATTCACAGTTTGAATTATAGGGGACGAAAGTCTCTTTTTAAATGGAAAAAAAATCAGCTATTAAAGTTGATCTAATTAGCAACATCTATATAAGAATATTTGAAAAGAAGATTGCATTAAATAAATATTAGTTTAGTTATACATTTTTAATAAAAAGAATTATAGTAGAAAATAAAAATTAGTAATTAAAGTAATTGGTGGTGAAAAAATGATAGGCCCTTTTAAAGTAGTACATCTAATTGGTAGTACCTAAGGTAATTATGAAATATTTAGAAAAGCAGAAACATACTTTACAGAGTTGGGTTATATTGTCTTTAAACCAGTTTTTATGTTTATACTGATTATATTAAAAATAAAGAGTTAATAGATAAAATGTGTTAAGACCAATGCCATCTACGGTCATTAATTATACAAATATATCCCTTATTAGTTTTCAGTTATTCCATGAAAAATTTGGATAATACTCTTTGGTTCTTCACTAGTAATAGAATAAGCAATAGATAAATTCAATCCATCGCTAGAAGATTTAATTTTTTCGTAGTACATAAAAACACCTCTAAAAAAATTATAGCATATAAAAGAATCTAGGATTTGTTATTTTTCTAGATTCTTATTTATTATAGTTTCTTAATTACTAATACCGTACCTACTAATGTTAATGCTCCTAATACAGTAAATACTAAGCTATCAGAACTACCAGTATTTGGAACTTCAATAGTCATTTCACATTGATTTTTATAGTTGATTTCATCTGTTTCATTACCGTCTTTATCAAAATACTTGTCATTTACTTTTTCACAAATGTGTGTTTTACATTGCAAATTGAATTCGTTTTCAGTAATTTCTTTTCCGTTTTTATCAAAAAACTTATCATCAACTTGTTCACAAGAATGTGTTTTACACTGAAGATTGTAATCTTTTTCAGAAACTTCATTTCCATCTTTACCATAGTAAGTGTTACCAACTTTTTCACAAGTATAGGTTTTAGCCTTACATTGTTGATTATAACCATCTTCATCAGTCACTTTACCATCTTTACCATAGTAAGTGTTACCAACTTTTTCACAAGTATAAGTTTTAGCCTTACATTGTTGGTTATAACCATCTTCATCAGTTACATTACCATCTTTACCATAGTAGGTATTACCAACTTTTTCACAAGTATAAGTTTTAGTTTTACATTGTTGATTATAATCATTCTCAGAAACAGGATCGCCACCTTTTCCAAAGTAAGTATCTCCAACTTTCTCACAAGTATGTTTTTCGCATTGAATGGAGTAGGTTGTCTTGTCAGTAACATTACCATCTTTATCATAATACTTACCATTAGTATATTGGCATTTATAAACAACAGGTTTAATAGTTCCACTAATTGTTGTACTAACTGTTTTTGGTGTTTTAACTAAAACAATTAAATCTTGCCAACTACCACCTGAATATCTTTGATAAGCTAATTTATTTCCAGTGCCTTTAACTGTTACCTTAATAGTAGTATTAGCTGTAATATTCTTTTTTGGAACTTTGATATTAAACTTTTTATTACTTATAGTAAGTGAAGTGCCGCTTTTTTGATTAGAAACGACCACTGCACCATTGCTACTTGAAACTGTTGCTACAATCTTATCGATATCACTAGCTGTTATACTAATAGTATTAGAAATATAGTAATTACCATCACTTGACTCTGTAAAGCTTAAAGAAGAATTACTTAACTTCATAGTAGGGCTTGGTGAATAATTAGAATTATTCTTAGCAGTATTTGCTAATTTATTGACTTTACTGACTAGACCAGAATTCTTTTTATAAGCTTCTGGTAAATAGTTATTATTTATTTTCCAAATAGCAAGTTGTGTTGTTAGATAATCGCTTTTCGAATTTCCAGCTTTATCTAGTAAATATAAAACAGAACCAGAGTCAACTGTTTTACTATAAGTTAAAGTATTTCCTTGTGGAGCGCCTTTTTTACTTGGCGTGATACAGTATGCAACACCTTTATTAGTATTAAAATAGGCTTCTGTTCTATGTGTTCCATCATTAAAGTTTGTCTTTATATAACTTTTTTCTGTGACTTTCATATTACTAACAGCATACACATTAGTAGTACTCATAATAAGTAACATAAACCCAAATATAATATAAAATTTTAAATTTCTTTTCATCTTGATTTCCCCCTATATACTCGCTTAGTATAGCATAAAATCAAAAAAATTCAAGACTATTTAATGTTTTTTTGTTATACTTGAGTAGTAAGAAATGAAAGGGGTAGCCTTATGGAAAAAAAAGAAATAAGAAAAAGTAAAATAAGTATTTTAAAAAGCTATGGAGAAAATTTCACTAAGAAAGAATATATAACTAACCCTGCTATTGGTAGGGAAGAAGAAATAAAACAGTTAGCACTTATTCTTTTAACACCAGAAAAATCAGCTATTTTAATTGGTAAACCTGGTGTTGGTAAAACTGCTATTGTTGAGGGATTTGCTTATCGTATTCAAATTGGCAATGTACCAGATGTTTTAAAAGATTACCAAGTAATAAAAGTAAATACTTCGGCTTTACTTGGAATGGACCCAGAAACTGGTGAGAGTAAAATTCAAATATTACTAGATGAATTAAAAGATTATCATAATCTTGTCTTATTTATCGATGAAATTCATACTCTTATGGGTACAAAAGGAGAAGCACTTGACTTTGCTAACATGTTTAAACCAGGACTTGATCGTGGTGATATCAAAGTAATTGGTGCTACTACTACTGAAGAATATGAACAATATATATTAAGAGATAAAGCTTTTGTAAGACGTTTTCAAAGAGTAGAAGTTAAAGAACCAACAAGAGAAGAAACAATCGCTATTTGTCTTGGAACTTTACCTAAAATAGAAAAGAAAACAGGTGCTACTTTAATGTATGACCCCTATGTTAAAGAAAAAATAATGGCTTTTCTAACAGACCTTACTAGTGAGTATCGAAGAGTTTATGAAACAGGTGCTAGATATCCTGATGTTACATTAGCAATACTACAACAATCTTTTTCTTTTGCATTATATGACAATAGAAAAGAAGTAAATATCTTTGATGTTAAAAAAGCTATATTAAATACTAAAAACGTTTATCAAGATGTTATTAAGAAAGAAATACCAAGATTTGAAAAAGAATTTAAACAAGAAATAGAAGATGGAATAGATAGAGGACTTTCTAATGATAAGTAAATCAATCTATTATATTAGATTAGTTAGTTTTATTATTTATCTTATATTAGCAATTCTTTTATTACCTTCTATCTTTAAAGGAGGAATGGAAGGATTCTTTTTCCTTTTAGTATTATTCTTATACATAGTTATTAATATATTTTCTATTTTAACTAGAAAGAAGATATATCAAAGGACGATTAGTTATAATATGGTAATGATAGCATTAACAATTTATTTATTAATTGTATATTTAAGAACAGTAAGTGATGCAAGACTAGTAGCAACTGGACTATATACTTTAAATACAAATTATTGTAAGATGAATTTTATTATTTTAGGACTTGTAATGATTGGAATAATGTTAAATACCATAGTTTTATATCTAGCAGATGAAAGAAGTGAAAAGATAGTATGACAAAGTTAGTATTAATTGGTGGAGGAGATGTTGGACGTGGTAACACTTCTTATGAAACAGAATTAATTGATAAAGAAATAGTAAAGATGACTGATAAGGAAACACCTAATTTCCTTTTTATTGGACTAGCAAGTTCTTTTTCAGATTCTTACTATGATACAATGAAGAAAATATATCAAGAATTAGGGTGTCAGACTGTATATTTAAAGAAGAAAAATATTATAAATAATCGTGATATAGTAGAGTCTAAGATAAATAATGCTGATATTATCTATTTTTGTGGAGGAGATACTATTAAGCTGATAAATGATTTAAAAGAATATAATTTAGTATCTTTATTAAAAGAAGTATATTTAAAAGGTACTATTTTAGTTGGAATGTCAGCAGGAGCTATTATGTTAGCAAAAGAAGGCTATTCTGATTCTTTAAAATTAAGAGATGAGTCTGATAAATATACCTTTGTAGAAGGTTTAGATTTTATTGATATAGCAATATGTCCACATTATAATGAACTATCAAAGAAAGAAGAATTAAAAGAAGATTTACTTAATACTAGTAAAAAAGTATATGCTTTAGAGAATAGAACTGCTTTAAAGATTATTGATGATGAGATAAGTTATTTAAAGTGTGATGATACCGTTAATTGTTACTTAACTTATTATGATGAAAATAATAATTATATAGAAGAGAACCAAAGCAAGTAACTGCTAATTTTTTCCTTGTTGTTAAATGTCAAATATTATGATATTATTAAGATGTCAAGAATACTGATAAATGATAATAGGAAGTAGGTGTTAGTATGTA
>OLQO01000175.1_pt1 | contig 65181 bp, 69 predicted proteins | sample 1672281 | NCBI WGS metagenome assembly OLQO01 (sample SAMEA3136667, study PRJEB25190) | human gut metagenome | biome: human gut; feature: human-associated habitat; material: faeces | place: Austria | collected 2013
GGCTAAGAGCTTCTGCCCCTTCAGGGCGTGTGGGGAAAAACTTGCGAAACTTCAAATTTCTTACAGAACTTCCGTACATGAGAATGTTCTGTTTGTAAGAAGGATACACACGTATGCTGATTGGTATTTCTTTTACCAGTTGTCTGGGTCGAACGGGTCTTCTTCTTTCTTGAATGTACCTTCGTCCCAGATGATTTCTCCCCAGCTGGATGGCTCGTCAGATTCATCGGGGTCTTGCTTTGGGTATACTGCCCATTTGGGAGGAGAGCCTGCGCAGATGCTGCAAGTCTCAGCCATGATGGTTGTGGTCATTGGACACATATATCTTTTTTTCATCGTCTGTCGATTTTAGTGTTTTACTAATAGTTTTGTTAGTCCTGGCTTTCTTGCTCAAGACTTGTAGCTCCCGATTATCTCTTGATAACTTTCTTGCCGTTCAGAATGTAGATTCCACTTGGAAGTCCGTCCAAGGAACTGCTGTTGCTGATGAGTTGACCATTCAGGCTATAGATGCCATGGGCGAATCTGTCAATTCTGCTTTCTTCTTCGCCATAGATGATGGGGGTGATGCCTGTGGTCTTGTCCAAGGATACACCATCAAGGAAAACGTTGGCTGGTTTGGCAGGGTTGCCGGAAGCAGTAGTTGGTGCGAACCATACGCTGAAGCCTCGCAAGCCTCTTGCTCTTGTAGTAGAAGAATACATCTTACCATTGGAGAAGAAGTAGCAGCCCTTCAGGTCGCTGCGACCCTTTATGATGGTTGACTTGTCCGTGATGGTCCATTTGCCGTAATCATTATCATTCTTGTCTGTATTCTGTGTGCCTTCTCCGAAGGTTCTGGCAAATGTTCCGAAGGCTGTCATAGTGCCGTTGCCTGTGACGAATGGAGTTTCTGAACCGTCAACAACGATACGGCTGTTGGTTGTCCAGTTCGTTGTATTCATATTGGTGAGGTCGTTCTCGTTTTTATCGTCAACAGCGAATGTGACATTGGGAATGTCGATATGGTTCTTGCCGATGCTCACTGATACATCCTTCGCCTGGCCGTTGCCTATCGAACTCAGCAATGCCGTGTAGGCTGGAGTCTGTTCCTGTTCGGCATGCTTGGTAGGGAAAATGATGTAAGGTATGTAGGCTTCCATCACAGTCGTTTCGTTTCCCGCCCTGCTCATGTCTATGCTGACAAACTGTATCTCATTGCTGGTCAACTTGTCGAGCTTTGCCAGTTTCACGTTAGGACCGAATGCCTGCGTGAGTTGGTCCTTGGTAAGGCTTACGGGCAAGACGAAGCCATTCCACTTGTCCTTGTCGAAGGTCTTGTTGAGGTGGAGCGTCACACTCTTGTAGGTGTTGGAGCAATTCTCCAGATAATCCAGGTTGTCCCTGTCCTGGTCGAGGACCAAGTCGCCATCTGTTGTCTTGCTTGTATAGAGGAGGCGGAAGTCATCGAATACCGTCCACTCTTTCTCTGATTTCACAGGCTCCTTGTCATTCTTCGTTCCGATTTCGATACCGAATCGGATAGTGCCGCCACCTTCTGGCACCTGTACCAGCACACTGTTGAAATATTTGTGACTGCCGTAGAATTCCTTGGCAGCATAGTCCATATTCTGCTCTTCGATATGTAGCGTTGCCTTTTCCTGTGCAGACATGTAATCAGTCTGTCCCAGGATGGTGGCATGCATAGTCTTGGTGTCCGCAGTGTTGTCGTCCTTCACCAAGCAGGCATAGAGTTTCGCCTTAGTGGTAGTGGAGAATCCCTTGCACTCGATAACGTATGCACCACCATGAGTCACAGTGACATCCTGATAGATGGTGCCTCGGAAATTCTTGGCATCAGCACTATAATACTTGCCGCAATGACGCTCGTAATTCTCGTTTCCCTTGTTTCCCTTGAACGTGATAGCATCGCTGCCATCGGGGAAAGTATAGCTGAAGTTGTTTTTGAAATCATTGGTATATGAATCGCTGATCTTGATATTGCTGCCGGCTGTTGTGCCATTGCTGATTTTAACGTAAGGTTTGTAATAATGCTCCAAGCCCAATCTGATCTTGCCACTTCCTCCATATTGATAAGCCTTCCAGTTGTGCATAGCCGCATTCTCACGAGAGAAGCTTGGGCATTGCAAGCGGAAGGTCAGGTCGATGGACGAGATGATGTTGCCGGTGTTCTTGTCCTGGAGATCTAATATCTGCTGGTATGACAGGAATCTCCATTCGTCGTTGCCTTCGGCTATATCTGCGCTTCCTGCTTTCACGGCATAGCAGTTCTTGTCCACGTCGCCTTGTTTCTTGGCTGCGATGAGGTAATACTTGGTCTCGTCAAAACTTGGATATATGTTCGTAGACCATGAGGTGGTGCTGTACGTATATAGCCTGTAGGTGTTGGTCTTGCCAGAAACAGCTTCCAGTTTCCAGCCTCTCTTGACGATCTTTTCCGATATGAGTCCTTTATAAATATATGCTCTGTCAATATACACACCATTGTCTTCCTCAAGACTATTCCCAGTCTCGTATTCCAGGTAGTTGCCCTCTTCTTTCGATTCCTTTGTGTCAAACTCCTGAGCAAGGTGAATCCAGCCTTTTTTGTCGTCTTTGTCTTTGTCTTCGTCGATATGTATCCATAGCGGCATTCCGTATTCTTTCAAGGAGACATGAGTTCCCCAATAGCCTCCTGCATTGAGCAGCAGACCCGTCTTGACATTGTAGAGGAAGAAGATCTGTTTTGGGTCATCAGGAAAGGTGTTGCCGCTGCTTTTAGCAGCTCTTACCTGTTCCTCGCTGCAACCAGTCAGCGATTCGATGCCCGCGATGTGAGTTCCATTCGTATTGGTATCCTGGGCTTGTACTTGGAGACTTCCTCCAATGACGAATAGAAGCACGACAAGGAGAGCAATGAATGTGGTGAATCTCTTTTGTGCTGCTTCGTTGTTCTGTTGTTGTAGCTTTTTTCTCATTTCATTTCAATTTAGAAAAGTCTTTGTGTAAGTTTTACTCATACTATTTCCGACGCTCAGTTCTTGGTGATGAATAGTTGGAGCGCCAGTTTTAAACATTTGCAAAGATAGTGGAAACTTTGTAGTGAATACTTTTAATATTAGAAAAATTGCTCTTTTTACAATTTCAAAAATGGAAAAAATGACGCAAAAGTGTAAAAAGAGTGAAAAATGTCGCTTTTTTGTCTTAATTCGGGGGGGGTAATAATTATTTTTTGTACTTTTGTATTGCGTAATTAAAATTGTATATGATAGAGTTGTTAGAGCATTATTTCATTGTGTTGATTCAATGTGTTGGAGCCATTTATTTTGGCCTCGGCATTGTCCTGTTGTTCGGAAAAGTGCCTCTTGCTGCCGAATATCTTCCTTATCGCAAGGCGAAGAGATGTTTGGCAACTACATATTTTATCATGGGATTGAATCTTTTCGTCTACTTAGCTATTTACACCTCTGACGATTGGAAAGAGCTCAATCCATATATCAAGTGCTCTGATTTTATCTTCTTCTGTCTGGAAGCCATCTTCTTCTTTTCTACTTTCTTCTATTTGTTGGACGAGAAGTATATGTCGTGGCGAAACTTCAGTAAGGACTGGATTGTCTTACTGACATCTGTTGCCCTGATGATAACTTCCACCATAGGAGTCTTTGGCAAAGCGGGTGCTTGGGTCTCGTGGTTCCCCTTCTTCATATTCTTTGTGCAATACGTGTTGTTCTTGAGACGTTTCTATATCCTATATCACTAGTGTCCACTAAATAAATTTAAGACTTAATTCTCTTACAGTTTGTAACTTCTCGGCAGGTTCGCTTTTGCCGAGCAAATCTACGAGAGGGGTTCTGTCCAACAATGAGACAGATAAAATTCTTAACAAATCATACATTTCCATATTCAATTTCATTTTTCGTTCAACAATCGCAACCAAGCAATATGCAATGATTGCACTATACAATTGTATCTTTACAGCATTTTCGGTTGTGCCATAGAATTCCTTGACATGAAGATGTTGCTTCATCCATTTGAAGAACAACTCTACCCTCCAACGATATTTGTAAGCCAATGCAATATCCTCTGCAGAGAGGATGGAGTTATTGGTATAAAACACAAAGGTTCTGTTTCCCTCCTTATCATAAAAGGTGATTCTTCTCATTGGGGAAGAGTATTGCTTTCGTGTTTTATATCCACTAAACTGTATCGTTTGATCAGCCATCACTCCCGTTATAGGGTTGTTATATTGTTTGTCTTCAATCACTGTATATGACATACGACGTTTCTCACGAACAACAAAGAACGCCTTTATCGTATTGATGATGGTGAGTTGCTCCGTGTCCATATATGCTCTATCAAATATGTATAAAGCATCAGGCTCATAAGGTATCTCGTTCATTACCTTGGAATCATGTAAATCCGCATTGGTTATAAGAAAGAATGATGGTATGTCTGTCTTTACATCATATATAAGGTATGCATCTTTACACCACCTTTGTCATGATGAAGTTTACTCCACCAAAACACATTTAGGCAAAGTGAGATGGTTGTTGAGTCAAAAGCATAGACATTACCTTCATAGAAGAAGTCTTTGTCAACTAATCCTATGCGTAAGTCTCTTGCGGTCTTGACCATATGATACGCCATGTCTTCAAATATTTTAGCCTCTCTTTGCTCATTAGCTTTGGAAAGATTACTTCTGGTAACAGATGTGCCAAATCCAAGCCTGTTGAACTTAGTCTTATGCGCATTGAGCGTAGCTATCAAGTCTCGAAGACTCTCTCGATGGGTCAACTGAGCGAATATCATCACTAGCAAATGATTCCAACAAGTGAACTTCTTAACATATTTGTTTCCTTGATATTTTTTTACGAACCAATCGAACTGGTTTTTGGGAAGGAAATCACATATTTGACTGAATATATACTTACCTTGATTCATGAGTCTAAACTAACTTACAGATTGTAATTTTCTGCAAAGATAGTCATTTCTAACCCATAGAGTCATTTTTTGCTCGTATTTTGTCGTATATCAACCACTTACAACGATTGTTAATCGTTTTTAGTGGACACTAGTGATCCTATATAATGAGAAGAGGAGTAAACTGGACAATTACTTTGCGGAGGATATACAGCAGTTTATGTTCTGGATCAAGAAGAGTGTCATCCTCATCATCCTTATCAGTGTGCTGTGTTTCACCACGTTGCTTGGGGGCATTATCTACAATTATCTTTTCCAGGTTTATGTCGTCTCTGCCAATTTCTACATAGCCATCAGTTTCATCAACTATGCCTCCATGTATGGTAAGTTGAACAGCGCTGAGGTAACGGACAGAGAAAGGATGGAGACAGATACAGAAAAACTGAAATCCTCGAAGACAGACAACTATGAGCAGCTCTTTGGCGAGCAAGTGAAGAGATGGATTTCCGAAAAGCGGTTCCTCGCTCCTCAGTTGACGATAGATGACTTGGCGGCAGAGATGGGTACCAACAAGCTATATATGTCTCGCTATATCAACCGTAAACACGGTACCAACTTCAGCACCTGGATTACGAAGCTGCGTCTGGAAGAGGCAAAAAGCTATATGCGTGAGAATCCGAATGTCAAACAGGAAGAGGTGGCTATCTATTCCGGTTTCTCCTCGTCCTCTTATTTCTCAAGGGTGTTCTCGCGCTTTGAGAGCAAGACGCCAGCAGCCTGGCGTAAGGAACAAAATGTTTAAAATAGTACATGTTTTGTTAATCGCAGAGTCATATCCTTGTCAAGGACGGAAGTTTGATTCTATCTTTATCGTCCAGGTGATGCAAAGATAGAGGTGGTAAGAAAATAAAATGAACTTTTGTTCGTTATATAATATAACAGAACTTTCGCAAGTGGTTTAAGTACGGGCTGAAGGCCCAAAAGCTTCCAGAAGCAGCACGCCCTGAAAGGGCAGAAGCTCTTAGCCCAGGGCATCGCCCTGGGTACAATGACAATCAGAAAGGCGCCCTGTAAGGGCAAAAGCTTTGTATATTGTTAGGAGTTTTAAAGCTTTTGCCCTTACTGGGCGCCAAGTTTGCGAACATGATAACCCAGGGCGATGCCCTGGGCTAAGAGCTTCTGCCCCTTCAGGGCGTGTGGGGAAAAATTTGCGAAACTTGATCATAAAACGACTTAGACAATGAATGTACGAGTAGAAGGGGCTACTGCCAGTTTGGCAGCGCCTATTGCCTCCCTCATTATGGAGGCGATGAATCATGAGTGTTGCCAGTATCTGGCAGGTAATGATCATACGATAGAGGATTTCCGACGGGTGATGACGGAACTGGTGGCTCTCGATGACAGTCAGTACAGCTATCGCAATACGCTTTGTGCTTTTACTGATGATGGTCGGTTGGCTGGCATCTGTGTATCTTATGATGGAGGTGAGCTTCATCGTTTGCGCCGTCGTTTCATAGAGGCCGCTCAACGGGAGTTTGGTATCGACTATTCGGATATGGACGACGAGACACAGGCGGGTGAACTTTACATCGACAGCATCGCTGTGTCGGAAGAGTTCCGGGGGCATGGCATTGCCAAACATTTGCTGAAAGCAGTCATCGAGCGTGCACGTGAGATGGGATTGCCTGCTGTAGGACTGCTTGTCGACAAGGGAAACCCTCGCGCGGAGTCCTTATATAATAAGGTGGGATTTCTGTACGCCAATGATTCTGCATGGGGAGGCCATGAGATGCGGCATCTGCAATATCAGATAGACAGAACGGTCGCTTAAAGAAATATGGCTGTCGACAATCCTTAGGATAGTTGACAGCCATATTTCTTTTGTAGTTTTTATTATTATTTTTCCAGTTCTTCTATCTCGTTCTCATCCATGTCGCGGTCCAGGCGGTCGCGCCACAGATACTTGCGTGTCTCGTGTACGATGATGCCGCTGAGGCAGAGCAGGGATACAAGGTTAGGTATTGCCATCAGGGCGTTCATACAGTCGGCGATGTTCCACACCATCTCCAGTCCGATGACACTGCCCGCAAAGATGCTGACGATGTATAGCACACGGTAGGTCAGCATCCAGCGCTTGCCCTTGAGATACTCCACGCAGCGCTCGCCATAATAGCTCCAACCTAAGGTGGTACTGAAGGCAAAAGTGGCTAAACCAAAGGTGAGCAAGGGTGCTCCTATGTAAGGTATCTTGCTGAAGGCAGCCTTGGTGAGGGCTGCTCCGTTGTGGTAGTCGATGTCGGGGTAGGCAATGATGCTTGAGGTGATGACCAGACCTGTAAGGGCACAGATGATGACGGTGTCCCAGAAGGTGCCTGTCGATGAAACAAGAGCCTGGCGTACAGGGTTGCGTGTCTGTGCAGCTGCGGCTACGATAGGAGCAGAACCAAGACCCGACTCGTTGGAGAACAGACCACGGGCTATACCATATCGGGCTGCCATCATCAATGTGCTGCCAGCGAAACCGCCTCCTGCCGCACGGGTAGTGAAGGCAGACTCAAAGATAACCTTGATAGCCGGCCACAGATAGGCATGGTTGACAAAGAGAATATAGATGCATCCCAACACATAGAAAAGTGCCATGAAGGGAACAAGCATTCCACATACTCTTGATATTGATTTCACTCCTCCTATGATGACGGCTGCTCCCAAGGCGCAGACAACGGTTCCTGTGATGTAGGGAGAAATGCCATACTGGTTTTCTACGAGGGTAGAGATGGCGTTTGCCTGTACGGTGCTGCCGATGCCGAAAGAGGCTATCGCGGCAAAGAGTGCGAAGAGGATGGCGAGCCATTTCCAGCCCAGGCCTTTCTCCAAGGCGTACATAGGACCACCCAACATGCGGCCGCGCTGGGTCTTCACACGATATTTGACTGCCAATAAACCCTCGGCATATTTGGTGGATATACCGAATACACCTGTCAGCCAGCACCACAGCACAGCACCCGGACCACCCAGGGCGATGGCTGTTGCCACACCGATGATGTTGCCCGTACCTATTGTGGCGGCAAGTGCAGTGGCAAGAGCGCCAAACTGGGATACATCGCCCGTGGCATTCTTGTCTTTCTTGACGGATAACTTGATGGCCTTGAAAATCTTACGCTGCGGGAAATGCAGACGGATCGTAAGAAAGAGGTGTGTGCCCAAGAGCAGAATAATCATGGGCCAACCCCACAAGAATGAGCTTAGCGTTACAAAAATGTCGTTTAGTGTATCCATAATCTCTCTTATTTTTTTACCTGTTTGTTATTTGTCTTTCTCTTTTATGATCCCGTGTTCTATTCTTATCCTTACGTTGCTGTAACCCATGGCCTGGAACATTTCCTCAAACTGCGCCTTGGCATTTTCCTCTGCCTTGGCGATGTTGGCCTTTGTAAAGCATCGTCTGCTCATAGCTTCATAGGCTCTTTTGTACATGTCCTGCCGGTCTTTACCGGTCCATTTGCCTTCTTCGAAGAACGAACGTGTCTTTGCCTCATCGATGAAGTTGCGGTCGAGGAGCCTGATAGGAGGCAGGGTGCAGATGATGGTGTCGCCCTCGGCGCTCAGCCATTCAGTGCCCACCTCTCGCATGTTGATGCCCAGCCTGAGGGTGCCATAGTAGATCCTTACCAGTTCGTCGTCGCTGATGAGCCCTTTTCTCACGGTGTCTATCAGTTCCTCGTCGCTGATGGACAGGAATTCCCACTGTCCGATGGCTTCGATACTCTTTATCTGTGTAGGCGAGAGCGTGGTCTTGCCTTCTTGTTCCATCGAGATGGAGTTGTCCTTGTTGAGCCAGTACAGACCTCCGCCGATGATGACGATGAGCAGGAGTATGACGATGATTTCAAATTTTCTCATATCTGTAGTACCTTACTTGTTCTCAACCGATGTGCCGTCGATGAGGCTTGAAAGATCGGATGAGGTAAACTTCTTTCTGAAACTAATCTTGATGTTCTCGGCTTTGAATCCCAAGTTGACGAGCATGGGTACCAAGGTGTGCGCTGCACTTTGGCGGGCTGTTTCCAGAATATCCATGCGTGGAATGTCGTTGATGATGCCCTTTCGTCCTTCCTGCTCGTAGCTGCTGAGTTCTTCATCGCTGAAGTTTCTGCGTGTGAGCGATACGAATTTCTTGATTCCTTCGTGGTCTATCTTGCTGCTTGTCAGCACCACCTTAGGATCAGGGAGGATGATTTCTATCTTCTCGCCCTGCCGTCTCACGTTCTTTTCATTGAAGCCTTTGAAGTCGATATATGCCTTGAGGGTGGCGTCCATAGGGATGGCAACCTTGCGCTTTCCTCCAGGCAGACTGATGTCGAACTCGTTTTTCAGTATAGAGCCTTTCAGTCTGAGTTGGTCGTCGTGGGTGATGATTCTGTGAACCTGTGCCTCGGCTGTATATAGACGACTGCATTTCTGTATCTGCATCACCATCATGGGAATGGTGTCGAGTGCCTTCTCTTTCTCTTTGGCTTGTCTGCCTGTACAAGCAGAGAATATGATAGCAGTTGTCATAATGACAAGTAAAATGGTCTTTCTCATACTAATTGTTTTGTTTTCGTTGCAAAGGTACGACAATTTGAGTAAATAACCAAATAGTATCAGTCAATTTTATACTTTTCGTCTTTGTTTTGTGATAATCTGTAGCTTTTGGGTAGTTAAAAATAACACTAAGAGTGGTCAACTCAAATCGTTAAACCACAGAAAAAGTTTTTTCAGCCTATTCAAATCTATGTTCTAAAGTATAGAACATAGATTTTTCGCAAGAGTCAGAACAAATTCATGATGAACTTAAAACAATTCGACCTGTATGGTTGGAACGCCCTTTCAGGGCGTGCTGAGTAGTTACATACATGGACCATTCTTTTTGTTAAAGGCAGTTAAAAAGGTACTTTTTTCTCATCTTCGATTAAACTTTTTGTGTTTTGCAGGGTCTTATTACTGATTAGAATTCATAAACTGAACTTTTATTATATCGTGTGAGAAAAGTTCAATAGGATTTATTAGTTAGTATTTAGGTAGTAAGAGCATTCTCTTTGTGAAAAGGGGATGCTTTTTTTTTGTGTTCTTATATTTTTTTCTTAACTTTGCAGATAATTAGGTCTTCATTCTGTGGATTAGATTTATTAATAATGTAGATTTAGGCCTTCACTCAATAGAATATCAAAACAAAAGTACAATGAAGAAAACAATTTCCATGCTCGTGATTGCGGTTCTGGGTGCCGCCTGTTTCTCGTCATGCGGCGAGAAGAAAAAGAGCAATGTCATCATAGCCCCTAAGCCTGCTGCTCCAAAACCTAAGAAGACGCAGGAATTGAGTAGTTATGAGCAGTCGCGCGACATCTCCTGGCTCGGCAAGACTTATCGTGTAGTGATGAAACGAGAGTCTGATCACAGTCTGCCTTTGGTGGAGAGTGAGGATCATACCAAGTACTACGACAACAAGATTACGATCAAGGTGCTGCGGGAGGACGGAACAGAGTTCTTCAGCCGTACTTTCCAGAAAAGCGATTTTACGGGTTATCTTGATGCCGAAACCAAGAAATCGGGTGCCTTGTTGGGTATTGTTTTTGTTGAGGTGAAGGGCGACGTGCTGCATTTTGCAGGCAGTGTGGGTTCACCCGATGTTACCAGTGATGAGTATGTACCTCTTGTAATCACTGTCAACCGGATGGGCGCTGTCAGTATAGCCAAGGATAGTCAGTTGGACACAGCAGGTGATGAAGACGAAAAAGCCTCGTCTGTTGAGGACGAGGCTGATGATGGGGTATGATGTATAAAATTTAGTGACTGTTTATAAAGCATCACTTACTTCAATAGTTTTTTGAAGTCTTTTTCAAAGCATTGTGGGTGTTTACCGATGAAGAGGACGTTGAGCAGACAGTTGGCTGCCAATTCCTCATCGTTCAGGTCAGCACCCTTTCCTTTTCTTACTTCCTTGCCCAAGCAAGCATCCCAAGTGGTGTTGAAACAACTGTCGTCGGCTCCCACAATCATACTGTTGCTCGAGTTAGGATCCTCCATCAGTTCGTAGCGAATGGTCTTCTTGCTCATCACAGGCTGGATGCTGCACAGCATGTCGAATGCTTTCTGAAAGACGTCGCGATGCAGATTGGCGTTAGGGAACATCGTGCTGACAGTAGGAAAGAGTTCCTCAAAGTCGAACGACTGTAAGAGTTGATAAAGTTTCATCCTTGTTCTATGGTTATGTTTGCTTTTTAGAACTTAGCCATCTTGATGGCGTCAATGGCGCACTCGTCGCCCTTGTTGCCCAGTTTGCCACCACTTCTGTCTTTGGCCTGTTGCAGGTCGTTGGTGGTCAGCAGGCCATAGATGACTGGAATTTCCTGTGAGGCATTGAGGCGTGCAATGCCATAGGTAACGCCCTGACAGATGTAGTCGAAGTGAGGAGTCTCGCCACGGATGACGCTTCCTAACACGATGACAGCATCGTAGCCCTGGTTAAGAACCATCTGTCGTGCACCGTATATCAGCTCAAAGCTTCCAGGTACGGTTTTCACGTGAATGTTCTCAGGCAGGGTGCCATGCTTTTTCAGGGTGTCGACGGCACCTTTCAGCAAAGCGCCTGTTATCTCAGGGTTCCACTCAGCTACCACGATGCCAAAGCACATATTGCTGGCATCGGGTACCTTGGTGAAGTCGTATTCTGACAAATTATGAAGTGCTGTAGCCATAATTAGTTAGAAGCTCTTTCGATGTACTTGTCGATCTCCGCACTCTGAACGAGCATAGAGTTCACATACTTTTTCTTGATGTCCTGATAGATCTTCAGTGCCTCGTCCTTCTTGCCCTGGCTTTCCAACACCTCGCCGGCCTTGATAAGGAAGGTAGGAGAGAGGCTGTTGTTGGCATCGTCTTCAGCCTTGCTGTCTGCCATGTCGGCAGCCTTCTTGAAAGCGTCAACAGCTTTGTCGAGCTGGTTGAGGTGAGCGTATGCGTCACCGAGAGCTGCCTGAGAAGCTGGGCTGATCATCTGGTCGTCTTCTGTTGAGAAAGCGTCGAGGCTCTTCTGAGCTTCTGCCCATTTGCCGAGGTTGGCGTAGCAAAGACCGGCATAGAGGTTGGCCAGGTTACCAGCTTTGGTACCGCTATACTCGTCGGCCAACTTAGCGAAACCTACGAAGCCGGCACCGTCGCCATTGACAGCCTGCTCGAACATCTCGTTGTTGAAGTAGGTCTGACCCTTGCTGAGCGCTGTGCTTGCCTTTTCCTCACGAGGACCAGAAATCTGTGAAATGTAGAGGAATACACCTGCAATAACAACAATGATTGCTGCCACTGCGATAAGGATGGCTTTCTTGTATCTCATGAAGAAAGCCTCGCGGTTGTTGATGTTCTCTGTTGCTTCGAGAACCTGTTCTGTTTTGTTTGCCATTTTTATTTTTTGTTTTTTATTATTTTTTCCTTCTTGTTCTTAGTGTGCCTTGCTCAATGGTCACTACACTTTAGGTTGCAAAAATACGTAAATTTATCCACATATTGAAATTTATAGCCTACTTTTTTCGTTTTTTGCGCTTTTTCTGCTAACTTTGCAGTTCAATAGTGGCATAATACGTATGATTTTACAGAATATCTCGATAATTAATTACAAGAACATCAAGGCTGCCAATTTGGAATTGTCGCCCAAGATCAATTGTCTCATCGGTCATAACGGTGTGGGCAAGACCAATTTCCTGGATGCCATTTACTATCTTTCGTTTTGTCGCAGTGCCTACAATCCTATCGATTCGCAGGTTATTGCGCACGATGAGAACTTCATGGTGATAGAGGGCAACTATCTTGATGAGCGAGAGAATGTCGAGAATATCTTCTGCGGTATGAAGCGTGGAACGAAGAAGCACTTCAAGCGCAACAAGAAGGAGTACAAACGACTGTCACAACATATCGGATTGATACCGCTCATCTTTGTCTCTCCTTCTGATACGGTACTCATTGAGGGTGGAAGCGAGGAGCGACGCCGCCTGATGGATGTGGTCATCTCGCAGTACGACCCTTCCTATATTGAGGCATTGGCCAACTACAACAAGGCTTTGCAGCAGCGTAATGCTCTGCTCAAGATGGAGGAGGAACCTGATGTGACGCTGATGGAGATATGGGAACAGGAGATGGCTCGCAATGGTGAGCTGCTCTTTCAGAAGCGTGAGGCTTTCGTCAAGGAACTGATTCCTCTGTTTCAGCAGATCTATCGTCATATCTCTGGCGACCGCGAGGTGGTGAGCCTGCGTTATGTGTCTCATTGTCAGCGCGGTCCGCTCCTTGATGTCATACAGCGCGACCGCTTCAAGGATAGGGCTGTAGGCTATTCGCTTCATGGTGTGCATCGTGACGACCTGGAGATGCTGATAGGTGATTTCCAAATGAAGCGAGAGGGAAGTCAAGGACAGAACAAGACCTTTGTCTTGGCTCTCAAGTTAGCCCAGTTTGATTTCCTGCGACGCACGGTATCGAGTACTACGCCCCTCTTGCTGCTCGACGATATCTTCGACAAGTTGGATGCCCAAAGGGTAGAGGCGATTGTCGACTTGGTATCGGGAGCCAATTTTGGACAGATATTCATCACCGATACCAACCGCGACCATCTCGACCGCATCCTGCACGAGAGTGACGGCAATTACAAGATCTTCCATGTAGAAGGTGGAAACATAGACTTGATTCACGAAGAATAGTAGAAAGACCTGCAAAGCAAAGAAATATGTTCAGACGAAAAGTACGTTCCTTATCAGAATTGTTGCCCGAGATATTGAGGCGCGAGGGACTGGAGACACCGCTGCAGCAGAAGCGTCTTCTTGCTTCCTGGGATCAGGTGGTGGGTGAGCCTGTAGCCAAGTACACTGGCGACAAGTTTATCAAGAACCAGACTCTCTTTGTCAAGATACTCAGTCCGGCCTTGCGTGCCGACCTCTCGCTGAGTCGCAGCCTGTTGGTCAAGCGGCTTAACGAGGCAGCAAAGGCTTTTGTCATTTCTGATATCAAGTTCTATACGATAGCATCCATCTTGATATCGGTGGCTTCGGTGGGCACGGTCTCCGTCTTCTGAAAGTCGAAGCATATACCTATTTTATATAGATGGGGCATCTTGCAGAGCATACGGTCGTAGTAGCCTTTGCCTCTGCCCAAGCGATGCCCCGACTTATCGAAACTCATGCCCGGGATGATGCCTGCTTCTATCTTCCCGTATTCATCTTCCGGCAGCAGTCTGCCTACAGGTTCCATGATGTGGAAACTACCTTGTCTTAAGTCTTTCGAGCCTGTATATTCTCTTATCTCCATGTTTTCTCCGTCTACGACAACGGGCAGGAATACCTGTTTTCCCTGATTGACTAGTTCGTCGATAAACTGATGGGTATTCACCTCATCGGGAAGCGAGTAGTATAGTAGTATGCTGCGGGCTTGCTGCAGTCGCATGTTTCTGCGCAACCGGTCTAAAACAAGAAGCGACAGTTCTTCGAGCTGTTGCCCGGAGAACTGTCGCTTTCTCTCTCTGATGATATTTCTGAGTTCTTTCTTATTCATTTTTCTGCCTTCTTATGCCAAGCAGGATGGGCTTCTGTGCAACGAACGGTAGTTGTAGGGCACATTTGCCATAGCTACCTTCTGCTTCTTTTTATAAACTGGCTTGGTGGCAGGAACGGGCTTCTTGGGGAAAGCCTCGTTCTTTTCAAACACCTCCATCGTTTTGTTGATAACAGGATCGTCCTGGTTGATGTATTGATTCCAAGCCTGGTCGTTGAGCATGTTGTAGATCACGCGGCTGTTGATGTAGCGTTCCAACAGTTTGTGCGACTTGCGGATGAGCAGGTTGCGGCGCTGCAGACCGTGCTTGTCGGCATAGGTGGCAAACTTGTCTACCATGTTCTGCTTGTCCAGATAGTCGGCCAGCTCCATCATCTCCTTGAAGTTGTTCAGCTTAGGACGGTTGTCGTCGGTATAGGTGAAGGCGAACTGCAGGATGAGTCCGCTCATGCTTGCCTGCTTGAAGTAGGATGTCATTCCCAAAGTATCCTCGGGTACGAAGATGTCGGGAGTGATGCCGCCTCCGCCATATACGGTACGTCCCAATCCCGTGTGATAGGCCGGACCCGTATGCTTGATGCTGTCTTGCGAGAAGAACTCGCCATGCTCATAGCGGTTGAGCAGGTCTTGCTCATAGTCCTTGTCGTCACCCAGGGTGTAAGGTTTCTGTATGCATCGACCCGATGGGGTGTAGTAGCGTGCAATGGTGAGTCTTATCATGCTGTGGTCGGGGAATTCTATCTGTTGCTGTACCAGTCCCTTTCCGAAAGAACGTCGGCCTATGATGGTGGCACGGTCATTGTCCTGCATGGCTCCTGCAAAGATTTCGGCAGCCGATGCTGAGCCTTCGTTGATAAGTACGACGAGCGGTACGTGCTGATAGGATCCCTTGCCATCGCTGCGGAAGTCCTGTCGTGGCGACTTGCGTCCCTGTGTGTAGACGATGAGTTTCTTGTCGGGCAGGAACTCGTTGGCCATGTTGATGGCTGCTGTCAGGTATCCGCCACTGTTGTCGCGAAGGTCGATACACAGGTTCTTGAATCCCTCTTGCGAGAGCTTTGCCAGGGCGATGAGCATCTCTGGATAGGTATTCTCGCCGAAGTTCTTGATGCGTATGTATCCGGTCTTGTCGTCGAGCATATAGGTTGCCGTGATGCTCTTGGTAGGTATCTCGCCTCGGGTCACGGTGAAGGTCTGTACCTTCTTGCTGCCGTAGCGCACCACACCAATCTTTACCTTGGTGTCTTTCTGTCCCTTGAGTCTGTGCATGGCTTCCTCGTTGGTGACGATCTTGCCTACGAAAGGCTTGCCGTCTACCGCCACAATCTTGTCGCCAGCCAACAGACCGGCCTTCTCGGCAGGTCCGTTCTGTATCACATTCTGCACGTGTATGGTGTCATCTCTGATCACAAACTCGATGCCCACACCGCAGAATGATCCTTTCAGGTCGTCGGTGGCAGCAGCCACATCCTTGGCACTGATGTAAACGGAGTGTGGGTCCAGCTCAGAGAGGATGAGCGGTATCGCCTTGTCTACCAAAGAGTCGATATTCACCGCATCCACATACTGGTCGTCGATGATGTGCAGCAGGTTGTTGAGCCTGTTGCTTCCGCTGTTGATGATATTGAGCCTGTTTCCTGAGAAATGGTTCGAGAAGAACGAGCCGATCATGATACCTATCACCACGCATACAGCCATGATGATGGGCATGAAACGGTTAGTCTTTTTCTTATTGATATTCATATATTTATTGTCTTATGTTCTTGGTTCGGCTTCTTCCTGCGAAGCGTCGTCGGGGTTGAGATATACTACCTTGATGCCAGCTCGCTCCATGAGTTCGATGCCGTCGTTGAGTCGGTATTTCTCGGCATATACCACGCGCTTGATGCCCGCCTGGATGATGAGTTTGGCACACTCGATACATGGCGAAGCCGTGACATAGAGTGTACTTCCGTCGCTGTTGTTGCTGCTTCGCGCCAGCTTGGTGATGGCATTGGCCTCGGCATGCAGCACATAGGGCTTGGTCACGCCGTCTTCCTCGCATACGTTCTCAAACCCACTGGGTGTGCCGTTGTAGCCATCGCTGATAATCATCTTGTCCTTGACTACGAGTGCACCCACCTGTCGGCGTTTGCAGTAACTGTTTTCTGCCCAGATGCGTGCCATGCGCAAGTAGCGCAGGTCGAGTTTCTCTTGTTTGGAAAGTTGCTCTTCCATGTTTCTGTTGTTATGATTCTATATTTTTCTTTATCTCGTTGCGTTCCAGCAGGGCATCGATGGTAGGCTCTTGTCCGCGGAATCGCTTGTAGAGTGTCATCGGATGCTCGGTACCACCCTTTGAGAGGATGTTGTCTCTGAAGCTCTGTGCTGTCTGCTGGTCGAAGATACCGTTCTTCTTGAACACGCTGAAGGCATCGGCGTCGAGCACCTCTGCCCATTTGTAGCTGTAGTAACCGGCAGCATAGCCTCCTGCCATGATGTGCGAGAACTGTACGGTCATACAGGTATTGGGCAACTGTGGTGTGACCATGGCCTTTGCCCAGGCTTTCTTCTCGAATGGGATGATGTCGTCGTCGAAAGCTTCCTTCTTGGTGTAGTAAGCCATGTCGAGCAGTCCGAAGCTCACCTGTCGCAGACATCCGTAGGCAGCCATGAAGTTGCGGCTCTTCACGATGCGCTCTATCAGGTCGTCGGGCAGAGGCTCGCCTGTCTGATAGTGGAAGGCGAAGGTGCGAAGGAAGTCTTTCTCCACAGCATAGTTCTCCATGAACTGCGACGGCAGCTCCACAAAGTCCCACCATACATTGGTTCCCGACAGACTCTCAAATCGGGTGTTGGCAAACATGCCGTGCAGGCTGTGTCCGAACTCATGCAGGAAGGTCTCCACCTCGCCAAGGGTCAGCAGGGCTGGCTTCTCGGCTGTAGGTTTGGTGAAGTTCATCACCACGCTGACATGCGGACGTATGTTCTGCCCTTTATGGTCTATCCACTGTCCCTGGAATTCTGTCATCCATGCACCTCCCTGTTTGCCCTTGCGTGGGAAGAAATCGGCATAGAATACAGCCAGATAGCTGCCGTCCTTGTCGTACACCTCGTATGCTTTCACGTCGGGATGGTATACGGGTATGTCCTTGTTCTCCTTGAAGGTGATTCCGTAGAGTTTTCCTGCCAGACCGAACACGCCGTCGATTACCTTGTCGAGTTGCAGGTAGGGGCGCAGCATCTCGGCGTCGAGGTTGTATTTCTCCATCTGCAGCTTGTGCGAGTAGAAACTCATGTCCCAGGGTTCCATCACGAAGTCATCTCCCTCAATGCGTTTTGCTAAGGCTGTTATCTCGGCAACCTCCTTCTCGGCGGTAGGCTTGTAGGCATCTATCAGGTCGTTCAGCAGTTTGTACACATTGTCGATATTACTTGCCATGCGGTGCTTGAGCACGTAGTCGGCATAGGTGTCGAAGCCCAGCAGCTGTGCCAGTTCGCGTCTCAGGTTGATGAGTCGCTTGCATATCTCGAGGTTGTTGGCATCGTTGTCGTGTATGCACTCGGTATTGCGAGCCATGTACATCTGCTTGCGGAGCTCGCGCTGTGTAGAGTAAGTCATGAAGGGAGAGAAGACAGGGAAGTCGAGGGTGAAGATCCATCCTTCCTTCTCCTGTTCTTTGGCATTCTGCTCGGCTGCAGCAATGGCAGTCTCGGGCAGCCCGTCGAGTTGAGCCTTGTCGGTGATATGCAGCTGGAAGGCTTTGTTTTCCTTGAGCAGGTTCTGCGAGAACTGCAGGGTGAGCATGCTTGCCTCCTCGGTGAGCTGGCGCAACTTCTCCTTGCCTTCCTCATCGAGCAGGGCACCGCTGCGTACAAAACCATCATAGCTTGTATCGAGCAACATCTGTTCCTCGGCATTCAACTCGCGGTTGGGATGGTCGTGTACGAACTTGATGCGTTCGAAGAGTTTCTTGTTCAGGGTGATATCGTTGGCATGCTTGGTAAGGATGGGGCTCATCTTCTGTGCCAAGGCTTCCATCTCGTCGCAGGTCTCTGCGCTCATCATGCATGAGAAAACATTGGAAACCCTGCTGAGCAAGTCGTAGTAGTGCTCGCCTTTCTCGGTATCCACGCGTGCCAGGGTGTTCTCGAAGGTAGGTTCTTCGGGATCGTTGACGATCTTGTCGGTGGCCTCATCGTCACGGCGTATACCTTCCATGAAGGCCTCTTCGTAATCTTCCAGCCTGATACGGTCGAAGGGTACGGTGTCGTGAGGGGTGTTGTAAGGTGCAAAAAAGGGATTGATACGATTCTCTGTCTTATTTTCTTGAAGCATACTAACTTAGTGTTTTATTTTTGTGCAAAGTTAGTAAAAAAAGGTGTTATAATCTTCTTGTATCATATTATTTAACATACTTTTATCTCAACCCTTGCTGTTGGTAAGTTTTTCGAGTGCCTGGATTTGGATGCGCTCTCTGAAAAGTTGGATAAGTCCTTGGCTTTGCAAACGGTTGAGGGCTCTGGAGACATTCAGTCTGCTGTCGTTCACCTCTTCGGCTATGCGCCTCATCTTGATGTGGATTGTTTTCTCGCCTGTAGGGCTGACACAGTTAGCCTCGAAGAAGCGTGTGATGCGTTCCTCTAAACTCTTGGCTGGTGTCTGCAGGGTACGGAGGCTGTGCTTCTGACTCTGTGTGGATATCAGGTTGAGCAGGTTGATGCGGAATATGTCGAAGAGGGTTGCCAGCTTCATGACGTCTTGCTTGGCAATACATAGCAGGCTGCAGTCGTGCAGGGCTGTATAGGTATGAGTGAAGTATGGGTACAGACCGAAGATGCGTTCCGACTGGAAGGTCTCGGGTGCCTGTATCTTCTCGTCGATGCTGTAGCTGTGGTCGGCAGACTCTGTCTTTACCATCACCTCGCCGTCGAGCAGGAAGTACAGGTGTGTGCATAGTTCGCCTTCAGCTACAATCGTCTCTCCCTTACTTGCTTTTCTGAAGTCAAAGCGTGTCTGCCCTGCAGCTTGCTGCAAGTCGTTGCGGCTCATTCCCAAGAAGAGGGGCAGAGCCAACAGGCTGTTGTATATGCGGTTTTCGGGCATAGCGCTTGTGAGGTTTTTTATTAGGAGTTAAAGGAGTTAAGGAGTTATCGCTCCCTTCGGTCGCTGAGGAGTTAAGACAATAGTCTTGAGGAAATGTTCGATGCTCGATATTTAATGCACGATCTTCGATGTTCGATGTTTAATGTTGAGTCCACAAAGGCTGTTGTCTTAACTCCTTTAACTCCTTAACTTCTTAACTCCTTAAGAATCAAGAATCTCCTAATATCTTCTCCTTGAGTGATGGCGAGTACCATACCTCGGTTTTGCCATCATCATTGGTATAGATGAGGTAAGCCATGAGTTCTGAATGCTGTCTCAGTATCTCTTTGGCTTTTTCGAGCCCCATCACCATGAAAGAGGTGGCGTAGGCGTCTGCCGTGGCACAGTTTTTTGCCAAGACAGTGGCAGAGAGCAGACTGTGCTGAACGGGGTAGCCAGTCTTGGGGTCGATGGTATGGGCATACTTCTTGCCGTTCTTATAGTAGAAGTTGCGATAGTTGCCGCTGGTTGCCATGGCTATATCCGTGACATTGAGCACCGTCTGCAGTTCCTGGTTGGTGTTCAGCGAGTCTTCGGTAGGCTTGTTCACGCCGATGCGCCAAGGTTGCTGTTTCTGGTTGATACCCTTGGTGACTATCTCGCCTCCTATCTCTATCATATAGTCGTTGATGCCTTTCTTGCTCAACAGTCGTGCCACCACGTCACAACCGTATCCCTTGGCTATGGCAGAGCAGTCGAGCATGATGCGCGGATCCTGTTTCTGTATGTGATTGTCGGAGGTGAGCTTCACCTTCTGGTAGCCTACTATCTTTCTCAGGTCGTCGATAACCTTCTTGTTGGGTTCCACACCTTTCTTGAAACCGAATCCCCATTCGTTGACCAGTGGGGCAACGGTAATATCGAAGGCTCCGTGTGTCTCGTTGGAGATGTCCTCTGCCAAGAGGAAAACCTCTGTAAACATCGAGTTGACTACCGGGTTCTCGTTGCGGTTCACTTTCGAGATAATGGAGGTCTTGTTGAATGGCGAGAGCGACTCGTCCACCTTCTTCAGCTCAGCCTCTATCTCTTTCTTCAGATTGGTGTCGCTATGATAAGTGATGTGGTAGACGGTTCCGAAGATGAAACCCTCGTCGTGCTGATAGTTGATGTTTTCCTGTCCCTGCTTCAGGATGATGACCGTGCCGATGACGAGGAGCAGCAGGAAGGGAATTTGCCAGATGAGCTTTTTCTTGTTCATATTGATGGGATAGGGGTGATGGTTGATGTAAATGTGGGGTGAGAGTGATGTGGCTTTCTTGCCGCAGCGGGCTTACAGCTCGAAACTTACGTTGAAGGTTCCTCCAAAGCGTGAGCCTCCCTGCTTGCCAAAGCCGGGCACATACCAGGTGTTGCCATAGTCGCCGTCGTCATGGAAGAGCCTGCGCTTGTATCTCAGGCTCCAGCCCATTCTTACAGGGCCCCATATCTTGGCATCCACACCGAAGACAAACTCAGCCCAGTGGTAGTTGCACTTCACACCGTTGACCTCGTAGGGAGTCGTACCGCCCCATATAGGGTCCTGGATATCCGGACCTTTGAGGTCGTATTTGAAATAGGTAAGGGCGTATCTCACACCGCCATACAGGCGATAGATGTCGTGCTTGTTGCGCAACAGGTTGAAGTCGCAGCCTATTCGTCCGTAGGGTGCCGTCGTCTTGTAGTTGATCTGGGTGCTTTCGTCTGTGCCGTCAGCTTTTCCTATACCTATTTCTACAACAGGGAAATACTTGTCCTTGAGGTTGACACGCAGTGCCGCCTCATACTGACCGTAGTCGCTGACCATGAGTTGAATGGGGCCAACCAGGTCTGCGCTTACCGCCACGTTTCTCAACAGCGGGATGGTGTCCTTGTTGGTGGCGGCTATCTTCTTGCCTGATGATCCCTGGGCATGTGTCGCCTGTGCGGGCATCAGTAGCATCAGGGCGCTAATCGCGATGACCAAAGTAAATATAGAAGTGTGGCTTCGTTTCATCATAAGTTACTTCTTTACAGTTGATGACGATGGAGTCTATGCTGTTGTGCGTAGTCTTCACGCCGGTGATGGTATGAAAAAAGGATGGCTTGCAGTCTACCGACTCAAAGTGTGGTGTGTTGGTCTTCTGCACCGTTACGGTGTCGCGCAGCAGCCGGTTGTCTGCGTTGCGGGTCTCTAAGAAGAGGCTGTCTTCCAACAGCGAGTAGCTCATGGGCAGTATGAAACTGTCCACATTCACGTCCTTGTTGATCAGCACACTGTCGGTTCCCTCGATACGGTTGGTCGAGATGGTGAGTGTGTCGGTCAGGGTTGTTATGTTGCCTGCCAGCCTGTACTTGGTGTACACGGTGTTGTTGAGCGGACAGTCGAGCGTGCTGCAAGCTGCCATCAGCCCAAGGGCCATCATGAGTATGGGGATTATTTTCCGCATCTTATCTCTTTTTCTATTTGATAGTCGTTACGATTGGGGTTCTGTCGGCTCAACAGGTCGCCTAAGAATCCTGCCAGGAACAGCTGGCTGCCTAAGAGCATGGCTGTCAGGGCGATAAAGAAGTAGGGCGAGTCGGTGATGAGGTGTCCATACACGCCATGATAGAGGTCGATGCTCTTGTCGATGCCGAGGCATACCAGTGACAGGAAACCGATGAAGAACACCACGCTGCCCAAGAATCCGAACACGTGCATAGGTTTCTTGCCGAAGTTGCTCAGGAACCAGAGGGTCATCAGATCCAGATAGCCGTTGACAAAACGGTTCCAGCCCATGAACTTCGACTTGCCGAACTTGCGGGCCTGATGATGCACAGGCTTTTCGCCTATCTTGTCGAAACCGGCATTCTTTGCCAGATAGGGGATGTAGCGGTGCATCTCGCCATACACCTCGATGTTTTTCACCACGTCGCGGCGGTAAGCCTTCAGTCCGCAGTTGAAGTCGTGCAGGTTGTGTATGCCGCTCACCTTGCGTGCTGTGGCATTGAAGAGCTTGGTAGGAATGGTCTTCGACAGAGGGTCGCCCTCCTTGCGGTTCTGCTTGTAGCCCGATACCAGGTCGTAGCCTTCCTGGGTAATCATGCGGTAGAGCTCAGGTATCTCGTCGGGAGAGTCCTGCAGGTCGGCGTCCATGGTGATGACCACATCTCCCTGTGCCTCTTTGAATCCACAGTACAGGGCAGGGCTCTTGCCGTAATTGCGACGGAACTTGATGCCTTTCACCTGGTCGGCCTCCTCTGCCAAGTGTTCTATCACTTGCCATGAGTGGTCGGTAGAGCCGTCGTTGACAAAGATGACTTCGTAGCTGAAGTGGTTGGCTTCCATCACTCGCTTGATCCAGGCAAAGAGCTCGGGCAGCGATTCTTCCTCGTTGTATAGGGGTACGATAACGGATATGTCCATTTGTTTGGTGTGTTATTGTTGGTTATTGATGTTCTTGATACTTACGCGTCGTGCCATGATGGCTGCGATGACAGGGCTGAGTACCACACCCACGATGAGGTCGGTAATCATAAACATGGAAGCCCATGCCAGTGGCTTCATCGAGAGGATGGTGTCGATGGTGGCCTTTGCCTCTGCCTCTGACAGATGGTACACTTCCTGCATCACGGGCTGGTAGGTGCTCTCCAATAAGGCCATGAAAGGTCCCATGTCCATAAACGAGAACCACAGAAACTGTACTACGGTGAGCAGCAGGGTGGCATTGAAGAATGTCTGCATACAGTAGAAGGTGCCTCGGCGGAAAGAGATAGTGCCCTCCAGGGCGTAGTCGCGGAAACTCTTCAGGCGTTTGCCTACTACAAAGGGAGTGCTGATCAACAGCAGGTTGCCTATCAGTCCCAAGAACGACTGGTCGGGCTTTACTGCCAGCATGGTGAATGCGAAACTAACTATCCATACAAGTCCTAAGATGGCTCCGTCCTGGCGGGCGAAAGCCCTTGTCTGAACTAAATTCTGTACATTAATCATTGTCTTATTTATGTATTATCGTGCAAAGGTAAGCAATTTTTAGCATATAGTGTTTAATGCTGCGATAATTTTATATATTTTTGGAGAAACAGACCTGTAGGAAACAAAAAAAAGAGAACTTCTGTAGATGAAGTTCTCTTTTTTTGAGCCTCTTGTCGGATTCGAACCAACGACCCCGAGATTACAAATCACGTGCTCTGGCCAACTGAGCTAAAGAGGCGGGTGGACAAGCGATTCATATCGCACCGCTACAACCAAGTACCCTTGCTATGTTCCCATCCTGGGGGATTCCGAGGGAGCTGGTCGTATGAGACTTGTCCGTCTCTGCGTTTAAGCGGGTGCAAAAGTACTGCTTTCCTTTGAACCTGCCAAATATTTTCCGAGAAATATTCCTTTTATTAACTTCTGTTAAGGAAAAAGTCCTTTAAAAGTCCACGACCGTGATTCCAGCTCCGCCAAACTGCACATGCTCATCGGCAAAGTGGGTGACATTGGGCACACTGCTCAGATACTGACGGATGAGCTGTCGCAAGATGCCGTTGCCCTTACCGTGGAGGATGCGCACACGGGGCATACCTACAAGGATGGCATCGTCGATGAAATACTGCACGGCATTGAGCGCCTCATCACCACGCATACCTCTGATGTCGAGGTCTTGGTGGAAATTGGTCTTGTGCTTGTCTATCGTGTTGCGTGTCTCGGTACTGATGCCATACGAGCCCAAGTTCTCCTTGCGTTGTTCTGTCTTGTCGGTCTCGGTGGTGGCGACAGCATGTTCTAGACGGTTGAGGCGCATCTTGGTACGCATACCTCCAAAGACAGCAGTAGCCATATCGCCCGCTATGCTCTCTATGGTTCCTATGGTGGAGAGCCCCTTGATGCGTACGGTGTCGCCTACTGATAGAGGACGGTTTTCCTGCTGTGTCTTGTTGACAGCACTGCGCAGCGCTGCCGCAGCCTTCTCTTGGTTCTGAGTTTTTTCGGCTTTACGCTTGGCATGTCGTTCCTTGCGTTGTTGTATCTGTGCTATCTTGCGGGCTATCTTGTCGTCATTCTCCTTGGTGTCGATGTCCTGCATCTCTTCCTTGAAGGCGTCCAGCTCCTGACGTATGCGCTTGGTCTCCTCCTTCTCAGCCTGCTTCTCGCGTATCTCGCGTATAGCGTTCTCTATCTTTTTGTTGCTCTCCTTTAGCAGTTCCTCTGCCTGTTGTTTGGCTTTGGCGAGTATCTGTTTGCGGCTTCGTTCGATGTCCTCGATGTCGCTCTCGTATCGCGAGATAGTCTTTTCCATGTCTTTCTCGCGCTGGTGTATGCTCTGTCGTTTGTTCTCCCAGTAGCGCTTATCGCGAACGATGTCCTGCAGATACTTGTCGCTCTGTATGTATTCGGAGCCTACGATGTCGCTGGCCTCCTTGATCACCTCTTCGGGAAGACCTATCTTGCGGGCTATCTCGATGGCGAAGGAAGAGCCCGGTCTGCCTATAGCCAACTGGAAGAGAGCTTTCATCTCGTGGCGGTCGTAGAGCATGGCACCATTGGCCACACCCTCATGACTGTCGGCAAAATGCTTCAGGTTCTGATAGTGTGTGGTGATGACTCCATAGGCACCTTGCTGACAGAAACGGTCGAGCACAGCCTCGGCAATAGCTCCGCCGATGCCAGGCTCTGTACCTGTACCAAACTCATCGATGAGGATGATGGTGTCGCCGTTGGCAGCCTTCATCATATTCTTCATGTTGAGCAGATGCGAGGAGTAGGTACTTAGGTCGTTCTCCAGACTCTGTTCGTCGCCTATGTCGATCATGATGTTTTGGAACACGCCCGTCTTCGAACGCTCGCTCACGGGGATGCTCAGTCCGCACTGCAGCATGTATTGCAGCAGTCCCACGGTCTTCAGACATACCGACTTTCCTCCGGCGTTAGGACCTGAGATGATGAGGATGCGCTTCTCTTGTGTCAGCATGATGTCGAGTGGCACCACCTTCTCGCCTTTCTTCTCCAACGAGAGTCTGAGCAGGGGGTGAATGGCTCTGGTCCAGTCTACGTGAGGGTGGGCTTCCACCTCTGGCTCTATGGCTTGCTGGGTCTCTGCAAGCTTTGCCTTGGCCTGTATCAGGTCGATGATGGCAAGGAATCGGTAGCTGTCCAGTATCTCGCGCGAGAAGGGTCGAACCTTGTTGGTGAAGTCGGTGAGGATGCGTATGATCTCCTTGCGTTCCTCTCCCTCGAGTTCTCTCACGCGGTTGTTGGCTTCCACCACCTCGGTAGGCTCAATGAATACCGTTCTTCCCGTGGCACTCTCGTCGTGCACGATACCTTTTATCTTACGTTTCAGGGTAGGGATGACGGGGATGACGAGTCGTCCGTCGCGCAGGGTAGGGGTGACATCTTTCTCTACCACTCCCTCGCTCTGTGCTGCTCGCAGTATGCCATATAGTGTGCGAGAGATGCTGCCCTCGGTCTTTGCTAACTCACGGCGTATCTGCAGCAACTCGGGGGTAGCATTGTCGCGTATCTTGCCAAACTTGTCGAGTATTTGGTCGATACGTTGTACCAGTTGTGGGAAAGACATGACATCAGCCGACAGGCGATGCAGTGCAGGGTAGGGATATTTCTTCTCTCTGCGCCAACCGTCTTCTTGTTCGGCCTCGTCGTCATCGCTGTGGTTGAGTATCTTTACGATACCGTCGATGGTGCTCAGCGAGCGGCGAAGGTCAAAGAGTTCGTCTTCCTCCAAGTGGGTGTTCTCCACGCGGATGCGTACAATCGACTCTCTCACATCGTAGAAGTATTGCAGGGGGAAGTCTTCCACCTCTTCCATGAGTCTGCGAAACTCTCGGGTCTGCAACAGCCATTCGTTCACCTCGTCGGCATCAGAGCTGAAGTGCATCTTCTCCACCTGTTCCTTGCCCAGGGTGGAGAGGCATCGCTCACGCAACAGGTTTCGAATCTCGTTGAATCCTATCTTTTGTTCAAAATTATCTGGATATATCATGTTGATCTTATTTTCAGGCGGCAAAGTTACGAATTTTTTGAATGTTACCCAAATTTCAACTGCAAAAAACAAGGGAGCGAACCCTGTTAGGTTGCTCCCTCGTTGTTCTTGTTTCTATTATTGGTAGTTCTTAATCCCAGGAATCCCAGGAGTCAAAGTCGTTAAAGTGCTCCTTGGAGCCCAAATCATCCTTTCCGCCTAAGCCTCCGTTACCAGGACCAATCGGAGGATTATCTGGATCAGTCTTACTTTCTGTCTCAGGTTTCGACCAGCTTGCCAGCAAGTTTTCCATCGGTAACGGAGCACATTTTATCTGTGGTTGTAAATATACTTTTTTATTCATGATCATAATCGTTCTTACTTAATATATTTTTTACCATTAATAATATAGATACCACTTGGCAGTGACTGGAAGCTGTTGGCATCCTCGCTAACCAACTGTCCGTTGATGTTGTATACCTTTCCGTTGGCTGGCATCAGCTGTCCGTCAGCATCAATGATCAAGTCTTCGATACCTGTAGTCTCACCATTGTCGCCATCTACGTTGCTACTGTTTACCACCTGCAGCATGATAGGTTTGGCACCAGTTTCTTGGGTGCCGAAACGCTTCAGATAACCACGGAAGCCTTTCAGTGTACCGTCCTTGCCTACGAAATTCTTGAACAAACCATCCTTACTGATGAAGCCATCGCCTTCCTTCACGGTCATACCATAGCTGTAGCTTGAAGCCCATGTATAGCCATTGCCTGTACACCAATCTTCTGGCTTGGTGTTTTCGATGGTCACGTATGGATAATCAGGTATCTCTGCAGTATTGATGCTTGTCACATCCTTTGTTGGCTTGATAAGAAATGGCTTACCTGCCACAATCGTGTTATAGGCATGACGTACAAAGTAAACCTTATTGCCTTCTACACGGTCGAAGTAGAGAATTTGGGTACCATTCTTCGCTTCTTCATTAGCTGCACTATAAGCTGGACCGAAGATTGCGTCAACCTGCTGTCTGTTGAGACTGAAAGGAAGAACACAAGTTGTCCAAACATCCTTCTTCATGATGCTGCGGTTGACAGTTACCTTTGCCACATGACCAGCCGCAGTTGCCGTGATAGTATTGGACTGATTATCTGCATAAGATACCTCATCAACAATTGGCTTTGTTTCATCGAATGAGAAGCCATAGAAGCCAATCTTCGAACCGAAGTTGTAGAGATAGTAGGTCTTACCTGCCTTTACATTAAAGGTATAGGTGACAGGAGAGTCTGCGAGAACAGACCAGCCCAGAGAACCATTTCCCTTACCAGCAGCTGCATTTGGAACAATTTCTGTACTGAGGAGACTCTCATAAACATTATTCTTGAAACCTTCGGGTGTCATGTCAAATGTTTTAGGTATGCCCTTGAAGTGACTTCTTACCTCATCAATAGTAGGGTCAGTATCTTTACCCTTTGGATTCAAGTCCCACTTGTAGCTTGAAATAGGCTGAATGCCACCAGTTGGCTTACCACTTGTAGTTTCGATATGAGCCTCAGATTCTACGAAATTGCCAGCTTCATCCATTATGAATACACGGCGCTGTGGACGATAAGAACTCTTTTTGTTACTAGTATCGAAGACACCATTCTGGAAGATGTGTGCAGTAACCTTTCCGTTTGTGGCTGGGTTGAATTCAAGGAATGAACCTGAACATGGTACATTAAACATCTTGTCCTTGATGGTTCCTTTATATTTCACGAAGTCTGCGCTATAGATATACGTTGTCTCAGGAAGAGCGTTGGAACCATTCTCCTGACGTGCATTATTGTTATGGTCACCTACAACATAGTAGTCGAAACCTGTAAGTTTCCATTTTGCCTTAGATGCTCCTGGACCCCAATGAGAAGCTGCAGACAGTCCTTCTGCTGATGGACCTTGTGGAGAACTTTCAGGGCCATTAGTCGTAACAGGATTAGGGAACAACCATCCACCAAGAACTACAGATAAGGTATTGTCCTGGTTCCACATTCTTTTCTGGTTACCATAAGTTTCACCGCTTTCAGGCCCCTTTACACGATATAGTGCACGGTCATCAACTTCTACAGTTATTAAAGCTGTGGTGCTTTCTAAGTTTTCACCAGTGACAACGACACGGATGTTAGCTGTACCTTCGCTGACTGCTTCTATCTTTCCTGTTTTGGCATCAACCTTAGCGACACCAGGAGATGTAGAGAACCATGAGGTGCTATATTTTGTATCGTCAAGAGTCTCTTTTGTTTCTGTAAGCAGAACTGTCAAGTCTGGTGCATCATGTGTAGTACCAGCATCCATTTTAATGCTTGTAGGATCTGGAGTAACGCTGATAGTTTTATACTTGCTGTCCACATTCAGAGTGAATGAAATTTCAGCAGGTTTATCATAAACATCGCCATAGTTAACATCACCAATTGTTGCAGCATCAGCATTTACTTTAACAGTATATGTTCTTGTAGCACTTGTAGTAGTGAATGTAAGTTTACTTCCATCAACAGTAAGGCCGCTTATTGCAGGGTCAATAGTGTAAGTGTATGTAAAATAACTGCTTACATCTTCACCATTATATATCAAAGGAACTGCAATGGTTTTACTCTTGCCTGGCTGCAGGTTGATGGTGATGTCTTTGAATGAATCTGAGAAAACAGGCTTGATCTTACCTTCTGATACCGAGTAAGAGAACTGAAGAGTACCTACAGTATAATTGCTTCCAAGTGATGATGTTGGAGTCGCAGTAACGGTAATGAGGGATGTTCCCTTGATAAATGCTGTTTTTTCAGCATTTTTCGTAACTGAGAATTTTCCAGTCTTATTATCAACAGTTACATTCTTGTCTCCACTAACATCAAAAGACAAGGTGTAGTCTTGACCCAACTTCAGCAACTTGTCATTATCTCCATAAACCTTGATGACAGGCTGCTCTTCTTCCGCATCTGTGGTGTTGATAGTAACATCCATTACGGAAACGTTGAGTGGAGAAGGAGCCTTTACGCTCAACTGATAAGTGGCTGTAGTTCCTTCATAAGTGTTTGCATCTTTTGGAGTAACGGTTGCTGTGATGGTTGCGATACCTAAGCTATTAATTGTAATGGTATTACCACTCAGAGTAGCTACATCCTCTGCATTCGACTTGTAATCTACAGTATAATCTTTATCAGCAGCAAGAGTTTTATCTCCTGCATTAACAGTAAGAGTTGGCAAAGTCACAGTTTTTGTTGTGTTGACCACCACCTCAGCATTAGGCTTGAAAGAAGCTGTCAGTCGAGTCTTGCCTGAAGATGAAGCAGGGCGCTTTACCTGAAGACTTGTCAAGCAAGTAGTACCACCGCCGTAGCGACCCAGATAGAGTGCATCGCAATCTTTTTCAATGGTATAAGTAAATTCTGAACCATTATTGGCAGGTGTAGCCAAGATGTTTGACTTAAAGATGCTGCTACCTTTTACATCAGCATAAATAATCACACCAGAAAGATTCTTGCTATTGCAATAGCCTTTCAGCGTAATCACATCACCTGCTTTGAAGCCACCAGTCTTTGGTGTGATTGTGATGTACTTTCCTTCCTTTGCACTGAAGTTGCTGCTAAACGTTATAATACCATTAGTTGATGTGCAGTTTGTTCCATCAGTAGTTGTACCAACTGAGCCTGTCAAGTCGTAGATAACCCCGCTTTCGGTTGGGGTAACTGGAGTTTGCTTTTTCTCTACCTTAACGGCAAATGTAGCAGAAATCTCTTTATACTTGTTTGCTTCTTTAGGCTTGATGGTGGCAACGATGTTTGTTTCACCTTCACCAACAATGGTTACCTTACCAATCTCTACCTTTGCTACTGCATTATTGTCAGAAGCATAGGTTACGGTATAGTCTTTTGCTGTCAAAGTGGTCTCGCCTGCCTTGATTGTAAGAGTAGGAAGATTTTGTGCAACATCGCCTTCTGTTGCAGAGATCGTTGCAGGAGAGAAAGATGCAGTTAGAGCTACCTGTGTGTTGGCACGGGTAATCTTGATGGCTTTAACATAGACAGAAGAGCTGTTTTTGTATAGATAGAAAATATCCTTTCCGTTCAAAATATCGCTTGCAGTAACACTATAGGAAATTGTTGATTTGTCAGAACTTATATTGTTAAGTGTGATACTCTTGCCATTCTCATCTTTTGCTACAATGTCTTTTGTACCCTTGGTACTATTGATAGAGATAGATATTACATCACCTTGTTGAAGTCTATTTCCTGTAAGGGTTACCTTAATATATTTAGTAGTGTTGTCTATCTTGTAACCGTCATTACTGAATGCGCCTATCTTTTGATAAGCTATTTTTCCTCCAATTGTTTCTATATCAGATGTTGATGTATTGCCTGTTGTTGGAACATCGTAAGAAAACAGAACGGTTGAAGTTGTTCCATTCTCACTACCACCATTATTATCTGTGCTACCATTATCAGTATTGGAGTTATTTTTGGCTTTTACTGTTGTTGTGCTTGTCGTAATAGTTTTACCATTAGCAGTAGCTTCGCAATAATAACTTCCATTTTCTTTTGGAGTATAAGTAGCAGATGTGGCATCTGCGATGGCTTTCCCATCCTTATACCACTGATAAGAAACGGTACCATTACCATAAGCAGTTGCATCGAGGGGTTCTGCAGTAGTAGTGAAGTTATAGTTTGAAGCCAAGTCCTTGGCAAACAGAATCTGCTTGTTGTCTTGGTTCTGGTAAGCACGCTCATACTCAGTAGCAGCCATGATGAAGCCACCGAGAACCTTGCCCTCGGTCTTACCATCAGACTGTTTAATCATAGGAACATCATAGCCTAATAAGTAGTACTCATTGGAGCCATCACGATATTTCTCAGCGCCCTTTAAAGCAGTATCTTTATCACCACCTAAACCAGCAGAACGGCAACTGCCCCAGATTTGCATGTCGCCATTATTATCAAGATAAGTGTAGTTGTTTACTAAACCTTCAAAAGCATTCTTGGCAATTGTTTTATAATCATAAGGAGAAGTAGAGAGCAATCCTAAGCGAACAGCCTTGAAATAAGCTGCTGCAAAGATGGCTGTTGCTGAAGTTTCAATATAGTTTGTTACGCTGGCAGGTTTGCCATTCCAGTTGCTATTGTAAGATGATGCAGTGAAGGAAGCATCTTTGTCCATCACCTGATACCAACCACCAGTGGTTGCATCCTGACGTGCAGCAATACCAGCAGCAAGGTCTGCGAGATGCTGCTTCAAAGTAGTATAATTGGTTGTTTTCTCTTGGCCAGCTTTTTGCATGGCTTCCAATACATCTACCAAAGCCATGAGATACCATGCATTGGCTCTGCCCCAGTAGGCTGCAGAGTGGAATGTTGTACCATTCAAGCCAGCCCAAGTGTCTGCATGAGAGTTTGATGTGCCTGTTCCGGCATTCGCCTCGAAAGCATGATACATCAACTTGGCGTTAGCGTTCCAACACATATTCCAAACTATGTTTAACTGTTTGAATACCATATCCCAGTCTTCAGTTGTGCTGCCGAATACATTACTTCCTGTTCCGTTGAAGTTTACAATCTGAGCCAAGAGTGCGCTACCCATATAGGCACCATCCAACCACATCTGATTGTTGTAAGCAGTTTTGTGGAACCAGCCACCTATAACGGCATCACCTGCAAGAGTTCCTGACTGAATAGAATTACTCTTGTTATGAGCTACGAGTCCTGCCTGTGCTAAGCCAATAGCAGTCTTTGCGTTGCTCTTATCTGTTTCTGTTGCATTTATATTGTTATACAGACCAATATAAAGCTTTACAGCATTGAGATTATCAAGACTGCCACCTGTGTCTTCTACAGAACCATAGTATTTGTCACCATATTCCTTAACACTCAAGAACCATGGCTTAGACCAATCGAAGTCTTGGTAATAATCAGCAGCTTCAATCATTGATTTAGCAACAAGACCAGGAACATAGTCGAGCTTGTTCTTACCAAAACTTGATTTGCTGACTTTTCCATCTTTGATGGTTGCCATACCACAATTTGTAGTATTGGCATAGAAATTATTTGCACGTGAATTAATCGCCCACTGCGAATAGCGGACACCGGAATTGAATGTTACCTTTACCCCCCCATTGCTATCTGCCGCTTTCACTCCAATGACGCTGAGGCATGGGAGTAAAAGAAGAAGAAACAGGCGAGCGAAACCACCTCGGCTCATGTCGAGGAAGCGGAATGTAAGTGTTTTGTGTTTCATTTCACTTTTATTTTTATTGTTTTTGTGCTTATTTAGCTGTTTTATATTACTCATACTTCTACTGTAAGTCTATGCACCGCTGATTGTTTTTTTTAGTTATTTTTGATGGTAGTCTGTTTTAAACATCCCAGTATAGCGGTCGCAGTCGAGAACTTATACGATGAAATTTTTCGTGCAATCGATAGCACTTTCTTTTCGGCTGCAAAGATACGAAAAATATGTTAAAAAGGAATGAATCCATTTTGTCTAAAATTAGATTTTCTACGTAATCGTTTGCGTGTGATTTACTTTTGGTTCTTGCGATATGCCTTTTTTCTTATTGTCATGCTTTCAGGTATTTATACACTTATAGAACTTTAGCAAGTTCAGAAGTTATAGAAGTTAAAGAAGTTATCACTCCCTACGGTCGTTAGAAGTTATAGCCAACAGCCTTGAAGTTTAATATTTAATTGTTTATGTTTAGTGTTTAGTTTCATGTCCACTAAAGCATTTGTCTTAACTCCTTAACTCCTTAACTCCTTAACTCCGTAACTTCCATACAAACGAAACCTCAGTATAATAGTTAGCATGTCCCGGTAAGTCACTGAGATGTCCCAATGACTTACCGGGAAATCTCAGTAAGTCATTGGCAGGCCTGAATAACTTATCGGGCTTGAGACCATTTTGTGAAGTTGTGAACGTCTATTATAATATATATATATTCTTTTATATGTTTTTAAGGCATTACCCATACAGCTGTTTTCTTTCTTTATTTATTTTCTTTCGCGTATGCGTGTGAAAGCAAGAAACGAGGGTTCACCCTTCACATCATCGTCGGAAGTCCGATAAACAGAGGGAATTCAGGGCGTGAACCCTCCCTTCACAGGTATTCACAAAAACGTCACAAATGGCGTAAAACGGTGAACCCTTGGTGCAGCAAAAGTCCGAAATGTGAACGCTTTTTTATAGTTTTTTGCCAACAGAATGAACACTTTGGATTAGTCAACACCCATATTGTCATGAGTTGTTACGTTAATACTGTGAGTCAACGTGTATTATTAATAAAGTGGTCAACTATATTTTTTTATAGTTTCTATCAGAATAATACAATAGGCTTCAACTGCTTACGAAGCCGCTTTAATTGCTCTACGCAATAGGCTTCATTGACTATCGAAGCCGCTTTCATATTTCAAGACCTTTCTATTTTCAATAGGGGTGCTGAGTAGTTATTTTTAGCCTCTTACTTTGTAGTCGTTAATAACGTGTATTTACACAAAATAAACGAATAGAAATGTGGTAATCCGTAGAGTTCTTGGTTTGAAATAAAAGAACAGAATGAAATCACTGCAAAAATAGTCGTATGATGCGACTATTTTTGCAGTAGTTCTTATATCATCGTAAATGCCACATAACTTATCGCTTTATATGGTGGTAAGGGGGGACTACTTAAAAGCAAAAAAAAGTCCTGCAAATCTTTCGACTTACAGGACTCTTTGGCGGAGAGAGAGGGATTTTATACCACTCTACCATCTTCTGTAACTCGTTGATATTCAAGTGCCGTCTTTAGGCATTTTCGCTTATTTTGCACGAAAAATGGCGCAGAACTGGCGCAAGACAAAACGTCTTAAAACACTGTGTATGAATGACTTTTGTTACACAATTTAACTATTTTAAGAAATCTATCGACTCTATTTTCTACTCCACCCCTCAAATCTTTGAGGAGATAATGGCATTACGACACTCGCTTCTTACTTTTAAACAAGTCGGTTGCCATTGTTTTCTGTTTATCATCCCATTGCCTTTGTATTATGTTTATGAATTGCCCTTATGAAAGGGGGATAATACAACATCATGACCACCATCTTATCATAATTATTCAAATGCCTATAAGTCAAATATGACTCTGAAAGTTGTATCTTCATGTAGCAATATTGATTTTCAAGATGTTACATAACTTTTATAGGCTTTGAAATATGTAGCCTACTTGTAGCGTCTTGTAGCACGATGTAGCGTTATATCCTATTATTGGTACAAAGTTAGTATAAAACCATTAGAATAAAGATAAATTCCTCGTGTTTAACACTAACTTTGCACCAAAATACTGATGTTAGAGGCAACAAACAAAGTCCTTTACCTTTGCTTGGTATTCTTCCTTGGTCATACCTCCTGTCTCTATCATTGAGTCAAGTACATCGCCAAGCTCATCAAAAGCAATATCATGATGATATTCTTTTGTCGTTCCATTCTTTTCTCCATAGATACGGTAGTAATCAGAGCCTTCATCCAAAGCAATATATACCTTGCCCTGAAATTGGAAACCATTCACTTGCATGACAAGAGCCGCCATAGTGAAGTCTTCGCCATTGACATTCTTGACAATTTGGGTAGCATACATCTTTGAGATGCCCCAACTATTGATAACGTCTATCGAGGTTGTGTGAAGCAATTGGGAGAAGATGGTGTTCACAACGCTTCTTACATGTTCTCTGTCTAATGTTTTCATTCGTATAATCTTTTAAGTGGATATTCTTATATTAAGCCAAAAGTCTCTTTGCATATTCACGCAATCTTTGCAGGTGCTCCTGTTGGCTCATGCCGCCTGTCTCAATAACCGTATCGAGCACTTGCCCCAAGTCTTTATAGGCAATACTCTTCTTTTCCTCATGCAACATTCCGTTCTGTTCGCTATACAAGCCAAAGGTTTGCTTAACTCGGTTATTGGTTACATAGAGCCTGCCTTGGTAGTTGAAGCCATTAACATCCATCATCAAGGCAGCCACGTTTTTCTCCATTCCATCAACCATGATTTCTATTTGAGTTGCAACTTTGTTTGTTATTCCCCAACTATACACTACATTAAGAGGTGTGGTTAAAGCCAACTGCTGCAAGATGGTGCATGCAGCTCTTCCAATCTGTTTCTTACTTAATCTCTTCATATTTCAAAGTGGTTATGCAAAGGGCAAAGCAGTGAACCTTACCCCTTGCGGTAAGTACTAATCAAACTCAAATGGGTGTATATAATAATAGGTGTCCTCCGAGTCGTACTCGTATTCGTTGATGAAGTCCACCATTTCTTCCTCTGTCCGCTCGCCTTGGCTAATGCCGGTCTTCTCACACCATGCCTCAATAGCATCGCATATGGTGTCACACACATCTTCACAAATATCTTCAAAGTTGCCACCAGAAGAACTTACACAACACTCTTCGGGAAAGAAACCTCCTTCATCGTGGACGTAAAATATCTCACATCCACATTCTATCTCACGATAGCTTATGGAAAGTTCATTGCCAAGTACCTTATTCAATTCATCAAAGAACAGGTCGCAAGCCGACCATGCACTTTCGGTGTCGAATGATAACAGACCTCCGTCCTCGTCATCCTCGAACTCTGCCCAGTAGATTTTTCCACGAACAGATATACCGCTATGCTCATAGTCAATGCCATAGTGCTCTGCCAACTTGTAAAGATGGACATCCTTACTATTCACCTCCATCATCTGAAGGGTATTCCAAAGGTCGCTCAATGCCTTGCGTGAACCTCTTACTTTGTACTGCGTATCACAAATATTGCTCATACTTCAAAATTTTTTTTTGGCTCTGCCGAATGAATGGTCGCTCGGAAAAGCCGAAGTTAAACATCATCTTTACTCTCGCTTAAATTTCATTTCCCTTTCGTAGAAAACTACTTCCGAGATTTGTTAGAAATTATGTGCCTTGAAAAGGTGTTATGCACATCGATGCAAGGTTTGGCACCAAAATACGACCCGTAGGCGTGGAGATTTTGGAAGCCAAGCAGAGCCTTGACCTTGCAAAGCGATAAGGCATAACAAATACCTTTGCACAATAATTTCAATAAATCTCGGAAGTTATATTGAGTATGAAAAAAAAGAACCGCATACCCTTATAGACTAATTGTCTACAAATGTATGCGGTAAAATATAGGATAGTGTCTATTCTAATCTTTCCAAATGTTGAAGATGTCGTATTAATTATATGGCTAAAAGTATGCCTTAGTAGTTCTTTTCTGTTAGAACATACACAAGTCTCCTTTAATCACCTTCCCGTTTTTAACTTTGATTCTATAGTAAAATGATTGTCCGTTTTGACCAAGCACGAGCATCTGACCACCCAAATAAGGATTTTCAACTATAGATGCATTTATCCGAATGTAATTCTTTTTCAAAGTCGCAAATCAGGATCAGTATATTTAACCAGGTTATTAAATGTATAAGTATACGAAGATGTGGCATTATTATCTTCTTGTAAAGAATCAGTAGCAATCCACATAGGCATTCGAGAAGAATTTGCGACAAGGTAAGGACTGACGTAGAGCGAGAACTTCGCGGTGTTGGTCGAGCCACCGGAGAATACACCGTTGACATATACCTGATCACTCTCGCTGGAAGTCTTCACAGTGCGCTCACCGTCGGCATCATACCAATAGTTGGACACGAAACCGTTATCGTCCACTGAAAGCAGACGGTTCTCCTCGTCCAAGATAAGCTTACGCTCACCGACACTGTTGTCCCTATGTCCGTCGGTCATCATAAAACCCAATTCTCATCAAATAGGAGTAGTGACTTGCGTGTCATCTATTTGAATGCCATGCGAATCGAAAATATTATAAAGGCGTTTCAGTTCACTGATTAACATTGAGGAAAGCGAATCCCATACAAACAAACTTGTTGAGTCATCAGTATGACAAAAGTGTATTTTCTCATCGGTAGTCATATATAATAGAGAACCATCCCAATCATAACTGCCGATAAACAACATATCTTCTGTTGAATTTCTTGGCTTATCATACTTATTTAAACTTACTAAACTATAAGGTTGCCATGAAAAATCAACAGTTCTCATATAATTAGAGCGATATCCAAACAGACACAGGGTATCTCCAAGGATATTTAGACCATTTGAAAAGTCGGTCAAGAAATCAACATATGATGCTGGAATCTTTTTATTAATACCATCCTCCAATTTTAATATTTCTATTTTGTCTATTGGTGAATATAGCCGATTTAGCCACGCATTTTCCGCAATGTGCGGAGCCCTACCAATCAACATTGCACCAGTTGATTTACTATTTTCTATTCCTAGAAATAAAAGAATTACTCCCTCAAATCCGCAACTTAACTTTTCAACGTCCTTCTTGCGTGTACACATCCTCTCATTACTGAATTTGCTCTAAGTTTCACTTCCTGACCAATTCTTTTCGTCATCACGGATAGGAAATAAGGCTATTTTACCGTAAGCAAACTTTTGAACATCACCAAAGCCTAATTCCCAATTGCACCATTTTGACGCAATAGCACCTTCTGTAGCAACAAGTATAAACTTATCGTATTTTTTTTATTTTCTCTTTTATATTTTCTGCTGTTCTTCCACATGTACGAGCGGGCATTGATGGATCCAGCCAATCTACGTATATTGAAGAATTGAGATGTCGCATTTGGAATATTCAATCTAAATGTATAATCACTAATCCGTCAGTCAGATGCCAAACAATATTACCAGAAACTTTGAAATTAGAGTCCATTTTGTCAATAAAAATACCATCGCTGTCATACACGTCAAATCTTACTTTGTAAAGTGAATCTGTTCTATATGCCCATCCTGAGGAGCTTTTTATTTTCTTAGCGCATAGACTGACTTGAAAGTTACGTTTTGACGCTGGCCTTATAGTTATGCACTTTTGATTTCTACCTTTGGCAATGTATTTCCATTCCCCATCTACTTGCATCAATAATCCATAAGTTCGCCCTATATATATCGTCGAATTGCTGTGATTATAAATGTATACATTTAATTTTTCTGGCTGTTTCTCACTATAGCTTGTGGTAATTGTGACGGAGTCTGAATCAACACGCCATAAACCATCTCTATTCGTTATGTTATTACTTAGAGCTGTCATATCCACGAACATCGTGAATATGACCATAATGCAAAATGTCTTAAATAAGAAATTCATGACAGCCCTTTAGTATCTTGTAAGTCCAAAAATTCTATTTATATTCGATGCTTTTACACACATACCATAAGTAGTACCGTTAATTCTTGCAGAACCTATATTTATACCTACAGTTAGACGTTGATTGTGTGCTGAACGTAGAGCATATACAATACCCCCACTATCACCGCTTTTTGAAATATATGACGCAAGATAAACATCTTGAAGCAACACTTTCTTACTTGCATTAAGAACATCATATGAAACATTGGAGATAGTTCCACTTACTCTTTTCCCTGTCGCTTGACCAACCATATTGACATAAGAACCTTTTGGAGGATTCATGGTTTCCGTTGACAACGTATCCGTAGCAGTATTAGCCATATACACAATTGATAAATTTTAAAATTTGTTGCAAATATAGTCCAAAAACAAACATGTTGTTATTTTTATTAAACAAGTTTATACTATTTCGTATTTATTAAGCAATCTTATCATTCTGTGTAGTGGTGAACTGAATAGCTACCTTTATCTTGCATATCACTATATTCTGTTAAAATGAAAACAGATATGCCTACTTATAATTTTTGGAGTTGATTTATGAATACCAAAATCGGAAAAATTTCGTTGTTTTCCATGTTAATTTTTGTTTTCCCATACTTTCATTTTGGGGGTTCTCAATTATGTTGTTCCTAATTTGTTTCTTTCGTCATTTTATCATTCCAATCAGTGTTGATTATCAGTACGTTACGAGTAATCAGCAAGATTTCAAGAGAGGACATTGCTCACCGCGTCAAACGTATAGTCATTGTCCATGATGGATGTGCCTCCGCTGTTGACCGCGAGATTGCTGAGACGGCGGCGGTTGTCGTAGGTGTAGAATGTCTCCGCGCCGTTGCAATACTTCAGGTAGCTGCGCTGCTCGAACTTGTCATAGCCCAGCTTGGTGATGTAGTCATATCCGTATGACTTCTCACCACGGACTTTTTCAAGAAGACCTCCGAGGTTGTAGGAGTAGGTTATCTTCTCCTCGTCCGGATAAATCATCTCGACAAGCCTGTTGTGGCTGTCATAAGTCCACTGGGTGACATAGGTCGCGATTGCCTGATTCGGAACGATGAGGGTTCGGCGTGTCTTCGTCACCTCGCCCATCTTGCCGTAGAAGTATTCTATCGCGCCAGTTCCGTCCTCGCGGAGCATCAGACGACCGATGCGGTTGTGGGATGCGTTGCGGCCAGATAAATATTCCGCGACGAAAGCCTGTATATATATATTGACACTAGCGTTCACAACAACAAGGCGTTAGATTCTACATATAGTATAAGTATAGGGAAGGTAAACAGATTTTGATTTAACAATAAATCTGTTTATGGATCGTATTGTCAGACCCATAAACAGACTTATTGGAATCAAATCTTTTCGATTATTAAATCTAAAGATCCTTCTTCAAGAGAGTTGTACTCATCAAGATGAAGATGAGTTCCTATAGGAACCGATGATTGGGATAAATTTAGCAAGTGATTTGCTAAAGAAACTAATCCCTCGGTATTAGCCTCAATTGAGACGCTCCCATTTATATCGGAGACCTTAATTGTGAAATTACCTTCCCAATTGAGTGCCACTCCGGTATCAGGGGAATAATTCGGAACATTTAATGTGACTTTTTTCATTCTATTATTCGGTTATGAAAACATGATAATTTTGATCAACCATCATCTTTCCAGGTTTGTTGGGATTTGGCTTCAGTGTTTCAAAATTCACATGAGGTCCACCTCCATGTTTACCTAAAATATCATTGTCACCCATGCGGAAAACTCGTTTTCCATCGGCTGAAACGTTGCAATACTTCAGGTAGCTGCGCTGCTCGAACTTTCAAACGATTGCATATTATGGAGTATTTTCTATATAATTTAGAATATTAAATTTTGTGATATTAATTTGTGGTTGCATATATTGTTTTTTAGTTATTACCTTATCTGAATTTACTATGGTATGTGTTTCTATAATTTTATATAAATACAGATTATCTTTAGCACACCTAAAGTAAAAAAGACGGCTGTAGAAATTATCACCACCACCATAAAAGCATTCAAGTATACAATTTTTTCTTTGTTTCTTTATATTAACACTAAAATTTTTTATATCTTCAGAAGAAGGAAAATTTATATTGGCTATAGTTTTCTTGTTTTTTTCAACATGAAGAGATTTTATATACTCCCCGTCTTCTGTAAATCTACTAAATAACTGAACGACAAAATATGTTTTTCCTTGTGCTTTTATGCTAATAGTAGATTCTACACCATTTTGTCTTAAAGAAGAAAGGGCTCTGTCAAATATATCAATTTTTGATGTAGATACATTATAATATCCCATGTTAATATCACCTATTACTATTTCTTTCCAATTTAATTTGTTTTTTTGGATACCCATCAAGTCTAATGTATCGGGTCTTAGCGGAATCAATTCTTTACCAGATAGAAGATTGATTTCTTTTGTCAAAGAATTATTCTGATAACGTAAATTATAAATACTATCTCCTAATAATTTAATATTGGGCTCATTTTTAGTATGAAAAAAATTGCCAATATAAATACAAGAAGAATCGGGGTAACTAAAAACATATTCCTGTTCTTCAATTGAGTTAAGTGTATTTAACTCAAATCCTTTTGGTATTGAGATTTCATAGTTTTTATCCTTAATAACAACATTTATACTGTCATATTCTATTTTATCCTTTATATCTGCTGATACAAGAAAAACAGGCAAAATTAACATTAATAATAATTTCATCTTCCTTAGTCTTAAATTAAATAATTAGCCCTGATTGGCGACAAGGTAAGGACTGACGTAAAGCGAGAACTTCGCTGTGTTGGTCGAGCCGCCGGAGAAGACTCCGTTGACATAGACCTGATCGCTCTCGCCGGAGGTCTTGACCGTGCGCTCACCGTCGGCATCATACCAGTAGTTGGACACGAAGCCGTTGTCATCTACAGAAAGCAGACGGTTCTCCTCGTCCCAGATGAGTTTGCGCTCACCGACACTGTTGTATCCATAATAGCTGTATCTGTACAATATATTCATATTCAAGCGTTTTTAGAATTCAAATAACATAAAACTACCGAAATCAGACCCTCCATACGGATACATTATTTTATTTCCATCTTTGAATGTATATAACTTCTCCAATGAAATTTTAACACCTTGTGGAGAATTGTGTCGATTGATGCACAATTCTAACGATTTTTCAACCCACATATCTATTTCTGATTCAATTATGTCATGGTTTAGGCATAATAAAAAGTTTTGAGACTCGTATACTCCAGAAAACAAAAATTTGATGGACTCAATAAAATCGTTATAACTATCTAACTTCATAGAGCCTGAAAAAGCCACTAAGTTATCTTGTAGAGAAACGCAAACGGTTCTGAATGGTAGCGCAAATTTATAACCAGATATATTAAAATCAAATTTTTTGCGTAATAATTTTGAATCCTTCATCTCCTTAGAAAATGTAACTAACATCAATCTAAAATGAGAGACTAAAGGATATAATTGGTTTGCAAAAGAGGCAAAATCTGCCTCTTTTGCATTACCAATATAGTCATAATCTATTAGTCTTACATCTACGTTAGGGATTGCTGATAGAAGTAATCTTACTTGCGTTGGAATGCTAATAGATTCGCTTACTGAGGATAGGGTTCTTATGAGCATGTTTGTTCACTTCTTGCGTTTAGGTGTATAAGGATAATGGTTATTTTCGTCCCAGATGAGCTTGCGCTCACCGACACTGTTGTCCTTATGTCCGTCGTTCATCATACGGCTCGTGTTGACAACCATAGTGAAGCTATATCTCAAATATTATTCAAACTTTGAATTAGTACAATATTTATAAATAAAACTAATATTAAATAATAAATCATTTGATATTTAAACACCTTTTTTATTATTCGAATTGAGACACTTCCTTTTTTCGATATTTTTGATATTAGCCACAATATACAAATTGATACAATTGTAACTATGGCATTATATAACAACAATGCAACTAATGAAAATGAATTCTTAAATATTAGATAGGTTACAATTCCATCAGAAAGCACTTCCTCTAGATTTGCATTATTAAAAAACATAAAAGCAAATAATCCAATAGACCCCACTAAGGTAAATACTATTTGTATAATGTAATAGCAAATATGCATAGAATTTATTTTTAATACATGTTCCGCATTCAAACCTTTGTCCATAATTATGGCACCAATAGAAAAATCTTCTTTGGTCCAACACCTTTAACACCAACATCTTTAAGACAAGTCTATGTCAAAATCATCTCTTTTGAGAGTGCCATATAATGTCCTCCTTATTTTATTGATGGGTTTAATCGTTCTTGTAATGAATGTATCAAAGCATCTTTGGCCGTCAAAGTATCATCTTTTGCCTTCACCACATCTTGAAGAGCCTCTAATTGCTTGCGCAATGATTCATTCTCTATCATAAGATTTGTATTTACAGATACATTTCCAACAGTATTGTTGTTACCACTAACATTGTTCGCCCTAAACGAACTTCCAACGCGAAAGTAATCCAACGGCATATGAAAGAAATCGGCCAACACCTCCAATTTAGAGAGGCTAATATCTTTTGTACGTCGGAAATAGCTCATTGTCTGTTTGCTCTTCTTGAACAGCAAGCCTATTAACTCCTGCTGTTGCTCCTTTGTCAAACCTGCGTACAGGTTATCTATTAAATCTAAATTCAACATAATGCTATATAATATTATGATAATATCGTGTTAATTTGTATTAAACCGCTCAATATATTAAGCGGTTTGTTTTGTTTTCTCCTAAGTTTGGACTACTTTTGCATGCAAATATAATCAAAATCTTAGATAAACTATCAGAGAATGGTAATTATTTTGCGATAAAATATTAAGCAAATGACACAAAAGGAAATTGCAGACTATTATAGTAGGCTATCGAATGGTGAGAAAGGGCGTTTTACCGCTTTTCTTAGTATGACACTCGGTGGCTCTCCGTATACTTGGCAGCAAAAGATATTGGGGTGGACTCGCAATATAATAGGCAGACCCATGTCTCCAGTTGTCGAAAAGGAACTGACTTCAATTGTCGAGAAAGACAAATGGAGGATGTCGTATTAAAATATTAAGCATCGACGTTTATAATGAAGCGAATAAAGGACAAATACATAGACATTGTAAAATCACGAGTTGATATTTGCCAGCTCGTGGTAGACCTCTGTCCTGGCACGGTGTTAAAGCCGTCTGGACCACATAGAAAGAAATGCTGTTGTGTCTTTCATCAAGAGGATACCCCTTCCTTGATGTTGGACACCACGATGAACCGTTATAAATGCTACGGATGTGGCAAAAGCGGTGATGTCATTTCTTTTGTAGAGGAGTGCCAAGGCGTTGGATTCATTGACGCAATCCGATGTCTTTTAGATATGTATTGTCCAGATGTCGACACCCATGACCTTTTCGACCAAAGCACGACCCCACAGCAGGAAGAACGTGACAGAAAGGCAGAAACCATGTATATCTATAACCAGTACGCCCAAGAGTTCTTTCGAGCGCAGTACGAGGCAGACAATGATGAAGCTGCAGCCTGTCGCAGATATGCCGAAAAAACGGATGGTTCCACAAATGGGCGTTGGGATAAGGATTTCTGCCGAACATTCGGTCTTGGCTACAGTCCAGCAAGAGGGAACAAATTTCTTCAATATGCAAAGGATAAGGGACTAAATCTGCAAATACTGGTTGAGATCGGTTTGCTCGGAGAGGATGACAGTCGCCCAGGTAACTACTATGACTTCTACCGTGGGCGCCTGATGATACCGCAGCGTGATAGATATGGCAGAGTACAGACCTTCACGGCAAGAAGCATCAATCCACAGGCGGCTGTCAAGTACCTCAATGGACGTGACAGCCTTATATACCGAAAGAGCACATCCATTTTTGGCATTGATATAGCCATGAAAGCTGCACGTCAATCGGGTAAAGTGTATCTTGTAGAGGGTGCACCTGATGTTATGCGTCTTCAATCATTGGGTATAGCCAATGTGATAGCCTCACTGGGAGGCAGTTGGTCAAAGGAACAACTTGGATATTTCAGCAAGTTCAGTTGTAGTTTGTGCTTCATCCCTGACAGCGATAAGCCCAAGGATGGTGAGAAATTTGGAGCTGGAGAAAAGTTCGTGTTTGCCAATGGCAGACTGGCAACGGAGATGGGCTTTCAAGTCTCAGTGCGTGAAATACCCAAAGAAGGTAACGTCAAACAAGACGCAGACTCGTACATCACATGTCTTGAACGTTGGGAAGGTCTGACAGAAAAGGACTTCATACTTTGGTATGCCGACAAACACTACGATACAGAAAGCACCAACGATGACCAGCTGAAAGTTATCAGCGATGTATGCGACCTGCTTGTCAACATACAATCGGAGGTGCTTCAAGCTTCTCTGTTGACGGATCTGAAAGACAAATACCGTAAAGCCTCTGTTTGGAAAGGCGCTTTAGCAGACGCTGCAAGAAGACGGCAGGAGCAGAAACGGAGACAAGCCATCAAAAAGTCAGATGAGCTTGAAGGCTATCGTTTCTACAGAAAGGGCTATCACTATTACGACCTTGACCCACAAGGACGCGAAAGAGCTTGGACGAACTTCATCATTCGCCCATTATTCCTCATTGCTGATGACAACAAGCCAAGCCGTATCTTTGAATTGGAAAACGAAAACCGCATCAAACGAACCATAGAGCTACAGCAAGTCGACGTGACAAAGCTTGACCGCTTCAAAGAGAAAATCGAAGGCAAGGGTGACTTCCGCTTCTTCGAGAAACAGGAAAAATACGAGTTATTGAAAGCATACATCTACGGCAAGACAGAAGAAGCACAGCGAGTACCGCAATTGGGGTGGAACAATATAGGTGAGAGAGGTTTTTATGCTTTTACCAATGGTATTGTATATGAAGGAAAGTGGAAGCCTGTCGATGACTATGGCATCATCCGACTTGACAATGAGAATTTTTACTTGCCAGCTCTTTCGAAGATACACAAGCGCAACAAGAATGCCTATGTCAATGAAAGACGTTTCATCCATGCCCCAAAGCGTGAGGTTGCTGCCCAAGAATACTTCATGTTGCTCCATGAGTTATATGGAGATAATGGTATAGTAGCCATCTGCTTTTACCTCGCCACATTGTTTCGTGACATCATCACTGATACGACACGCTCTTTCCCTATATTGAATATCTACGGCAAGAAAGGCACTGGAAAGACAGAGTTTGCGCTGTCGCTCATCAATCTGTTCCAGAGAAATCCAGAAGTCAGCAATTTGGACAGCACCACCTATTATGCTATGGGTGACAAATGCGCTGAAGTCAGCAATATGCTCGTCCATTTTGATGAATACAAAAACTCGTTGAGCAAGAAGCATATAGACTTTCTTAAAGGTATCTATGACAATGCCGGACGCTCGAAAAGGTCAGCAGACGGGGAGCGAAGAGAGTCCACGAATGTAGACTGTGGCGTTGTGCTCACCGGGCAAGAGATGCCAACGGCAGATATAGCCCTGTTTTCAAGAGTTATCTTCTTGGAGTCTCAGAGAAGTGAGCGAACAAAGGAAGAAACCGACAAGTACCAGACATTCATGAAATTGCGCAATATGTGTCCGACCAATATAACAGTCAGTCTGATGCGTTATCGTGACAACTTTAACGCAGGATGGTTCAACGCATGGAAAAGAGCCTTGGGTGAGATAAAGAGCGAGGTGGATTACAGTACCATAGGAGAACGCTTCATCAATAACTGGGCAATGATGTTGGCGACCTACTATTGTCTACATTCCATAGCGGAAGAGCTTCCTTTCTCCGAGAAAGATGTGCATGACATTTGCATTGAGGGACTGAAGTACCAACATTCATTGTGCAACAGCACGGACGAGATAGCAGTATTCTGGTCGATGTTCTCCAAGGCAAGACAACTTGGAGACATAAGGGAAGGACAGGACTACAAGGTTTGCCTGATGAAAACGTTGAAAGTGACAGCAAAAGGCAAGCAGCGCAAGGTGGTAGACTTTGAAACGGACAGATACGTCCTCTTTATAAGGGAGAAAATCTGTATTGCTAAGGCAAACATACAAGCAAGAAGAGAAGGCAAGGTTCTTATACCAGACGAGTCATTGCTCTCTTACCTTGTATCGACCCCGGACTACTACGGAAAAACCAACTCTCCGTTGAAGTTCTATATCCTTGACGAGAATGGAAAGCCGACAAGAAAAGCCAATGATTCAGGAAGTGCATCGCTTGTGTTTGACCAAGAACGTGCGCTTGCGTTTGACTACCAGTCCATTTGTGGAAATTACGACATCAACCTTGTCACGGTATCTGAGCTAGAAAAAGATAAGTTCAATAACGAATAGAATGATATGGCATCACAAAATAACATCTATCCTCTTTTCTTCATATTGGAAAGGGTGCGTAATGGTTACATTCTTACTGCAAAGGAAGAAACAGGAGGATTAAAAGAAGCTGAATTTCGCAAGGAGGTGGTATCAGAAGACAAAATCAACGCTCGGATAGGTCAGATGCTCCACCTTGATGCAATGGTGAAAGAGCATCCCGTTGTGTTTCATGTAGAAGCAGTCGGTGAAAGCACATACCAGATGGCGAACGAACGTTCTTCTGATGAACTGACGGAAGCAAAGCTCGCCTATGTCCACATCAACAGTAAGGATATAAAGGACGGCTCCATTCTGTCCTTGCTGATTAAGGACACCGACTCGATTGAGGTCTATGGCATTGAGGCTGAACGAGCAGCCAAAAGCAACAACTTGCCTCTTGTGCGAGTCAATGGAGTGCCAGTGCTAAGTTTTCCCAATACCAAGGATGGCAAGAAAGCCTTGGCGACTTGCGTTGGCAGGACATTACTCACGGAAATCAGCATCCAACAGCTTACAGACTGGTACCATTCCCGCAAAGTGTTGATGGAAAAGGAGAATAAGAAAGGGAAATAGGCATATAATTTTGAGCAGAAAGATACAGAATATTGTACGGCTGTAAAGTTCTCAATATAAGGAAGTGTCACGCTCAATATATTAAACGACATAATAAAACAATTTGAGAAATGAGCACAAGAATTATCGCCGTAGCCAACCATAAAGGTGGTGTCGGCAAAACCACAACAGTAGCAAATCTTGGAAGCATTCTTTCCAAGAAAGGTTTCCGTGTGTTGTTGATTGACCTTGACGCACAGGCCAATCTCACAACTTCGTTGGCATCCTCTTTTGATGGAGCCACAATCTACGAAGCACTGACCGGCAAGGTGGAAACCTTACCAGTCATTGAAATCACAGACAGTTTGCATCTCGTTCCTGCATCCTTGACACTTGCCATGGTTGATGTGGAACTTTCCACAGCCATAGCAAGGGAGAGCATCCTCTCTGAAGTTCTGGAGAAAGCGGAAGTCGCAGACAAGTACGACTTCGTGTTGCTTGACTGTCCTCCCTCTTTGGGCTTGGTAACGCTCAACGCCTTTACAGCCGCTACCGACATTGTCATCCCTCTCGTTTCTGAGGTGCTACCATTCAAAGGACTGACCATGATTAACGATTTCATCAACATGGTAAGCCGAAAGCTCAACCCACAAGCTCACATTACTGGCATCCTTATCACACGGTGGGAAGGAAGCAAGTTGTCAAAGGGCATTGAAGAAAAATTGCGTGAGGCAGTAGGTGACATCGTTTTCAATAGCAGAATACGTAAGAATATCCGTCTTGCAGAAGCCCCCTTGGAAAGTCGCAGCATTCTGGACTACGACAAGAATTGCAACGGAGCCAAGGATTATCTGTTGTTCGCAGAAGAGTTTCTAAATAGAATGACACAAGTATAGGAGGATTGACTATGGACAATAAAAGTCTGGATGCATTGTTCACTGGACTTACGGTGACGGGCAACCCACAATCGGAGACAACGAACACACCTAGAACGTCCGAAAAGGGAAAGAAGGGAAAACAGTTGTCGGCACGAGCAAAGCAGAAAAAGCTGGAGAAAGAGAGACAAGAAGAACGGTTCTGTACAATAGTTAGCTCTGACCTTCTGAAAAAAGTGCGCATAATCGCCACTCGTGAAGGGTTACAGATTAAAGATGTAGTGGAGGCTGCATTTGAGAAAGCCATCAGTAACTATGAGCGGAAACATGGAAAAATAGAAGATGACCCTAAGAAGAACGTTAAGGATCTCTTCTGACTTCGAACATCATTATATATATCGATACATCATAATTGATTGTGTAGGAATACTCAATTATTATGTCGTGGTGGCAGGTTGTTGTGAAACACTCTGCCACTTACGCTATTTATATCATTCTAATACAAAGGAAAAATACAATTCTTTGGTTCTATTCTATATTCTCGTTAGAACCAATCCTCTATTATCGCCTTGAAAAAGCTTGTTATTGGGAACTTTATATAAAGATAGTGGACTGTACAGGGTAATTTTGTGTTTGCAATTCACGAATTACCAACAAAAAATGAATGATTATGAGTCCATTTATAATTTTCGCTATCGTATTGACCATCGCATATGTATTGTACTATGCGACCATAATAACAATGGATTTAAATGCGAAATCCAAGAAAGAAGGAGAACATGAAGAAACCATATCAGCAAGTGACACTAAAGATGCTGAAGAAGAATACGCTCCACAGACCGTTTTAGAGGACACCAAGACAGGAGGTTTCTCATTCTTGGAGTCAACAGAGAACAATGAAAATTCCATTGAAGAAGTTATAGAGTCCATCAATACACCAACTATAGCAGATGATGACTCACGTCTTGATATTGTCGAGATTACGGCAAATACTGATGGAAACAATCGGCAAGGGTCTGAAGATGTAGAGCCATCGGAAGAACATCCGGACAATGTCGATAATAAAGATTCCCTCAATACAACATCAGCGTTCTCAGAAGTTTCACCAGAAGAAAAGGAAGATGAAGTTTTTGATGAGAGCAAGGCTTTCAACCAGGATATGGCGCAACCGCAATATGCCGTCAGTTCCATTATCGGCAATGAGAAAGATGCTGCTTTGACTCAGCGTATCGAAGAAGTCAATCAAAGATTAATGGATTGTCCGACAGAAAGAGGATTAAGAAACCCGATACAACTTGCCAGTGAGATGCGAGAAAACAGAGAGAACAGCAATATCGATTTGAAAGATGAATACACACAATGCTAACACTGCATACAGGCTATGCGCTGCATTATTGTCAGCCCTATGCATACAGGACGTTTCCGCCAGATGTGGCTCTGTAGATTACTCATGGGGAGCGGACGGACTTGCCGAGGCAACCGCATTCGTTGGCACCATGATGATTTACACCGTAGAAATCTTATATGCCATAGCAGGTATTGTGGTGATTGTTGCCGCTTTGCAGATCGGTATCAAAATGAACTACCATGAGGGAGACATCACCAAAAGCATGATGATGCTTTTCGGTGGCATCCTCTTTATGATAGGTGCTTCAATTGTCATGCCAGCGTTGTTTGGCTATCAAGACATGAATTTCGTATTTTAGACTATTTAATCGCGAATAAAATAGAGTTATCACAAATTGTAGAACTAAAAAATTAGAAAGTCAATGAAAAAGTTTTTTTCAAACGTCTTTACTCCCATTAAGGCGAAAGTGTCTCACGCAAGGAATCGTGCAAAACTCATGATGATGGGTGCTGCGATTGCCGCTCTAACTCCTATCGGTGCTTCTGCACAGAACCTGGCCGGTACTGGCTATGATGCAGGAACTTCCGCATTGGAGGAGGTCGCATCCGAGTTGGTCAAGTACATTCCGTATGTAGTCAACTTGTGTTATGCTCTTGCTGGTATCTTTGCCGTTGTCGGTGCCATCTCAGTGTACATCGCCATGAACAACGAGGAGCAGGATGTCAAGAAGAAGATCATGATGACCGTCGGTGCTTGTATCTTCCTTATTGCCGCTGCCAATGCTCTCCCGCTCTTCTTTGGTATCAGTAACTAATCCAAACGTCGTGTTATGGCAAAGATGACAGAGACAAACATGGAATACCAGATGTTTAAGGGATTGCAGCGTCCTTTGGAGTTCATGGGACTTCAGGGACGCTACATCACTTGGGCAGCCGTCACCGCCGGTGTCGGCATATTGGGCTTCATGTTGGTTTACGCTCTGGTTGGTTTCCTTGTCGCATTGGCATTTGCTGCAGTTTCCATAAGTAGTGGAATTGGCCTTATAATGGTCAAGCAACGAAAAGGACTCTACTCAAAGAAAAACGACAAGGGCATTTATGTCTATGCTTACAGAGAGCGTTTGTGAAATCATTACAGCCGATGGGAAATGTAAAGTTATAACATAGTAAACAATCAACGGGTAGGCTCGATCCACGGCGGTAAGAGTCTACCCTTACTTGTATAAACAAAAGCAATGGTCATTTACGTTATCATATTTCTGATTGCCGTATGCCTTGGCATGGCAATTTCCGTGTATTCTTTCGGTACAGGGAGCAAACGAGCCAAAATCTTCAAGGAAATCTATTTCTCCATCGAGGACATAGATGGTATCGGTGTGTTATACACCAAGACCGGTGAGTTTTCTGCCATACTTACAATGCAGAACCCAGTACAGAAATTCTGCGCTGACATAAATGAGTATAATTCTTTCTCCAATCTGTTGTCATCACTGATGTCAACCCTTGGTGAAGGCTATTCCATCCACAAGCAGGATGTTTTCACGAAAAAGAAGTTCCAATGTACGGACGATGGCAACAAGGAGTTCCTGTCTGAAAGCTATTTCAAGTACTTCAAGGGAAGAGAGTATACGGATTGTAGCACATATATCGTCATTACACAAGAGAACAAGAAAAGCCGTCTGTTCAGTTATGATGACAAGAAATGGAAAGACTTTCTTGTCAAAGTCGGCAAGGTGAGGGACCAGCTTCGTGACCGTGGCGTTTCTTCACGCTTCTTGTCTGCCAGTGAAGCCAAGTTCTATGTTGACCAGTATCTTTCCCAGAACTACACGAGCAAAAATGTTTCTTTGAACAACTTCAATGTCAAGGATGACCAAATCGGCATCGGAGACAGGAAGTTCAAGGTATATAGTTTGGTGGATGTGGACAGCATTGTCCTGCCGACGCTTATCCGTCCATATACCAACATCGAGGTCAACAATATCAGTATGCCTGTGGACTTGATGTCTATGGTGGATAGCATTCCAGAAGCAAAGAGCGTTGTCTTCAACCAAGTCATCTTCCTGCCAAGCCAGAAGCAGGAGATGAGTAGGTTGGCAAAGAAGAAGAATCGCCATGCCTCCCTTCCAAACCCAAGCAATCAGATTGCCGTAGAGGACATCAAGAAGGTAGAAGAGCTGATAGCAAGAGAAAACAAGCAGCTTGTATATTGTCACTTCAACCTTGTGGTCACTGTCGATGTGAAAGCGGATCTTCAAAAGTGCACCAATCATCTGGAGAATACCTTCGGGCGTATCGGCATTCAGATAAGTCAAAGAGCTTACAACCAATTGGAGCTGTTCGTCAGTACATTCCCAGGCAACTGCTATTCGCTGAACAAGGATTATGACCGATTCCTTACCCTAAGCGATGCTGCCGGATGCTTGATGTATAAGGAAAAACTCCCCAAGAGCGAGGACACACCTTTGAAGGTCTATTATACAGACCGTCAAGGAGTGCCTGTAGCTATTGATATTTCCGGTAAGGAAGGCAAGAGGAAACTGACGGACAACAGCAATTTCTTTTGTTTGGGTCCAAGTGGAAGTGGCAAATCGTTCCACATGAACAGTGTAGTACGCCAGTTATGGGAGCAGAATACCGATGTAGTTATGGTTGATACCGGTAACTCCTATGAGGGACTGTGTGAGTATGTCGGTGGAAAATACATCAGCTATACGGAAGAACATCCTATTACAATGAATCCTTTCCGCATACAACGAGAGGAGTTGAACGTGGAGAAAATGGACTTTCTGAAGAACCTTATCATGCTCATTTGGAAAGGCAACTCCGCCATACCGACAAAGATAGAGGAGTTGCTTATTGAGCAGGTTATCAAGGAGTACTACGAAGCCTATTTCGTTGGCTTTAAAGGCTACAACAAGTCCCAGATAGATGCCCTGCACAAGAAATTCCTCATTGAGACAGCCACAGAGGGCAAGCCTACCGACACCAACAAAGAGGTGGAGGAACGTATCTGGAAGAAAATTAAGGAAATGGAAGACAGACGCAAGGCTTTGGTTGTTGATGAATTGTCATTCAACAGCTTCTTTGAATACAGTACTGAGCGCATACCTTACATCTGCAACGAGAACAAAATTACGGGGATTGACCTTTCGTCTTACAACTACTCTTTGTCTGAGTTCTACCATGGCGGCACATATGAGCGAACTTTGAATGAGAACATAGACAGTAGCCTGTTCGACGAGACCTTCATCGTGTTCGAGATTGACACCATCAAGGACAACAAGACTCTTTTCCCTCTTGTAACGCTTATCATTATGGATGTCTTTATCCAAAAGATGCGCATCAAAAAGAATCGCAAGGTGCTTGTCATTGAAGAAGCATGGAAAGCAGTAGCATCCCCAATGATGGCAGAATACATCAAGTATCTGTATAAAACCGCCCGAAAATTTTGGGCTATGGTGGGTGTCGTTACGCAGGAGTTGCAGGATATTATTGGCAGTCCGATTGTCAAGGAAGCCATTATCAACAATTCTGACGTTACCATTCTTCTCGACCAGGGAAAGTTCAAGGAGCGTTTTGATGACATCAAGGCTGTGCTTGGACTGACTGATGTGGAGTGCAGGAAGATATTCACAATCAACCGTCTGGAGAATACGGAGGGACGAAGTTTTTTCCGAGAAGTCTTCATCCGTCGAGGTCTGGCCAGTGACGTGTATGGCGTCGAGGAACCAAGGGAATGTTACATGACCTATACTACAGAGCGAGCCGAGAAAGAAGCATTGAAACTCTACAAGGAACAACTTCAATGCAGCCATCAGGAAGCCATTGAAGCCTATTGCCGTGACTGGTCTCTTTCGGGCATAAGCAAATCCCTTGCCTTTGCGCAAAAAGTGAACAATGCAGGGCAAGTACTTAACTTGAAACAGAATAAATAGACATCAAAACCAAAGATAATGAGACAGTTTGCCATCATATTAACCATCATATTCTCCTTGGCTGTGAACACAGTCCAGGCACAGTATGCCAGTGTCAATGTGGATTACAAGACAATGGAAGCCATGTCGGAAGCCTTTACGACAGAGGCCGCAATGGAGGCTCTTCACAATGAGAACCTTCAAAAGATTTATGATAGTTATAAAGCGGCTGAAATTGCCAGTGCAGGTATATTTTCTTCCAAGTACCTTGACAGAAAGGCTCTTACCAATCTCAATCTTTGGGATGACAAGAAAGAAAACTACTATTATAACCGTATCTATAACATAGTAAGCAAGCGAATTATTCCAAAGACCATCACCTGCGCACAGCTGATGGTCGAGGATCCTTCTACGGCAATCTACTGGGGCAGCTATCTTTTGAAAACCACAGAAGACGTAAAGTCCCTTTGCCAGCAATTTGAGAGTGTTGTGACAAACAGCACCCTCAGCTTCAAAGATATAGCCTTTTTGCAAATAACAGAAGAACTGAAAGCTGTGTTCAATATCACCCAATTAGGTGGAATCGATTGGAAGAATCTTTTTGAACACCTTGGAGATGACATAGAAAACAGTTTTACCAAAGAAAATTTGGAAAAAGACTTGGACAATCTTATCGGGAAAGGTGTTGGTATGGCCAATGCCGGTTTTAACAATGGAATGAACGAATTGCTGAAAGGAACCAGTTTCGGTGGAACCTTTCAGCAGAAACTTGGCAGCATATTGACCTTTGTGGATAATGCAAGCGGTTTGTATGCTGATTTCAAGAACAGTTCCACGCAGCACGTGTTGAACAGACTTGTGGGTGAAGATAAGATTAAAGACCTTTTCAGTATTGGTGACTATAATCTCACACGATGGATTGATGACTATTCCAAAGCCTCGCAAGGTCAATACTATACACAAAGAGTGTATATCTACAGACGAGACTACGGCTCGGAAACACTTTGTGATTACGTTCCGCCCAAGGATGACGATGCCATATTGTATGGAGACCATTGGTATAGGATAAGTACAAAGAATCCTGACTTTTCTCCAAGTTCCTCCCAATATGAGGCAATACTCTCAAATTCAGAGACTCATGCAGGATGGAGCAGAAAACGGGTTGCGGAATTAAACGCGCAAGACTCTCGGAACACGTATAGAATAAACAACTACATTTCCGCCTACATATTGAGCAAAAAGAAAAGTGGGCAATATGCAAAGGCATACGCTTATTCAATCAATGTAACAAAATCGTGGGACGTAAAAGAAGATGTATACGAAGCGGTCTATGACAGCTACAGTATGGACTGGAATACATTTATGGCCCAGATGAATGCAAGATTGACACAATATAATGCCAATGGTGACCATCAGGAAATCAACAACGCCGAAGACTTGCAGGACTATATAAACACTCATCCCAACGAGTCCAACTACACCTATTATATAGGTTATGACACCCGACACTACTATACTGCCACAGATGCACGCAAGATAGCAGGTGCTTCAACAGCTACATTCAGTATAACCTGCCATGATGGAGGAACATTAGGAAAAGGCAGCACAACCTACAAATGTGACAAATGCGGCAGAAGTGTAAGTGAGCATACAAAGAGCTGTTCCATGCGTTCTACATTAAACGGTGATGGTGGAGCGGTACAGACTGGTGAGCTTGAAGCCAAGCTCACACAACTCCAACAAGAAGTTGACTACTTACAAAAGGAGTTGGATGCGCTCAACAAGGAAAACAGCGAGTTGTTACGCAAGATGTCCAATGCTGCCACAACTGAGGAATACAACACCTATCGTACCACATACGAAAATAACAAGAAAAAGATAAATGACATACAGTCGCAGCTTGACAACACCAATGACATCATCGTCCAGACCAAACAAGCCATAAAGGAAGCGGAAGATGGAGAAAAGGCTCAAACGGATGATTACAACAGAATACCGCAACTGATGAAAGCCATGAAAGATGCTTACGGCATCACATGGACGGACAATGGTTCTTGGACCGGCTACACGTTCATCCGTCATGGCACTGTGGGCAGTGTCAAGGGTGAGGTCATCTTCAAAGCATCCCTTTCCATTGCGAGAAAGCCAAAGTATTTTCTGGGCATCAAGATACACCGTGCAATCGTGCAAATAGACTGGCAATTGACAAGCAGCTGGAGTGACACCTCCGTTGTTGAGACTATGGAACTGGATTCCAATAACACAGATGAAGAAAATGCAAGACTCGTCAACCAACGGATAAGCGAACTTGCCAAAGATTATCCCAACTGCGATGTCACCGTAGAATATTCCAAGACTCCAGGAATAGAAACCGATGATACGGATGGGGTCAGGCATTTGCTATGGGCAAGTGACAGACTGGAGATTGCCCGAAGCATAGAGGCACGCCTTGCAAGGATATATACCGACCTTGTTATGGTGGAAAAGTTCCTCCATTACAAGCATAGCCTCTTAGATTGGGTACATGACCTTGTTCCCAAGCTAAATGCAGACAAAGACAGAAAGCTCACTATTGCGGAACGTTGTCGTAGACGATGGCTGCATAACAGCGGAAGTGCATACTATGAATGGGAAGATGAAGACAATGAATATGAGTAATATCAGTAACATATAAATATGAGTAAAATGAATAATACAGGTAATACGAAACACAATGGCTACCATGTGCTGAAATGGCTCATGCTTGTATTGATGTGCATATTCCAACTGTCACCCATTGGAGTAAAGGCACAGCTTGTTCCACGCGACATTCCCACAATAGAAGCATACATTAACGACCACAAGAAGCAACGCAGTCTGTTGTTGGCACGATCCACGCTTGAAGAAAGCAACAAACTCCTGCATCAGGCAAGCAAGGTAACACATCGTGAATACCGAGATGTCAATTTGGAACTTGACAAATACACCAAAGCGTTTGACGTGATAGACCTTGTGTACAACACTGTCAGTACAGGCTTTAACGTTTACCGAACCTATGATACTGTATCAGATAAAATCGGGAAGTACAAGTCGCTGTTGTCGGACTTCAATGAAAAAATTGTCAAACGAAAGCGTTTCGAAACTGCCGACACCCTCTTGCTTGCCGTCAACGTCAGAGCCGTGAGGAATTTAGCTGCAGAGTGTCAGAACCTATACACCTCCGTAACAGTACTCGCTGCCTATGCCAGTGGCAAAGTCCATTGTACCACAGCGTCAATGATGCTGATGATAGAGAATATCAACAAATCGTTAGACCGTATAAAATCCATAGTTAACACGGCCTATTTCCAAACTTGGAAGTTCATAAAGGCAAGAACGAGTTATTGGAAATCAGAGCTGTATCGATCAAAGACCATAAGAGAGGTGGCCAACGATGCCTTAGGGCGGTGGATGGAAGCCGGAATGCTTGATTATTAACACCGAAATCACAACGACATGAAACCATATAAAATAGCAATGGCTATCATAATGATGGCGGTTACAGTAAATACATTTGGTCAGTCAATGACCTACAACCATGATGCTTCAAAGATGGGACAGATACAAGTTATGGAGTTAGGAGCAGGCGTTCTAACCCCTGACTTATACTACTCCATTACGCACAGTGGCTATAAAAAAGGAGCTAAGTCAGTCACATCCGTCAAAAACACTTTGCGTATGGCCGCAAATATAGCCTCTATGCCTCAGGTGGAATATGCCGACAGTATCAAGGCAGATTTGGAAGCACGGGCAAAGGTGGAAGCAACAAACATCGCAGACAGGCAAATAGACATTGCCTGGTTGACTGAAGGTGAGAGAATACAAGCAAAGTTGCGAGCTTTCAAATCAAATATCGGCAGCTTGAATGGAAAGACATGCAGCGAGGAAATAACGGCATGGGAAGACCTTGGAAAAATGTATGACTTTGCCATTAAGACCACAAAGAAAGCATATATGCCAAACAGCGAACGGCAAAAGCAGTATCTCGCCATATATGATGAGATAACAACAACCAATGACAATCTTCTATTGAGAATACGTTATTTGGCTACAAAACACCAAGCTGACAACATTGTGGCAGCCATGACACAATTCCATCATAGGGTTAGTGAGAATGCAACCGCATCATACAACAGGTGGCGTAACAGCGCAAACGATGCAGGAACCGTAAAACATAAAACAAATAGATAACAGCGTATGACAAATGACAGTACAGCGGTAGACTTTGGCATCAATCTGCTTGAAGAGGAGATTGATGATGTAATATTCCGCACAAACGAGTTTCTGACGGATGCCACTTTCACCGGTGGACAAGGGCCGTTCTGGTGGTTGCCGTTACCAATTCTCCAAAACACGACTTTAATCGCTGTAAATCAACCACTTACAAATTTTTGTCTCGTGATACAAAATCAGCGAGGGACAAAAACGGGACAAAACCACGGAAAAATAAAGTCAAGAACACTTCGCTCGAAATATCCCTTGTGGAATACCTCTGTTTCGTTTGCAAAGGTACAAATTTGTCCCTTGAAAAACGAGGGGAAATCCCTATTTCTCTCATTCACAACTCATTTTCCTACCATTGTACCCCAAATGTGGTTATTGCAAACGGTTTTGACCTCAAACGGCTTGGTTTGCGAAAATTGGGTGTTAAATTTTGTTTTGCACTCTGTTGGACATTTTCAAAAACGAGAACTGGCAATAGAACCAAAGATTTGCCACCCTTATTGTCCAATCCTTGGTTTTGTGAATGTTTGAACGATAGACTTTTGAAGATGCTGAAATTCAAGTGAGTGTCCGACCAATCTACCACATCGCAGCATGGTAAAATAGAACCAAAGAATTGAAAATCAGCACTTTTAATAAACCATAACGTCTGCTTGAATATCATTGGCAACAATATACCTTTGCAGCCGAAATCGATAACGAAATAAACAAAATATCAGATTTATGACAGAAAAGAACGCATTAAAGATGAACCTCGACCATGAGCGCAAGATAGTGGAGCTTCAGTCGAGAGTGAACAAGTTGGAGAACCTTTGCTATATGACAAAGGAAGTGTTGAACCTTGAAGAGGCTTCCGCCTTTCTCGGCATTGCCAAGAGTACACTCTACAAGATGACGCATCTTAACCAGTTGCCGTACTTCAAGCCTGCTGGCAAGCTCATCTTCTTTGAGAAGAAAGCCTTGCTTGACTGGGTACGAGGAGCAAGAGCCATGTCGGAGGAGGAGATAAGACAGGAGGCTGCAAACCGTCTGAATGAAATGAACAGTAGACCATAGCATCATGACGAAAGATGAACTTGTAAACAGTCTGCAAAAACGTGACCCTCTGTTGGCTAATGCGGTCAGCAATATGGTAGACTACATTTCCGACCGCTTTCCTGCTGCTTACCCAAGCAAGGAACAGACGGAAGCAGTCAATACCTATCTTCACTCGGTCTATGCTGACGGTGACGGAACCATGTCGGAAAGAAACTGTGAGCATCGAAGAATAGCATCACAGAAAATTACCATCAATGCCATACAAGTGCTTGACAGTCCCCAACTTGACCGACTGCAACGTGTACTTGACCATATCGCATACGACAAGGAGTATTATATGCCAGAGAGAGGCTTCGGCATGAGGCGATAGTTTCTCTTTTGACGGCAGAGAGTTTTCCGTATAACAGCATGAACAGATTTACACAACAAAAATAAAACAACGATGAACAGTAATATTTTCAACAGCATTATCCTGAGTAACGAACAAGTGAACTATCTGATGGGTGGCACGGCTGGCATCAATCGCCTTTCATGCCTTTATCAACTCATTCAGATTGTGACACGGCAGTTTGAAACCTCGAATGAGGTTGGGGAATCCACAACAGAATTGTGGGAAGTGAACATGTCAGAGGTGGCTCTATCCAAACTATGGAAGTGTGACCGAAAAACCGTCTCCAAGATGCTTGACCACATGAACAAATTGGGCATCCTTTCTTCTGTACAGACAAGACGAGGAAGTGTTCACACATTGCTATGCATTTCTGCATGGATTGTTGACGGCAAGAAATATGTCAATCCTCACTATGTTCCCATCAACCAAAGAGACTGTTCCGGCAAGTCTAATACTATGACTTCCACAACCGCATTCCCTAACAAGGAGGATCCGCCCATCAAAAATGGCGGTACTCCTCCAACACAACTTGCCAACAGTTCCTTTTCTTCCCTAACTTCAGGAAATGGCGATAATGGCGAGGAGGAAGATGTTCCACCGCCAAGCGTCTCTGACATGGAACTGGAGGCAGAAGCCAGAAGGCAATTCTTCAAAGAACAGATGGAAGCGGAGGACGCTCCACAATTGCTGTTGCTTGGGTAATTTTAGAACCGTTATACAACAAGTCTGTGAACAAGTGCAACCCCAGTGCGTAGCGTGCTTGTGCGTAAACTCTGATAGCAGTGCTATGCAAGAAATACCAATGTCATACAAACGCACTTCGTTTGTCCGTATGCCAATGGACTTCTTGAACGCTCGCAAGCTCGCATTGGGTTGCACACTTTTATAGAAGCAATACTTGGTATGAATAAGAAAAATATAGAAAAGGAGGCACCGAAATACACGAGCCGTCTGATAGTAAGGCTGACACCGCAGCTTCATAAGGAGATAGCGGAATATGCTGCTCTTTGCGGACTGACCACAAGCGCATACGCACGCAAGCGGTTGGAGGGCAAATATCCCAAACAACGCTTGACTGACAAAGAAATGGAGGCTTTGAACAGCCTTTCGGATGCCAGGGGGGATATACAGAAATTGTTCGGATTCCTCAAAGGTCGTCCGCTTACGGAACGTGAGAACATTCTCCGCAGCGAAATCTTCATGAAACGATGGAGAACAAGCGCAGAGGTTATTTTGAACCGCATGATTGAGATAGAGAAATACTTAACCCAATAGAACATACGACATATATGATAGCAAAAGCAAAGGTAATAAGTCATGGCGCAAATGCCATACGTTACTCAGTGGATAAGGACAAGGCAGAGATTGTTAAGACAAATATCTTGCCCGATGATATTTCCCCAACGGCAATGTGGGCGAGAATGCTTGCCTTGCAGAAGAAGTTTGAGGGCAAGTTGAACCGTTATCATCCGCTCAAACGTAACATGATACGCATTGAGGTTTCCCCAACCTCGGAGGAAACGCAAGGTTGGACGATGGAGGACTGGCAGATGTTGGCGGATGACTTTATCCGTGCGTTTGATGCTGTTGACCTTTCAGCCAAGTCGAAGCGCAAGAGTGCAAAGGCAACCAACCTCAAAGACAGCCAATATGTAGTTGCGCTCCATCGTGACAGCAAGAGTGGCATTATGCACCTTCACATTGATGCGAACCGCATAGACATAAGGGGCAACGTGAATGATGCCCATTATATTTACGAGAGAGCGATGGCTGCTGCCGCCAAGGTTGGGCAACAGCGTGGATGGAAAGATGCACAAGAAGTGAGCCGCCAAAATAAGGAAGCGATAACCAATGATTGTCTTTCCGTTTTGACTAAGATGCCGTACTTTGATTGGGGACTATACACAAAATGCCTCACGCAAATGGGATATGATGTCAAACTACAATCTGACAATAAAGGACAAGTGCGTGGATATGCCATTAAGCGAGGCAATTCCATTTATAAGTCCTCGGAACTTGGCAAAAGTCGTTGTCTGATGCCCTCAAAGATTGAAGGTACTTGGGCAAAACTGCATCATCAAGAATTGGAGAAACCAGTTTCAACTCCAACAAAGAATACCCAACAGCCAAAGATTATGACTGTACCCAAACCCATGCCTACTGCGGACAACACTCCAAAGATACGTCACTTCGACTTTTATACGGACGAGTTTCATCATTATTCTGTTGACATTCCACAGAACTGTCTGGATGTCATCGACAAGAATATAGCTTTGGATGCCGACAATGTGTTTGCCAAGATTGGTGATGTGCAAAAGACCGCCATCCTTCTCTTTGCTGAGTACATTGATGCTGCCACAACCATTGCCGCCCAATCTGGCGGTGGCGTAGGTGGTGCAACCTCAGGTTGGGGACGTGACAAGGACGAGGATGAACTGTCTTGGGCGTATCGTTGCGCTATGATGGCTAATCGCCTGTGCAGACCTCGCAAGAAGCAAGGATATGGCAGATAACCGAATGTTCAACCAACAGCACTGATATTATGCCAATAGGTAAAAGTAAAATCTCAGATATGGATTTCGGATCTTTCGAGAACACGATAGACAAGAATATCGAAACGGACAAGACCTCGGACAAGTTTGACCAACAGCTTCAAGCCTACAAGGATGCTGGCAATAGTTTGACTTTGGCAAAAAGTGGCGTTGAAATGGCTACTGCTTCCATGCATGAAGCAAAAGACAAATTGAGTGAAGCTTCAGATAAAGCGAATACTGTCACCAAAGCTATTGAAGCCTACATCGGCAAAGTAAAAGACATAACTGTCAAAGCTAAGGTTGATGATGTCGATATGGAACAGGCAATCAACAACAGGAAGAAACTCATTGAAAACGAGTCCAAACTTCTTGAAGACCACCGAAAGGCGAATAAGGACATCCTCACTCGCCATTTCTATGATATGTCTAATATCATGTCAAGGAATGAAGGTGTTTGGTTGTCGAATGGTTGGGTAAAGACTTTGCTTTGGATATTCTTGCCGTGTTTCCTTTATACAGTCATTTCGATTGTTTATCTTGTCGCATCCTATATAGACAAGTAAGCTGAGGATGGGTGATTAGAAGTCACCTCATCCCCCGCTTTGGACTGTCAATTCTTAATATCATCAAATGGTAAAGAATTGAATTTATCAAAATCAGAGTTGAATAATTTGTCTTGTATCACACGATACTTTTCAAATTCTGATTCTGCGAAACTTTTGGCAAATTCAGCAGAAACCTTTCCTGCATCATGTAATACGGCATCACCTCCAGCTTCAAGAATAATATCAATACGTTTAGCCCAATCTTCCATAGTCATTGGTATATGTCGATTTGCCATACGTTCAGCTAAATCAAGTACAGAGTTGACAAGTTTTCCCATATCTTCAAGTTCCACTTGTTTTAGATAGTTTTTGGCGATACTTACATCTGGCTTGACGATTTTACCATCAGGTGCATTTTCCCAAGTAGTCAATCCCATGTGTTCTTTCTCTGCATTTGCTCTTTCCACAATAAGTTCTGCTGCGGTATGCCCATGCACTGCATAATGCATCTTATTCTGAACTTTTTTATAGAACAAACGTGTGGTAGGTGCATCCTTATTGTAGTCAACAGCTGTAGCATATATATCTGTGAGCTTTTGGTAAAATTTTCGTTCACTCAATCTAATCTCACGTATTTCTGCTAACAAATGCTCAAAATAGTCCTCACCTATGAACGAGCCGTTCTCCATACGCTTCTTGTCTATGATATAGCCCCGAAGCGAGAACTGCCGGATAACATAGGTACACCATTGGCGGAATTGAGTGGCACGGATGGAGTTGACACGATAGCCCACGGAGATGATGGCATCGAGGTTATAGAACAACGTGTTGCGCCGAACCTCTCTCGCACCTTCCTGTTGAACTACCGAGATTTTCTCGGTAGTTGCCTCCTTGTTCAATTCATTCGTATCATATATGTTCTTCAGATGCAAACCGATGTTGTCAGCGGAACAATCAAAAAGCACGGCCATGGCCTTTTGCGTAGCCCACACTGTTTCATCTTTATATAGCACTTGTATGCCTTGCTCCTTACCTTCTGCCACGAAAGTCAGGAACTCTGCCGTACTGTTTCGTATTTCAAATTTCTTTGCCATTATTGATTTCCTTTTGTGAATCTAAACACTGTAGTATATGATAATGTATTCAATGAATGCAATTCCTAACGTATAGTCCAATGTAAATGTTTTTTACTTCCATAAACTTCCCTTTTTGAATATCCTGCAAGTGTTCGATTTTATATAATCCGGATTTTTGTCTAATTTTTCCTGTATATTTTTTTGTTTTTGTTTTCCACAGATGTATGAGGAGGCCATCCTGCAATAGGGCCGATAGCAGGAACTTTGGCATAATTATAAAGAGACTCTGCATCGTTTTCTGCCCAGGAACGAAGTATCAATCTTTGTGTTTCCATATTCATCGCTACACAAGTAATTTATTGATTTCCTGCTGCAAGCGATCCAGAAACTTTGCAGCATGTGCCCCGTCCATTTGAGTGTGGTGGAATTGGAATGAAACCGTTAGTGTCGTTCTGAAGAAACCTTTATGGTACTTGCCCCATATCATAAACGGATTGTTGAAGATACCGCTGTACATACCTACCGCACCGTCAATTTCATATTGGGCCAGTGCGGAAGTCCCTATTACCATGCTTTCTGGCAAATCGTGGTTCTCACAGCTTCGGACTACTTCCGTTGTCAATTTCAGATAATCTTCATTGAATAGCTGCAAATCATCAGAAAACGGCACATCACATGAACTGACCTCATTGTCCTTATTCATAACAATGGTATTAACCGCAATAGCATCATATTGCATCAATTTGTCTCCGACAGGCAGCATATAAAATTCCTTGATACTGCTTGCCGCTTTGCCGATGCACCAGCACATCAGCATATTGAATTTCATACCTGACTTTTTGCTGATTTTAACAAGACGACTGACATCCAAAATCTTGAAAAACGTAACCATTGGCATCGGGGCTTTCATCCAAAGCTCAAATGCATATGCACGGGTGGTTTCTTTGGGATTTATTTCTCTCATAGTGCGTATATTAAATTTTTAATCATCTTTTTCAAATTGGCCTCGTTCTCTTCTTCGGAAAAGTTCGGATCTTGCATGAATTTCTCACAAGGCAGTTTGGGACAGTTACCACAATGTTTTTCACCTTTATCTTTACAACACTGATAAATGGGGCAAATATCAGCTCCTACATATTCAACGAACTGTTGAGTGCTTCAAACTATTGAACCGATCACAATTTGTGACCAGTTCATTCATTTCTTCCTTAGTCAGTTGAAAACGAAAACGTTCAGGAAATCTCTCCATATTACGTTTTACAGTTTGATTTAACACCCTGGTTTCCACTCCATAAAGTTCAGCCAAGTCTCTGTCTATCATAATCTGCTTTCCACGAATAGACATTATTCGACTTTCTACAGGAGTGGTAACTACGACTTCATCATTTTGTAACTGGTCACAATTTGCGACCAGTTCTCCTTTATCTTGATGTTCTATATTATCCACCATATTTCTATCTTTATTTTTGAGATCACAATTTGTGACCTTAAACGTGTTGTTACTTATTATTGTATGCAAAGGTAGTG
>OLQO01000178.1_pt1 | contig 64780 bp, 57 predicted proteins | sample 1672281 | NCBI WGS metagenome assembly OLQO01 (sample SAMEA3136667, study PRJEB25190) | human gut metagenome | biome: human gut; feature: human-associated habitat; material: faeces | place: Austria | collected 2013
GTTCAGGAGGACACAACCTACTATATGGAGCTTCCCTGGTAACTTGTTGCTGCCAAGCAGCATCGGCTTCGGTATAGATGCGTCTACCGCCTTCGGTGGGCCCTGATGGTGGTAGGGGCCTTTTTCGTCGTAATATTCATGGTTTTTACGCTGACGCCACAGAGCGCGGCGAGTTCGCCTGTCGAGTAAGTTTTCTCGGCTTCGTTGTTGATTTCCGACTTGGACCCACCTCCTTTCGCCACATACGTTACGACGTTATGTTGCGTGACGATAAAGCGCTTTTGCGGTTTATTTCCGCATTACGCTAGGTGCTATTTCTGCAGGGAGGGTATTTGATGGGGAATGTCGTCCGTTTTGCGACAAACGACGACCTCCACGGAGGCGAAAGGGTGCAGTTCGCGGTAGGCAGATTATTTTCGTGATTGGTTTGGCGCTAAGCCATGAACAGCGCTACCCAAATCGGCATCGTTAGGATACAGCCGACCGTGGTGATTACATTGATGGCACTGGCGTACGGTGCGTCCTTCTCGTAAATTTGCGCCATTTGCACCGTTGCTGAGGCGGATGGAGTGATGGTGGCAAGAAGCGTAATGAGCAGGATCGACTGGCCGTTTGCCACCAACGCGTCTATGCCGCTGAACTTGAGTGCAAGCGTAACGATGACGGGGATCAGCACTAGCCTGATGAAGGCGACGAGCCAGACGCGCTTGTTGGCTACGATTTGCCGCAAGTCCATGCCTCCGATGATCATGCCCGTTACCAGCATGGCGGCAGGACCGATCATCTGTCCTACGTCGTAGGTGAAGGTGCCGAAAGGCTCAACAAGCTTGATGCCGAGCACCATGAGCACGATGCCAGCGGCGACAGCAAGCAAGTTGATATTGAACAGAACGGCGCGGACATCAATGTGATGATTCTCGCTGATAAGGGATTTGCCATGTGTCCAAATCAGGATCGTTTGCACGCTCATGTAGGCAAGCGAGTAGACCACCCATTCATCGCCTAAGATGAAGCCGACAAGCGGGATGATCAGGTTACCGCAATTCGAGTAGATGCTTGCCGCCCGCTCAATAGGGGAGAGGTGAAGCGGCTTTGCCAGGACTTTCGTCAGGATGATTTGCCCAACCTGGAGCACGATAGCGCAGACAACTGCGAATAGAAAACCTTGCAGTACATCTGGAGTTAAATCAACCTGCGTTGCAGAAATGAAAGCGCACGGGCAGATGGCGTATACAGACAGGACGGAGAGCGTTTTGCTGTCTCCCGTTTTCAGGAGATGAAGGCGCACTAACGCGAATCCGACAGCCATGATTAGGAATAGCGAAGCGATTTTTTCTATAAGCAGGAGAGTGATCATGGCTCTGGATTATACACCTGCGGCGCAAGGGGTATATGGAGAGGCTAATGAGGCCGATGGTTGTTACCCTGGCATTGGGAACCTACTTCGCTGATGGCTTCGCCAAGCAGGGGATTTCCATTGCTGGTAGATTTTGGCCTTATGCGTCGCCGCAGCCGCCGCAGTCGCGGCTGGCGTTGCTGCAGCAAGGCGCCACAACCGCTAGTTTGCGCCGAATGGCCACGTTCACGTAAGCAAAACAAGCACTAAGCGAATACTGTTTCATGATCATGGGCTGTGCTCGGCGCGATGGCCCTGACAACTGCGGGAAGCCTTCATTTGCGGGCCTTTGTGGTATGTTGACACGAAGCAAACTAAGGCTGAGATGAGGGTAAAGAAGCGGAGGGATGGCATATGGCGAAGATCGGCACCGGCGCCGCCGAGGGCAAGAGGACAGCGTACATCAACGCAAACATTCTCGATGGAACCGAGGGCATGGAGATGCTTGAAAACCACGCGGTCGTGGTCGAGGGACGGCGCATCGTTGATGTCACACCCCTAGCCGATGCCGATTTGTCTGGAAGCGAGACCTTTGACCTCAAGGGCGCCTATCTCCTTCCGGGCCTCATAAACATGCATGTGCATCTGGCAGGCAACGGCAAACCCCAGAAGAAGCAGCGTGATAACGAGGCGCTGGTAAGGAAAATTATGTCGAACGGTCTTACGCGAGCCGTCGCCTACCGCCTTGTCTCCGAATACGCGCGCATGGAGCTGCACAGCGGCGTCACCACTATACGAACAGTGGGCGGCCTGGGTGACTTCGACACGCGCGTGCGTGATGACGCCGCGGCGGGAAAGTTGGAGGCTCCGCGCATTCTTGCTGCCAATATGGGCATATCGGTGCCGGGAGGTCACATGGCCGGTTCGGTTGCCATCGCGGCAAATAGCATTCCAGAGGCGCTTGCGCAGGTTGAGACTGCCAGGTTGCAGGGTGTCGACCTTGTCAAGCTCATGATTACCGGCGGCGTCCTTGATGCCAAAGAAAAGGGTACGCCTGGCGAGCTCAAGATGGAGCCGGATATGGTGCGCGCGGTTTGCGACAAGGCGCACGGGCTGGGCTTTATCGTTGCTGCGCATGTCGAGTCAACCGAAGGTGTGCGTGTGGCGCTCGAGTGCGGCGTAGACTCGATCGAACACGGCGCTGCTCCGACTGACGAGGTGATGAGCCTGTTCAAGGAGGGAAGCTCCTTCCTGTGCACTACGCTTTCTCCTGCGCTTCCGTATGCGCTGTTCGATCGCTCCGTCTCTTGTGCAAGCGAGGTCGAGCAGTTTAACGGCAATATGGTCTTCGAGGGCATTATCGCCAATGCCAAGGCAGCCCTGGAGCAGGGGGTTCCTGTGGCGCTTGGCAATGACGTTGGGTGTCCCTGGATTACTCAGTACGATTTTTGGCGCGAGCTGTGCTACTTCGAGAAGTATGTTGGCGTGTCGCGCTCGTTTGCTCTTCATACCGCAACATTGCGCAATGCCCAGCTTGCCGGCATCGACGACATCACGGGCTCAATCGAGGTGGGGAAGGAGGCTGACATGATCGTCGTAACCGGCAACCCGCTGGAGGACCTGCGCGCGTTGCGCACGGTAAAGCACGTCATTCATCGAGGGCGGCTCATCGTCAACCCCCGCGTGAAGCGCAAGGCCGTAATCGATCGCGAGCTCGACAAGTTCCTCTAGGGACAAATGACAAGTTTTGACGAATGGGTAATAGGTACAAAGACGCCGTGGGGTCTCACCCCCCCACACGGTGCGCTGCTCGCGCTGCTTGACTGTGTATTCTACGCTGCGAGCGTGCACGGGAGGCGGTTCGCCGGCAAGCCTGCATGTGCAGTGACGACGCTTTGGCGTGCAGGATCCACCTCGGCGCTCGACGAGCTGAGCCGCTACTTCACATTCAGCGGCATGCCGGTAGCCTCTTCGACCTACTGGAACATGATGCTCAACAGCGGCGACGACTCCTTTGGGGAAGATACGCTGCGTCAACTCGGGGAGAACATGGCCTGCTTGGTGAAAGCGACGAGAGCCTGATTTCCAGATGGCCCCCATCTGGAAATCATTGACCTAGCAAACACCTGCTCTACAGCGGGCGTTTGCTGCATGTTGGCGCCAACCCGTGACACCATTGGAACCACCTCCCGAGGGCGAACGCGATCTCGGGAGGTGGTTCTTCATTCCCCTAAGCGACGTGTTTGCTACGGAACGATTGTCTTGTAATAGGCGCCGAAGTCTGCGAGCGAGTCCACGACGGGCATCATCTGACGACCGAGTTCGGTGAGGCCATACTCAACGCGGGGAGGATTTTCGCCATAGTCGTGGCGAAAGACCAGCCCATCATCCTCCATCTGTCGCAGGCTGTCGGTAAGCACCTTCTGAGAGATTCCCTCAAGGTCGCGGCGCAATTCGTTGAAACGCCAGGGGCGTACGCGCAAGTTACGGATAATGAGCAGCTTCCACTTGCCACCAATGAGCGCTACCGCCGTTGCGACTGGACATTCCGGGAGTTCCTCTTTTGCCATCATGACAGACCCAACTTCCTTGACCTCGGTTTCATAAAAAGGCACGCAGTTACAAATATGTGCGTACTCGTATTTGCATGCGCTTTTGCGTTGAATATATCTCACGCAGGAGATGCCTGCAAGGCAAATCAGCCCCAAGAGAGGAGCCGTTATGGCTAATTATGCAAGGATCCACATCGGCAACGAGGGCCGTGTCGAGCTGCACGAAGTGCTCGGGCTTACCGGGGCAGAGGTGAGTGTCAACAACCTTCCCGCCGGCGCTGGCGTTCCGTTCGTCCACGCACACAAGGAAAACGAGGAGATCTATGGCGTGCTCGGATTGGCCACGATCGACGGTGAGGATATCGAGCTTGCGGCCGGCGACTGGCTGCGCATTTCTCCCGCTGCGCACCGCCAGCTTCGTGCCGCGTCCGACTCGGGCATCACATACGTTTGCATCCAGGTCAAGCAGGGATCCCTTGATGCCTTCACGGCCGACGACGCTATCATGTTCTAATTCGCGATCAGCGCACAAGGGGCCGATACCGCCCGCATGCCCCCTTCGGAATAGGCGCTGAGCAGCTCCTGGGCGTGGGCGAACTCGGGCCCTCGCCTCCAACCGAGCAAGCGGTTGACCGCGAGATTTCCCTGGACGTTGTGAACGAAGAGCAGATAGGCGACTGCCAGCCCCAGCTCCCGGGTCACCCGTTGAAGGCGAGGAAGAAGGACACGAAGGGAGCGAAGAGCGTTCCGTCGGGAAGTCGGAACGCTCTGTTTGCATTTTTGGGATCGCCCCAAACCCTTGCCAGCTCTGTGGCGGATGTCGAAAGCTTCAGATCGATTATCTGCGGATTGTATTAATCCATGCCTGAATATCTTTCTCAGAAGTACGGAGCACGGATTCATCGAACTGCACATCGAGGCCCGGCTTCACGATTGCGCCTTTGCAGGCTTCCTCAAAGTCCTTGAGCGCGTGTCCCAGCCAGCCGCCATCGGTGGCAAACGGATACACGATCTTCCCGGTCAGGTCAGCCCGCTCCAGGAAACTGCGCATGGCGGGCGCAAAGGTGTACCACCAGACAGGAGAACCCAGGATGATGGTGTCGTAATCTCTCCAGCCAATGTGCAGCGGCTTCAGTTCCGGGCAATAACCCTCGGCAATCTCACGCTGCCCCTGATTGACGACTTCATCATAATCGCCATCGTAGGGAACAACCGTATCCATACGAGCAATATCCCCGCCGATTTCCCTCTGGATCATCTCGGCGATGCGCTTCGTGTTGCCTCCGTAGGAGTAGTACAGAATCAAGGTTTTCATTTCACGCTTTCCCCTCATACAAGAGGCTTTCCGCTGAACACGGGAAATGCGCTGAATTCACCATAGTTGGCGATGCGCTCCATGTTCTTGAGAGTTTCCATGTCTTCCTCGGAGATCGCGAAATCCACGTCCGCGTTGCTTTCCATGTGGGCGGGATCTGCCGTCTTGGGAAGCGCGACGGCTCCAAGCTGAAGGACATAGCGGATGCAGAGCTGGGCGGCAGATACGCCGTACTTCTCTGCCATCTTAACGATCGCCGGATTCTTCAGCGCCTCGCCGTGGGCGATGGGGGAGTATGCCTCCACCTGAATGCCCTGCGCCTTGCAGAAGTCCACCAATGCCGAATCGGTGTTGGTGATGTGCAGGAGGATCTGATTGACCATAGGCATCACGCGGCAAGAGCCCAGGAGGTTCTCAAGGTCATCTTGCAGGAAGTTGGACACGCCGATTACCTTGACCTTGCCCGCCGCCCGCGCATCCTCCAACGCACGCCAGACCTCCTTGTTCTCCTCGAAATAGCGCTTCTCCACACGGAACTCGCTCCACGGTTGGGGAGAGTGGATGATCATCTGGTCGAGGTAGCCGAGCCCCATCCTCTCCAGCGTCTCGTCGATGGACTTCGCCGCATCCTCGTAGGTCTTCAGCTCTGCCGCGACCTTGCTGGCGACGAACAGCTCTTCCCGGCGAACGCCGCAGGTGCGCACGCCCTCGCCGACGCCGCGTTCGTTTCCGTAGGCCTGTGCGGTGTCGATCAGGCGATAGCCCAGCTTTACCGCCTCGCGAACGGCTTCCGCCGCCTTGGCATCGTCGATGAACCAGGTGCCCAGTCCCAGCTTGGGAACCTGAACTCCGTTTGCCAATGGGTAGGTTTCATTCAAGATCATCGTTCTACTCCTCGCCCCAGATATCCTTTGCCATGCGGAAAACCGCCCACGCCTTGGGCCAGCCGCAGTAGAAGGCTGCATGGGTCACGACCTCCGCGATTTCTTCTTTTGTAATACCGTTCTTCTTTGCCGCCGTCAGGTGATAGCGGAAGCTCTCATCGGTAAGCCCCTGAGCCATCAGCGCGACGACGGTCACAAGGGAGCGGTCGCGGAGGCTGAGCTGCCCCTCTCGGCTCCAGACCTCTCCGAAGAGCACGTCATCGTTCAGTTCTGCGAATTTCGGGGCGAATTCGCCCAGGGCATCTCTGCCTGCTGTCTGCTTGACTGCCATGTTTCGTTCCTCCCTACAGCCTTGCGTACTCTTCATGGGATACCGGCTCGCACCACTCGTTCTCGCAATTCTCGCCGGGAACCTCCACGGCGATATGGCTGAACCAGCTGTTCTTCTTCGCTCCGTGCCAGTGCTTGACGTTGGCGGGGATCATCACGACGCTGCCCTCGTGCAGGCTGACGGCGGCCTTGCCTTCCTCCTGGTACCAGCCCTCGCCAGCCGTGCAGAGCAGGAGCTGACCGCCCCCCCTTGTCCGCGTGGTGGATATGCCAGTTGTTGCGGCATCCCGGCTCGAAGGTCACGTTGGCGGCGAACAGGCCGCCTTCCGGATCGGTCAGCGGATTCAGGAACGAATCGCCTGTGAAGTACTGGGCATAGGCGGTGTTCGCCGTTCCCGTGCCGAATGCGTTGACCTTCTCGAACTGCTCTTTTCGTTCATACCTCATAATTAAAACCTCCTGCTAAGGATTATCGATTCATGCCATAGCGCAGCCAGACCGCCCCGCCGTCCATGGCCTTCGCCTCTTTCAGCGTAAAGCCAAGGGCCTTACTCTCCGAAATGCCTTCTGCAGCTCGGAAAACCGGAGGCGTATCCGGGCTCCCGTCTGCCGCCGCCGCCAACACGATGCTGATCTCATCGCACATCCCCGATTGCAGGAACGACCAGTTCAGCACGCCGCCACCGCCCAGCATCAGGATCTCGATGTTGAATTCTTCTTTCAGCTTGGAAAGGGCCAGACCGTGATCCAGCTCCGTTTCTCCCGCGATGATGTACGAGATTCCCAGTTTTCTCAAAAATGCCCTGTAGGCGTTACCGACCTGCTCTGTCAGCACCTCGACGACATGGGCGGTGGTGTCCACATAGCGTAGGGTGCTGCTTTTCCACCCCAGCTTGCCGTGGGGGTCCACGGAGACATAGAACATTCCGAAGTCCGGCTGCGCGATGAAATCACCTGCCGGAACGGCCGGCGCATCTTCGTCCAGGTCCGGCTTCCTGTAGAAGGTGAAGTTGTCGTCCGTTGTCACCCTGCCGGACAGCCAGCCCTGGTGATGGTAAAAGGGCTCTTTTCCGAAGGCGATGTCGTAGAACGCATCGCCCGCCGCTCTGCCCTGCGGCGTTTCCATGTAACCGCCCATGATCTTTCCGTCCAAAGCGCACATCATGTGGCAGAAAACATACGGCCTATCCACGTTCGATTTTCCTCCTTATGATTGACATACATTCTGTTTGGAAGCATGCTTCCTTTGAACTTCATGTGCATCCTAGAACTTGAAGTTAACTTTAAGTCAAGGGTGTTCTGGAATAATTCGGAGGTGTTTTCAGATGGTCTATACGGTGGGGGAAATGGCGAAGCTGCTGGGGGTTGCGGCGTCCACCTTGCGCTACTACGACAAGGAGGGGCTGCTGCCCTTCGTGGAGCGCTCCTCCGGTGGCATTCGCATGTTCCGGGAATCGGATATCGAATGGCTGCAGGTGATCGGCTGCATGAAGAAAGCTGGGATGTCCATCAAGGACATCCGGCAGTACATCGAGATGGCGCTGCAAGGAGACGACACCATCGATTTGCGCCTTGCCATGTTCCGGCGCCAACAAGAAGCTCTGAAACAGCAGATGGCGGAATTGCAGCACACCATGGAGATGGTGGATTACAAGTGCTGGCATTACGAAACGGCGAAGGAAGCGGGTACGGTCGATGCCCCGCAGAAGATGGAGCTTACCGAAGTCCCGGAACGCTTTCGGAAGATTCGGCAGGAGCTGCGCACTGCGCCGGGGACTGCGGCAACGATATGACAAGACTGCTTAGGCAACGGCAGTCAACCGCTTGATTATCACGGTAACTTTATCGTTCAAAAAGTACTACTAACAAACGACCACCCCGGCTATCCGCTGTTCGCGGAAGAGCAGGGAGCTCTTGTCGCCGGGATGGAACCCTTTCAACTCGCAGGATAGCAGAATCGCCTCGCAAGCCAGAATCAGCACGGGACGGCAGCGGGCAGAACCGCCACCCTAGATTACCCTCACGCTGCCACTGGCAGCCCTGATTTAGGAGTAAATCTTCCTAAAATAGCAGGTCAAAAGCATAAAAAATACCCCCGATTCCAAGTGGAAATCGGGGGTATCTCATTTCATTTATTCCCCTAAGTTGCTGGGGGCTTTGCGTTTCTTCCGTACGCTGCGACACTCTGCGGCACTCAGCGGATGGAAATTCGACGCTTCAAAATAACCTTTCGGCTACTCCCACTCGGATTTCTAATTTTGTATCGCCATCAAGCGGGATAACGTGCGGGTTTGGGGTTTAACTGCAGTGGACACAAGCGGGTGGAAACCTGAGTACTCAAACGATACTCGGAATAATTATTGTTCTATAGAGGATTGCTGGTCTGTTTCTGAGGGTATCTCGCTAAGCATTTTCAGACCTTTAACAAGCGATTCATAAAGAGTCCAGTATGTGTCACTCTGCTCGGTGTTGAGTTTCTCTCCATTGACTGCGTAGAACATAGACGTCATCTCGATTGAGGAACCGCCGAACGAGAGGCTCTTCTTCAGCCATGAATACTTGATCCCTTGAATATCAACGATTCGCGTATCGTTAAAATATTCTGGTCCTATCAAATTGTATGCGCCTGGAAGGTATCCTCGAAGGTCCTCGTTCAAGGACTGACCCCAGTAGGAAAACAAGAGCCCTGGCCGTCCTTTAAGGTATGAACTAAGCAGCTTGCATAGATACTCCAGGGAAACATGCGTGTGGGTCAAGTTCATGGAAATGGAGTTCTCAACCGTTTTCCTGCTCATATCAGTTAAGAGAAGAATGCATGTAGGTTCTTCGAGAGACAGAAAATGTCCTATTTGATGCGTGCAGGAAAGAGCCCTATCCTTATCCAGAAGAACGTTTCTGATGAACGAATCAAATAGATTGTTAAGCTGTTCAAAAACGATAACTGCATGAAGGTAGATATCGACATCGGGATTTGCCGACAAGAAACTCTTTACCTTTTCGTTTAGATAGCTGGATGTATGCTCATTGAGCAGCTTTGAGCTGTCGAGGATAAGTTTGGACTCGGGAGAATCGTTTTGGTTGATGCCGCGGTTAAGCTTTAGCGGGAGGCTCCCCTCGTGCTGGTATACGTTTCTAAGCTTATACAGAAGAGCGTATGAATCACCGTTATCGTATATCGCCGAAACCTCATGTGAAAAATTCTCTGTTTCATGCTTGCCTACAAGTGTCTTTATTTTGTTTTCGAAATGCGTAACAGTTCTCACGATAGCTTCGACATATGACTCTAGAGCTTTCTGGGCCTGTCGTATTACTTGAAGATTTTGACTGTCGATGGTCGCCATGGTGGAAACAACCGTCGCAAAAGCATCGTTGAAGTCAGCAATAATGTCGGCAAATGCGGCGATACCCATAATCGAACTTACCTCTTCGAGCTCGGCATCGTATTCGGCTTTCGATAATGGGATTGCACATGTCAGCTCAGCCATGACATCTTCGCTTGACGAGGGTTTTGAAACGAAATATCCGTAGCAATGCCCCGTCTTTTCGAATTCCTCTTTATAGGTAAAATCTTCCGCCACAATTCCTACTTTCCAGTCCAAGGGCTCTTGCCATCAGGGGTGTTCACCCAATGTCCCGGATCGTAGGTCTGCTTCCAGTCCTCGTACTCCTCGCGGGTAATCTCCTTGGCATCGAGCTTCTTCTTCATCTTGTTCCAGTCCCTGAGGAAGCCGTCGAAGGTCAAGCCAACGGTATAAAGGCCACCGGTGATAGCGGGTCGACCATCAATCTCGGTGATGGTGTAACCCATGAGTTCGTCATTCTCCAGGAGGGCGTAGATGAACTCCATTTTAGGGCCAAACTCCGGTGTGGAAAGGTACTCGGGCCTGACCCTCAACGCTTTCGCGATGTGTTCCAGGACTTCCTTCTTTGGCTTGCGGTCGCCCAGCTCGTAGCTGCGCAAAGCGCTCTCGCTGATGCCGCTGAGCTCTGCCAGCTGCTTCTGGGTGAGCTGCCTCTTCTCTCTGAGCTTCTTAATCTTGCGGGAGTATAGCGGTGCTAAGCCGCCCTCGTGCTTTCCATCAAACATTTTTCGTCCTGACGTAACGGGTTCCACCTAGCGCATCGAAAACGCTGCCTAAATGGTAACACCTCACGTTTTTGTGAGCAATTCCTGCAATTTCTCTTCACCTCACGTTTTTGTGATGTATGCTGTGAACGAAAGCAAACCTCACGAAATTGTGATGTTTGGAAGCTACTCAAGAACAGGAGACATGATGAGTACACAGATGATCGGTGTGGAGGAAGTCGCTAAGGCCCTGAACACCTCCAAGGGTTACGCCTACAAGGTGATCCGCAAGCTCAACGACGAGATGGAGGAGAAGGGCATGCTGGTGGTCAAGGGCAAGGTCAGCGCGGACTACTTCGCCGAACGCTATTTCGGCAAGGACGGTGGCCGCGATGTCCGTTAGCAAGGACCCTCAGCGCGGAACCTACTACGTCCAGTGCTGGTACAAGGACTGGACCGGCAAGCGCTGCAAGAAGACCAAACGCGGCTTCAAGACCAAGAAGGCGGCGACCTCATGGGAGGTGGACTTCCTTCGCCAGATGGAGGGAACGCCGGACATGACCCTCAACGCCTTCTACGGCCTCTACTGCAAGGACATGGAAAAGAAGCTGCGCAACACCACCAAGCTCAACAAGGCGAACATGATCGAGTCCAAAATCCTTCCCTATCTGGGCGAGAAGAAGCTCACGGAGATTACGCCGCTGGACATCCTCAACTGGCAGAACGCTATCCAAGACGAGCGCACCTCCAACGGCCTCCATTACCGCGACTCGTATCTGCGCAGCATCAGCAACCAGCTGTCCGCCATGCTCAACCATGCAGTTCGCTACTACAACCTGCCATCCAACCCCATGAGCAAGGTCGACAGGATGGGCAGCAAGAAGACCGAGGAGATGAAGTTTTGGACCAAGGACGAATACAAGGCGTTCTCCCGCGAGATCATGGACAAGGACGCATCGTTCCTGCTGTTCGAGCTGCTGTACTGGCTGGGAATTCGAAGCGGGGAGGCGCTGGCGCTCATGCCCAAGGACTTCGATTTCAAACGTAATCGCGTGTCCATCACCAAGACCTACGTGCGCCTGAACGGCCAAGACGTGTTCAACCCTCCAAAGACCAAGAAGTCCGTACGTACCATCGTCATGCCGCAGTTCCTGGCCGACGAAGTGCAGGACTACCTCATCGCGCACCCGTTCATCAAGCCTGACGACAGGCTCACCAACGCCACCAAGAACTTCCTCACCCATGAGATGGAGCGCGGCTGCAAGCAGTCTGGAGTGAGGCGAATCCGAATCCACGACCTGCGCCATAGCCATGTCTCGCTGCTCATCGAGATGGGCTTCTCGGCACTTGCCATCGCGGAGCGCCTCGGTCATGAAAGCACCGAGGTGACCATGATGTACGCGCATCTCTTCCCAAACAAGCAGGAAGAGATGGCGGAGAAGCTGGAAACAGAACGCGGCCCCATGGCGGCAGCGCTCTTCGAGGAGGCACGTGCCATGAAGGAGGTACGCAATGAGCGAGAAGAACACCGATAAGCAGGGCAGGCTCCGCAGCAAGACCATCGCCTTCCGTATGTCACCAGAGGAAGCGGAGCTGCTCCAGCGAATGACGGATGCCAGCGGGATGACTAATCAGGACTACCTCATCGACCGCGCACTTTGTCGCGAGGTGACAGTCATCCCAAACAAGCGCGTGCAGCGCTACATGGAGGAGGGAATGCTGTTCGTCTACAAGGAGCTCAGGAGGCTTGAAAGCGGTAGTGATATCCCAGAGGAGCTTGCCAACTTTGCCTGCATGCTCGGTGACATCTTCGCCGGTCTCGGCCACGAAACTGATGCGGAATCCCAGCAAAGCGAGGCCGACATGATCATGAGGATGGTGAGGTAGATGCAGGATGCCTTCTTCGCAAATCTCATCAACCGCCAACGCGAGCTCAAGGCTCACGGATTCGATGCGGAACCGACCGACGAGGAGCTCGTTGACTATGCCTTCGGTTTGGACGACAAGCTGGCCGTCCTTTGCGAGTCCTTCGGAGTGAGGCTCGTCCAGGATATACGCGGCAGGTGGACGGTCATCTCCAACGATGCAAAAGGCGAGAAATGGTAGAGCCACTGGCAACGCGCTCCGCCCAGGATTTGATGACTGACCCGCTGGTTGAGAAGCCGATGCTCATTGAGGGCCTGATGGGCGATGGACTTGGCTTTCTCTGCGCATCGCCGAAGACTGGCAAGAGCTGGCTGGCCATGGATATCAGCATTTGCGTGGCCACTGGAGCGCCGCTGTGGGGCCATGAGACCCAGAAAGGCTGTGTCCTCCACATTCCCCTGGAAGACACCTATGAAAGGCTTAGAAAGCGCCTGTGGCTCATCACGGATGAGGTCGAGGGCAACCTGTTCTTTGCTACCAAGGCTGAAACCTTGGGCAACGGCCTTCTTGACCAACTGGCGATGTTTTATGATGAGCATCCTGATTTGAAGCTGGTCATCATCGACACTCTTCAGATGGTCAGGTCCTCCGTCCGTGATTACAGCTATTCGAGCGACTATCGCGAGCTCACCGACCTCAAGCATTTCGCCGACCAGCATGGCATCACCATCCTGCTCATCCACCACACCAGGAAGATGGGCGACAGCGATGTGATGAACACGGTGTCGGGCACCAACGCCATCACCGGCGCAGCGGATTTCACATGGGTGCTCACGAAGCCGAACAGGGACTCCCAGGATGGAACCCTCAGCATTACAGGTCGTGATATGGAGCAGCGTAAGATCCACCTCGAGTTTGGGAACCACCGTTGGAACCTCGTGAAGGACGTGCTGGCGGAGGAGCTGGCCGTCGCAAGCGTTCCGGCATGCATCTACGAAGTGGTGGATTTCATCCGCTCCAACGGCACCTGGGAAGGTAGGACGAAGGAGCTGATGAAGGAAATCGGAATCGACAGCGTTACCCCTGCCGTTTTTGGCAAGTACCTCGCCCAGCACTCCATGTTTCTAGAGAAAAACGGCGTGCGTTTTTCCAAGCGCCATACATCGTCGGGCTCTCTGGTGACGCTTGAGCACATCGGGGAGGGTGACGGCAATGACAGCAATGACGGCAATCCTTAGGGCGGGAAATTCCTGTCACCGCTGTCATGGCTGTCACTTTTGGGGCCGCCTGATGGGCGGTCCTGTTTCGTTACGGGCTCAAACTGAGCCAGTAAATCATTCACCAAGCAAGCTACCTATGGCGTATTACGGGCTAGTAACTAGCCCGTAATTGGGTCCAGCAAGTAGCCCATGCTGTCGGACAAGGCCCTCTAACCTTGCTCCTTGCGATCCCGCTATAGGCCGCCGCTTGCTCGAAATGCTCCGTAGCAAGTAACTCATGGCGTATTACAACGCTACTTGCGGCATCCGAAACCGGCTTTCGCAAGTAGCCTATTAAGTATTACGCCATGGTCTTGCTACTCGCTTCGTGCAGCAATGCGGGGGATCCCCCGCGCCCCCTTTTTCGATGAGAAGCTAAATTATGCCATTCGTATGCTAATTCTTAGATAAGACCTTACAAGTTCATGGGCCCGTCTAAAATATCGCTCAAGCGCACACGTAATGTGATTGTGCTAAACAAGGAGCAGATATGTCAGAGATTGATCAGTGGCTTGAATCCCAAGAATTTCAAATAACGCTTGATGCCGAGGGAAAAATTATCGATTTTCTTGAAGAGGATAAATCAAGACCAAACACCCCAGAAGAGCGAATCAGGCAAAAGATGGGTCAGATTCTCTACTACGAGTTTAACTACCCGAAAGAGAGCATGGCTTTTGAGCGCCACATTAATATGGGCCGCGAAAAGAAGAGGGCAGATATTGTTATCTATTCCTCTGCTGAAGCGAAAGCCACTGAAGATCAGGGCCAGATTTTGCTTATTGCTGAAACCAAAGCGCCAACAGAAAAGGTTAATGATGGACAGCTGACTTCCTACATCAGCGCATCGAGCGCACAGGGCGGTTTCTGGACCAATGGTGACAGCATTGAATTTTTCAGAAAAAACCAGGACAGTGGCATTGTTTATGAGTGGATCGGTATTCCGAAGTGCGAACAAGCTTGGGATGCAGTCGGAAAATACAAGAAATCTGAGCTTATCCAACCAGTTGATTTGAAGCTTGCGTTTAGGCGTTGCCATAATGCGATGTATAGACAGGGAATCGACTCTGAAGATGTGGCCCTTGATATGACGCGTGTCATTTTGGCGAAGATCGAAGATGAGTCATCTTCAAAGGAGGAATGCGATTTCCATATTACGCCTGAGGAGTTTCGGGACGAGAACGCCCGATCGGTTGCTTGCGCTCGCGTTAGGAAACTGTTTGAAGCAGTGCGTGATCGCTATCCTGACGTTTTCACTCCCACCGAAAAGATTACGTCTTCTGACGCTCAGCTAGCCATCGTTATCTCTCAGCTTCAACAGTATGCATTCCTTGAGGCGACCCATGACGTCATTGGAACGGCGTATGAAACTTATGTGGCCTCGAGTCTCAAGGGCGAGAGAGGTCAGTACTTTACGAATCGCCTCGTGGTAAACATGATGGTAAAGATGCTGAACCCTACAGACAGGGATATCGTCCTGGATCCTTGTTGCGGCAGCGGCGGCTTTATTTTGACAGCGATGAATTACATGTTCGACCAGATCGATTCGTCCAACAGGCGTCAGGATGTCAAGGAGATCCTCAAGAGGAACGTTGTGCATTCCCTGTTCGGCGTAGATATCTCTCCCAAACTGGTTAAAATCGCGAAGGCAAATATGCTGCTCGCAAAGGATGGCCACGGTGGCATTGAGCACGCAAATAGCCTTGATTCAATCGAAAAACTGTCGCCGTCTTTTAATGAAAAGTGCGGTCGTGGCAAACCAACGATGATTCTTACAAACCCACCTTTCGGTTCGGGACATGACCTGCGAATCAAAGACGGTCAGCTGCTAAATCAGTATTCTGTGGGCCGCCAGTGGTCTGTGCTCGATGACGGCGAAATTGAATATAGCAATGCTTTGAACACCAGTGCAGGAGTTGCACCCGAGGTGTTATTTCTCGAGAAGTGCCTTCAGTGGCTCAAGCCCGGTGGCACGCTAGGCATCGTCATGGCTAAGGGCCAGCTGGACAACAGGGAAGCATATGCTTTAAGGAAATATGTTCTCGCCAACTCGCAAATCCTTGCAGTGGTCAATCTTCATGAAGATACATTCGAACCTTTCTGCGGCTCAAAGGCATCTGTGATCTTTTTGAAGAAGACTGAAAACCCCCTGGCTGATTATCGAATTTTTATGGCCGTTTCAAATAAGGTTGGCCAAACCAGCAGAGGCGAAGCGATCCTGAAAAAGAATGCCTTTGGAAAGCCTATTGTCGAAAACGGCGTTCATGTCCTCGACGAGGACTTGTCAGAAATTGCCGACGCCTATGAGCTTTTCAAGCATGGCGAACTTGAGGAGTCGGAATTTAGATTCTCCATCTCGAAGAGCGATTTGGATCCAGATGGCTTCTCGTTCAATCCGGTTCATTACCTGCCTCAGTACAACATGGATTACGTCAAGGTAATGACACTGGGCGAGAGTGATGACTTCGAAATTCATAGGCTTGGCGATCTCGCTCAGGTTTACAACGGCCCTCGTTTCAAGCGTCCCTATGCGGAGCCCGGTGTGACAGAGGGTGAGGGAATTGTAAAATACTTCACAGGCACTGCACTGACCCAGCTAAGGGGCGAGAATGTGAAGTATCTCGACAGGAGGCGCGCTTCGGTAATTCAGAACAGGCAACTTGACGAGCTGACGATCCACAAGGGATATATTCTCATTTCCGACTCTGGAACGCTCGGAAGGGTGACATATGCGCTTTGTAAGCACGATGGTGTTGTTGCGACCAACAATCTTATTCGCGTGGTTACGAACGATATTGCAATGCGAGGTTATCTCTACAAGTTCCTTCAGAGCAGCCTGGGACAGAGCTTGATGCTAAAGAACTCCTACGGAACCAATCAGGAGCATCTAGAGCCAGATGTTATTGCTGAAATTCCAGTGCCCGTTCCAAAAGATCGCGCACAGCTAGAAAAGATCGGTCTGAAGGTTATCTCTTCGATTGAAACGCTTGAGAAATCTCTGAGCGAAGAGATTGAAGCAGATGAAGCATTCACCACGCTGCTTGACGTTTAAAGATTGAGTGCACAATGAGTATCGGAGGGCCCAGCCGCGCTATGACTGGGCCCTCCGTGGGTATACGGCGCCAAACCATTTAAGAACCCGCAGTTAAAAAGCGCGTTATCGTGAGGTAGTGAGTTCATCAATGCTTGCCTTCTCCGTCGAACACCCTGTTTGCGCAGCTTAATAGCATAGAAATGGCCCTTTGGATTTATTCCAGAGGGCCATTGGCTATTGCGGTATCGAGTGGCTGCCAGGTGAATCAGCGCATATTGAGCAACTTAAATACCTTCAAAATCACCCAAAATCAAACCTTACGATAATGTGCTGAATTATTCCCATTCAATCGTGGCAGGCGGCTTAGACGTTATGTCGTAGCACACGCGGTTTGCTCCAGGAACTTCAGCAACGATACGGCTGGAAATCTTAGCCAGCACATCGTAGGGGAGCTTTGCCCAGTCAGCGGTCATTGCATCGCTTGACTCAACAGCACGCAGGATGATGGGGCGCTGATACGTGCGCTCGTCACCCATAACGCCAACGCTCTTGATGTCGGGCAGAACCGCGAAGTACTGCCAGCAGCTATGCTCGCTGTTGCGTTCGCCCGTTTCCTGGAACAAACGCTCATTGTATGCGTCCAGTTCGTCACGAACAATGGCATCGGCATTCTTAAGAATCTCAAGCTTTTCGGGGCTTACCGCGCCAATGATGCGAATAGCCAAACCAGGGCCAGGGAAGGGCTGGCGGTGTACGATGTGCGCGGGCAAGCCAAGGGCAGTGCCCAGTGCGCGAACCTCGTCCTTGAAGAAGTGGTCAAGCGGCTCAATAAGGTCGAAGTGAACACCCTCAGGGAAGGGGATCAGGTTGTGGTGGCTTTTGATGGTGGAAGCCTTTCCGCCGGTTTTGCGAGCACCCGATTCAATGATGTCAGGATAGATAGTGCCCTGGGCCATAAACTGCACGGGCTTGCCGTCTTCTGCGATATCTTGTGCAACGGCGAAGAACTCTTCCCAGAACTGGGTACCGATAATCTTGCGCTTTGCTTCAGGGTCGGTAACGCCGTCAAGCAGCTTGGCGTAGCGCTCTTCGGCATGAACATGAATGAAATCCACATCGAACTGTTTGGTAAATACCTCTTCAACCTCTTCAGGCTCGTTCTTACGAAGCAGACCATGGTTTACGAATACGCATACCAGCTGCTTGCCAATTGCCTTAGCGCACAGGGCTGCAACTACAGAAGAATCAACGCCGCCGGAAAGGCCTAAAATAACGCGCTTGTCGCCAACCTTTTCGCGGATAGCGGCAACGGAGTCTTCGATGATGGAATCCATAGTCCAGTCGGCTTTCAGTCCTGCGATATTGAACAGGAAGTTGGAAAGCATCTTGTTGCCGAACTCGGAGTGCTTAACTTCAGGGTGGAACTGTGTGGTGTAGATGTTGCGCTCAGCGCATTCCATAGCCGCAACGGGGCAAATGTCAGTGGAAGCGGTAACGGTGAAACCTGAAGGAACCTCAGTTACGGCATCACGGTGGCTCATCCAAACCGTTTGTTCGGCAGGGGTATCTTCGAACAGCGCACCGCCAGCTACATGGAGGCCAGCTGCTCCGTACTCACCCTTTTCGGTGTGACCCACGGTGCCGCCTAGTTCAACGGCAATGGTCTGATGGCCGTAGCAGAAGCCGAGAATCGGTACACCAAGTTCAAGTACACCGGGGTCGATCTTGGGCGCATCGTCTGCATAGACGCTGGCGGGTCCGCCGGAAAGAATAATGGCGCTTGGCTTCAAAGCTGCAATTTCTGCTGCATCTTCATCGCAGGGTACGATTTCGGAATAAACGCCCAAATCGCGAATGCGGCGGGCGATGAGCTGACCGTATTGGGCGCCAAAGTCCAGAACGATAACCTTCTGATCCGGAGAGGTTGCTGGCATGTGTTCCTCCTGCTTGACAGTATGAATTTTTAACTTTGAAATTTTACCAAAACAGAAAAGAGGAAATGTGACGTTTCCGAAAAACTAGCATCCATCTCTTCATTTAGCTTTTGTGCCTGATCATCTTTTGTGGCGTTTAGCCAGGGAATAAAGGTAGTTTGGTTCCTGCGTCCTTTGGTTTGCATCCCATTTTCCGCATCAGAAAATGCTGTCATTGTTGTTTTACCCAAAGAGTGCTCACTCGCGCTCAATTTTGGCACAATTACGCAAATATGGTTTGTGTCTATCTGGTTAAACGCCTGGTAAACCTTATAATCCAGCCAATTGTTCGACTCTCGTGAAAGGGGTGTCAAATGAATGGCAACGACAAAGATGCGCTTCGGTCGTCTCCTTCAGCCGCCTTGGGAATAGGGGAAGCGCTTATTAATCGTAAGCGACTATTGGTTAGCTTGCTTTCTGATAGGGAAGCAGTCCGCGTGATATGCGCCCCTCCTTTGTATGGGAAAACAGTGCTTGCCAACCAATACGCAAGAATGGCTTTTCCTCCTGGAAACGTCACTTGGGTGCAGGCTTCCGAGCCAGAATTTCTCGTAAACCTTGATTCGGGAAGTATCGATGAGGTATTGGACTCTGATGATTCTTCGCCTGGAAAGCTGGTGGTTTTCGACGGCATTTCAAAGCTCAAGGGCAAAAGGCGTACAAGCTTGGTAACGCTTATGGGCAAACTTCACACCAAGCAATGTGAAGTGATGGTAACTACTGAAGATTCCACGCTGGCAGCTGATGTTGAACTGCCGGTCGTAGTGCTGGATGCCCGTGAAATGGCCCTTTCTTCCGATGAGCTGCCGAAGCGTCAGGACCACTCTGGCAACCATGAGTCTCTTTTTGAAAAGGGTCACATGCCGACAAAGCGATCCGTACCGCCTGTAGCTCTCGATAAAGAAAAGGGCGCCGATCGCTTCCTTAAAGCACTCCTCCGCCAAGCTCCATCCTCTCCAGAAGAATCGTTGGCGTATCTAGCCCTTTTCTTGGGAAGCGGCAGTCTATCGCTGATCACTGATTTCTTTGACGAACACACCCAACCCGATATTGCGTTGGTTGAAAGCCTCTTTCCTTTTGCAGGTGTAAGTCTCCTGTCGTCTTCGTTTTATGCGTTTGAGCTTACCGTAGAAGCTCGGCACGAGCTTATGGCTGCACACTATTCTTCCATCGTTTCTTTTTCTCGTTTCGAAGATGAAGCGGAATTCCTTTTAGCCTGTGTTGACTCGTGTTTGGCGGCTGGTAAGCGTGCGCTTGCCTCAAAGGCGCTTGAAAGTAGAAAAGTCCAGCAATGGTATGCGGAAAAGCATGGTGCGGAAACCGGTAATTTCTCGCTGCCGATTCCCGCAAGCGACCATTTCTTTGGTGAGGGTGGAACAATAACGGATGCGGTAAAGACCGAAATCGTTTCTCCTGTTCGGATTAATCTGTTTGGTCGTTGCGAGGTCACGCGTGACGGCAAAAATGTATTGCCGAATGGGGAACTGCGCCGCAAAGCGAAGCTCGTACTTGCTCTGCTTGTGGTTAACGATGGTAAAGAACTGCCGCGTACTTGGATTGAACGCATCGTTTGGCCGGAATCGGATCCTGCTTGTGTGCGCTCGAGTTTCTATAACTTGTGGAGTTACATCAGGCGTGTTCTCACTCCGCCTGACGAAGAGCCGTTTGGGTCGCGGCGTTCGCGCGACACGGTTTCGTTGGCTGGATTAAATTATGTAAGCGATGTCGGTGAAGTTCACGCGCAGTGTCTGCTTCTGAATGGATGCAATGATCCTGATATTTGCAAAAGGGCGTTAGGCGAAATTGAGCGTTTGTATTGTGGTCCACTTCTGCCTGGTGTTCAAAACGACCAAATAGATGCATATCGCATCACGTACCAGAATCGCGTACTCGATGCGTTGGTTGATGGAGTTCGGGCGCTTATTCGTGCTAACGATCTTCGATTGGCACAGCATTACGCCGAGTTTGCTTTCGGTGTCGACCAAACGCGTGAGGACGTTGTGTACCAATATATGAAAGTTCAGCAATTGCTTGGTCAGTATGCTGGTGCCATTTCAACGTTTGTAAGTTGCCGACGCGCTTTAGTGGATCGTTTTGGTATCGATGGCTCAAGCAGGCTTGAAGAGCTGTACGAAGAAATACTTGAAGAAGTTTCGTCTTCTGGCGCAACTACCGAAACGCTTAAAGATGATGAAGCTTCTTGGCGATAGCAAGGCGAACGCGCTGACTGGGTAACAAATGGCTCACCAATAAGCGGAAATGGCGTGTATTCAGGAAATGCAGAAGATGCTACACGGCGTATGCGAGTGTGCCTGTGATAGAGTGAAGCAGTTAAACGAAAGAAAGAGAGATCATGGGTTTCTTTTCTAAGCTACTTAGCGTAGGCGAAAGCAAGCCACTTAAGAACTATCAGCGCAGGGTTGCAGAGGTCAACGCCTTCGAGCCTGCTATGCAAGCACGTTCCGACGAAGAGCTGGCTCACCTTACCGTCGAATTCCGTGAGCGTCTGGCTAACGGCGAAGATTTGGACGATTTGCTTCCTGAGGCGTTCGCTGCCGTTCGTGAAGCCAGTGTGCGCACTATTGGTCTTCGTCATTTCGATGTTCAGCTCATTGGCGCCATGGCATTGAACGATGGCAAAATCGCTGAAATGCGCACGGGCGAAGGTAAAACGCTCGTTTCCACATTGGCTGGCTATTTGAATGCTTTGCCTGGTAATAATGTTCACATCGTTACTGTTAACGATTACCTTGCTGCGCGCGACTCTCAGTGGATGGGTCGCATCTATCGCTTCTTGGGTATGAATGTTGGTCTTATCCAGAATGGTATGGGTCCCGAGCAGAAGATCCCTGCCTATCAGGCCGACGTTACCTACGGCACTAATTCCGAATTCGGCTTTGATTATCTGCGTGACAACATGGTTGCCCGTGCATCACGGCGTGTGCAGCGTGGCCATTCTTTCGCCATCGTCGACGAGGTCGACTCCATCCTTATCGATGAAGCGCGTACACCTCTTATTATTTCTGGTGCTGGCTCTCAGGCCGCCGATACGTATAAGCGTTTTGCGGCCGTTATGCCTTCCTTGAAGCGCGATGTCGATTTCGAGATGGATGAGGCGAAAAGGACCATCTACACCACCGAAGCTGGTTTGGAAAAGGTTGAGTTCCAGCTTGGCATTGAAGACATTTTTAGCGATCCAACCGGTCAGCTGCCCAATCATTTGCAGCAGGCGCTGAAGGCCCAGTTCCTGTTCCATCGTGATGTTGACTACGTAGTGGTAAACGGCGAGGTCAAGATCGTTGATGAATTCACCGGCCGTATCATGGAAGGTCGCCGTTATTCCGAAGGCCTTCATCAGGCACTGGAAGCAAAAGAGCATGTATTGGTTCGTCAGGAAAACCAAACTCTGGCAACTATCACGTTGCAGAATTATTTCCGTTTGTACGACAAGCTTTCTGGCATGACCGGTACGGCAATGACGGAAGATTCTGAGTTCCGTCAGATCTACAACTTGCCCGTCATGTCTATTCCTCCCAACAGGGAAGTTCAACGTATCGACGAAGATGATCTTATCTATCGCACAGTAGATGCTAAGTTCAATGCTGTTGCTGACGACATTGCAGAGCGCCATGCTGCCGGGCAGCCGTGCCTGGTTGGTACGGTTTCTATCGAAAGCTCTGAGCGTCTAAGCCGTTTGCTTTCCAAGCGTGGCATCAAACATGAAGTACTGAATGCTAAGAATCACGAACGCGAAGCTGCCATCGTTGCTCAGGCGGGTCGAACTGGTGCGGTTACCATTGCTACGAACATGGCTGGTCGTGGTACCGACATCTTGCTGGGCGGCAACCCCGAAGCCATGGCGCAGGCTATGCTTCTTGAACGATTTGGCGAAGATGAGGAGCCTACGCCAGCCCAGGTGAAGCAGGCCGAAGCTGAGGCCGAGGCTATTACCAATCGTGAATCCAAAGAGGTTCTTGCTGCAGGTGGCCTGTGCGTCATTGGTACTGAGCGTCATGAGTCGCGCCGTATCGACAACCAGTTGCGTGGTCGTGCCGGTCGTCAAGGCGACCCGGGTGCAACACAGTTCTACCTTTCTCTCGAAGACGACCTTATGCGTTTGTTTGGTGGCTCGCGCATGGATTCCATTGGTCGCATGATGGAAAAAACCGACATGCCCGACGATATGCCCATTAAGGCATCTATGGTTTCTAAGGCAATTGAAACCGCGCAGCGTCAGGTTGAAGCATCCAACTTTGCTGCACGTAAGCATGTTCTTGAATACGACGACGTAATGAACCTGCAGCGTAAAGCAGTCTATGCAGAGCGTAATGCCATCCTTGACGGCAAAGATCTTACCGATCGCATGCCGGAGATCATTGAAGACATCGTAGAATCGCATGTTTTGGAGTGGTGTCCCGCCAAGCAAGCGAGCGACGACTGGGATCTGGACTCTCTTAATAAATGGGTTATCCAGATGACGGGCATTGAGGATTTCACTGTAGATTCTATCGATCATGACGACGACGTGAATGCGCTTATCGATGGTCTGGTTGAATATTTCCAGGGTCTCTTCGATGCGAAGGCAAAGGAGATTGGTGCTCCATTCTCTGATATCGAATCGCAGGTTATGCTGCGATTCATCGATACGCGCTGGATGGCTCACCTTCAGGAAATGGATTACCTTAAGGCTTCTATCGGCCTGCGTGCGTATGGCCAGCGCGATCCGCTTACTGAATATCGTGATGAGGCGCATCGTGCTTTTGCGGCCCTTACTTCTTCGATCTATGAGGATTACCTGCGATTCTTGCTTCGTGCCCCCATCGTTGTGCAGGTTGCCCCGCAGGAAGAATCCAGCCCGCTCGATGGCAAGGTATCGTACTCCAATCCCGAGCAGACGCTCAATGAGGGCTCTGGTGTTCGTCGCGGTGCTCCCCAAGGCGGTCCTAGCCCGGCTCCTGCTGCGCCGAAGCCTGAAGCTCATAAGCCTCAGACCTACGAAAAGGACAAAAACGACCCTTACGCAAATGTTGGTCGAAACGACCCTTGCCCATGCGGTTCTGGCAAGAAATACAAGAAGTGCCACGGCGCAAATCACTGAACTAATGGGGGATAGCGCAAGCTTTCCCCTTTTGCGGCGTTACGCCGCATTCGATGCCCCTGCTTTGATGGTAGGGGCATTGTGATGTTCAGCCAGTTTCTGAAACCGAGAGGAATCGTCGATGATGACCCTTGAAGAAGCGGAAAAGCGCACCGAAGAAGCGCGCGCTTACCTACATATTGATGAAAAAATAGCCGAGCTTGCCAACTTGGACAGTCGGATTGCCAACCCTGATTTTTGGAACGATACCGATAACGCTCAGCGGGTCAGCAAGCAGGCGTCCGACATACGTGATGTGATCGAGCGCTATGAATCTGCCTGCGGATTGCTCGACGACATCAAAACTGCAACCGAGCTGGCAGAGGAAGACCCTGAGTTCGGTGAAGAAATTGAAAACGATCTCGAGCGTCTGGAGAAGATGCTCGATGATTTCGAGGTTGAGTCTTGGTTCAATGGACGCTTCGATTCCTCTGATGCGATCCTTTCCATCCACCCTGGTAGCGGTGGCTTGGAAGCTCAGGATTGGACCGAAATGCTGTATCGCATGTATTCGCGCTATGCCGATTCCAAAGGCTGGAAGGTCAAGGTTCTCGATCTGGTTCCTGGCGAAGGCATCGGTCTAGACCGTGCAAGCATCCAAATTGAGGGTCGCAATGCGTACGGTATGCTGCGCAGCGAATCGGGTGTTCATCGTTTGGTTCGCATTTCGCCTACTGACGACAAGAAACGTCGCCACACTACGTTTGCTGCGGTTGAGGTAATCCCGGTTCTTCCCGATAACGATATTTCCGTGGAAATCGATCCGAATGATGTTCGCGTTGATGTATACCGAGCAAGTGGCCCTGGCGGTCAGTGCGTCAATACTACCGACTCTGCTGTTCGCCTCACTCATATTCCTACGGGAATCGTGGTTACCTGTCAGAACGAGAAGTCCCAGCTCCAGAACAAGGAAGCGGCTTTCAGGGTTTTACGCGGTCGTCTGTACGAGCTCGAAGAAAAGAAGCGGGAAGCCGAACTCGCTGAGTTGAGGGGCGAAAAAATGGACAATTCGTTCGGCAGCCAGATACGTAACTATGTTTTGTATCCGTATCGACTGATCAAGGATACCCGTAGTAATATCGAAAGCGGCAATGTCGAAGCGGCCCTCGATGGCGATATCGATGAATTTGTAGTCGGATACCATCGCTGGAAAGCTTCGTTGTAATGCAAAGCCAAGTAATCGACCGAAAGGAAGCCATGAATTCTCTGGCAGCTAAGGAAAAGGCCTGTGCCATTCGCACGGACATCATTGAGATGCTGCATGAAGCGGGCAGCGGCCATCCAGGCGGATCTCTTTCCTGCACTGATATCCTTGCAGCGCTGTATTTTGGCGGCGTGATGAAACACAACCCCGAAAACCCCGAAGATGAGGCACGCGATCGCTTCATCCTCGCCAAGGGGCATGCGGCACCGGCAATCTATGCAACGCTTGCCGAAGCTGGCTACTTTCCTGTTGAGGAGCTGAAAACCCTCCGTAAGCTTGGTACTCGTTTGCAGGGTCATCCCGATTCTAATCTTCTTCCTGGCATCGAAGTTTCCACCGGCTCTCTTGGTCAGGGTCTTTCCATCGCAGCGGGAATTGCTGCCGGTTTTAAGCTTGACGGCGTTTCCAACCGTGTTTTCACTGTTATGGGCGATGGCGAAACCGAAGAAGGTCAGGTTTGGGAAGCAGCAACATTCGCTGCTTATCAGAAGCTGGGCAATCTTATTGCCGTTGTTGACCTTAATGGCCTCCAGATCGATGGCAAGGTTGACCATGTGTGTGCCAGCGGCACCCTTGCTGGTAAGTTTGCTGCCTTTGGTTGGGAAGTTCACGAGGTAAACGGCCATGACATGGACGCACTCATCGAGCTTTTCTCCGACCTTAAGGCGTCTGAAACTGCACAGCCTAAGGTGGTTATTGCTCACACCATCAAGGGCAAGGGCGTTTCCTTCATGGAAGACCAAGCTGGTTGGCACGGTAAAGCCCCCAACGACGAAGAAACCGAGCGTGCGCTTGCCGAGCTTGCTGAAGCCCGCGCTGAGCTGAATGGAGTGAAGTAACGTGGTAAAACTCGCTACCCCTGAACAGGCACAGGAAAAGAAGGCAACGCGTGCTGCATTTGGCGTAACGCTTGCTGAGCTTGCCGCAAGCGGTAAGAAGGTTGTTGCGGTAGACGCCGACCTTACCGGCTCCACCACCACAAAGAAATTTGCTGAGGCTTGTCCTGAAAACGCAAAGCGCCTGTTCAACGTTGGTATTGCCGAACAGAACATGATCGATGTTGCTGCAGGTCTTTCTCTTACGGGAAACATTGCTTATACGGGTTCGTTCGCTGTTTTCGGAACCGGTCGCGCCTATGACCAGATCCGCAATACCGTGTGCTACTCCAACCTCAACGTTAAGGTTGCCCCCACGCATGCTGGCATTTCTGTTGGTCCCGATGGCGGTTCTCATCAGATGCTTGAAGACATTTCGCTCATGCGCGGTTTGCCCAATATGCGCGTGTTAGTTCCTGCCGACTATGCTGCTTGCTGTGCCGCAATTCGTTTGGCTGCAGAAACCCCTGGTCCTGTTTATATCCGAATGGGACGTGCTGCTGTTCCAGCAGTATATGCTCCCGATGTTGAGCTCGAGGTTGGTCGTGCCTACGTACTTCGCGAAGGAACCGATGTCACCATCATCGCCTGTGGCGTAGAAATCGCTGAGGCAATGAAGGCTGCTGATGCTCTTGCCGAAAAGGGCATTTCCGCTGAGGTTATCGATGCTTTCTGCGTAAAGCCTCTCGATGCTGAAACCATCCTTGCTTCGTTGAAGAAGACTGGCTGTGCAGTAGTAGCAGAGGAACATTCTATCTACGGTGGCTTGGGCTCTGCTGTAAGCGAACTTGCTGCTGAGCAGTTCCCATGCCCCATTGAATTGGTTGGCGTTCGTGACCGGTTTGGTAAGTCTGGCGAGTTCAACGAACTGCTTACCTACTTTGGACTTGACGCTGATGCCCTTGTTCAAGCTGTGGAAAAGGCTCGTGCTCGAAAGCATGCCTGATATACTCATTTGCAGTCTCAGAATTACACCCTATGAATGGAGCATACTGTGACGAATGAACAGAGTGGGGTTCCAATGGGCAGGCATGCCCAGAAGCAGCCCCCAGTAAATCAGGTTGCGTCTCAGCTTTCGCAGTCGCTTCCTGTAGTGAATATTGAGGAGACCGCTCCTCAGTACACGGGTAATCCGGTTATCACGCTTGACCACGTTACCAAGATCTACGAAGCACAGCCTAACAATCCTGCGCTGAGCGATATATCGCTGCACATTTTCCCTGGCGAATTTGTGTTCTTGGTAGGTCATTCTGGCTCTGGCAAGTCTACCTTTATCAACTTGCTTATCCGCCAGATCAAGCCAACCAAGGGCAAGATCTATATCGCAGATGAAGACCTTACTCAGATGCGCAATTGGCGTGTCCCGTACCTCCGTCGCAACATTGGTTGCGTTTTCCAGGACTTTAAGCTCCTGCCGAATAAGACGGTTTTCGAAAACGTAGCATTTGCGCTTGAGGTAATTGGCAAGTCGCGTCATGTTATCCGTACACAGGTTCCTGAGGTTCTGCGTTTGGTTGGACTGCAGGACAAAATGAACAAGCGTCCCGATCAGCTTTCTGGCGGCGAACAGCAGCGTGTATCCATTGCGCGTGCTATCGTAAACCGCCCTCCGCTGCTCATTTGCGACGAGCCTACGGGCAATCTTGACCCGCAGAACTCACGCGGCATTATGGACCTGCTCGAGCGAATCAACCGTACGGGCACCACGGTTCTTGTTGCTACGCACGACCGCGAAATGGTCGACAATATGCGTCGTCGCGTAATTGCGCTCGACAAGGGCGTTCTGACCCGCGACCAGGACAGGGGAGTGTACGGTTTCGATGTCTAGTATTTTTTATTTCTTCCGCGAATCGCTTACGGGCTTTACGCGTAACCTTTCCACTACGCTTGGATCAATCATTACGATTTTCCTTTCGTTGCTGATCATTGGCATCTTTTGCATTGCTGGCGCCGTGGTCAACAATGTTGTTGCGTCGGTAGAAAATCAGGTTTCCATTACGGCATACGTAAAGGACGATGCCAGCGATGCCGACATCGAAAAAGTAATGAAGACTATTGAAGGGTATGACGGCGTAGAGAGTGTTTCCTTCACCACGAAGGACCAGGCTCTTGATAACTTCCGTAAGTCTACTTCTAACCCTGAAATCGTCGATCAACTTGATGGCGATAACCCTCTGCCAGCATCTATCGATGTTCAGCTTGATGATGCTCAGAGCGTACAGAACATTGCATCTGAGATTTTGGCAAACCAGGATTTCGTTGACATTTGCGATAACGCAGATGATCCGACTGATTCTTTGCAGTACGGTCAGAAGACGGTTGATAAGCTCTTCTCGTTTACTAATGCTATCCGTACCGCAGGTATTGCTCTCATTGCGTTGTTGATCTTCATTGCGTTCATCTTTATCAACAACACCATTCGTTTGGCAATTCTTGCTCGTCGCAAGGAAATCGCCATCATGCGTCTGGTTGGCGCCTCGAATGGCTTCATTCGGGGACCTTTCTTGGCAGAAGGTGCGCTTCATGCTTTGATCGGTGCTTTGCTGGCAATTTTTGTACTTGAGATTGCCCGCAACCTGGTACTTCCTCAAATGGCAGTTGCTCTCCCGTGGTTGCCTATCGGTGTCGATTTTGGCATGTTCCTGCTCATCTACCTGGCTATGTTGGTAGCAGGTTTGGTTATCGGTCTTTTGGGCTCGCTGTTTGCAATGAGCCGTTATTTGAAGGTCTAAAGAAGGGCTGAAATGTTCAAGGAATCGAAGGCACGTTAGTGAACGATTTCAAGAAAACCACTAAGGTGGAATCTTCGAACAAACGAAATGCAAGCATCGTGAAGCTTCTCGGTGCTTGCATTTTCATATGCTTGGTTTTTTGCGCGGGCTTCTTCGTCCGCGGAAATACCGATTTGCTTAATGCCATGGGTCTCTCATCTCTTGATGTCGACACGGAAGTGAATCCTGGTCTTACTGTTTCAGGTGATACTTACGATTCTCTTTCGGCTCGTGTGGCTGAAATGGAGGGCATTTTAAAGAAGAGCAGCATGGATGATTATGACCTTGGCCAAGTTACGGCAAAGGTCTTGTCCTCGTATGCTGAGGGTACCGGTGACAGTTTCCTCAAGTATTACGACGAAACAAGCTATCGCGCATACCTGGCAAGCACCAAGAATCCCGAGGCGGGTATTGGCGTGCTCTTTGGCGAAAATGACGGAAAGTGCTTTGCATCGGATGTTTTCGAAGATTCTTCCGCTGCTGCGGCCGGTATCGAAACTGGCGACTATGTGCAATCTATCGATGGCGTATCCAAATCCTCTTGGAGCATTCCCGAAGTGCTCGATGCTCTCTCGCGTTCGGAAGGTGAAAGCGTATACGTTACCTGGAGCCGTCCCTCCCAGAAGCAAGGTGAAAGTGGAACCACGTTTTCAACTACTCTTACGTTTTCTTCCAGTTCGCAGGAAAACGTTACCTGGAGCGTTCACGACGGAGTTTGCACTATTGATATAAAGCAGATCACTTCAGACACGGCCGCTACGGTTTCTTCGGCGATTACCGATTCCTCTTCGCAGGGAGCTCAGGCATTTATCCTCGATCTTCGTGATGTTCCCGGTGGCTATCTAACCCAGGCGGTCGGCATTGCTTCGCTGTTTATACCCAGCGGTGTTGTTGCGCAGATTGAAACGGTAAATGGAATCAGCACTCGCAGTGCAGATGGTGACAGTATCACCACTGCACCTTTGGTTGTTATTACCAACGGCCGTACTGCTGGTTGCGCCGAGGTTCTTGTTGCAGCGCTTCAAGAATCCGGCCGTGCTGAAATCGTTGGTGAAAAGACTCAGGGAAAAGGGTCTGTTCAGGCAATGCAGCCGCTCTCGTTTGGTGGAGCCATTCGTTATACTGCGGCATTCTATTTGACTCCCAGCGGCCGCCAGATTGATGGCAACGGAATTAGTCCCAATGTAGAAACATCGAATGTATCTATGCAGGAATCGGTTGCCTTCGATTCGGCGCGTTCCCAGATCTCATAAGGGCGGAAATGGCACGACGTAGTTCCAAGGCGCGCAAACATCCTAAAGCAAAGCCTCAAGGCATTCTTGAGCTGAACGCTCAGGGGTTCGGTTTCGTTAAGACAGCTGAGGGAGAATTCTTTATTCCCGCTTCAAAGGTCAACGGTGCGTTTCCCGGCGACCTTGTTGAGATTTCGCGTCTTTCTGGGCAATCTCCTGACAGGCATTACTTTGAGGCTTCCCGCAAACCCTCTGCTCGTGTTGCGCGTGTTATCATGCGTGCACGCGATACCCTTATTGGTCGCTATGAGGTTGCTGAGCCATTTGGTGTTGTGGTGCCTGAAGATCCTTCTGTCCCTTGTGATATTTTTACGCTCAGAAGCGATGCGCCTCATGTTAATGATGGTGATTTGGTCGAGGTTCGCATCATCGAGTTTCCTACGCGAAATTCTGCTGCTACGGGCACCGTTGTACGTGTTCTTGGCTCGGAATCAGATACCGATATTGCTATCGACCTGATTATTGCTGAGCATCAATTCGAAACCGAGTTTTCTCCGGCTGCCCTCGAAGAGGCTGAACACTGTTCGCTTGATGCTTCTCTTGCTACAGTGCAGGGTTATCGCGATTTACGCGATGAGTTTATCTTTACCATCGATCCTGTTGATGCTCGAGATTTTGACGATGCGATTTCCCTTGAGCGCAAGGATGGCAACTTTGTGCTTGGTGTGCATATCGCTGATGTGTCTCGATTTGTTGCCTATGACTCATCGCTCGATATGGATGCACGGAGACGCGCAACCTCGGTGTATTTGGTGGACCGAGTTCTTCCTATGTTACCGGAGAAACTGAGCAATGGACTGTGCTCCTTGATGCCTGAAGTGGATCGCTGCACCATCAGTGTTAAGGTCGAATTGTCTCCTGGTGGCTCAGTGCTTTCGTACGAGGTTTTTCCCTCTGTTATTCGCTCTAAAGCGCGTCTGTCATACGATCAGGCTCAGGCGATCCTTGAGGCGTCCAACCGCTCTCGTTCTGTGGGGCAATGTATGCAAGCTCTTGCTGAATGTGAAATGCCGTATGGGGCAAAGGCTTTGTCTGACGAAACGGTCCATGCCCTCATTGACCGCGTGCCAAAGCTTGGCACATTAGCAAAGGCTCTGTTTTCTCGTCGTAAAAAAGATGGCTGCATGGATTTTGACAGGGTCGAGGCAAAAGCTAAGCTTGATGGGGAAGGGCATCCTCTAGAAATCACCTATCGTCGCCGAACTGCTGCGACTGAGCTTATAGAAGAAGCTATGATCTTGGCCAATAGCCTTGTTGCTCAGTGGCTTACCGAAATTGGATTGCCCTGTGTGTACCGAGTGCATGATGCCCCTGATGGAGATGCATTGCGCGCGCTATACGAAGTTCTTCAGGAATCCTCATTGTTTTCGGATGTGAACAAGCGCCTTTTCTGCGACGGCAATCCTCATGCTTTGCAGGATGTATTAGCCCGCGTGCAGGGAACGCCTCAACAAGAGTTGGTGAATGTGCTGCTGCTTCGCGCGATGAAGCGAGCCGTTTATCGCACCGAGTTGAGCGATCATTATGGCTTGGCTCTGCAAACGTATTGCCATTTCACCAGTCCAATTCGTAGATATCCTGATTTGCTGGTGCATCGAATGCTTAAAGAGGCATTTTTCGGTCACAGCGCAACCTATGAGGCGCAACGTAATTCGCTTGCATGGATGGCTGAGCATTCGTCTCATATGGAGCGCGAAGCGGAAAAAGCCGCTCGGCAGTCTCAGCTCACTAAGATCATTGAGTATCTTGAGCGGTTTACAGGGCAAACTTTTACTGGTGTTGTTTCTTCGGTTTCTACCTTCGGCCTTATGGTTCGTTTGGAATGCACGGCAACGGGCTCTCTTGCCATCGAGGATCTTGGTGAAGAGTATTTTTCGTATGATCCTGAAAGGCAAATGCTCAACGGTGCATCAACGGGTGTTCGTTATCGTCTTGGACAAACAATTCAGGTTGTTCTTGTTTCCGCGAAGCCTCGTGAACGCAGATTGCGTTTCAAGCTTGCCGCTTCGTATGAGTAATGCTTGTACTATGACTGCATCGCAATTGATTTCCTGGTGCGGGGTATAATTCTTCAGTATTCGAATTGTTACTACTGGGCTTGCGCCCCTTAAGAATCGTAGGTCTCTTATGGCTAAACTTGCAGACAAAATGTATTTGAAGCGTTTGCTTGAAACGCCTTCTGTCACAGGCATGGAATCTTTGGTTGCTAGCTTGGTTCGTGAGCGGCTGGCCGAATGCGCCGATGTGATTGAGACCGACGTTATGGGATCGGTCCATGCTCGTCTACTGGGCAACGGTTCAGCTCCCTCGGTGATGATTGCCGCCCATATGGACGAAGTCGGCCTTATGGTAAAAAGCATCGACTCCCAGGGTTTTCTTCGTGTTGTTCCCGTTGGGGGTGTTGATGCGGCTATCTTGCCGGGTCTTCGCGTTGATGTGCATACTTCGCAGGGTATCCTGCGTGGCGTGGTGGGTCGCAAGCCTATTCACCTTATCGAATCCGACGAGCGAACCAAGGTGACTCCCATCAGCGGGCTTTTCATCGACCTAGGGCTTCCGCCGCGTAAGGTGCGTGAAGTGGTTCGCGTTGGGGACGTCATTACGTATGGCGTTGGTTTCGAGAAATACGGTAAGGGGATGGCCGTTTCACGAGCTTTCGATGACAAAGCGGGCGTGTACGTGATTACGCGTGTCATGGAGGAACTTAAGCGTGCCGACGGCTCGCAAGGCGATTATATTTGTGCTGCTACCGTTCAGGAAGAAATTGGATCTCGAGGGGCTAATACGTCCGCTTTTAGCATCGAACCTGATGTCGCCATCGCTCTCGATGTGACTCACGCAACCGATTATCCGGGTATCGATACCGACAAGTATGGTTCGGTGTCCTGCGGAAAGGGCCCTGTTATTGCTCGCGGTCCCAATATCAACCCTGTGGTATTTGAGCGCTTGTGCGCTGCCGCCGAAGCCGAGGGAATCAAGGTTCAATTCGAAGCTGAGCCTAGCGATTCGGGCACGGATGCTTCTGAGATGCAGATTCAGCGTGGTGGTTGTGCTACCGGCTTGGTCTCTATACCGCTTCGTTATATGCATACCCCCACTGAAGTGGTTAAGCTGTCCGATATCGAGGATACTGTAACCCTGCTAAAACGCTTTATCCTCGATCTTGATGAAGATGTGTCCTTCGTTCCAGGAATGTAAGAATGCCCAAGAAAGAAACAACCAAAGTAATCGCCAAGAATCGTCGTGCATTCCATGATTACGAGATCTTGCAAACGTACGAAGCCGGTGTGGTGCTCACAGGAACCGAGGTTTGTTCGTTGCGCGAAAACAACTGTCAGCTCACGGATTGCTTCGCCCTTATTCGTAAGGGTGAGGTTTGGGTGAACAATTTGCATATTTCTCCCTACAGTCATGGCAATTTGAATAACCCTGATCCTGATAGGAAGCGCAAGCTGCTTTTGCATCGAAATGAAATTCGTGATCTTGAGCGCAAAACGCAGGAAAAAGGCATGGCCTTGGTGCCAGTCAAGATTTATTTTGATCGCAATTCACGAGTGAAGATCGAATTAGCTGTTGCTCGTGGTAAAAAACTGTACGACAAGCGTGCTTCGATGGCCGAACGTGATTCGAAGCGTGAAATCGAACGTGCTATAAAAGACCGTTATCGTTAGGAGCTGCTTTGAACGAAGATATCTACCAGATGATTGATACTTTGCATGCGCGTTTGGACGATGTTCGTGCCGCAGTGGACTCTTTGGAATCGGATGCTCCGGGCTTCGCGAAGCGCTTGGATAAATTGGACGATTCTCTGTACTTATTGCAACTTGATTTAGAGAAGCATGCCAAATCCCCTCTGCAGGAAAATGAGCCTAGTCCTTCTGCAGAAGAGGATAACGTTGAGCAAGCCCCTAAGGCTTCCGCATCGGAATCCGACGAGGATAATGAGAGTTTTTTGTCTGACAAGGCGAAGGACAATCTTAAGGATGCAGGAAAAACAATGGCTGGCATTTATCGAGATGGAAAAGAAGTGGTAAGCGAGCTTTCAGGCACTATGAATGAAATCAAGGGTCTATTCAAGTTCAAGTAGTTTTGCTTCATTTGAGTGAAGCTAACTGTTTTGGAGCGAATTCAGCTCCGCGAATATGGCATTTCAGAAAAGAAAGGCGACCAGCGGTCGCCTTTCTTACTTGCTTGGAGTTAACCACATAGGGTATGTAGGGAAGTATAGAGGGCAATTGATCTTGTGCTCCGAGAGCGCGAGCCTGTTCTTGTCTGACATAGCAATTGCTGCATGCCCCCAAACCAAGAAAAGCCACCCTTTCGGGTGGCTACTTAGTTGAGAAGCAAATGCCCTCGGTAATGGGAAGGGAACCGCTAGGCGCGCTCTACCTTACCAGCCTTCATGCACTTGGTGCATACGTTGGCGCGCTTAACCTTGCCGTCAACCTTAACGGTGATCTTCTGGATGTTAGGACGGAAGGTGCGGTTGCTTACGCGATGAGAGTGGCTGATGCTACGACCAGCAACAGGTGCCTTACCGCAGATCTCGCATACTTTGGACATTCTTGATCAACTCCATTTACTTCGTATTTTGATACGGCTGAATACCGCTGATTTCCAAAAGCCTGAATACTATACCACAGACCCAAGCATCAACCAAGAGAATTCTTGGAGGTTTGGCGATCAAGCAGCAAGGATACCACTCAATAATGAAATTGATACGGGAATAGCGGTTTTGCATAAGAAAAAAATCCAGATACTTCGACAAACTAAGGACTTTTGAATGTTCGGTGCGTAAGGGTTGCCCGGGCGTTCATTCTCGTGCCATCAGCTATACTGGTTAACTGGTCATTCGTCATTGGGCGCCCGCTCATGTGGCAAAGCGTCTATGAAAGGATAGATAAATGGGTAACGAAATCGCAGGAGACCTTATCGTTTCTGAAGATGTCATTGCAGACGTTGCTGGTCACGCAGCATTGGAATGCTATGGCGTTGTGGGTATGGCGGCTCCAAATGCCGCAGATGGACTGGCGAAAATCCTTCCTCAGTCTCGCCTTCGCAGGGGCATCGTTGTCTCCTCCGACGAAGAGGGTACTACGGTAAGCCTCTACGTTATCTTAGAGCACGGTGTGAACATCAACGTGGTGTCCACTAATCTTGCCGAGCAGGTAACGTTTGCTCTGAAGGAATTTGTTCGCACGCCTCTTAAGGGCGTTGAAGTTCACGTTCAGGGAATCAAAGTTCGCTAGGACGCACTGCTTAGGTGTATAGGTCATTCGAGGAGTACAACTTAACTATGAGCAATTACACATCTAACGACATCATCAATGCCATTGCTGCTGCAGCGAAGGCATTGGAAGCTCGTAAGGATGAGATTAATCGCCTGAACGTTTTCCCCGTTCCCGATGGCGATACGGGCACCAACATGTCCCTTACTTTGGCTATGGTTGTTGATAACCTGGCAAAACTCCCAATTGGTGCTTCTAACGAAGATCGTCGTCGCGCTATCACCACAGGCGCTCTTATGGGCGCACGAGGCAATTCGGGCGTTATTACCTCTCAGATCATGCGTGGCTTGTGCGAAGGCATTGCCGACCATGAGGAGTTCGATATCGTTGCAGTAGACGATGCTTTCTCACGTGCGGTAGAAGTTGCTTTCAACGCCGTCCGCAAGCCGGTGGAGGGTACAATTCTTACCGTTCTGCGTGACACTGCAACTGCCGCCCATAAGGCTCGTAAGAAGAAGATGGAGCTCGACGAGGGTTTGCAGTTCATCGTGGGCGAGTCCTATGCTTCCGTTCAGCGTACGCCTGAACTTCTTCCTGTGTTGAAAGAAAACGGTGTAGTTGACGCTGGCGGTTTCGGCATTGCTATTTTCTTTGATTCGTTTGTTGCTTCCCTTACCGGTCGCGCTGAAGCTATGGTCGACGAGCTTGCTTTTGCCCGAACTGCTGCTCCGAAGGTTGAAATCGAGCAGATCAACGACTGGGAGGGCTCGAAATACAAGTACTGTAACGAGTTCCTGGTTAATTCCGAAACGCTTGACCCCGAAGAAGCGCTCGACTTCCTGCAGACTATGGGAGATTGCGAGCTGTGCGTAGGAAGCACGCCTAAGTTCAAAGTTCATGTTCATTCAAATACCCCCGATAAGGTCCTTGCGTACTTCTTGGAGCGCGGTGAGATCTTTGAGGTATTCATTCACAACATGAAGCTGCAGAGCGAGGAGCGTACTGAGAAGCTTGAAGCAGAGCAGGAAGCAGCCCATAAAGCTATCGGCTTTGTTGCGGTAGCTGCTGGTTCCGGCAATGCGGCTATCTTGGAAAGCCTTGGCGTTGACTACGTGGTATCTGGTGGGCAGACCATGAATCCGTCCACTAAGGAACTGTTGGATGCGGTAAATGAGGTAAACGCTGATTCGGTAATTATTCTTCCCAACAATAGCAATATCATCATGGCTTCTCAGTCGTGTGCTCAGGTTTCGGAAAAGCCTTGTGCTGTTGTAACAACCAAGAGCGTCCCTGAGGCTTTCTCTGCTTTGTTTGCCTTCGATGAAGATGCAACGCTTGAAGAAAACGTTGAGGCAATGACCGAAGCCTGTGAAGACGTGAAGACGGGTGAAATCACTCGCGCCATCAAGGATTCGAAGGATGTTCACGGCAACCCCATTCATGATGGAGACGTTATCGGCATTGCTGATGGCGATCTTGAGGTGGTTTCCGACTCTATCGAAGGTGCCACGATACTTGAAGCCATGGACGCCGAAGATGCTGATACGCTCACTATTCTTGCTGGCGAAGATTATTCCGATGAGGAGTTCGAGGCGCTTTTGGCTCGCATCGAGGAAGAATTCGAGGATCTTGAGATCGACTCTCACCGCGGTGAGCAGCCGTTGTATCCTATCGTTCTTTCTGTTGAATAACGCACCAATTAGGAACGGCATACGTGTCGGGTAATAGAAAAAGTGATTCCCTGAAGGCGGTTCGTGGGGCAAGCCCCGACCGCCTTCATGCTACCTTGGCGCTTGACGCTCCTGTTTCCTCCGTGAAGCAGGTGAGTCCTGCGCGCGCGCAGGCGCTTGCTTGTGCGATGGGCATTGGCACTGTCCGCGATCTTCTGCAATGCTATCCCTTGCGTTATGTAGACATGTCGAAAGTGGTTACTGCGCAAAGTGCGCAAATTGGAGCACAATGCACACTTGCGGCTCAAGTTTACGAAGTTAAGATCAAGCGAATCCGTCCAAAGCTTACGCTCACCGAGGTGTCGCTTGTTGATGGCACGGGCTTGGTAATCGCTTCCTGCTTCAACCAGCCTTGGCTTTCTGAGAAGATCGTAAAAGGGGATTCGGTTGTTGTTTCGGGCAAGGTTGAATTTTCCTACGGCTTTAAGCGAATGACCAATCCGCTAATTGAAAAGCACGAACCTGGGGAAGAAGTCCAAGGCAAGATTTTGCCTATCCATCCTGCAACTTCGAAAATCTCACGTGCAATGATGAAGAGGATCGTGGGGAATGCGCTTCAGCAAGTGCAGGGCGCTTACGATCCCTTGCCTCTAAAGTTCCGCCGAAAGTATCGTCTCTATTCACGTTTCGAAGCTTTTCGCGGGATCCATAATCCTCTGTCACTTGAAGATTCCATCCAGGCTCGCCGACGCCTCCGGTATGAAGAGCTCTTTTACCTTGAGCTGGAATTAGTGGATCGTGAGCGAAAGCGCGCGCTACAGCATGTTCCATTTCGGCAGGTTCTCTCTGATGGGGATATGAATCGAGTCAAGGCTTGTTTGCCCTTTAGCCTCACTGAAGATCAGGAAACTGCAGTGAGGGACATCCTCGCAAAGATGGCCGAGGGGTATCCAATGAACCACCTCCTACTGGGCGATGTCGGTACGGGTAAAACCGTAGTTGCCGCGTTTGCGCTGGTGTGCGCTGCTCTTAGCGGCCATCAGGCTATGCTTATGGGTCCTACCGAGGTCCTGGTTTCTCAGTACGGTATTTCGTTGGGGCCTATTCTTGATGCTTGCAACGTGCCTTGGTCAACCCTCATGGGGCAAACCCCTCGTGAAGAAAAAGAAGCTGTTATTGCCCAGTTTGCCTGTGGGAATATCAAGATTCTGTTCGGCACTCATGCTTTGTTACAAGATGACGTTGTTGCTCATGATTGCTCGCTTGTGTGCATTGACGAACAGCAACGTTTTGGCGTTGAGCAACGCCAGACATTGATTGCTAAGGCTCCAGGTGCTGATATCCTTTCCATGACAGCAACCCCCATTCCTCGATCGCTTGCGTTAGCTCGTTATGGCGGGCTTTCACTCTCCTATCTCCATCGCCCTCCGGCTAAGCAAGGGGGGCGCACCACGAAGGTTTGTCACTTCTCAGAGGAGGGGATAGCGTACGATGCCTTGCGTGCTGCTCTTTCTCGTGGCGAGCAGGCATATGTTATTTGTCCTCTGATTGGCCTTCAGTTGCCTAAGAATAAATCTACTGCACGAGATGACGAAGACGATGATGCTCCCATCGAATATGCGGCAATCGAATGGGGTCTTGAGCATGACGCGATAGGCGACACGTTATCGGCTGCTACTAAGCACGCTGAGATACTGCGTTCCCAGGTAGCACCTCAGGCTTCCGTTGCTCTACTTCACGGAAAGATGGCACCTCGCGAAAAGAACGAGGTGATGAGTCGGTTCCGCGATGGGGATATCGATGTGTTGGTGTCCACTACCGTTGTAGAAGTTGGCATTGATGTTCCTAATGCTACGGTTATGATCATCGAAGATGCAGATCGTTTTGGTTTGGCTCAGCTCCATCAGCTTCGCGGCCGTGTTGGCCGTGGCGCTTTACCAGGTCAGGTTTTTCTGGTGTCTCGCTCACGTGCGCCCGAGGCGCTTGAGCGTTTGAGCGCCATGGAGAAAACCGAAGATGGATTTGCTCTTTCCGAAATGGATCTTTCCTTGCGTCGCGAGGGTGATATCTTTGGAGATCGGCAGCACGGTGCTTCGCCGTTGAAGCTAGTCAACGTTGTGCGAGATAAAGCGGTTATCGAGGCTGCGTACCGTGATGCGCGAAGTATTTTCCGGGCCGATGCTCTTACAGATGATGAACGGGCAATTATTATGCAGGAACTGCAGACCATACAGGAGATGAGGAACCGATGAGAATCATTGCCGGCGAATTTCGCGGTCGCCCCTTGAAATCGCTGAAAGGTGACGCGACTCGCCCCACAACTGATCGTGTTCGTGAAGCACTTATGAGCTCGCTCGTTAGCGCTCGAGGCACTTTGGAAGGCGCTCGGGTTCTAGATGCATTCGCAGGCTCGGGTGCATTGGGTCTGGAAACGTTAAGCCGTGGTGCCGGCCATGTTATGTTCTGCGAACAAGGCAAAGAAGCGGCTCGAGTCGTGGAAGGCAACATATCATCATTGAAGCTTTCGCGGAGTCGTTACACGTTGCGTCGTGGTGACACGTTTACCCTTCCTCAAGTTAAGGGACTTGCCTTTGACCTGGTTTTTCTTGACCCTCCTTACGCATTCGAAGCCGAAAAGGTACTTGGCTTGGTACGTGATCTTGATAAGGCTGGTCGTATTGCCTGTGGCGCTTTGGTTGTTTATGAGTATGCCAAAAAAGACAAAGCCGCTGTTGAGCAGGCATGCGATGCGCTAGAATACACGGTGGTCTCTGTGAAGAACTACGGAGACACATCGCTGGTAACCCTCAGGAAGGATGCATAATGAAGCGAGCGGTTGTACCGGGAACATTTGATCCCATTACCGCAGGTCATTTCGATGTTATATCGCGTGCTGCACAGATCTTCGACGAAGTGGTGGTTGCTGTTGCCAAATCGGCAAAGAAAAGCCCCATCTTTGATTTGGAAACCCGAGTAGGATTAGTGGAAGAGGCAGTTGCAGACCTTCCCAACGTGCGTGTAATCAGCTTCGAGGGCCTGCTCGTTGATTGCGTTCATCAGCTTGATGCCCATGTTGTGGTTAAGGGTTTGCGCGCCATTACCGATTTCGAATATGAGTTCCAGATGACCGCTTTGAATTATGAGCTGAGCCACGATCTGGAAACCTTCTTTATCATGTCCCCTCCGAAGTTTATGTATCTTTCCTCTTCAATTATTCGTGAGATGGCTTCTATGGGTGGCAGCGTAGCAGGCTTTGTTCCTCCCTGCGTGGAAACAGCACTTCGCGAGTATTTCGCTGATGCTTATCAGAAAGGGGAAGGTGAATAGCGGATTACGCTAGGCGCCCTCGATGTGGCGTTTTTTCGTATATTGCTGCTTTTTGATATGCTATCGACAAAGTGACGTAAACTAATTAGTTGCAATTATGTCGTTGTATGCTGTTTTGCGTGCGCGATTTCGGAAGGATGTATATGGACGAAACAGGAGTATTGAATCTCATCGAAGAGCTCTCCATGCTCATCGAGGATTCTAAGCCGGCGCCTTTTGGTAAAGGCGGGCTTAGGCAGGTTGATGCTCAGGCTGCATTTGAGATCTTGGACGAGATTCGCGACACGTTCCCTAGCGAGTTCGCTCAGGCTCGTCAGGTTATTCGTGAGCGTCAGGCTCTTCTCGACGAGGCAGAAGCCCAGGCAAGCCGTCTGATTGAGGATGCTCGCAGCCAGGCTATTACCATTGCCAGCGAACAGGAAATCGTTCGCATTTCTCAGCAGCAGGCAGACACCATCTTGGCGGAAGCACGTGAGCTCGAGCGCGAAACTCGCGCTGGTGCTGAAGATTTTGCTGACGAGGTATTCAGCCATGTAGAGCAAAGCCTTGATACGGCGCTGAACAGCGTTCGCCGTTGTCGCGATCGCCTCAATGCCAATTCCATCAATTCGGGACGCTAATGGAATCTCCGCACATTGAGGTTCCTGCTCAGCTCTTCGCTCCTGCGGAGAGCTTGTCTTTTGCAGGCACGTATAATCTTCCCGAACTTGTTCAAGGTGTTGATACCTATACTTTTGAACACCCACTTACTTGGGAAGTAACTATTTCCAATACCGGTGGTGCTCTATTGGTTACTGGAATTGTTACGGCGGATGCAGTAACAAGCTGCGTTCGATGCCTTGAGCCTGCAGAGTACCGCTTGGAAGGCGAGATTGAAGGGTATTACCTTATCCCCGATTCCGATGTAGAGCTTACCGAAGAGGAAAAAGAAGAATATGAGCTTTTAGGCGAAGATCACATCATTGATCTCTCTCCTTTGCTCGTAGCGGCGCTTTCCCTTGAGCTTCCCCATACTCCTTTGTGCGATGATGAGTGCAAAGGTTTGTGTCCTGGGTGCGGCGCCAACCTCAACGTTGAAGAGTGCACGTGCGAAAAAACGGAAGAGGAGGAAGATGAATTCCATCCAAATCCGTTTTCTGTACTGCGCAATATTAAGTTTGAAGAATAGATTTTGTAATTCAAAGGGTTTATCTCTTGATTCGAACAGGTTCCTTTGCTAGGATACTTTTTCGCGTAATTAGAATCTTCAGGTTTACCTGTAGCATAGAAGGAGTTTAATCATGGCAGTGCCAAAGCGTAAGACCGGTCGTGCTCGTACCCACGCACGCAGGAGCGAAAACGATAAGATCGCTTCGCCTTCCCGTTCTGTGTGCCCCCAGTGCGGTGAAGTAAAACTTCCCCATCGTGTATGCCCCAATTGTGGCTTCTATCGCGATCGCGAGGTTATCCAGACCGCTTAATGTACGCCATTAACGTGTAAGGGAATCCCCCGGATACGTCCGGGGGATTTTTGTATGGGCTGGTTTTAGTTTTAGCTCCGCATCAGCAATGCATGCTGATTGCGCGACAGCAAGGAGATGTTATGGCGCAACGAGTGGTTATCGCTGTTGACGTATTGGGTGGCGATATCGGGCCTTCAGTTGTTCTTCCCGGAATCGAGAAAGCGCTTCAGGCTGATTCTGAACTGGAAGTAATTGCCTGTGGACCTGCTGAAGTGGTAGAGCCATTTGCAGAAAAGCATGATCGTGTTCGTGCGCAGGTGACCACCGAGGAAATCGCCATGGATGAACATCCTGCTAATGCGGTGCGTAAAAAGAAAGATTCCAGCCTAGTTGTTGGCAATCGTCTTGTTAAGGAGGGTCAGGCTCAAGGATTCTTCTCAGCGGGATCTACCGGGGCGTGTCTCGCCGCTGCTACTTTGGTGGTGGGCCGTATTAAGGGCGTTTCCCGTCCTGCCTTGTGCACTGTTATCCCATCGCCTGTTAAGCCCGTGGTAATGTGCGATGTTGGCGCTAATGCCGATTGCAAGCCAGCCTATTTGGTGCAGTTTGCGCAAATGGCAACTACCTATGCCCGTCAGGTTATTGGCATCCCTGAACCCAAGGTTGCTCTTTTGAATATTGGGTCAGAAGACACCAAGGGTTCAAAAATGGCTCAGGAAACCTTCGAATTGCTTAGGAGTGAGGTTCCTGAATTTGCCGGGAATGGCGAAGGATCCGATATTCTTGCCGGTAAATTCGACGTGTTTGTCACGGACGGCTTTACCGGTAATGTGTGCCTGAAAACCATTGAAGGCGTAACTAAGATTTTGTTTGGCGAAATCAAGAAAGTGATGATGGCTAACCTCGCTACGAAGCTTGGCGCCGCCGCCATGAAGGGCGGTCTTTCCAATTTGAAGGAAAGCACTTCCGCCGACACTTACGGCGGAGCCCCCATCCTTGGCGTTAAAGGCGCTTGTTTGGTTGGCCACGGTTCCTCGAACGAAACGGCAATCATGAATGGCGTTCTAACTGCTGCTCGTGCGGTACGTTTGGATGTTTCGGGGATAATCGAGCGAACCGTAAATCAGACAAAGCAGGCAGAGTAAAATAACGAACAACTTAGAGTTTTAACGTAAGAAGCGAATGACGAAACGTGCAAGAGCAATCCGAACATACTGAGAAGCTTGATAAGGCTGAAAAGATCTTAGGACACGAGTTCTCGGACCGCTCGTTGCTTTTAACGGCTCTTACGCACCCTTCGGCGGCGGAGGGCCATTCCATCAGCGATTCATACGAGCGTCTTGAGTTTTTGGGCGACAGCATTTTGGGAGCTATCGTTTCTTACGAGGCTTATCATGCCTACCCGAACCTGGACGAAGGTGGCCTTACCCGCATCAAGGTTTCTCTTGTTTCTGGCGCTTCGTTATCCGAGGTAGGCAAAGAACTCGGCTTGGCTGACTGTATCTTTTTTGGCTCATCTGAGCGTGGTACTGGTCGTCGTGGTTTGCATTCTGCGTTGGAAAATGTTTATGAGTCGCTTGTTGCTTCGCTCTTCTTAGATGGCGGCATTAATGCTGCAGCTTCTTTCGTAAAGCGTACTCTTATCGTTCGCATGAGCGAAGATATGGCGAAGGAACCTGAAAACCCCAAGAGCGTTCTTCAGGAGCGTTTGCAGGAGGATGGCATTACCCCAACGTATCGCTTGGTTGAAACACAGGGGCCGCCCCATGACCGAACTTTCGTAACCCAGGTATTTGTAGGCGTAAAATCTATTGCAAAGGGTGTTGGGCGCACGAAAAAGGAATCTGAAAGCCAGGCAGCAAAGTCTGCTTTAGAGATCCTTGGTTCTTTCTTTGAAGGCAAAGATTCCACCGACAAAAAGCGTAGGGCAGAAGCTAAAGCTGCCATTAAAGCCGCTAAGGCCGAGGAAAAGGCTCGTAGGCAGGCCGAGCAGAAGGCTCGCAAGAAGAAGCAGCAGTAAAGGGGCTTTAGGTGTATCTCAAATCGCTGACGTTGAAGGGCTTTAAGTCTTTCGCTGATCGAACGGTTATGAGATTCGAACCGGGCGTTGCTGCTGTGGTGGGCCCTAACGGATCTGGCAAATCGAACATCTCCGACGCCGTGCTATGGGTTCTTGGCGAACGTAACGCTAAGAATTTGCGTGGTCAATCTATGGAAGATGTCATTTTTGCCGGTTCTTCTGCCCGTAAGCCTGTTTCCGTGGCGGAAGTTGAGCTGCTGCTCGATAACACCGACGGCACGCTTCCTGTTGATTTTGCTGAGGTTTCCATTGGGCGCCGTATGTACCGCAGTGGAGAAAGCGAATACCTCATCAATGGTAATGTGGTTCGCCGTATGGATGTTCTTGATATCCTTCACGACTCTGGCATGGGTACGGGTACCAATTCCATTATCTCCCAAGGCAATTTGGACTCTGTTCTTTCATCCCGCCCAGAAGATCGCCGTGCTCTCATCGAAGAAGCTGCTGGCATTCTGAAGCATAAAGAACGCAAAGCAAAAAGCGAGCGTAAGCTTGCTCAGATGGACGCTCATCTTGCCCGCGTTAATGACATTACTGCCGAAGTTGAGCGTCAGCTCAAGCCCCTTGAGCGCAAGGCCAAGAAAGCTCGCTTGCATAAGGATCTTTCTTCTGAGCTTGCTAATTTGAAACTTGCTCTTGCTGTTGACGATCTGCGCGTCCTGCAGCAGAAGTGGGATGCTGTCCTTGCATCAGAAAAAGAACTCGAAGCGTCCCAGCAAACATTCAAGAAGGAACTTGAGGCATCTGAACATGCTCTTGACGCTCTCCAGCGCCAGCTTCATGAGCGCACCAATCAGGAGAACAGCCTGAACGAGCGCTATCGTCGCTCTCAGGCTTCATTTGAGCGCCTGAATTCTACCGCTATGCTCTTAAGGGAGAAACGCAGCGGTTATCTTCAGGAAATCGAGCGACTTACTCGCTTTCTTGAAGAGGCTCGCGTGCGTCGTGGTGCTGCTGAGCATGAGCTTGCCGAAGCCCGGGAGGCAGCTGAAAAGGCTAAAGAGGAATCGGTGAAGGCCGAAAAGCTCCGTGGCGATTTGGAGATTTCATATACCCAACGGGTCAACAAACGAAACGATCTACGTAAGAAGATCGATACCTTGATGTCTGAGCAGCGCGCGTTGGTCCACCGTCAGGAAACTGCTAAGGCAACTCAGCAGGCACTGCGTGAAAACCTTTCGGAGCGTCGTGCTCGTGCCCAAGTTATTGACGCCCATGTTGCTGATGCTGCCGAGCGCCTTTCGTTTGCTAAAGAGCAATCTGAAACACTGGAAACTCAGGCCAGTAGGCTTGAGGGCGATCTTGCGCGTGCTCGCGAAGAAGAGGCTTCAACGCGTGAAAAGCTCAATGCGCTCGTTGTTGCGCGCGATGCTGCTCGCCGCGCTCTCGACGAGGCTCGCACTGCGTTTACGAAGGCCACTGCTGAGCGGGCCGCTCTTGAGGAATTGGAGCGTTCGAGCGAAACCTCAAATCCTGCCCAGGCAAAAATGATGGAAGAAGCGAAGACGCTATCCTCGGATTGCTCTCTTGTTTCACATGCGGTTTCCGCTCCTGCAGGTCTAGATGTATTGATCGAAGCTTTGCTTGGCTCTGAACTGCATGCTTTGATGGTCTCTGAAGATGCGGATGCTGAACGGCTTATTTTCGCTGTGGCCAATAGTGATGCCGTGGGAGCAATCGCAACGTTTGCCCCCGTTTTTAAGGAAGATGGTCGTTCTTTCCCTGTGGGCCCTCGTCGATTGGTTGATGAGCTTGATATCGACCCCCGTTATTCTGCTCAGGTCGGTGCCCTGATCGGTGATGTTTTCATTGTCGATACATTTTCGGATGCTCTTTCGTGCGCTCGTAATTCGCAGGGGACCGCTGCACGTTTTGCTTCACTTGACGGATGCATCGCCTCAACTGATGGCAAATTTTCCTTCGTGCGTTTCACTGAAGCCGACAAGCAAAATAATGCGCTTGCCCGTCGTCGCGCTCTTGCTCGGGCGATCAAGGAAGAGGAGCGGTGTCGTGCGGATTACGAAGCTGCACAGTCTGAAGATGGCAGGGTTGAATCTGAGCTTCGCCAGGCGCAAACAGCGTCGTTGAAGCTTTCAGAATCTCTTGCAAATCTTAAGGGGCAAAGCGAGTCGGCGCGTCGTGATGCCGATGCATCGGTGCGGGCGCTGAAGCAGCTCGAAGGTGAGCACCAACGCTTGCTGGCAGAGCAGGAAGAGAACATTGCATTCTTCGAAAAGGCTCAGCCCGACTCAGACGAGTTGGAGCGTACTTTGTCGCAAGTTACCGCCGATTTGGAATTGAACAAAGAAAAGGTTTCCGAGCTGGAGGAAACGCTTTCTCCAATGCGTCGCGAAATCGTCTCTCTTTCCGAGCGCCTGAGCGATGCTCGCCTCGAAACGGCTCGTCTCTCCGAGCGACTTGCCTACACTGATCGAATGGTATCCACCCGCAAGCAGGAGATATCTGCATCTTCACGTGAAGATGCAAGTTCAATGCAGCGTATCCATGTTGCTCGGGTAGCGGCCAATAGGGCAGATGAGCTTTTGGCCACCCTGCATTCCTTGTCCGATGCTGCTTCTCTGGTTTCGACGCGCTTAGAGAAGGAATCACGCAGCGAAAAAGAGCAGTCCCTTTCGCTCCACGACAAAATCGCACAAGCCACTAAGGAGTCGCGAGAAGCTCGTGAGCGTTTTGAGTCTGTTGCTTCGCGCATTTCCGAGGTCCGTATCGAAAAGGGCAGGCTTGAAGTTCAGGTTGATGCGGGGGTAAACGTTATCGTTCGTGATTGCGACACGCCTCTCGAGGTTGCCCTTGCTGGCGATCGCCTTGATAATCGCCAAGAAGCCGAAGCGCAAGCTTCCTCGCTCGAGCGTCGCATCAAGAACATGGGTGCCATTAATCCTGATGCTGCCGAAGAGTTCGAGCAGGTAAGCGAGCGTCATACTTATCTTAGTTCTCAACTCGAGGACATGAGGCTCGCCCGTAAGACGCTTGCCCGAATCGTCAATGTCATTGACGAACGAATGCGAGACGATTTTGTTGCTACGTTCGAACAGGTGAATGCTAACTTCTCTGATATCTTCTCTACGCTGTTTCCTGGCGGGCAGGCTCACCTTTCCTTGGTTGATCCTGACGACTTGGAAAACACGGGTGTTGACGTTAATGCTCAACCGGTGGGCAAGCGCGTTAAGAAAATGTCGCTGCTTTCCGGTGGCGAGAAGTCGATGACCGCTATGGCATTGCTGTTTGCCGTGTATCGCATTAGGCAGACCCCGTTCTATATCTTGGACGAGGTTGAAGCGGCGCTCGACGATACGAATCTGCGCCGACTGATCGCTTACATTAATGTGGTACGCGACGAAACCCAATTCATTATGATCACGCATCAGCGTCGCACTATGGAATCTGCCGACATATTGTATGGTGTCTCAATGCAGGCTGATGGCATTACGAAGGTGATCAGTCAAAAGCTCGACAATGCTACCCGCAAGGAGGGTTAAATGGGATTTTTCGATAAGATCAACGAGGGGCTTCATCGCTCAAGAACCCGCCTGAAAGAGCAGATGAATATCCTGCTCGATCGTGGGCCTGATGTAGACGACGATTTTTGGGATGACCTAGAGGAAACGCTGATCCTTGCTGACATCGGTGCAGCTGCCGCCGATAGCATCATTGAGGAATTACGAGATCAGGCAAAGCGTAAGGCGCTTCCTGATGCCTATGCGGTGTTCGATATGCTTACCGATCAGATGGCGGCGACGTTTACCGAAGCGGAAACTGATATCTTCGAGGAGAATCCATCTTTGGTTCTGTTCGTCGGCATCAATGGAGCAGGCAAAACAACCACTGTTGGCAAGCTTGCTGCTTCTTATCATGAGAAGGGAAGAAAGGTTCTCCTGGGTAGTGCAGACACGTTCCGCGCTGCTGCTATTGAACAGCTTGAGGTGTGGGCCAAGCGCGCTGACGTTACTATTGTTTCTCGCGAACGGGGCAGCGACCCTGCAAGCGTATGCTACGAAACCATCGAACGAGCCGAAAAAGACGGTTCCGATATGGTGCTCATTGACACTGCGGGACGTCTTCACACATCCGATGACCTTATGCGTGAGCTGCAAAAGGTCGTCAACGTTGTGCGCAAACGCTCAAACGTTCCTGTGTACACAGTGCTTGTCATCGATGCTACAACTGGGCAGAATGGCCTTCAGCAGGCTCAGAAGTTCAACGATGCGCTTGATTTGGATGGCGTAATCGTAACAAAACTTGATGGTACGGCTAAGGGCGGTATCGCTCTGGCGGTTTCGCACGAACTCGAGCTTCCGATTTTCAAGATCGGCGTAGGCGAGGGTATAGACGATTTGCAGGATTTCGATGCGCATGATTTTGCTCGTGCGCTGATTGGGGATATGGCTGATGTTCGATAACCTTTCCGATAAACTCCAGTCCATCTTCTCTGGCTTGCGCGGCAAGGGTCGCCTTACCGAAGAAGATATCGATACCGCCATGCGCGAGATTCGCATGGCGCTACTTGAGGCCGATGTTAACTTCAGAGTGGTAAAGGAATTCACCAAACGCACTAAAGAGCGTTGCCTTACCGCGGAGGTCCTTGATTCGCTTACGCCTGCGCAGAATGTAGTGAAGATCGTTCTCGATGAGCTTACGGCTCTTATGGGTGAAGAAAGCAAGCCACTCCAGCTTTCCAGTCGCATTCCTAACGTGATCATGCTTGTTGGTTTGCAGGGTTCGGGCAAAACCACGGCTGCTGCCAAGCTTGCCTATCTTCTTAAACAGCAGAATCATAGCCCGCTTCTGTGCGCATGTGACGTATATCGTCCCGCTGCAGCCGATCAGTTGCAGACGCTGGGTGAAGAAATCGGCGTGCGCGTATATCGAGGCGAAGGGAAGGATCCAGTCAAGATCGCAAAAGAAGGCGTGCGTGATGCCATCGATTCACTTCGCGATGTCGTGATTGTCGACACGGCGGGCCGTCTCCATGTTGATGAAGAGATGATGGCTGAGGCTGAAGCCATCAAGGCGGCTGTTGAACCCGACCAGATCTATATGGTTGTCGACGCCATGACCGGCCAGGATGCGGTAAACGTTGCTAAGGCTTTTGCCGATCGAGTTGATTTCGATGGCGTGATTATGTCAAAGATGGATGGCGATGCGCGTGGCGGTGGCGCCTTATCCATTAAACAGGTTACCGGCAAACCCATCACGTTTATCTCTCAGGGTGAAAAGCCCGACTCGCTCGAACGCTTCCATCCCGATCGAATGGCCAAGCGCATTTTGGGCATGGGCGATGTTGTTAGCATCATCGAGTCCGCTTCGAAGCTTCGTGCTGAGGAAATTGAGCAAGCGGAAGCCGAGCGAATGGCGCGCGGAAACCTGACGCTTAACGACTTTCTTCTTATGAAGCAGCAGATTGGCAAAATGGGCGGTGTGCAGAAGCTTATCAGCGCTCTTCCAGGTGGAGACAAGGCCATGCGCGAAGGCCAGGTAAACGAGCATGCGCTTGACGAAATGGCAGTCATCATTGGATCTATGACCAAGCGCGAGCGCGAGCATCCCGAAATCTTAAATGGTTCTCGTAAAGCCCGAATTGCCGCAGGCGCCGGCGTCAAAGTTTTCCAAGTTAATCAGCTGCTTAAGCAGTTTATGGAAACCAAGAAGATGGTTCGGAGCATGATGAATGCCCAGGAAGCCCAAATGAACCGCAAGGGCAAAGGCAAGGGCAAGAAAGGCAAGAAGGGTAAGGGCGGCAAACGCCGTATGGGTCTTCCCGGAATGGGGGGAATGTCCATGGCCGATGTGAAGAAGATGCAAGAGATGATGAGCGGTCTTGATGAATCCGCTTTCAAGAGGTAATATCAGTAATCGCTGTTTTGCGACCTGTGCAGCATTAGCTTAACCGGTCGCTCTTAAAAGTTTAGAAGGAGTACAACTCGATGGCAGTCAAGATTCGCCTCGCCCGTCACGGCGCTAAAAAGGCACCTTATTATCGTATCGTTGTAGCTGATTCTCGTGCTCGTCGCGACGGTCGCTTCATTGAGCAGGTTGGTTCTTACAACCCCACCACCACCCCTAAGCATGTAAAGATCGACCTTGAAAAGGTTGATAAGTGGATTGCTGACGGCGCTCAGCCCAGCGATACCGTTGCACGCCTCATTGAGGCAGAGCGTAAGAACGCTTAGTGATGGCGGAATCCCGCGAAGACATCTCGGGTTTGGTCGAAACCCTGGTTTTGCCTTTGGTTGATGAGCCCGATGCTGTAAGCATTGAGTCTTCAGATACCGAAATGGGCTCTGTCCTTATTGAAGTTCGTGTTGCTCAGGCAGATGCCGGCAAGGTTATTGGCCGTCAGGGTCGTGTTATCAAAGCAATCCGCACGCTTGCTCGCGCTGCGGGTTCTCGTCATGGTCTCGATGTTGAAGTCGAACTTATCGACGAATAGGTTCAGGTACCATGGGTTCTTGGACTAACGTTGCAGCTCTTTTACGAGCTAAAACAAATGAAGGAGGGCTTTCCGTCAAACCGACGGAAGGTCTTCCTTTTTTGCTTGAAAAGGGAATGGAGGTTACCTTCGTTCCTCCCGTATTGCGTATTCCGCGCTCTGGCAAGGTGCTGGATGTCGAGGAAATTGCGGAAGGCAGATATATGGTTTGGTTCGATTGTATCGACAATCGAACCGATGCCGAAAAGCTTGAAGGCCATTTCTGCTTGGTACGTACCTCCTGTTTACCTGAAAACTACATGGATAAACAGGATATCGATCTTACGGGCTTTTCTGTTGTCGACGAAAACGCTGGTTGCATAGGAAGGGTGGTTCGCATTGACGAAAACCCCGCCCATGCTTTGCTCGTTGTTGATCGTGGTTCGGTTTCTGATTCGTTCGAGGGCAGAGAAGACGAGGTATTGATTCCTCTGGTCGATGAGTTCTTGGTAGCCGTCGAAGAGGAAATGGGGGAGATACGAGTATCCCTTCCTGACGGTTTGCTTGATCTATAGGAGCTCACGTGAAAATTGAAACCCTTTCGGTGTTTCCCCAATGCTACGACTCGGTTATGAACGAGTCTATTATGCGTATCGCGCAAGAAAAGGGCTTCCTTGATTTCAAAGCGCACGACTTGCGTAAGTGGACGCATGACAAGCATCGCACCACCGACGATGAGCCTTATGGCGGTGGTCAGGGCCTTGTGATGAAATGCGAACCTATTTTCGAGGCTACTGATGAGTTATTTTCCTCTGCCTTGAAGAAGCCCTATGTTATTTTCCTTTCTCCCACGGGAGAGCGTTTTGATGACGCAATGACTCTTGAGCTTGCTCAGCAGGATCACCTGTTTTTTATTTGCGGTCATTATGAAGGAATCGATGAACGTGCTTACTCACTTGCGGATAAGGTCATTTCTTTAGGCGATTACGTTCTTACCAGCGGCGAGCTTGCTTCGATGGTCGTTATTGATGCTGTAGTGCGTCGTATTGACGGTGTGTTGGGCGATGAAGGTAGCGCCGTTGATGAAAGTTTCTATGATGGGCTTCTTGAATACCCTCAATATACGCGTCCGGCCAGTTATCGAGGCATGGAAGTGCCCGACATCCTTCTATCCGGCCATCATGCGAAAATCGCTCAATGGCGTCGTGAGCAAAGCCTTTTGCGTACCAAGCGCTGGCGACCAGATTTGCTCGAGGGGGCAAATCTCTCAAAAAAGGAACGCGATTTCCTCGATTTAGCAGAGTAGAAGGGTAATTTGTCAGTGACGTGTTGTTTGCTCTATCATAGGAGCATTCGACTGCTGGTTTACACCCTTGAAGGGATGGGATAGGTTTGGATTCCGGACAACACGCTGGCGTGCGCCGTCCCGGTATTATTCGGAGATTTGTTAATCTCGTTGTTTGCATCGCCATTGTCTTGGCGGCGGCATGGGGCATTAGGTCATTCGTTATTGAACCCTTTGAAGTGCCCTCTGCTTCTATGGAAACCACCATCATGACGGGTGACAGGCTTTTTGCAGAGAAGGTCAGTTACCATTTCTCGGAACCAAAAGCGGGCGACATCGTTGTTTTTTCCGATCCTCAAGTTCCTTCTCGCGTTTTAGTTAAACGCATCATAGCCACAGAAGGTCAAACGGTAAACCTGGTTAACGGATACGTCTATGTTGATGGCGTAAAGCTCTCCGAGCCTTATACACAGGGTCTGTCGTATCCTCTTTCCAAAACTGCCAGCAATGTTTCCCTTTCTTTTCCCTGCACTATTCCTGCCGGCGAAGTTTGGGTAATGGGGGACAATCGTGAAAATTCTTCCGATTCCCGCTATTTTGGTCCGGTCGATTCTGATTCGATTTTCGGAAAGGCCTTCGTAACATACTGGCCGATTAACCGTATTGGACTACTGAATTAGTTTACATTCATCGTTTATCGATAAGGAGCATTATGACTAACCACGAAGTAGGCAAGGCGAATGCTGACGCCGCTCAGGTGCTGACGTTTCAGGATATGATCCTGCGCCTTCAGCGTTATTGGGCAGATTTGGGTTGTGTAATCATGCAGCCGTACGACAACGAAGTTGGTGCCGGTACGTTTCATACCGCCACTACATTGCGCAGCCTTGGCCCCGCTACGTGGAAGACTGCCTATGTGCAGCCTTGTCGCCGACCCACCGACGGCCGTTATGGTGAAAACCCCAACCGTCTCCAGCATTACTATCAGTTTCAGGTCCTGCTGAAGCCTTCTCCCGACAATGTTCAGGACTTGTATCTCGAATCGCTTCGCGCTATCGGTATTGAAGTTGAAAAACACGATATCCGCTTTGTTGAAGACGACTGGGAAAGCCCGACGCTTGGCGCTTGGGGTCTTGGCTGGGAAGTCTGGCTCAATGGCATGGAAGTCACTCAGTTTACTTACTTCCAGCAGGTTGGCGGTTTCGAGTGCCGTCCGGTTCCTTCTGAAATCACCTATGGTCTTGAGCGATTGGCTATGTATATTCAGGGCGTAGACTCGGTATATGATCTGATTTGGGCGCGTGGTGCCGATGGCACGGTGTTTACCTATGGCGATGTATTCCTTGAAAATGAGCGCGAGTTTTCTGCATATAACTTTGAAGTCGCCGACACTGATCTGCTCTTTGGCGAATTCGATCGTTACGAGGCTGAATGCACTCGCGCGCTTGAAGCTAAGCTTCCGCTTGCCGCTTATGATTACGTTCTGAAGTGCTCTCATGCCTTTAATCTGCTTGACGCACGCGGCGTTATTAGCGCCACTGAGCGCATGGGCTATATTCTGCGTGTGCGCACTATTGCGAAGGCGTGCTGCGCTTCATATCTCGAACATGTTGTAGGTCAGGCTCCGGAGCCTGACAGCTCTGAGAAGAAGGGGGAGTAACTGATGGAAAAGCGTACGCTCGCCTTCGAAATCGGTACCGAAGAAATTCCGGCTTTCGACCTTGCGGGTGCTGTAAAGCAGCTCTCTACCATGGTTCCGAGCCTCCTCGATGATGCCGCTATTCCGCATGGTGCCGTCAAGATCTTCTCTTCCCCTCGTCGTCTTATCGTTATTGCCGAAGAAATTCCCGAGGCTACGGAAGAAAAAAATGAAGTTTTCAAGGGTCCTTCTGCCAAGATCGCCTTTGATGCCGAGGGCAATCCCACCAAGGCGGCTCAGGGTTTTGCGCGTGGCAAGGGTGTAGATCCTTCTTCGTTGGTCGTAGAGGACGGCTACGTGTATGCCCGTACGCATACGCCCTCTGTGAATGTGGCATCCTTGCTTTCTTCGGTGCTCAATAAGATTATCCATGGACTATCTTGGCCTCGCTCTCAGCGTTGGGGTGTCCAGAGCGAGTACTTTACTCGCCCAGTACGTTGGATCGTTGCCCTTTTCGGTAATGAAGTTATCGACTTTACTTTTGCGGGCCTTGTTGCCGGCCGCACTACATACGGCCATCGCTTCTTGGCCCCTGGTCCATTCGAAGTTGCTGATGCAGACTCGTTGGTTGATGTTGTGCGTAGTGCTTCTGTTATTCCTTCAGAGGCTGAACGCGAGCAGGTTATTCGTGAAGGTGTTGCTAAAGCCGAAGCTGAAACCGGCTTTACTGCGGTGCTTCATCCTAAGACGCTTGTTGAAGTTATTAATCTGGCCGAGTATCCCACTGTGCTTGTTGGCACTTTCGATGAGGAATTCTTAAAAGTTCCCGAAGAAATCATCGTTGATGCCATGTTGGTTCATCAGCGTTATTTCCCGTTGTATGACAAGGATGGCAAGCTTACCAATCGTTTTATTGTGGTAAGCAATGGCGACCCTGCTTGCGCCGAAACCATCGTCGATGGCAACGAGCGTGTTGTTCGTGCTCGCCTTTATGACGCGAAGTTCTTCTATGACGAAGACCTGAAACAGCCTCTTGAGTCTTACGTTGATCATCTGGGCGAAGTGGTCTTCCAAGAAAAGTTGGGCACCATGCTCGACAAGACTAACCGTATCCAGCGCTTGGCAGATCACCTTGCGGAAGATGCCGGTCTTGCTGGTCAGGATCTTAGTGATGTTGAGCGCGCTGCTCGTCTTTGCAAGGCTGACTTGGTGACGAGCGCTGTAGTTGAGTTCACTAGCGTTCAGGGTGTAATGGGTAGCTATTATGCTGCGGCAAGTGGCGAAACCGCCCAGGTCGCTCAGGCTATCGAGCAACACTATCGTCCCCGTTTCGCGGGCGACGAAGCTCCTGATACAGTTGTGGGCAAGATTGTGGCTATTGCCGACAAGCTTGATACCCTATGCGGTTTGTTTGCCGTTGGTCAAGGCCCTACGGGTTCTTCCGATCCGTTTGCTTTGCGTCGTAGCGCTATTGGCATCGTGGCTATGTTGTCCGGTAAAGATGCCGTTGAAGTATCGCTTGTAGCTGCAATTGACGCCGCGCTGGCATCTTATGCTCAGCAGGGCATCGAATTCGATACCGATGCTGCTCGTCGTGATGTAATTGAGTTCTTTATTACGCGCACCAAGGTAATGATGCGCGATGCTGGCAACAGCATTGACGCAATTGAAGCCGTACTTTCTGCAGGCATTCAGGAGCCTGTTGAGCTCATTAATCGTGTTTCGGCTCTTGAGGCTGCTCGTAGCGAACAGCCCGAGGTGTTCGAGGATCTTGCAACAGCTTATGCTCGTGCGAACAACCTTTGCGATTCCAAACTCGGTACTGAAGTTAATGAGGGTCTTCTTTCTGAGGTTGAGCAAGCTTTGGTTCGTGCTGTTGGCCGGGCCGAAAGCAATGTTGCTAGTGCCCTCGAAAACAATAATTACGCTGCTGCATTGTCCGAGCTTGCCGCTTTGCGTAAACCCATCGACTTGTTCTTCGAGAACACGATGGTTATGGACGAAGACCAGACATTGCGCGAAAATCGCCTTCGTCTATTGAATAGCTTCGTTGCGGTATTCGCCAACGTTGCTGACTTTGCTCTGCTGTCCAAGGTAAAATAATCCAAGTTAGCGGGCAATTTCGCTTTCGCGTTTCTTAAAGCGGCCCAGTGATGGGCCGCTTTTTTGTTAAGGGGGAATTTCATTTTGCAGAAATGGATAACACAAGGGAAGGCCTCTGACACTTTTCCAGTGATCCACGTTGTTTCCGATTCGGTTGGCACCACTGCTCAAACGTTGGTTCGTGCTGCATCATCTTGTTTTGAGGTATACGACCCGGCAATTGAGATCTTGCCGCGTGTTGAATCCTGCAACAGCATGATCGAGGATTTAGAGGCTCACCTCGCGAAGCATTCAGAGCTAGGCCGGATTCCCTTCGTATTGTTCTATACCCTAATTCGTGCCGACTTGCGCTCCTGCATGGAGGAGTTTCTTCGAACTCATCTCGAGGAGGTAATCGGCGTTGATTTGATGAGTAATGCCCTATGCGCACTTGTACGGGCAACGGGCAGGGAGCCGCTGCAGGAACCTGGGCGATTGCATTCGGTGAACGAATATTATTTCCGTCGTATTGACGCAATGGAATTTACTATTTCCCATGACGACGGTCGCAACCCGCAAGACCTTCGTGAAGCCGATATCGTACTTATCGGAGTGTCGCGATCTTCTAAAACGCCGCTGTCGATTTACCTATCACAACTGGGCTATCGCGTAGCAAATGTGCCGCTCGACCCCCAAAGCGAACCGCCAAAAGAAATCTTCGAAGTTGATCCTACGCGCTTATTCGGGCTCATTATCTCGCCTGAGATTCTTGCGGACATACGTAAGCGGCGCCTCGGGAATGCCAGCAACGTGGCTTCTTCATATGCAGATTTGGAGTGCGTGTATCAAGATTTGGAGTGCGCAAGGGCTTTGATGCGCAAGCTGGGATGCATCATTGTTCGTACCGACAACAGGGCAATTGAGGAAACAGCGCAAGAAATCTTGCGGTATTATGAAAACGCTCATCCTCAGGTTTTTGGACCTGGGAAATGAGGGAGAAATGTTTAAGTCTAAGGAGAAGATGGTGACAGACCAACTTAAGCGCGTCTACGCTTTCGGCAAAGACGCAAATGGGAAGAACGTTACGGAGGGCAACACCAACATGAAGGCCATCCTTGGCGGCAAGGGCGCTAACCTTGCTGAGATGGCTAACATCGGGCTGCCGGTACCTCCGGGATTCACGATTTCCTGCCAGACTTGCATGGAGTATGCAAACTCCAACAATACCTGGCCCGAAGGCGTTTTGGACACCATCCAGGAATACCGCCTCGACCTTGAAGAGCGCATTGGCAAGAAAATCGGCGACGCAAAAGATCCTCTGCTCGTTTCTGTTCGCTCCGGTGCTCCTATGTCCATGCCTGGCATGATGGACACCGTATTGAACCTCGGCCTAAATGATCAGTCCATCAATGGCTTGATCAAGCAGACCGAGAACCCCCGTTTTGCATGGGACTCTTATCGTCGTTTTATCCAGATGTTCTCCAACGTTGTTATGGGTCTTGATGGCGATCTGTTCGAGAACGCGATTAACCTGATGAAGCGCTCTCGCGGTGTTGAGACTGATACTGACCTTTCCGCTGAGGATCTTCAGGAACTTGTTGCTGAGTTCAAGAAGATCTTCTCTGAGAACGTAGATGCCGCGGAGTATCCTTCTCTGGTTGTGGATGGTGCGGTTCAGTTCCCCCAGAGCCCTGATGTCCAGCTTCAGCTTGCTATTGAAGCGGTATTTGGCAGCTGGAATAATCCTCGCGCTATTCTCTACCGCAAGCAGAACAAGATCTCCGATGATCTGGGTACTGCCGTAAACGTTCAGTCCATGATTTTCGGCAACAAGGGTAACACCTCCGCTACGGGCGTTGCTTTTACGCGTAACCCCGCAAATGGCGAAAAGGAATTCTACGGCGACTACCTTGTTAACGCACAGGGCGAAGACGTTGTTGCCGGTATTCGTAACACCAGCCCCATTGCAGAGCTCAAGGAAACTCCTGGCCTTGAAGAGGCTGGTCGTGAGCTCGAAGAGGTATTCACCATCCTCGAAAACCATTTCCGCGATATGTGCGACATCGAGTTCACCATTGAACAGGGCAAGCTTTGGATGCTTCAGACCCGTGTTGGTAAGCGTACTGCTGCTGCAGCTTTGCACATCGCAATCGAGATGGAGCAGGAAGGCCTTATCACCAAGGAAGAAGCTGTACAGCGCGTAGACCCCGAGCAGCTTGATCAGTTGCTGCATCCTCAGTTCGATGCCAAGGCTGACTACGATGTAGTTGCCAAGGGCCTCAACGCTTCTCCTGGTGCTGCTGTTGGTGAAGCTGTATTCTCCGCTGACGATGCCGTAGAGGCTGCTAAGGAAGGTCGCAAGACCGTTCTGGTTCGTTGGGAAACCACTCCCGACGATCTTGCTGGCATGATTGCTGCTGAAGGCGTTCTTACCTCCCATGGTGGCAAGACTTCTCATGCAGCTGTTATCGCTCGTGGCATGGGTGCTCCCTGTGTTTGCGGCGTTGACGCTCTCAAGATTGACGCCGAGGCAAAACAGGCTTCTATTGCCGGCACCGACATCGTAATCAAGGAAGGCGACGTTATCTCGCTTGACGGTACCACCGGTATTGTTGTTCTGGGCGCTGTTGAGCTTGTTCAGCCCGAACTTGCTGGCGATCTTGACACCATCCTCGAATGGGCAGACGAGTTCCGCACCATGGGTGTTCGCGCAAACGCTGACAACCCCGAAGATGCTCAGCTCGCACGTGATTTCGGCGCTCAGGGTATTGGCCTGTGCCGCACTGAGCATATGTTCCTTGGCGAACGTAAGCAGATCATTCAGACCTTCATCCACAACGATGACGAAGCTATCCGCGAAAAGGCCTGCGACGATCTTCTGAAGGCTCAGACTGGTGACTTCCTTGGCATGTTCCGCGCTATGGACGGTCTGCCTGTAATCGTTCGTCTCCTCGATCCTCCTCTGCATGAGTTCCTCGAGTCTGCTCGTGCTCTCGATGTTGAGATTGCTCGTCTTGAGGCTACTGGCGGCGATCCTGCTGTTATCGAGAAGAAGCGTGCTCTTATGGAGCAGATCGATAGCTTCTCCGAGGCCAACCCCATGCTTGGTCTTCGTGGCTGCCGTCTGGCAATCAAGTATCCTATCCTTGCTGAAATGCAGGTTCGCGCTATTGCTACCGCTGCTGCTCAGCTCAAGAAGGAAGGCCTCGATCCTAAGCCTGAAATCATGATTCCTCTTGTTTCTGTTGTTCCTGAGCTTGCTAAGCTTCGCGAACAGGCAGAGGGTGTTATTGCTCAGGTTGCCCAGGAAGAGGGCGTAGAGCTTGAGATCAAGATCGGTACCATGATCGAGCTTCCTCGCGCTGCCGTAACCGCTGATGAGATTGCTACTAAGGCCGACTTCTTCAGCTTCGGTACTAACGACCTGACTCAGACCACCTTTGGCTTCTCCCGCGACGACGTTGAGGCTGAATTTATCCATCAGTATCTCGCTGAGCGAATTTTGCCTTACAACCCGTTTGCTACGGTTGATCCTGGCGTTGCTAAGCTCGTCAAGATGGGTGTTGAGCTTGGTCATCAGGGCAACCCCGACATCGTTTGCGGCGTTTGCGGTGAGCATGGTGGCGATCCTGACTCTATCAAGACTTTCTATGGTATTGGACTCGACTACGTCAGCTGCTCTCCCTATCGCGTGCCTTTGGCTCGTCTTGCTGCAGCACATGCTGCTCTTGCAGATAAGTAATTGTTTCGTAATTACCATTTGCCATCTTGAAGGAGCCCTACGGGGCTCCTTTTTTGGATGCAAAGGTCTGTTTGTCCTGGCGTTCCCTATAAGTGTTTGAGACTCATGACCACTGTAAGGTCGATTAAGCTGCCGTATTTGTTATACTAGGTGAGCACTTTTACAAGGGGATAACCCCATTCGGGGGCGACTGGTTTCGACATGGTAAGTCGGATCCGAGGAGCAGGTCGTGGTCTCCTCGCCACGTTAAATAGGGGTACCGTCAAGTTAATTGGCAAAAACAACACTCAGGGCCAGCTGGCCCTCGCTGCTTAATTTAATTGCAGCGTGACGACGTGAAGCTATCCTTCGCCTTCACCTTCGTTATCATTTTTAGAGGGATGCTGTTTGGCACGTAGCTGGTATGGCTAAGCAAAAGATTGAACCCGCTAGGGTGTGCGCGGACCTGTCAATGGGTCTTGCTCATCTGAAGATTAAACATTGAATAAGCTTGTAGAGCCTCGTTGATGATTTAGTATGGACCGGAGTTCGATTCTCCGCGCCTCCACCACACTCTTTAGGGCTTGCCTATGGCAAGCCCTTTTTTCATACGAAACGCTATTAAGTTACGCGACGCTTTGGTGGCACGGCTCGCTCTCCAATCAGGATGGACGTGCGAAGCATGCGTGGAGGTTCCGCTCAGCAGAGCTGTGCAGACGTGTCCGCTCGGACGTATAGTTTGGAGTCGAACGTGCCACTGATATGTTTGACTCGCGCTATCCGCACTCGCTAGAGTGGCGCTCGTTGTTTCGTCCGATTCTAGGGCTTCACTATCGCCCTTCCAGGTGTTTTGTTCAAGCTTGCTTCGCTCCTTGAGCATTGCGCCATGATGGTCTCATTTTGCGTAGTTTCGTGGTATCGTTTGTTGCGCTATTTTCGAAAGGATCGGTATGTTTCGCATCAATCATGCAATTCTGCACGTATTCGATTTTACTTCCTGCGTGAATATATTTTCGCAGGCTGAGCTTGACCTTGAGAGCAAGCAGGTTAAACAGTACATCACCAAACATGTGCGCAAAGGGCTTACTCATATCGATAACAAACGTGGGGAATTTTCCGTCGACAGTTCATTCGCTCCTGAACTTCGTGCCTATTTTCGTGGCGAGCGGGAGTTCATTGATCTTTCCGTTCAAATCGCTGAATTCATTTCAAGTGAGCTTGGACGCATGAGCAAAGCGGAATCAACCGATTTGCTTGTTGTTGATTTCGAAGAAGAAACTAAGCTTGAAGGCGGAAGTGCCGATGATGCAGAAATCGACGCTTCTTTTGAGGGTCGTATAAACCGCTACTTCGGCATTTTTATGCTTGAAAGCCGTCAGGCATTTATGCATTCGGTAGAATATGGGGAAAACGGCGAGCCAAGTAATGCCATTGAGCGTCATCATGCAATCCTTCCTAGTCCTTCGCAAAAGATTGCCTCTTTTGCGATAATCGACTCCCGTTCTTTAGAGGTTGCGTTCCAGGATAAGAAACGTACTATTGCCGGAGAAGATCGTTACCTCATTCCCGACGGCTTGCTCCAATGCTCTATGGAGGCATCCAGTAAAGAAGTTATCGATGAAATAACCACTATTGTGGAAGAAGTCGCTGAAGAATACGGTGCAAACGCTACTGTCGCCCTTACACGCGCTAAGGCGTATGTTTCTGAAGCGGCTGAAGAGGGTAGGGGTGTAGTTCCTCACGAGCTTGCTGCTGAGGTTTTTGAGGATGAACCATTGCAAGAGCGTTTTGTGGAAACTGCGGCAGAGGAGAATATTCCAGAGCGTGTTCGCGTTGACAAAAAGGCTGCTGAGCGTATTACCCGTAATCACAAGATTCGAACCGATACTGGCATCGAAATCACGTTTCCGTCCGAATATGCTCACAATCCAGAGTTCATTGAATTTGCTAGCATGCCTAATGGCCTAATTTCGATTGAGCTGAAAAATATTACCCAGATTGAGAACAAGTAGGTTTTCCTGTTTTGTTTCGTTCTCGACCTCGGCTAAGTGTTAATAAAAAAAGAACCCCTGAAATTCAGGGGTTCTTTTCGTTTAAGTATGATTCCGATTTAGAAAACCGGTACTACAGCACCTTCATAGGTGTTGTTTATATAATCCCGAACCTCGTCGGAGTTCAGTGCTTCAGCAAGAGCCTTGATCTTGTCGGAATCCTGGTTGCCATCTTTTACAACGAGCAGGTTGGCGTAGGTCTTAGCAGCCTCGGAATCAGCGCTTTCAACAGCGAGTGCATCAGTGTTTACCTTGAAGCCAGCAGCGATAGCATAGTTGCCATTGATGATTGCAATGTCAACGTCGTCTACAACATTGGGAACATTGGCAGCTTCAAGTTCGTTGAAGGTGAGGTTCTTGGGGTTGGAAACGATATCGTTTACGGTAGCGGTTACGCCAACGCCATCCTTAAGGGTAATCAAGCCTTCCTGCTGAAGAAGAAGCAGAGCACGAGCTTCGTTGGTTGCATCGTTGGGAACAGCAACCTTAGCGCCGTCCTTCAGTTCCTTGAGATCGGAGATGCTCTTGGAGTAGATGCCCATGGGCTCAAAGTGAATTGCGGTCACGGAAACAAGATGGGTACCCTTTTCCTGATTGAAGTTATCAAGGTAGGGACCATGCTGGAAGTAATTTGCGTCAACGTCGCCGTTTTCAGTTACGTCATTCGGCTGAACGTAGTCGGTGAATTCCTTTACTTCGAGCGTGTAGCCTTCCTTTTCAAGGATTGGGGCAACGGCGTTGTTCAGGATTTCAGCATGAGGGGTAGGAACAGCTGCGATGGTGATCTTCTTGTCGTCAGAGTTGCTGTTGTTTGAAGAAGAGCAACCGGTAAGAGCCAAAGCAGCGAGTGCAAAGGCCACGATACCGGCGAAAAGGGCAATTGCTGCCTTCTTCGAGGTGAGGGAGTGAGACATTTTGGTTCCTTTCGTTCATTGAGGGCAGTAACCAGCTGCCCAAAAGCGATGGGTTTTATATTAGGGATTTATGATGGTTTGGCAACGTGGTTGGTTATTGCCAAATTTGAGTGCTGGTTATAAACATGCCGTGTTCGGTTTATGAAATTTCGATTTCCGAATGGGCACAACCACCGAAAAACCCTAAAGAACAGGTTATTTCTCCTGGATAATGCTTTAAACAGCAGTACACTGTTCAGGATGTAGTCAACGAGGAATTTGGGAGAGATTCTTTTATATGAAAGGATCCAGTAAGCAGGGCTCCAATGAAGCTTATCAGGGTAAGCATGTTGTTCAGTCTCAGGCTTCGGCATCGAACGGTTATACCCCGATTCAGCAAGGTGAAGTTGTGGTAGACGGTACGGTGCTTCAAAAACAGAGGGACAAAAAACCATTCATTATTGCGGCTGCTTCTGTTATTGCTGCTTTGCTTGTGGTGTATGGGGCCGGTTTTCTGTATTTCTCGAGCCATTTCTTCCCGAATACCAATCTGAATGACGAAGATCTCTCCATGCAGTCTAGCGATGTTTTGGCAGAAAAGATTCAGCACCAGGCCGACTCATATGCGCTTACCATTTCCGGTCAGGGTTTTTCCTATTCGTTTCAGCCCGGTGAAACCGCCATCGACATCGATGCTCATCAAATTGCCGAAGATGCCGCTAAGCGTCAGGATGTGCCCCTGTGGTTTATTGAGGTTTTCCGTCAGCACGATGTTTCCGATATCGTCGTAGCAAACTATGAAGAGGGTGCTCTCGATTCGATCATCGATGAGCAGATCAGTGCATTTAACGAGGGTATGAATCCTTCGGCAGATGCCACGGTTACGTATAATGAACCGATGGATTCTTTCGTGCTGAAGCCCGAAGTGTATGGCACTCAGCTTGATGCAGATGCGGTTTGCGCTAAAGCCGGCGAATGCATTAAGGCAATGCGCACGAATTGCGAACTGACTGAAGATGACTTGATTAAACCCAAGGTACTGAGCTCTGATTCGCGCGTGATGGATGCTGTTCAGCGTGCAAACGATCTGTTTCCAGACTCATTTTCGTTGATGCTCAACGGATCCGTTAAGGCTGCCACCATTGACAAAGCAACGTTTGCCGGCTGGCTTTCCATCAGCCCTGAAGACTATTCCTTGAGTATCAGCCAGGACGGTGTTGCTTCCTGGGTTAATGAAAAAGCAGAAGGCATCAATACCGTTGGAGCTACGCGAACCTGGACTCGCGAAGATGGTAAGGTTTGCACCGTTTCGGGTGGCACGTATGGATGGAAGGTCGATACCAACTCGCTTTCCCAAGATGTTTATGATGCCCTCGTTGCTGGTGGCGCAACTTCCGTCGACATTCCCTGCAGCCAATCTGGTGATACTTACAATGGCGCTGGTGCTCGTGACTGGGGTGCTTATGTGGATGTTGATATCTCTGAGCAAACGGCTCGTTATTATGACGCAAGCGGCAATTTGCTTCATTCTTGCGGTGTGGTTACTGGCAAACCCGTCAACGGTCGTAGCACACCCACTGGTGTGTATTATCTAAACAACAAGCAAAGCCCTTGTACCCTGATTGGCTACAAGCCGAATGGAGAGAAAGATTACGAAACGAAAGTTACGTACTGGATGCCCTTTATTGGTAACTCGATTGGCCTTCATGATGCTACTTGGCAATCCTCTTTCGGCGGTACTCGTTACCAAACCAATGGTAGCCATGGGTGCGTAAATCTCTCGTCCGGTGATGCGCAGTGGTTCTATGAGAATCTGAATAAGGGCGTATGCATTATTACGCATAATTAACGTTTGAGAAGCCGTCTCTAGGGCGGCTTCTTTGTTTTAGCTAAGTGAGTTATAATCATCTGGCTGTGCGCCCATAGCTCAGCTGGATAGAGCAGCGGACTTCTAATCCGAAGGTCGTAGGTTCGAATCCTACTGGGCGCGCCACGATAACATCAGGCCATTGCGGAAGATTCCGCGATGGCCTTTTTGTTTGGATTTAATGCGATGCCTCGTTCTATTATTTTTAGTTCCGTTGGTGTCTAGGAATTGGGATGCTCTATTTCCCTGTGATTAGATTTAACTCTGCGGTTGTTTTGTTTCATGTTATGCGTACTTTCTGGGATTGCCCATAGACTGTTCCGGTGTCTCTTCAACGCGTTATGCTGAATATCGGGCATGTTTCATATGCCGTTAAAGGAGTGCTTTGTGGATTTTGATAATCGACCTATTGGAGTGTTCGATTCCGGTTTCGGGGGCTTGACGGTAGCTCGTGAATTGGTGAAACGCCTGCCGGAGGAAAATATTATTTACTACGGGGACACTGCTCATTGCCCGTATGGCCCGCGTGACCCCGAAGAGGTTCGTTCGTTCGTTCTTAATATCTGTTCATGGTTGATTAGCCAGAACGTAAAAATGATCGTCATTGCGTGTAATACTGCCACGGCAGCAGGCTTGGAAGCTGCTCAGAAGGTATTTGACGTGCCTATTATCGGCGTTGTTGAGCCTGGTGCTCGTGCAGCCGCTCGTGCAACCCACAATCGCCGTGTTGGCGTTATAGCTACTCAAGGCACCGTCGATTCTGGCGTGTATACTCGTGCCATTCGTAATATCGATGCTGGCATCACCGTTTTCTCCACTGCAACACCTCGTTTCGTCGAGATTGCGGAACTTGGTATTCAGATGGCGAAGGGCCCTATTGAAAGCTACACTTCACTCGCATCTAAGGTATTCATTCGTCCTGCTTTCCAGGAGATTGCTCAGGACTATCTTGATCCTTTGCGCCGTTGCGATATTGATACGTTGGTTTTGGGATGCACCCATTTTCCTCTGCTGAAAGCACTTATCGGGGGTGTTGTTGGGTCTCAGGTAAAACTTATCTCTTCGGCTACTGAGGTTTCTCTTGATTGCGCAGATTTGCTTGCTAGGCAGGAATCGCTGGTTAAACCTGGAAATGTAGCTATCCGTCGTTTTGCTACATCGTCTGATAACCTCG